>Ga0209582_1000588_pt1 | contig 21379 bp, 11 predicted proteins | sample KloWWTmetKNB5Kit_FD_187176 | JGI IMG/M metagenome (GOLD analysis project Ga0209582, IMG submission 187176) | Active sludge microbial communities from Klosterneuburg, Austria, studying microevolution and ecology of nitrifiers - Klosterneuburg... | ecosystem: Engineered > WWTP > Aerobic digester >...
TACAGAACTTTAACACACTACAGCGATCATATTTTTATCAACAAGAGGCAACCAATACACATTCCCACGTACCTCACCTTTATTCATCACTTCCACACTCCAAGAAGGTGAAATATCCACGGCTCGATCGGCGATCCAAGAGCCTATAATTTCTTTAATGATCGTAAACCGGGTCTTTGTTGATCTCGTACTTCATCTTAGACCTTGCCATTTCGGCTGGACCTGTTGATATCATTGTGTTCTTGAGGGTGTATGGAGATCGATGCATCTGGCATGGACCCGTTCCAAACCGGCATCTTTGTTAGACTCCAAACGCACTTGGCAGTTGATCGAACAGTGGCACTTTTCATTCGGGGCAAGTGTACAGACCCTTCCGATCGATACCCGGTCGATCATCCAATTGCATCGTCGTGATCCATGGATCGTTGAAAGTCTTTGTGCGGATCGTAGCCCTCGTCCACGTTTAAAATGCGAAAACCCCGCTCCGTTTCCGGAGCAGGGTTTTCACATTTGATAGCTCAAGCGAAGGCCCAAGCCTCTCTTATGGCTGGATCACCAGTCGCTCTGTAAAGGTTTTGTCGCCTGCCGTGATGTGTACCATGTACATGCCACCGGCGAGGTCGCCGTTCAGATCGATGGTCGTATTCAGGTAACCATCTTGTACCGCGATCGTGCGAGCTGTTACGCGCTGACCGGTCAGGTTGTAGATGTCCACACTCACTGTGCGCAGATCTTGTGCAACGCTGTTCAAGGCGATCACCAATTGATCACCACGGTTCGGATTCGGATACATGGTAAGACCACCGTTGCCCGTTGTGGTCATGCTGCTCGCACCGCCGTCCAGATTGGCACTTGTAATGGTCACGTTGCACACCTTGCCCCATGCCGTAACAGGGTTCGGGTCGCAGGCCGGTACAGGGGCATCCACACACCATGTAGCACCTAGGTCCTTGCTCACACGTACCTCGACCTCGTAGGTCTTGGTGGCCACGAGAGGAGTACCCGTGTTCCAGTTCAAGTAGAGCGTAGGGCTCGCTTGTGGTGGGCGCACGATGCAGATGTTCTCTGATGGGATACGGAAGCGGAATTGGAAACGCACACCGGTACCGCCACCAAAAGGTGCAGGCCAGAATTGTGGCGGACGAGCAACGATCTTATTCGCCCCCGTGTTCGTTCCACCCCAGGTGCGATTCACACCACAGCTGAAGTCGCTCGGGTTTGCAGGGTCATCCTGCAAGCGGGCCAATGGACAAGCTGCTGCTGCCGTATTCATCATCATGGTACATGCTGGGCCGAAGTTCTGGTTCACACCGTTCACACGACCACGAACGCGCACGTTCATCTTCACGTTTTGTGGAATGTGTGGAGTAAGCACCGTGTTGTACCAGCCATGTATCTTGAGGCGGCAAGCACGGTTCGCAGAAGCAGGGGAGAACCCATCGCTCACATTGTGCGCATGGAACTTGCGGAAACTGTAGCTGCCGTTCGGATCGAAGATCCAGAACTCGTAACCGCTGTTCGCATCCTGCACACTGTTGGCACCGCTCGGGATCCATTCCGCAGCAACCGCTGGGATCGCATGGCATACCAAGTACTTGTACTCCACCCAATCCAACTTGTCGCAACTGCTGTAGATCAGATCCGAAGTGCCCAATGGCAAGCAGAAGCCACCTGCAACGGAGCTTACGCTGCCCGTGCTGAAGTTGTTGGTGTTATCGATGATGCGGGCACCACCGTCCTCACGAAGCTCATAGCCGCCCGTGGTCATTCCATCACCGGCGCTGTCCAATACACGCAGGCGGTAGCAACCGTCAGGCAAGCAAAGTGCTTGGGTACCGATCGAAGAAGCAGGTACTGGGTCGGCTCCGGAGAGCACCACCAGATTGCCGGCTTGGTTCAGGATCTCCCAGGTCACTTGACCAGGGTTCAGATCGTTCTGGAATTCCAGGAACAAACCGTTCTCTGTACATACCGGGTTGGTCGTTCCGCACTGCGTTGTAAGGGTGAATGGACCTGTATTGCCATTCCATCCCGTCACGTAGATCGTATAGATCTCGGCACTAGAGCCTGCCCATGTGATCTCGCTTTGTACTCCGCAGAAGTCATCATTGCCTTCCACACATACGAAGCTGCCACAGGTGCCCGTGTATACCGCGATCTTCGAATCGTAGGCAGTTCCGGTACACAGGCTGGCTGTCATTGGGCCATCCCATCCAGGTAATGTATACCACACACCACCGGTGCCATCATCGAAGTAGGCTGAGCAATCGCCGGGTCCTGCAGTTGCAGAACTCGCTACCGTGCTACCCGTAACCACGCTGTTACATGTGATCGCGATCGCATCAGCACACAAGTCATTGGCAGGGGGACAAGTGAATTGTAAGGCCCCCGTACTCGCACTGCACAGTGCATTCACATTATGTGCAAGGTTCAATGTAACGATCGTTCCGCTCAAGAACGGACCCACGTTCCATGTGCCGGTGCCCGTAGCCGTTACCACACTACCGTTCGCAGTATTGGTGATGGCATAAGTGGAAGCACTACCCATGTTGGAAATGTTCACACCAATGCTGTACTGCCCGCTACCACATGCAGGCAAGGCGGTAAGCGTATAGGTGGGGCCGACGCAGGGTACAAAGTTCAATCGAACGAACTGCAATGTTCCAACATCAGCACCGAATGCATCACAAATACGCAATTTCCACGTACCGTTAGGATCACCGGTCAGTCCGGTGAAGGACTGTTCAGGTGCCCAATCGCCGATGGTATTGTCGGTCGCTGGCATACCGGCCAACGCTTGTCCGCCATTGATCAAACGCAAGTAGGCCGTTGGGCAGGCAGCATTGTTGCCGAAGTTGTTGTTGCTTCCGCCGCGCGCATTGATCAACGAACGGGTCTGTCCACTTGGAGCTACCAAGGTGATCTCCAGATCGCTCCTCCACGTATGAGGAATGATCAGGTCCACACTTTGCAATTGCACATCCACACCCAAGCTGGTGCCCACTGTTGTAACAGCGAACTCGGCTGTTAGAACGTTGTTCGTTGGACATCCGCCGTCAGGAATGGCCGCTGCTTGTGCACATGTGTTGTGCAAAATCGTTGTTGCAGCGGGTGGAGGAGATAACGTATTGAACAGACCGAAACCCGTGTTGAAGCTGTACACGCCCGAACCGCAATCACGACGAACGAAGTAGCGGTAGTTGGTGTTCGCTACCAAACCGGTGATGGTGATCGGGTTGCTCGAACCGGTGGCAATGAAGCCTCCAGTGGTCGATGTACCTCCAACACTTGCGGTGGTGAAGCTGCTCGACGGACCGTATTCCACGATGTAGTTACCTGTGGCACCGGTCCAGCCGATGTTCGCCGAACTCTCCGTTATGGCTGTTACCGTTGGCAGTGTTGGTGCTGGGCAACTGGAACCCGCAACGCAGATACCAAAGGTGCCAGCAGTACCAGTGAGCGAATTCGTGAAGACACGTATGTAGTAATCCGTATTTGCCGCGAGGGTCAAATTCACTCCGCCTGCCGCACTGGTGATGCAACCGAATGATGCACCCAGACAGATCGGTCCTGCATTTCCAGGGTAGAACTCCGCAGAGTAACCCACCGCAGTTCCCGCTGTGAACCGAAGTTGGATCGGATTGGAGATCGCACCGGTGTTGAACCTGTACCAAACGTCACGGATCGTGCCTGCTCCATTGTTGCAAGTAACCGGCACGTTATCATAGGTCGCAAAGTTGGTAGTGCCTTGTACCGCAGCGCCTGGGCAACCACCGATCGCATTGATCGGAAGTTCCTGTGCATTGACGCAAAGGTCGTTGGCAGGTGGGCAGGTATTGGCTTGTGTGTAATTGCCCGTGTTGTTGTTACAAGCAGGGTTCGTCCCGTGCACGAAGGTCACGTTCACGATGCTGCCCAATGGGAATGGACCGATCTGTGTGGGAACGAAGGTCCCAAGACCCGAAACAATATAGGCCGGGTTCGATACACCATTGATCGTCCAGACCACATCCGCAGTGAACAGCGGCTCGGCCGCATCAGATGCTCCACCATCGTAAAGCGTTACTTCCAAGTAGAATCCTGGAGGATTGCATTCTACAGCTGGAACCAGGTAAGCCACATCCCCGGTTGGCGAAACGCAATCCGGTGTACATCCAACCGTCCATATCCATTCAACAGTTTGGCCACCATCGAAACAGCTATTGGTGCCGTTGCTGGTGATCTTAACGAACATGTCCTGCCCGCTAGAGACGAAATCCGCCGGAGCGAGGTTGCCACTGAAATTGCCACCGCCCAAGCTCGGACTGGCTGCATTTGGACCATCAAAGAAGTTCACGACATCACTCGCCCCAAGACCTCCTTGGATGAAGTTCAATGTAACTGTTTCACCTGGGGCTGCTACATAATGAAAGGTGCGACCCTCATTGTTCTTGTAGCAGTAGTTGTACGTTTCGGCTGGGGCATTGCAATCCACCGTGACCGGACAGTTGCTGTAATAAGTGCCTAGGTCAAGACTGCAAATGGAACCGTTACCAACACTAATGGTCACGTTGTCGGTTGAATTTGCGACCATTCCCAAAGCGGACAAGGAGTTGAGTCCCACAACCGCACCAACGGTAACCGGTGTGCCACCATTCACAGCATACGTGATCGTGCCACTGCCAGGAGCGCCCGAGCCCAAGTTGATGATCGTCACTTCAGCGTCCATGGATGTGCCACACACAGCGGTCATCTCCACTGTCGCTACAACAGGAGCACAGATGTTCAGGGTGTAGTCCTCTACTTGGCCTAGATCGGAATTGCCGCATGCCGTGTAGTTGGATACCAATACGCCATCATCATACTGCCTGCGGATACGCATGGTGCAGTTTCCAGGAATTGCATTGGCCGGAACGGTAATGTTCACCACCACGGCACCGCCAACTGGTGGAGGGGCAGGGGAGGAGAATACCGATTCACCTGCGTCATTGAAGTCAAGGTCCTGGTTCCAGTTGATGTACACTTGGAACTGATCGAAGGAATAGTTCGAAGCGCGGCCGATCGACAAGGTGTAGGTCTGACCGGGGATCACATGTCCAACGACTGAGGTGAAGTCCTCATACCCACTCGGTGAAGAGGATGGGTTGTTGATGTCCGCGAAGCTCACAGGTGTGATGTTGAAATCGTTCAACCCACCAGGGAAATTCACGCTGGCCTCGCATACGCCGGTGCGGAAGGGTAGACCCGCGCTCCAGCTGCTCAATGGTGGCGTTCCGCAATCGGTGCGCACATAAGCCAAATAGTTCGTGGTAGGTGTCAAGCCCGTGGCATTGAAGGTTGGGCCTGCCAATGCAGTACCGGAATCATCCAAACCACCAGGTCCGGATCCGGGAGCACCGGAAGAACGAACTTCGACATCGTACGTTTCTCCAATGGTCGTGTTCCATGTTACCGTGCCGCTCGTGGTATTGTTCGCTACAGCTGTGAGACCACTTGGTGGAAGACATGAAGGCAATGGATCGATCGTGATGCAGAAATCCTCACACGTTCCACTCCCGAAGGTAGCGGTGCAACCATCTGTCGCAGCGTTCGGGTTACCTGCACCACGGGTACGAACACGCATCCGTGTGGTACCCAAGTTCGCAGTAACCGGGACCGGCACGTTGATGGTTCCGGTAAAGCCCGTGGTATTTGGCTGGAACCACTCACCCGCATCAAAGGTTCCGCTGTTGTCCCAATCGAACCACACGGAAACGATCGCACCACCATAAATGACGTCATTGATCGTGGTCACCGTGATGGGATAGGTCAATCCGCGGCTCAAGTTGGTCGTCTCTGAGCGCAGTGTGTAACCCGGATTGGCTACGCAAGCGGCGGAAGTGCTGTTCAGCGTATTGATCTGCACCGTATTGATGCAGGCACCATCACCATTGTTCGTGACCGCGCAATAAACGGCGCACTGGCAAGCACCAGCCATACTGACAAGGATCGGGTTGCTAACACCTACCGCGAAAGTTGGGCAGGTAACTGTGCAACGGTAGTACTTGGCGGTGGCCTGGCTGGTTACCTGGGTACTCGCTGTGCCAAGGTTCGTTTGGTTCACCGTGAAGCCTGCATCGTCAGCGCTTTCCCATTGGTAGGTTACACCAAGGCCTGAAGTGGGGTTCTGCAAACTGAGGGTGAAGTTGGCCGCCGAACAAGCATTTGCGACAGAAGCGATGGTATTTCCCGGTGCGGGTGTGCCCGTGCAAGCAGAACCGACCGTAACCGTAAAGCAATAGTCTTCCGTTTCGCCCCAATTATACCCACCACCGGAGTAGTTCGTGGGGTCAGGGAATGCTCCTTCCACCACCACTGCGCGCATGCGTGTGCTTCCTAGAGTTGCGGAAATCGGAACGGAGAAGGTACCTGTCTCCGTGTGGTCCCCCGTCGCTCCTGCAGGCTGGGTATACACCTGCTCATCAACATCGAGGAAGTCACCGTCCTGGTTCCAATCGACATAGAGCTGCATGCCGTTGCCGTAAGAACCGCCACAAGAAGTCTGGGTCAAACTGAAGGATACGATATCACCCTGTGCTTGAGTAGGACCGGTAACTGACCCCACATAGTTGGCATAGCGCTCCAAGACCGAGCCTGCACCAGGAGCAACGGTAAAGCAATCGGATGTATTATTCATACTTCCTACTGTCACATTGCTAAGGTCCTCATCACCTGTGAATACGGCAACGCTGGCTGGATAGGCCAAACAAGCGCAATTGTCGGTATTCACGGTCACCAGAACTTCTGTGCTGATCCCGTCCGTTGGCACTGCCGTAGGGCAAGAAACAATACAGCGGTAATACTTCGCCGTTGTTTGGCTGGTCACTTGGGTAGGATTCGTGCCCAAGGCGGTAAAATTCACCGAGAAGGCGGCATCGTCCGCGCTCTCCCATTGATACGTGGTGTTACTGCCTGGCGTACTGTTCTGCAAGCTCAGGGTGAAGTTCGCACCGGAGCACGGGTTGGCGTTCGAGGTCAACGTGTTCCCGGGTGTCGGGGTCCCTGCACAACCACTACCTGCTGTAACGGTAAAGCAATAGTCTTCTGTCTCACCCCAGCCAAAGGTGGTCTGGGCGTAATTGGTAACGGTCGGGAAAACCACCTCCGCAACTACAGCACGCATTCGAGTTGAACCTAAAAGAGCCGTGTATGGCACAGTGAATGAACCAGTAACGGTTTCCGTCCCTGTTCCTTGTACAGGTTGATTGTATACCTGTTCATCCACATCCAAGAAATCACCATCCTGGTTCCAGTCAACATAGAGCTGCATTCCATGGCCGTAGTCACCACCACAGGAGGTTTGGGTAAGGCTGAACGAAACGACATCGCCTTGGGCTTGGATCGGACCGGCGACAATGCCAACAAAATTGGAGTACCGCTGCAGAATTGAACCGGCACCACCGGCAGCAGTAATACAATTGGAGGTATTGTTCATGCCGCCAACAGTGACATTGCTTAAGTCCTCATCTCCTGAAACGGTCGCTTGGCTAACAGGGTAGGGTGCGCAGAAGCACAAGTCCGTGTTCACGTTCACCAGAACTTCCGTGCTAGTCCCATCTGTAGGTGCTCCGGCTGGACATGTAACAGTACAGCGGTAATATTTTGGTGCAGTCTGACTGGTGACTTGGGTCGCGTTCGTACCCATTGCGGTCAAATTCAGCGTGAAGCCCGCATCATCAGCGCTCTGCCATTGGTAGGTTACACCTGTTCCCAAAGTTGCGTTCTGCAACGACAACGTGAAGCTAGTTCCAGAACAAGGGTTGGCGTTCGAGGTGATCGTGTTGCCCGGTGTAGGAGTACCTGCACAAGCGGAGGATGCTGATACGTTAACCAAATAATCCTCTGCCTGACCAAAGCCGTAGGCTCCGCAAGGAAGAGTTGGTGAGGCGTTGTAATTCTTAATGACGCGCATACGTGAAATGCCTGCTGGCGCCGAGATCGGGATCAGGATGTTTCCGGTCACGTTCAGATCACACGCAGAACCAGTGAAACTCCCAAGCGGGAATGAGGTTTCGAATGTGCCATTCCGATCGAAATCGAAGAAGACAGTGAAGAAGTTCGTGTAACCTCCATCCGAGTTGCCTGAAACGGTGATCGGGTAGGTTACTCCCGCAGTTATATTCCCGGTAATGCTCGTGAAGTCTTCCACTGCACCTCCAGAACCTACTGGACATGCACTTGGGTTATTGATGTCAGAGAATTGGACCAAGGAGATCGGCTCAATGTTGTTTGCGAATGTCGGTGAACAATAACAAGCTAGGAAGCTGTTCAGGCCAACAGAAATAGGATTACTAGTGCCACTTGGGGGCACCGCACCGGTGCACGTTACAATGCATTGGTAGTCGGTAGCAACGGCCTGGCTTACTAGTTGGGAAGCGGCATCCGTACCAAAATTGGCCATGCCTGAACCGGTGTCACGCTGCCATTGGTAGGAAACACCGGATCCAGAAGTAGCATTCTGCAAGCTCAATGTAAAGTTCGTGGATGGGCATGCACTCGCAACGGATGACTGCGTGAGTCCTGGAGTAGGTGTTCCGGCGCATGCTGCACCAGGAGTATAAGTTACTTGTGCATTGAACCGACGAAGTTGGGTGGTCCACGTTGCGTTGGTCCCTGGGATCGCAACACTATTGGATGTGCCCATGGCCTGAATTCCGGTAGTCGTGGCATACTGCCACTGGAATGCTCCCGGTGTTGCAGTTAAACCAGAGGAAGCGCCGTTCACGTCCCACGAGATATAGACCTCCATGGCCCCGCCGCCATAGGCGATCGAGGTTGTCAGAGGGATGGTCCAGTAGCCAGCAACAGCTGGAACATCTGCTGGGCCAACCGCTGCATTCGAGTAGACCAAGGTTGCACCTGCGACCATTGCGTCCCATGAAGTGCCAGAAGCCAAAGCTGTGGCCCCCGAGTTCTTCATATAGATGTTCATGGTCGCCGTACGACCTACTGCGATCGTGGAGGTCGTTGTCTTGTTGAAGGCGATCGCCGTAATGTTCGATGCACCCGGAAGGGCTGCAAGATCCGCCGCGGTCCAAAGCTCAACGCTCTTGCTCCATCCGAACGCGCTGGTCGGGGACGAACGGTATATTGGATTCCCGTTGTCCGTGGTACCACTCGTCAAAGCTCCAGCACCGATCGTGATCGTCTGTGCCATGCCCGTGATCCCCATCAAAAGGAATACGGCCAAAGAAAGTATGGTTCCCAACACTCGCGTTTGTTTCGCAGCAACGGGTTCGCTGGTCGCACACCATAGGTGTGTCAGCATGCTTTGGATCGTACGGTCTTGCATCATGATCAACTGGTTTTGGTTAGGTGGAGTGTAACGAGGGAAGTAAGTGTAGGTAAGGTGTTCAGGGATCTATTCAAGAACCGGAACGTTCCAAGGAATGGACCGGGTAGATGCTCACAAATTGATGTGCATGTCGTAGTGGGGTGGAGTACGAAGCCGTTTGGGACAGTGAATGTTTTGGTCTTCGGCTTTTCGGCTTCGTGGCGTAAATTATCAGGATATTTTGTTGCTAAACAACTTTTGTTAATAACTATTTGGTTTGGATCGGAGTTCGATCTGTCCAATGGATCTGCTTATTCGTCGGAATTCCGCTGCCGATGAAACCGGACCAATTGAAGTCGAGCAGCCACTTATCTTGGGCCTCCAACAGCGCATGACCTTTCGTAGAACTTCTTTGTGGATCGCACTGTTGCCTGTGCTTCTGTTGATCGTTCTGCTGGCTGCCAACGTGATGGTATTCGGCGATGGGGGCTTGGATGGGCCCAATCAGTTGGCCTTGCTCTTTTCCGCGGCACTTGCGTTGGTGATCGGCATGGTCAGTGGACGCAGTTTCGTGCATCTCATGGACCACGTGGTCGCGAGCATTAACACGGCATTGAGCGCGCTCATCATTCTGCTGCTTATCGGTGCATTGGCAGGGACCTGGTTGCTTAGTGGGGTGGTACCCGCAATGATCAGTCACGGCCTGCAATTGCTCTCCCCATCCGTGTTCCTGGTGGCTACCTGCGTGGTGTGCAGCGTGGTTTCGTTGGCCACAGGAAGTTCGTGGAGCACAGCAGCCACTGTAGGGATCGCACTTATGGGGATCGGAAAGGCACTTGGTATTCATGAAGGATTGGTCGCCGGTGCCGTGATAAGCGGCGCCTATTTCGGCGATAAGATGAGCCCCTTGAGCGATACCACCAATTTGGCACCTGCCGTCGCTGGAACGGACCTCTTCACCCACATCAAGTACATGATGTACACAACCATCCCCACCTATGTGATCACCTTGCTGATCTTCGGGGCGATCGGTCTTGCACAAGGCTCTGCGGCCACGGTGCAAGGTGTGGACGAGTTCCAAGCCGCGATCGCCTCCAAATTCACCATCGGGTGGTGGCTGTACTTGGTGCCCTTGTCCGTGATCGTGATGATCTGGCGGAAAGTACCCGCTTTGCCTGCGCTCTTCATCGGTACGCTGATGGGGGGACTGTTCGCGGTGCTGTTCCAAGCGAAGTTGATCAGTGAGCTGGCCCCTGCGGACCACTCCTATATGTACCGTGCCTATCAAGTCGTCATCTCCGCAATGGGGACCGGTACTACGGTGGTGACCGGCAATGCCACGATGGATGAATTGCTCACCTCCGGTGGGATGTACGGCATGCTCAAGACGATCTGGCTTATCCTATGTGCCATGGTATTTGGTGGTGCCATGGAAGGCGCGGGCCTCTTACAGCGTATCACCGGTGCATTGATCTCGCGCGTACAAGGAGAAGGTTCTCTTATTGCGACCACAGCCGCCAGCTGCGTATTTGTGAACGTAACAGCTTCGGACCAGTACCTCAGCATTGTGGTGCCCGGTCGCATGTTCGCACCTGTTTATGCAGAAAGAGGATTGGCCCCTGAAGTCCTCAGCCGTACACTGGAGGATAGTGGTACCGTCACTTCACCCTTAGTGCCATGGAATACGTGTGGGGCATACATGTCCACCGTGCTCGGTGTAGCCACGTTCACCTACTTGCCGTTCTGCTTTTTCAACCTCTTGAGCCCGCTCATGACCGTCGCCCAGGGATACCTCGGCTTCCGTATTGCACATCGAAGCGACCAAGCAGCCACGTAACTTCGGTTGCATCGGTCCCGTTCAATGGGCAATGAATTTCCCGATCCGCCTTCTCGCTCACTGCACAGTGCTGTGTACCTCGCTTGGCTTGGCTCAGCCCGGCTTGCCTCTTTTATCCCAGGACGAGCACTATTCCATGGGTGAAACGGGAGAGGATCCATCGCCTGACCTGAATGCCTACGAGGCCATGAACAAAGCGCTCGGAGGTGATTCCGTGCGGTTATGTGGCGGACACGCTTGCTTGGGTTGGGTGGAGGATAAATACCCTGATGGTACCACGAAACATCGCGGGTATTATGATGAAGGAAAACTTACCCTTTATCGGAATTACCACCCGGATGGTACGCTGGAACGCGATTTCAAGGCCATCGATGCCGTTAAGAGCGTGGAACGTACCTATCACGCCAATGGAAATCTGCGTAGTGAAGCGAAATACGCGGAAGGGGTATGCATCCAATATGAAGACCATTACCTCGATGGCAAATTGCGGTACGCTGAAGAGCGTCACAGAAAAGAACCGTATTTCCTTCGAATGGACCTTTTCGATGCGGAAGGAAGACCAGTAAGCCTACTCGAATTGGTGGACAAGAAACATGTCGAGTTCGAACAAAAGGAATACCACCCGGGGGGGCTTCTAAAAGCCCAAGGCCGTGCCCGCTACGACCCGAAACGCATGGACACCCAACGGATCGGGGTTTGGACCTATTATGGAAAGGACGGTGCAGTGTCCAAGTCCGAAGAATATCTCGACGGAAGGGTAGCGGCAGTGCATTTGTAAGCTCCCCCAAGATCAGGTGCGTGGGATAGTAGAACCCACATACACACCTGAACTTTGGAGCAATGAGAAAGAGCAAGTACACAGAGGCGCAGATCGTCGGGATGCTGCGCGAGCATGAGCAAGGCCGCAAGGTGGCCGACATATGCCGGGAACATGGCGTGAGCCCACCCACGTTCTACCAATGGAAGAGCAAGTACGGGGGCATGCAGGCCAGTGACCTCAAGCAGTTGCGTGATCTGAAGGAAGAGAACACGCGCTTAAAGCTCAAGCTGGCCGATACGATCATGGACCGGGACATCCTCAAGGAGATCCTGGGAAAAAAGTCATAGGGCTCGCCGAGAAACGAGAGACAGCGCACTGGCTTGTGCATCAGCGCAAGTACAGTGTTCGGCGGGTCTGCAAGCTGCTAGGGTTGAGCCAGAGCGTGTACCGCTATGCGCCCAAGCCCAAGGATGATATCGAAGTGATCGAACGCATGAACTTCTGGGTGGAGAAGAAACGGAGCTGGGGCTTCTGGAAGCTGCACAAACGGTTGAAGAAGGATGGACTGAAGGTGAACCACAAACGCTTGCATCGCCTTTACACCGAAGCCAAACTCAACATGCGCAGGGCCACCAAGCGCCGTGTGCCCGAACGCGTGAAACAACCGCTGGTACTGCCTATCGGCCCCAACATCACCTGGAGCATGGACTTCATGAGCGATGCCTTCATCGGTGGTCGCAAGTACCGCACCTTCAACGTGATGGACGACTTCGGTCGTGAGGCATTGAACATCACGATCGACACTTCCATCCGGGCCGTGTATGTGATCAGGGAACTGGAACAGCTGGTCGAGTGGCGCGGCAAACCAGAGAAGATCCGCGTGGACAACGGCCCGGAGTTCATCGCTGGCGACATGGAAGAGTGGGCCGCTGGCAGGGGCATTGAACTGGCCTTTATCGAGCCGGGCCGCCCCATGCAGAACGGACTGGTGGAGCGCTTCAACCGCACCTATCGGGAAGATGTGCTCGACGCCTACCTGTTCGAGAACCTGGACCAGGTACGCGAACGCACCAGCGAGTTCATCTGGAGCTATAACAACGAGAGACCGCATGACTCCCTGCTGGACTGCACACCGCGTGAGTTCCTGATGAGCTATGGGCAGCTCCCTGCCAGCTACGAAGGCTCACGCTTGGACTTCCCAACCTTCCAGCACGACCATCATCTTGCCTTTGACATGTCACACCTTCAAGTCGTCGCGTGATGAGTTTTTCAAGGCATGTGGACCAAAGGATGGGCGCGGGAAGCACGTTGCTTCCCGCACCCATCGCTCATCCTCAGGTCGCCGACCTATCCCTGGCAGGTTGCTCTCCAGCAGAGCCTGATTACGTTTTGATCGGCACAGCAAACATCGATCACCAAGACCAACAACACAACCATTTCGGCAGGATGCCGATCTTTAGCAACTCACGCACCTGATCAGGGGGAGCTTACACATTGACCACAGGAGAATTGGGAAGTCCACAACTAACAAGGCCCCGCAACATTCAAGTGCGGGGCCTTGTCCATTTTGCTAGGAATTACTTCTTGTCTTCCTCCTTCACCTCTTCGAAGTCCACGTCGGTCACTTCTTGATCGCTGGCGTTGCCCGCACCGGCTTGTGATCCGCCGCTGCTGCCGTTGGTCTGTGCTTCTTGGGCGGCCTTGTACATGTCCTCGCTGGCTGCTGAGAACACGGTGTTCAGTTCGCTCATGGCGCTTTCGATGCCAGCAATGTCTTCCGCCGCATGCGCGGTCTTCAACTTCGCCAAGGCATCATCGATCGGCTGCTTCTTGTCGGCCGGGATCTTGTCCCCGAACTCCTTCAGTTGCTTCTCCGTTTGGAAAATGAGGCTATCGGCTTGGTTCAGTTTGTCCACTTTTTCGCGCGCTGCATTGTCGGTATCGGCGTTGGCCTCCGCCTCCTTACGCATCTTTTCGATCTCCTCCTTGCTCAAGCCACTGCTCGCTTCGATACGGATGCTCTGCTCTTTGTTCGTGGCTTTGTCCTTTGCACCTACGTGAAGGATCCCGTTCGCGTCAATGTCGAAGGTCACTTCGATCTGGGGAATACCACGTGCTGCTGGTGGGATACCATCCAAGTGGAACCGTCCGATGCTCCGGTTGCCGTTGGCCATAGGGCGCTCGCCTTGCAACACGTGGATCTCCACGCTGGGCTGGCTATCGCTGGCCGTGCTGAAGGTCTCGCTCTTTTTCGTTGGGATCGTGGTGTTGGCTTCGATCAACTTGGTCATTACGCCGCCCATGGTCTCAATACCGAGGCTCAGTGGGGTAACGTCCAGCAACAACACGTCCTTCACTTCGCCGGTCAATACACCGCCTTGGATGCTTGCACCCAATGCAACAACTTCATCCGGATTAACGCCCTTGCTCGGCTCTTTTCCGAAGAATTTCTTCACGGCCTCTTGGATCGCAGGGATACGTGTGCTACCACCCACCAGGATGATCTCATCAATGTCGGTGGTCTTCAAACCTGCGTTCTTCAATGCACTTTCGCAAGGAGCGATCGTACGCTTGATCAAGGGGTCGACCAACTGCTCAAATTTCGCACGGCTCATTGTGCGCACCAAGTGCTTGGGGATACCATCGACCGGCATGATGTAGGGCAGGTTGATCTCCGTGCTGGTGGTGCTGCTCAACTCGATCTTCGCCTTTTCCGCAGCATCCTTCAAACGCTGCAGTGCCATAGGGTCCTTACGAAGGTCGATGTTCTCATCTTTCTTGAACTCGTCCGCCAACCAATCAATGATCACTTGGTCAAAGTCATCGCCACCCAAGTGTGTGTCGCCATCGGTGCTCTTCACCTCGAATACGCCATCGCCCAGCTCGAGAACACTAACGTCGTGGGTTCCACCACCACAGTCGAACACGACGATCTTCTGGTCCTTGTGTTTCTTGTCCAGACCATAGGCCAAGGCCGCAGCCGTGGGCTCGTTGATGATCCGGCGCACTTTCAGACCGGCGATCTCGCCAGCCTCTTTTGTGGCTTGGCGCTGGGCATCGTTGAAGTATGCGGGAACGGTAATGACCGCTTCCGTAACTGTCGTGCCGAGGTAATCCTCAGCGGTCTTTTTCATTTTCTGCAGGATCATGGCACTGATCTCCTGCGGGGTGTACTCACGGTCGCCAATGGCAACACGAGGCATACCGTTGCTACTGCGCACCACTTTGTATGGAACGCGTGAAATTTCCTTCTCATCTTCCGCATAGGTGTTCCCTATGAACCGTTTGATGGAGAAAATGGTATTGGTAGGGTTGGTGATCGCCTGGCGCTTGGCAGGGTCGCCCACCTTACGCTCTCCGCCTTCAACGAATGCCACTACACTTGGTGTGGTGCGCTTGCCTTCGCTGTTGGCAATAACTACAGGCTCATTGCCTTCCATTACGGCAACACAGCTATTGGTGGTGCCCAGGTCTATTCCGATGATCTTGCTCATGGTCGTCCGTTTTGTTGTGCCGCTTCTCCTAACATGGCGGCTCGCCTTGCTCTCAAGGTCCGTGCCATGTCATTTTGGAACAGATGTGGCTGACAATAGAGTGCAAAGTCCCGAAAGGGAAGCCTTCGACAACTGCCAAAAGGACAGATCGTCAGGGACAGGAAACCGAGCCGCCCTGATCCTGAGGGAAGGACGAACAAAAGAGAAGGGCACCAGTATATTGCCCATTGACCAGTTCCGCCAACGAACTACCTCCCAATCGCTTTGTAATAACCTCTCTGGTATATCGGCTACCGAACAAGCCCACCCCATTCACGATATTCGTGTAGGTGGGTCGGTCTTGGACAATACCGGATACTGGTTCGGTCAAACTAAGATACGTGTGGAATTCGTCATTGGCAACGTCGATCACTAGGTCAATTCCACAGTACCTCCGGTTGGTTACTGTAGGATCCGCCAATATGCTGGATCCAATTGTGCTGTAGAAGGCTTCCGCTTCGAGCGTTCTTTGCATTTCTTCGGTTCCCGATGTATTCGAACTGACCACTCGGCCCATTGCCCGAGTAATACTCATCGTATCACCGACAACCCCGTCCCGGATCTCTTGATACTTGAACCGATAACTCGCCTCGTACCTTTTACCATCGTGCCCAGCATTCCAGTTGAAGATCCAATCCTGATACCCTAGACCGTCCTTTAAATTCATCACTGTGTTAAGGGACTGGTCTGGACCTTGGATGCTGAAATTATCGACAATGGTGGTGGTTGCTGATACAGTTTCACCTTTTACGACCAGTTCCAGTTCGTAGGTACTTTCCTGATCCAAATAGACAGGAACTATTTCCGGACTTGTGACAATTGGATCATAGGAGGTATTGTCCACGAACTTGTACAATTTCTGGTTCGGTGCATAGAACACTCCAGGTTCGCGGTCCGTGAACGTGGTCGCCTCCAGATCGAAGGTTCCTACCCTTGTTCCGTTCAGTACACGATGCACCCGCGCAACGGTTATATCCCCATCGGCCCATTCGTTCGAATCGGCGATCTGTGCATAGACCAATGCATCCCCTTCGCCCAAATACGCCTTGTTGATCTTTACGTACTGGACTTCTTGGCGCTGGTCCAACAGGCCATACACGACGGTCACGTTCTTGTAAGGTGCGTTGATGTCGAGGTCTGTGCTGCAACCCGCGAATACACAAGCAATAGCGAAGAGAAAAGCGATACGTTCCATGGGCAAGATCGTGACCCGTTGCAACTACCGCAGCTCAGGGGCGGCCAAAGGTAAGGGCTGTGGCATGCTCCAACTGTCATTCGTGCGGTGAACCGGTAGCGTGTTCGGGGAACGGTCGGGTATTATAGGGAAAGGTCGAGGTGAAGCAATTAGTTTTGCCGCATGAGCACCAGCTTGAAGAACGTACGCCGTGTAACCACTCATGTGTTGCAGGAAATGAAGGCGAAAGGCGAGAAGATCGCCATGTTAACGGCCTACGATTATTCCATTGCACGCTTGGTGGACAGCGCCGGAATCGACGTGATCCTCGTAGGCGATAGTGCGAGCAACGTGATGGCCGGACACGAGACCACGCTCCCTATAACGTTGGACCAAATGATCTACCACGCACAAGGTGTGGTTCGGGGGTGCGAACGGTCCTTGATCGTGGTGGATCTGCCTTTCGGGACCTATCAAGGAAATACGAAAGGGGCCCTGAACAGTGCGATCCGGATCATGAAGGAAAGTGGGGCGCATGCCGTGAAGTTGGAAGGCGGCAAAGAGGTATTGGGTTCCGTGGAACGCATACTTTCTGCAGGAATACCTGTGATGGGCCACTTGGGATTGACGCCGCAAAGCATTTACAAATTTGGGACCTACGTAGTGCGCGCCAAGGAACAGGAAGAGGCCGATCGATTGCGCTCCGACGCATTGTTGCTGGAACAAGCCGGATGCTTCGCTATCGTGCTGGAGAAGATCCCGGCTACGTTGGCGGCCGAGGTGGCGAAAAGCGTATCCATTCCCGTTATCGGGATCGGTGCTGGTGGAGATGTGGACGGTCAGGTCCTTGTAGTACACGATATGTTGGGTATCAATACGGAATTCAATCCGCGCTTTCTACGTAGGTATGCCGATCTGCACGAGGTGATCACCGGTGCCGTGGCCAACTACGTGAAGGATGTTCGATCAAGGGATTTTCCGAATAGTGAAGAGCAGTACTAGGCATCACTGCACTGGTTTGTTGCAATTCTTGATCTCTTCTACGCTCGTGTCGGGAGAATTAGTTTGCTCGGCCGTCCAATGAACGAGATCGGAAACTTGAAGTGATGAACGAGTGTTCGGGGTCATTCCGATCAAATTGAAATGGATCAGGAACCTAGCCATATGCCTGTGATCATTGCACAGGATAGTTCATTCCTAGCCGTCCAAAAGCGTGCTGGTATGCCTGTACAACCGGATCCCAGCGGTGATCCGGACCTGCTAACGGTGTTGCGGGATAGGATGAAGGAACCAGGTATCGGCCTTGTGCATCGACTGGATCGTCCCGTGAGCGGTGTGGTTCTTTTCGCGCGCTCCGCAGAGGCTTTGGCGAACTTGAACAGGCAATTCCAAGACCGTACCGTAAAGAAGGTCTATTGGGCGATCGTTGAAGGAACGTGGAAGGGACCCGGAGTACTTGAGAACATCGTTTCACACGACGCGAGGCATCACAAAGCGCGCGTTGGGGAACACGTTGAAGATCAAGACAAGGTTGCGCGCATCCAAGTGAAAGCCTTGGCGGTAGGTGATCGGTATTCGTTGTTGCAAGTGATCCCCGAAGGCGGTGCTTTCCACCAGATCCGTGTGCAACTATCCGCAACCGGCCACGCCATCAAAGGCGATGTGAAATACGGTGCACGAAGAGGCGAGAAGGACCGCAGTATCGCGCTGCATGCCAAGTCCATTGCGTTTAAACATCCAGTTACACACGAGCGTATGAAAGTTGGTGCCGAGATCCCTGATCAGCCCCTTTGGAAATCCTTGGTGGCGTTGATGAAAACGCTGGATACGTGATCTCTTCTACATCGGATCCACGTCCGTCACCAACTGCACTGGCCGGTGTTCCGGTTCGCCGAAGACGCGATCGATGGTGTCGCTCACAAATTGCTTTTCGCTGTTGTGCCGGTTGCGGTCCAGCTTGATCAACAACCGGCGTAAATGCTTGTCCCTGATCCTAGAAACGACCGGTATTTCCGGGCCCAGTACACGGTCGCCGAGACCTGCTTGCAATGCGGTGGCCAAGATCCCCGCTGTGGCCGCCACCTTTTCTTCGTATCGGTGCTTCAAAGTGAGTTGCACCAAGCGGGTGAAGGGCGGATACCCATGCGCAAGCCGATGCTCCAATTCGCGTTTGTACATCCCTTCCACATCGTTGTTCACAACCAGTTCCAAAACCGGGTGTAGAACATCTTGCGCTTGGATGATCACTGCTCCGGCTTGCTTCCGACGTCCGGACCTGCCTGCCACCTGTGCCATGAGTTGGAACGCTCTTTCGTGGGATCGGAGATCCGGGAAATGCAGCAGTTTGTCGGCATTGATGATGCCGACCGTGCTCACGTGGTCAAAATCCAATCCTTTCGTGACCATTTGTGTGCCCACTAAAATATCCACAGCGCCCTGTCCGAATGCGGTCAGGATCCGTTCTAGTGCGTGTTTTCTGCGGGTGGTGTCCTGGTCCATGCGGACAATTTTGGCCTCCGGAAAAAGCTCGCCCAATTCTTCTTCGATCTTTTCGGTCCCGAACCCGAGCATGCGCAATCTGGGACTGTTGCAATGGCCGCAATGTGTAGGCGGCGGATAGTGCCTTCCGCAGTAATGGCAACGCAATTGGTGCTGCTGTTTGTGGTAGGTCAGGCTTACATCGCATTGATCGCATTCCGGCACCCAATTGCAGGTTTCGCACTGCCATACCGGCACATAGCCACGGCGGTTCTGGAAAATGATCACTTGTTCGCGCTTCGCCAATGCCTGCTGAATGCTATCGATCAACGTGCTGGAGAAGTAGCCGCGCATGAGCTTGCGCTTGGCGCTATCGCGCAGGTCCACGCGTGTTATCACCGGTAATTGCACCGCTCCGTAGCGTTCCAATAGATCCACCCTGCCATACTTGCCGATGCTCGCATTGTGCTGGCTTTCCATGCTGGGCGTCGCGGACCCCAGCAACACCTTTGCTCCGTGCAAACCACCTAAGAGCACGGCCATGTCACGGGCGTTGTAGCGCGGTGCCGGGTCGTGTTGTTTGTAGCTGGTGTCGTGCTCTTCGTCCACCACGATCAGCCCTAGGTCACGATAGGGCAGGAATATCGCCGACCGCGCGCCCACCACGATCTCCGGTGCGTTCTTTCCCAAGCACAGCATCCAAAGAGCCGTGCGTTCATGTTGCGCCATGCGCGAATGGAACACTGCGATCCGATCGCCAAAACGCCTACGCAAACGGGCGATTATCTGGGTGGTCAAGGCGATCTCCGGTAATAGGTACAGCACTTGTTCCTTCCGCAGTATGGCCCGCTCGATCAGTGTCGTGTAGATCTCCGTTTTTCCAGAGGAAGTGACACCACGGAGCAGCAGGATGTCATGTGCCGTAAAGCCACTCTCGATCGAATCCAGGGCGGCTTGCTGGGCTCGTGAAAGTTCTGGTAATGGCTGTTGTAGGCTTTCATCGGAAGGCTTACCTACTTCCCGCTCGTAGGGCTGGAAGAGCCCTTTTGTGATCAGTTGTTTCAACACGGAAGTAGTGCTGTTGCTCGCATGGATCAATTTGGCCTGTTCCACCTCTTTGGGTGCATCGCTCAAACAGCGGCTTAATTCCACGAACCGCATGAGCACATGGAGCTGCTTTGGGGCCTTCTCCAGTTGGTCGAACCACTTGTGCAATGCTGTTTCGTTCGTGTGTTCGGGGGCCAACCTGATGAACTTGGCCATGCGCGGTTTCCAGTCCTCTTTCAGCTGTTCTTCCAAAAGCAGCGCGCCCCGGTCCATCAATCGCTTCACTGTGGGCATCGGGTCCTTCAGTCCCAGCAATTCACCTGCTTCGGCCAAGGTGATCACGTGCCGGTCCTCCAACGCTTGCAACAGGATCACGGAACGGCCTTCACCGGGTACATCCACTTCAACATTCGGTCCAGCCACCAATCGAGTTTCACTGGAAAGGGACAACTGGGCTGGCAAGGCAGCGATCATGACCTCGCCAAGTGAACACAGATAATGCGATGCCATACGCTCCCATAATGCCAACTGCTCCGGCAATACGACCGGCATATTGTCCAATGCCGATAGGATAGGCCGCACCTTGGCATAACCGGGATGTTGATCATGCACACGCAATACCAAGGCACCGTAGAGCTTTCGGCCTCGACCGAATGGCACGGCGACGCGCATGCCCGCAACTACCGGGGGACCATCCAAGGGCAGGGCATAGGTGAACGTACCGGGTACCGCCAATGGCAGGATCACATCCACATACCGCACTTTCCCGGCATCCGTCTGCGGTATCTGTTGTGCAATGGTCGACATCCGGTACAAAGGTGGACTTCCAGACTTGCATGTCGTGCTTGTCACAAGAATGTAAGGGAGTAGCAGAACGAGGAACGGTAGGCAACAGTTGGCTAAGAAGCCGTGTCCGGGGAGTATGAAGCAGAAGAAGGCCAAGCAGGAAAAGCTCCCAACGGAGCTTCTGGACCAAGTGGCGAATGTGGGCCGCACCGTGTACGAGCGTGCCACACCGTTGTGGAGCAAATACTACAAACAGGTGCGCAAGAGCATTCGATTCCCACGGTATTACAAGCGCTCGTTGAACTGGTGAAGGTGTTGGTCATCCACTTTTCGGAACCGAGCATTCCGATACCAACATCAGTGGCTTGACAAACCGTGGTGAACGGGGGGCGCCGTCATGGAACGGCCCGCTACTTTCACCCCGTGCAAAAGGGATCGAACACCACCGCGGCCGTTGTCGTACTGGGCGCGT
>Ga0209582_1000590_pt1 | contig 21287 bp, 15 predicted proteins | sample KloWWTmetKNB5Kit_FD_187176 | JGI IMG/M metagenome (GOLD analysis project Ga0209582, IMG submission 187176) | Active sludge microbial communities from Klosterneuburg, Austria, studying microevolution and ecology of nitrifiers - Klosterneuburg... | ecosystem: Engineered > WWTP > Aerobic digester >...
GAAAGTTATATCATCTTCTTTTAATTCTCCTAGATTTTTAAAAAGAGCGTTAAAGTCTCCTTCGTGATTTTTATAGACAGAAGTTTTAACTCCGCGGTCCATCATTATGTCGCCTAAAAAAGATATTGAAACTTCTTCTTTTTTTAGTTGGATTGGTAAGACAAAAGGTTTTTCTTTTTCAGCATCTTTGTTTTCTGTTAAGAATTCTTGAACTGTGATATTCGCAAGTTTTATATGATATGCATTTTCAAGTCCAACATATCGCCAATGCCAAGGTTCAAAGATGTAGCCAGTGTCTTTGTTTGGCGGATAGCTCATAACGAAACCATATTTGAAAGCGTTTTTATCTAACCAGTCGTATTCGTCTGTTAAATGAAAACTTCTGTGTCCAGAATCGTATCCGACAGCTGGAGAAGTAAAGTCTGCCGTTGTGCCGAGTTGGTGTTCTGAATATCCTGGTTTTGCCACAGCTTCTTCATCGACTCCTTTGTTTTCTTTGTGCCAATCATCATAAAGCCATTTTTGCGTTTCTTCACTTCTAAAGCCAGACGTCGTGACTATTTCTACCCCGTCTTCTTTTGAAGCTAGATACATTTCCTCTAGTGCGTTGGCGCTGTCTTCTGTTAAACAAATATCTTTTCCTTTTGTATCCACTTTTCTTTTAATTAAAACAAGATCATCTGGAACATATTTTGAAGTTAGTGGGTTGTCGCTGTTAGCATTGAATAAAAATAAATCCTCAAAAGTGTCTTTAGGTTTTGGGCAATCGTCGACTAAAATTATGTTGCTCTGTTCCGTGACAAAGTCTTCAGTTGAAGTTTTAACACCGGCGACTTCTCCTTCTTCTATTTCTTCTGCTTCCACTTTTTTAATTTCTGGTATTGTTAAACTTTCTACAAGTTTTTCCTCATCTTCTTTTATTGTTTCAGGATATCCGTAAACAACATTTTCTCTTAGGTAATTTAAAATAGTGTAAATGTCTTTTGTTCTGTCGTCTGTTCTAAGTAAAATTATGCCGATATGTCTGTCTTCATAATCAGGAAAAGAGACAGAAAAAATACCCACACCTGTTCTTTTGGCGCTACTTGTATAGCCTGTTTTTCCACCAATGAAATTGTCGTTATTTGAAAATCTGTTTATGTTTTTCCAAACTTTTCCGAGAGCTGTGTATTCTGTAAGAGTTGTTATGTCGAAAACTGTGCGGTGGTTATTCTCTAAATATGTGCTTAGTTTAAATAAATCTTTCGCAGTAGAAGTGTTCTTGCTTGATAGTCCGCTTGGGTCTTCGTAGTTAGTTTTTTCCATTCCAATATTTTCTGCAAAATCATTCATCAACTTCATAAAAGATGGACGTCCGTTATGTTCTGCTAGAACTTCTGCGGCATTGTTGCTAGAAACTAAAAGAAGAGGATAGAGAAGGTCTGAAACTAATACGCTTTCTCCTGAACGTAAATCTCCACGAGAGCTTTCTATGTTGGCGGCACGATTTGAAACTTTTGTTTTTTCGTTTTGCTCGTGAGTTTCTAGAGATACTAAAGCTGTCATTAGTTTGGTGACCGAAGCAATAGGGAAAATAGACTCAGAATTTTTCTCTAAGATTATTTCTCCAGTATTTACATCACCAACAACATAAGAGACAGCGCCGATTTTTAAATCTTTTGCGCCAGTTGTTATAGAATATTTTGGTTGAGGTGGATATGTTATGTTGTCGAATTTAAAAACAGCAGCAACTGATTCTTCATCTACTTTTGGAAGTGAGAGTTTAAAGTTCGTTACTTTTGAGATGAAAGCAGATCTTTCTTTTGGGTTTTTTTCTCCGCTAACTATTTTTTCTGCGCCGCTCCATAAAAAAGAGGTAAAAAGAATACCCAATCCAATAGGGATGATACTCCACAGTATACTTTTTACAACTTTTTTTGTCATTATGATACAAATTCGTAATCTATAACTCCTTCTTCTAGATTTGCTTTCTTAACTTTTATATTTAACTTATCTCCAATCCGAATAATTTTCTTGCTGTTTTTACCAGAGACTAACATTTTCTTTTCATCGTATGTATAGTAGTCGCTTGTAAGGTCTCTTAATTTTATCATACCTTCTGCGCGGGACTTTTCCTCAGCCACATAAATACCCCAATCTGTTATTCCTGTAACAGTTCCAACAAAACTTTGTCCTATTTTCGAAGACATATATTCTACTTGTTTGTATTTGATACTTGATCTTTCTGCTTCTTGAGCGTCTCTTTCTCTTTCTGAAGAGTGAATAGCCATATCTTCATACATTTGTCTTTTTTCTCTTGGGATTTTGTTGCCAGATAAATAAATATCGAGCATTCGGTGTGCTATTATGTCGGGATATCGACGGATAGGTGACGTAAAATGTGTGTAATACCTAAAAGCCAAACCGTAGTGACCAGTTATGTTTTTTGTAGAATATATGGCCTTTTGCATTGAACGTATAACAACACTTTGAACTGTCTCTTTTTCACTCTTGCCTTCTAGTTTGGCGAAAAGTTTGTTAAATTCTCGAGGGTCGACGTATCCTTTTTGAATAGGGACTTCGTATCCTAAAAGTTTTAGATACGCGACAACGTTTTTAATTTTTTCTTTGTCTGGGTCTTCGTGAATTCGGTAAATAAAAAGTCTTTCTTTCTTTTCTTGGTCAAACGCTCCGAATGTCGCTACGCGTCTGTTGGCCAGAAGCATAAACTCTTCAATCATTTTGTTTGTGTCTTGGCGTGTTTTTGTATATACATCTACGGGCACGCCTTTTTCATCGAGTTTGAATTTTACTTCGTCTTGTTCCATTAAAAGAGCTCCAGAACGGATTCTTTCTTTTGTTAGCTCTTTTGCCATTTTGTTTAAAATGTTTAACTCTTCAAAAAGTGTTCCTTCGCCTTTGTTTAAAACTTCTTGAGCTTCTTCATAGCTAAATCTTTTGTCTGAGTTTATAACAGTTCTGCCGAACCATTCTTTTAAAACGTTTCCTTTGTCATCTAATTCGAAAATAGCAGAGAAAGCCAGTTTGTCTTCGTTGGGATTTAAACTACAAAGATCGTTCGAAAGAGTTTCTGGAAGCATTGGTATTGTTCTGTCTACTAGATAAACAGAAGTCGCTCTGTCTAGCGCCTCTCTGTCTAGCTCTGTTCCCGGGCGAACGAAAAACGCCACGTCAGCTATGTGTACACCAACTTCATATCTGCCGTCGCTTATCTTTTTGAAAGAAAGAGCGTCGTCGAAATCTTTTGCGTCGAACGGGTCTATTGTAAAAGTTGTTGTGTCGCGCATATCTTTTCTTTTCGATACTTCGTCTTTGAAACCTTGTTCTTTTATTTTGTGAGCCTCGTCTTCTACATTTTTAGGGAAAGTAGATTCAAATCCTTTCTCTAGGATTATTCCTTCCATTTCTGCATTGTGTTCTCCATGGCGACCCAAAACTCGGTCAACTTTTCCCATTGGGATTTTTTTTCTTGAAGTCCATTTTGTGATAACAACAAAAACCTTATCTCCTTCTGTTGCGCCGTTTCTATCTTTTTCTGGAACTAAAATATTAAAAGGCATTTTAGCGTCGCTTGCTTCTAAAAAGTATTCTCCGTCTTCTTTTATTATTTGCCCTGAGAAACCCTTCTTTGCTCTTTTAACAATTTCTACAACCTCGCCAACTTCTGGACCACCTTTTCTTTTTGAATTAATAATTACTTTCACTGTGTCGCCGTTTAGGGCGAGTCCTAAGAATCCAGCTGGGATTTCGATACCTTCTTTTGAGTCGCTTCTTAGAAATCCAATACCTTTTTGAGTTATTCTAATCGTGCTCGTGACTTCCCTTCTCTGATTTTTTTGTTCTTTTGTCATATGTTTCTTAATGTTAACATAGCTGACATCTTTTATATAGTCTGATATACTAAAATAAATCTTGTACGAAGTATGGGAAAACGAGGCATGAGTGGTGCAAAGCATCGTAGAGCCGGTGGAGGTTCTCGCGCAAAAGGTAGAAAGGGTAAGCCAGGAGGTCGACAATCAAGACCCAACTCTTACCACACCTCTTGTGTTAGAGTTATCTATCGGTGGGCCGCCTAAGTTGAACCCCTTAAGAAGACCTTGCTTTGGCAAGGTCTTCAACATTTGACGTTTAAAATATAATCTGCTAATATACACGACATGTTAAAGATAAGACTACAAAGAACAGGCAAGAAAAATGAGCCATATTTTAGGGTTGTTATTGGTGAACATACAAACGGAGCTCAAAGCGGTAAGTTTATAGAAGTTTTGGGTTCATATGATCCAAAAGCTGGAACAGTTTCTCTTAAAGAAGACAAGATAAAATATTGGATTTCAAAAGGAGCTCAAGCTTCTGGAACAGTCCATAACTTCTTAGTAGATAAAAAAGTTGTAGAAGGAACGAAGAAAAATATTCTTCCAAAGAAAACTTCAACAAAGAAAAGAAAAGAACTAAAAAAATAATTTAAATTATTAACAAAAAACTATAACTTCGGTTGTGGTTTTTTGTTTGAAAGGTTAGAATGTTTAAAGCAGTAATTCTTAGTCGGAAATCTGCAAATTAAAATTATATTTTAATGCTTAATATGGAAAGAGATACAGAATTTCTAAGTTACGTTGTTAAGTCATTAGTCGACAACGAAAACGAAGTAAAGATCGATCGTAAAGTAGATGAAATGGGTGTTCTTTTAACCCTTTCAGTTGCTCGAGACGATATGGGTAAGATTATTGGACGACAAGGAAACACAGCGAAAGCTATCCGAACTCTTCTACGAGTTATCGGAATGAAAAATAACTCAAGAGTAAACCTAAAAATCGACGAACCAGAAGGCTCTGAGAAACCAGCACCAATGGCAAGTATGTCAGCGGACGTGGACTCAGCGATGAACGACCTAAAGGGAATCTAATAAATCAAAACTTGTCGCGACACGGCAAAAACAAAACCATCCGAGAGGGTGGTTTTGTACTTGACAAATATGTGTATTTATGATATATATTAATAGAATTAAAACATGCACCCTAATAAATACTCGGATAAAGCCGAGTAAAAACCATGAATTCCAAGACAATAGTCTCAAACCTGCTTTTTCTGGAAAAAGAAATTGATCTCGTCTTGAGAGATCCATCAGACACAAGACTCTTCTCATTCGATATAGTCCGTGAAAAAGAGTTGGAGAAAAAGGAGTTCCCACCCATCGAGTTCTGCTTTGGCAGCTACGCGCTGATGGATTTGGCGCCCTGGAGTGACGAGGATGACATGAAAGATCCGCTCTATAACACAAGTCTTCAGATTCACCGTTTAGTTCGAGATACCAGGAACGGCCCCGTTATCGATGCGTTTGGTGGAAAGGCGGCCGTTAAGGTTACCCTACAGGAGGCGTGCCATTTTTTGGTTACCGCTGACAAGACGAAAACCTACATGTTCTTCGTGCTTAGGAGGGGGCGTCTTAGTCTAGACGATCTCCTGGCCGTGTTCGTTGACTATAAACCAATAAGTGGTGGCGGTCGGGAAATGTGGGAATTCACTTCTGTGAACCCTTTCGTCCAATTCCATCGACCTTACGAAGTTAGAGCTGGGGTTATGGTTGTGACAAGGAGAGCGAAGTGATCGTAAGACAAAAGATGAGGAAGCCCCGGACCGAGTGTCCGGGGCTTTTCATTTGCAAATTTCTATAAAAACTATAATCTATAGATACTTATGACATTTCATGTTATTACAATTTTCCCACAAATGTTCGACTCGTATCTTTCTGAGTCTATTTTGGCGCGGGCGATAAAAGGGAAGAAGATAAAAGTGAAGTTCTACAACCCTCGTGATTTTGTCCGTGGAAAACTGAAGAAAGTTTGGCCAGACGGAAATGTTTCTTCAAAGATAGATGACAAGCCTTACGGTGGTGGGCCAGGGATGGTTATGATTGCCGATCCGATAATCCGCGCTTGGGAAAAAGCTTCTAAAAACTTAAAAAAACCAAAGACTATTATTTTCGCTCCGGGTGGAAAAAAACTTGATACAACTTTCGCTAAAAATTCTGCAAAAAAATACACAGACATAATTATGATTTGTGGAAGATATGAAGGTGTGGATGCGCGGGTGAAAAAGATAACAAAAGCAGAAGAAATTTCTATCGGCGACTATGTGCTAACTGGCGGAGAAATCCCAGCGATGATTGTTATAGATACTGTCGCAAGACAGATAGATGGCGTTTTAGGTAAAATAGAATCACTAGAAGAGAATCGAATTTCGAGCACAGAAATGTATACACGCCCAGAAGTCTACGAACATAAAGGCAAAAAACACAAAGTTCCAAAAGTTTTTCTAAGTGGACATCATAAAAATTTGGAGGATCATAAGAATAAAAAAATGATATAATCTATAATATGGAAAAAGATAAATCAATTTGTGTATTTGGAGATAGCACTTCTTGGGGTGCTTGGGATGAAGAAAAAGGTGGATGGGTAAACAGGCTTTGGCTTTTTCTTGCTGACCATGAACCTTATTCCCCGATATTTAATTTAGGTATTGATGGTGGGACAAGTAAAACGATTCTTGAAAGATTTGAAAAAGAGGCAGAAGTTCGTAATGCTGGAGTTTTGATTTTTCAAACCGGTGGAAATGATGCTTCTACACCTTCTTTAAGCGGACTTTGTAATATTTCACTTGATGATTTTAAGAAAAATATTTTGGAGATTATAGAAAAAGCAAAAGCTATAACTGACAAAATAGTTTTCTTGGATTTAAAAAATTGTGATGAAACTAAAACCCTGCCAGTTTCTTGGGGTGAATATTATTACAATAATGAAAATATTTTAAAATACTCAAAAGTGATGCAAAATATCTGCACAGAAAAAGAGGTTTTGTTTTTAGATATTGAAAAATTACAAGATGACGAATTTGAAGATGGTTTACACCCGAACGCAAAAGGACACCAAAAAATATTCCTGCAGGTTAGAGATTTTTTACTTGATAAAAAAATTATATAAAATGATATTCGGGATTATAAAAACATATAAAGATGTTAGACGAGGCGTGAATGATCCAACTGGTTTGGGGCAGGATATTGCGCTGGATGTTTTGAAAGCACCTTTAATACTTTTTACTATTGCTGGAATTGCCGGACTTGTGCTGTTTTTTATACTTGGTTGGACAGAACTTTTAAGTGGACCTTTTGGATTTTTCAAATTTGTATTTTTCTTACTACTTATACCTTTCACTATTTTAGAAATAGTTTTCTGGTCGCTTTTTAATAAGTTGAAAAAGGTTATTCAAAATGCAAAAAACAGGGTAGATGAGAGAATAAATACCATAGATGTAGAGGTGAAATAAATTATATCGATATATCGATATAATTTGCATAAAAACAAGAAAGCCGCCCGATGCCGGACGGCTTTTCTTCTTTGGTTGAGGATGGCTATTTCTTAGCCACTCTCCAGCCAATGTTGTTAGCAACAACAACGGGCTCCAATACTGCTCCACAATTGAAGGTAGTGAAGTTGATACTTCCTCCGTCTCCGTTCATCCTCATTGTAACCCCAGACTTGAGGTTTTTGATGAAGATCTCACCCGTAGGATTCAGGCAGATGTGGATGTTTCTGCCTTTGTGGACAGTTGGGAATTGTGAATCGTTCAAGGCCACTAATTCAGAATGAGTTTGTGCCATGTACTTGTTGGGTTGGTTCCTGTATATTATATCACATACATATATTTTGTCAATATTTGTTAAATATCCACCTCCGACCCTACACGATAACACCGTTTAGAAACCACTTCGACGCTTAAAATATAGCGTTTATAAATTTATTTGATTTGCTTTAGAAAAGTGATGCTGTTTGAAGCCCGAAAAAGAAGTGTCTAAACACTTCTTTTTCGGGTGAGTTCATCACTTTCTTAGCCAAAATCGAATAAATTTTAGCTAGATTTTTCCGCGTCTTGGCTTTTGCATCCTTTTTGCTAAGAAAAAGGATGAGAAGAAATTTGACAAATTATCTAAATAATATATACTTACTTCACAAATTGCATCGATTGAGTTACGGGCGTTAAAGCAATTGTATTATTAGGAGTTTAATACAAGGTTTGCTTTGCTAAAAAAATATAATAAAAATTACTAATCTGAAAGCAGATGAGGTGTGGCCTCGTCGTCTTTTTGTTTTTATTACAATATCGATTGAATTATTCTGTGATTAAAGATTAAAAACAAGATTATAATTTCAAAAATTTTTAAAGTGAGGTAGCAAGATAATATGCCAAAAACGAGAAACAAACCTTTAGAGAAAAAATATTTCTCTAAATACAAGGAGCCTTTGGTTCCGATGCCAGACCTTCTGGAGACTCAAATCGAGTCTTACAAATGGTTGATAAAAGACGGAGTAAAAGAAACTCTAAAAGAGTTTTCTCCGATCAAAGATTATTCTGAAAAGAAATTCGAACTTTCTTTTGAGTCTTTTTCTATGGGGGAGCCAAAACACACACCTCTTTATGTTAAAGAGAACAAGCTTACTTACGAAGCTTCTCTTAAAGTTAGAGTAAAACTTCTAAACAGACTAAATGGATCAGTTAAAGAGCAAGAAGTTTTCTTCTCTGATTTTCCATTGATGACAAAACAAGGAACTTTCATAATCAATGGCGTTGAAAGAGTTATTGTTCCTCAGCTTACAAGAAGTTCTGGAGTATTTTTCACAGAACTTGATGTAAAAGGACGAAAGAAATTTGGTGCGAAAATTATTCCAAACAGAGGAGTTTGGATTGAATTCGAAACAGACAAAGATAACATAATCTACGCTCGAATCGACAAGAAAAGAAAATTCCCAGTAACAACACTTATAAAAGTGATGGGTCTTGATACTCCAGATAAAATTCGAAAAGCTTTTAAGGGAAATGAAGTTCATGAAAAATTCATAAACCAAATCCTAGATAAAGACAGCACAGAAACTCCAGAACAAGCCTATGTGGACATCTATAAGCGTCTTCGAGATGGAGATATGGCGACAGCTGACAACGCAAAAGAATTTATTGAGGCTATATTTACACCGGAAAGATATGATTTTTCAGCAGTTGGAAGACATCGATTTAATAGTCGATTTGAAAAATCTATGGACAAAGCAGAACTAGCGCGACTTACTTTAAATTCAGATGACATAGTAAATATTGTAAAAGAAGTTTTCGATCTTAACACAACTCCTGGTGCAAAAGGCGACGACATTGATCATTTAGGACGACGAAGAGTAAGATATGTTGGTGAACTTCTTCAACAAAAATTCCGAGTAGGTATGACTCAAATCAAAAGAAATATTCAAGACAGAATGTCTACCATAGATGGTGACACGGCCACACCTGTTACTATCATCAACCAGCGACCTCTTCAAGCTCGTATTAAAGAATTTTTCACAACGAACCAACTTTCACAGTTCATGGATCAAGAAAACGTTCTTTCAGAACTTGAACACTTAAGAACTCTTTCAGCACTAGGTCCTGGTGGACTTACTCGAGAACGAGCTGGTCTTGAAGTTCGTGACGTTCACACTTCTCACTACGGACGTGTTTGTCCTATCCACACTCCTGAAGGTCCAAACATTGGACTTGTTCTTCACCTTTCTACTTATGCAAAGATAAATGACTTTGGTGTTATCGAAACTCCTTATGTAAAAGTTAAAGGTGGAAAAGTTACTGGAGAGATTGTTTATATGAACGCTCTAGACGAAGAGAAATACAACATCGCTCACGCTGGTGTTTTGCGAGATGATAAAGGAAATCTAAAAAACGATATGGTTGAAGCTCGTGCAAAAACTGTTCCGAGTCTTGTTCCTAAAAATGAAATTGATTTTATCGATGTTGCTACAAACCAAGCTTTCTCTATCGGTACATCAATGATTCCTTTCCTAGAACACAACGACGCTAACCGAGCATTGATGGGTTCAAACATGCAAAAGCAAGCGGTTCCTTGTATCGTTCCTCATGCAGCATATGTTGCAACAGGTATGGAAGACTTGATCGCTCGCGACTCAGGAAAACTTGTTTTAGCTGAAGAAGCTGGAACTGTCAGTTATGTTGATTCAAAGAAAGTTTCTGTAAAAAATAGCGCAGGAAAAGAAAAGCACTATGAACTTATTCAACAAATCAGAACAAACAAATTCTCATTAATGAGACAACGACCGACTGTTTCTGTTGGAGATAAAGTCAAGAAAGACGAAGTTTTAGCTGACGCACCTTCAACTGTTCACGGACAAGTTGCTCTAGGACAAAACGTTCGAGTTGCTTTCATGTCATGGAACGGACGAAACTACGAAGACGCGATTATTCTTTCACAAAGACTTGTTAAGAATAGTATTTTCTCAAGTATTTACGTTGAAGAATTTGTTTGTGTCGTTCGTGATACAAAACTTGGTCCAGAGCTTACAACAAGAGATATTCCAAACGTTGGTGAAGCAAAACTTGTAAACCTAGACGAAGAAGGAATTATTCGAGTTGGTGCTGAAGTTCGAGAAAACGATATCTTGGTTGGTAAAATTACACCGAAAGGAGAAACAGAATTAACTCCAGAAGAAAGATTGTTGCGATCTATCTTTGCTGAAAAAGCTCGTGACGTAAAAGATACTTCAATGCGAGTTGGTCACGGAAACCAAGGAAGAGTTATCTCTGTAAAAGTTTTCTCAAGAGACAAAGGTCATCAATTAGAATCAGGAATAATTAAAAAAGTTATTGTTGAAGTTGCACAACTTAGAAATATTTCTGTTGGAGACAAACTTGCAGGACGACACGGAAACAAGGGTGTTATCTCAACTATTTTACCTGAAGAAGAAATGCCATATACAAAAGATGGTGAACCTGTGGATGTTATATTAACTCCACTCGGTGTTCCATCTCGTATGAACTTGGGACAAATTCTTGAGCTTCACTTAGGTTTGGCTGCAAACACTTTGGACTACCAAGCTATTGTTCCACTTTTCGGAGGGGCAACAACAGATGAAATCAAAGGTGAACTTAAAAAAGCTGGTCTTCCTGAAGATGGCCAAATCCAACTTTATGATGGTCAAACTGGAGAAGCTTTTGAACAAAAAACAGCGATGGGTTATATGTATATGATCAAACTTCACCACATGGTTGAAGACAAAGTTCACGCTCGTGCTATTGGTCCATACTCACTTATTACTCAGCAACCATTGGGAGGTAAGGCACAATCAGGAGGTCAAAGATTCGGAGAAATGGAAGTCTGGGCGTTGGAAGGATACGGCGCTGCTCACGTGCTTCGAGAAATGCTTACGATTAAATCAGATGATATTTTAGGTCGGTCATCTGCTTTCGATTCAATTATCAAAGGAGAGAAAATCCAAGAACCAAATATTCCAGCTTCATTTAAGGTGATGCTTAACTATTTGCGAGGTCTTGCTCTGGATATTGATCTAGGAGGTCAAAGAGATAATTAATCGCTAATAATATTTAAATTATATGAAAGTTTTAGACGAAAAAGATTTCGATAAAATAGTGATCAAACTTGCTTCTCCAGAGAGAATAAAAGAATGGTCATATGGAGAAATCACAAAACCAGAAACAATCAACTACCGAACAGGACGCTCTGAGCGAGGAGGTCTTTTTGACGAGAAGATTTTTGGTCCAGAAAAAGATTTCGAATGTTACTGTAAAAAATACCGAGGAGTAAAATACAAAGGAATCGTTTGTGAAAAATGTGGAGTCGAACTTACAAAATCTATTGTTCGAAGAGACCGAATGGGTCATATTGAACTAGCTTCTCCTGTTGCACACATTTGGTTCTTGCGAGGTGTTCCATCTCGAATGAGTATTTTGTTAAACATTACTCTAACAGATCTTGAAAAGGTTGTTTACTTTGCTGGATATATGATTCACAAAGTAAATGAAGACGAAAAAGTAAGAATCCTAAAAGATCTTGAGTCAGAATACAAACAAAAAATAAAATCATCTAGTGACGATGCGACAAAAGAAAAGCTAAAAGAACTTTTCTCAAGTACTAAAAAAGATTTGTCTGATTTGAATTTAGGAAGAGTTTTGAGTGAAATAGAATATCATCACTACTCACTTCGATATTCATCTGCTTTTGAAGCAAGTATCGGAGCTGAAGCTATTTACAATATTTTCACAAATCTAGACTTAGAAAAGCTTAAAGGTGAAACAGAAAGAATGATTGAAAAGGCTTCAACGCTAGACAAAGTAAAACTAAAGAAGCGCCTTGGTCTTATTCGATCAATGATTCACTCAGATGTTCGTCCAGAATGGATGTTCTTGAAATCTCTTCCAGTTGTTCCACCAGGACTTCGTCCAATGGTGGCCCTTGAAGGAGGACGACACGCGACATCGGATGTAAACGACCTTTACCGAAGAGTCATAAACAGAAACAACCGTCTTCGAAAGTTGATGGAAATCAACGCACCAGATGTTATTTTGCGAAACGAAAAAAGAATTCTTCAAGAAGCAGTTGATGCTCTTTTAGATAACTCAATCGCAAAATCAGATGCAGCGATGAATCAATCTCAAAGAAGAGCTTTGAAATCTTTGTCAGATAACTTGAAATCAAAACAAGGTTTGTTCCGACAAAACTTGCTCGGAAAACGTGTGGATTACTCTGGACGTTCTGTTATCGTTGTTGGTCCTCAGCTTAAATTAAATCAATGTGGTCTTCCAAAGAAAATGGCTTTGGAGCTTTTCCGACCATTCGTTATTTCTAAGATTTTAGAAAGAGAATTAGCTTTCAACATTAGAGGTGCAAATAAACTTATCGAAGAAGGAGTGGCTGAAGTTTGGGCTATTTTAGAAGAAGTTATCCAAGGAAAATACGTTCTTCTAAACCGTGCGCCAACTCTTCACCGACTTGGTATTCAAGCTTTCAACCCAATCTTGATTGAAGGTAAAGCTATCCAAGTTCACCCTCTTGTTTGTACAGCTTTCAACGCTGACTTCGACGGAGACCAAATGGCTGTTTACGTTCCATTAGGCGAACCAGCACAAGCAGAAGCAAAAGAATTAATGGCTTCAAACAAAAACTTGTTAAAACCACAAGACGGAAATCCTATCGTAAACCCGAAACAAGATATGGTTCTTGGATGTTACTGGATGACGAAAGAAGTTCCAGGAGCGAAAGGAGAAGGAAAAATATTTGCAAGTCCAAACGAAGCTATGACAGCTTACGACTACGGACAAGTATCTTTCCGATCAAAAATAAAAGTTCTTCCAACTGATTCACCTCGATACGGAAAATTCGAAGGAAAAATATTTGAAACAACTGTTGGACGACTTATGTTCAACTCTTCACTTCCAAAAGATTTCCCTTATGTTAACGATCCGATGACACAAAAAAGATTGTCAGCTTTAGTGGACGAAGTTATCTACAAATATGGAGTAGACGAAACGCCAGCGGTCCTAGACAAAATTAAAGAATTCGGTTTCAAATATTCTACAAAATCAGGTATCACTTGGGGTATGGACAACGTTGTTGTTCCAAAAGAAAAAGAAGCTATTGTTGCAGCTGCAAGAAAAGAAGAAGCTACAATAATCGAACAATACCGAGAAGGTCTTCTGTCTGAAGATGAAAAGTATTTGAAAGTTATATCAATTTGGGAAGGTGCGAAACTTAAAATCCAAGAAGCTATTCCGGCATCTATGGATCCAAACGGTCCAGCTGCAGATATGATTAACTCTCAAGCTAGAGGAAGTATGGGACAACTTGTGCAGATGGCGGGTATGAAAGGTTTGATGACAAACACAGTTGGTAGAATTATCGACTTCCCGATTGTTCCATCTTATAAAGAAGGTTTATCTCCTTTAGAATACTTTATTACGACTCACGGTTCTCGAAAGGGTCTTGCCGACACCGCGCTTAAAACTGCTTCTGCAGGTTATCTAACTCGAAGATTGGTGGACGTTTCTCAAGACGTTGTTGTAACTGAAACAGAGTGTGGAACAAAGAACGGAAAGACAATGAGAGAAGAAAATATTTCTGGACTTATCATTCCACTTTCAAAAAACATTATGGGTAGAACTTTAGGGGAAGACCTAAAAGATCCAGAAGGAAAAGTATTGTTCAAGAAAAATCACATAGTAACAAAAGAAGAAGCGAAAATGATTGAAAGTGTAGGAGTAAAAGAAGTGTTCATAAAGACACCTCTAACTTGCGAAACTGTTCACGGAGTATGTCAGTCATGTTATGGTCTTGATCTTGGACGAAACAAACAAATTCAATTAGGAGAAGCTGTCGGTATTATCGCGGCTCAGGCTATCGGTGAACCAGGAACTCAGCTTACTCTTCGAACATTCCACGCCGGAGGTGTGGCCGGAGGATCTGATATTACACAAGGTCTTCCTAGAGTTGAAGAAGTTTTTGAAAGAAGAAATCCTAAAAACCCAGCAGTTGTAAACATGGTGGACGGACAAATTCTAGAAATCAAGGGCGAAGGAAAAGAAAGAATAATCACAGTTCTGTCAGATTCAAAAGGCGACGGTAAATCAAACACTGTTGAATATTTAGTTCCACTAAAACGTATCCCAACTGTTAAAAAGGGAGAGCTTGTAACTAAGGGTCAACTTCTAACAGACGGTTCTGCGAAAATAACAGAAGTCTTTAAGTTCGGAGGAAAAGATATGGCTGAAAACTATATTATTGATGAAATCAATAAAGTTTACGAACTACAAGGTGCGCCAATCTCACGAAAACACTTAGAGATTATTGTTAGACAAATGTTCTCTCGAAGAAAAATTGTTGATGGAGGAGATACAACTCTTTCACCAAACGATGTTGTTGAAAATATCGAACTAATCGAAGAAAATGCAAGAACAAAAGAAGAGGGCGGAACTCTTGCGAAAGCAGAACTTGTTGTGGAAGGTATTTCTCAGGTTTCTCTTACAACAACTTCATGGTTATCAGCTGCTTCATTCCAAAACACAAACAGAGTTTTGATAAGTAATGCAATCAAGGGTGGTGTAGACAATCTTCGAGGACTTAAAGAAAACGTTATCATCGGACGACTTATTCCAGCTGGAACAGGTTTTCGAGGTGACTACCAGGACAAGGAAAAAGTAGAAGAAGAAACAGAAAAATAATTGTTCTTTCGAAGAAAGTTGATTAAATTTAATTTTTAAAAAGATATTTATCTTTATGTTTTCTCCAGTAGATCAAATTAAAGAGCGTTTGAATATCGTCGATGTAGTATCGATGTATGTGAATCTTACGCCTGCTGGAAAAAACTACAAAGGTAAATCTCCCTTTAAACAGGAGAGAACACCTTCATTTTATGTTTCTCCTGATAAAGGTCTTTATCATTGTTTCTCGACGGGCAAAGGTGGCGATATGTTCACCTTTGTCCAGGAGATGGAGGGATTGGACTTTAAAGGTTCTTTGAAAGTTTTAGCAGACAAGGCCGGAGTTTCTTTGCAAAACTTTAACCCAAAAGAAAAAGAAGAAAAAGACAAACTTTACGACATAATGGAAGACGCAACAAAAGTCTTCGAAGATTTTTTATCGAAAGATAAAGAAGTTTTAGAGTATATAAAAAATCGCGGAATAGAAGAAGCGACAATAAAAGATTTTCGTATTGGATACGTTCCGCTTGGTTGGAGGGGCTTGTATGACAGGTTGAAAGATAAATATTCTGACAAAGATTTGGCTTTGGTTGGGCTTGTTAAGGTCACAGAAAAAGGTGCTTATGACACCTTTCGCGACAGAATAATGTTTCCGATTTGTGATTCAAGCGGAAGAGTTATAGCTTTTTCTGGTCGGATTTTTAAAGATGACGGTAAATCAGGGAAATATGTAAACAGTCCAGATACTCCGCTCTTTAACAAATCAGATGTTTTGTTTGCGATAGATAAAGCAAAAAATTACATAAGAAAATATAATTTCACGACGATAGTAGAAGGCCAATTCGATGTTATTTCACTTCATCAGGCGGGCTTTAAAAACACGGTGGCGGTTTCCGGAACAGCTCTTGCAGACAGTGTCGTAGGAAAAGATAAACAAGTAAATAATCTCGGAGTTATAAAAAGACTTTCAAATAATCTGGTTTTGGCTTTCGATTCTGACACAGCCGGAGTAAATGCCGCCAAGCGTTCGGCTCATATTGCAATGTCGCTTGGAATGGATGTTAAAATCGTCGACATAACAGAAGGTAAAGATCCGGCAGATTTCTTGAGAGATTCTGGAAAAGAAGAATGGTCAAAAATACTGAAAGCGGCAGAACACATAATTATTTTCTACGTTAATAAAATAAAACAAAATTCAAAAGACGAAAGAGAGGTCGGAAGAAAGATAAAAGAAGAAGTATTGCCTTTGGTCGCGGAGCTTCCTAGCGACATAGAAAAATCTTTCTTTATTAAAAAAATAAGTGAGATTGCCAATATTTCAGAATCTTATATTGTTTCTGATTTGCAAAAGATAAAATTAGAATATAAAAAACCACCGGAAGAAAACGTTCAAAGTGAAAACATTAAAAAAGATTTGATAAAAGAATATGTGGTAGAAAAGGAGGTTTGGGGAATATATGTAAACAAAGATAAATCAGAAGATATAAAGAATAAAATAATAGAAATTATCGGTAAAGAAGAATTTGATATTTTAGAGAATAAATACAAAGACAAAGAAAGTGAGTTTATTTTTGGAGAAAGAGATTATGTTTTAGGAGAAGTTGAAACATTTAAAAATCTTAGAAATCTGTATATACGTAAAAAAATTGTTAGTATTAAAGAGCAAATAAAGAAAGCTGAAAGTGCGGGAGACGAAGCCAGAGCAGACGAATTAACAAAGGAGCTTAACAATTTAGGTAAAGAAAAAGACGTTATCAATAACAGTAGGTTCACTATTAACAATTAGGATTATAAGGTTTATATTATAGACATATGGCAAAATCAAAAAAGGTAACTAAAAAGACAGCAAAGAAAGTGGTAAAAAAGGTAACTAAAAAGAAAGTTGCTAAAAAAGTTGCAAAAAAGACAACAAAAAAAATAGCTAAAAAACCATTAAAATCAAATAAAAAACCTAAGGCTGAAAAAAAATCTGTTAAAAAGGTTGTTCAAGCTAAAAAAACCCCAGCAAAAAAGGGTGGTAAAAAAGTCCTGACAAAAGCAGAGGTTCAACAAAAACTAGCTAGCACATTGGTGGAAAAGGGAAGAAAGAGAGGTTTTATAACTTATGATGAAATTTTAAAGAATTTTCCAAACATTGAAAATGACGTTATTTTCTTGGATGATTTATATTCTCAGTTTCTAGATGCTGGTATAGATGTTTTAGAAGGTGGAAATTTACTCGACTTTGAAGATCCAAAAGATAAAATAGAAAAATACGTAAAAGATAAAAAAAGTAGAGATTCCATTCAAATGTATTTGAAGGAAATCGGACAATATTCTCTTATTAAGGCACACGAGGAAAAAGAGTTGGCGAAAAGAATTGAAGCGGGGGATGATGAGGCAAAAAATTTACTTGCTCGTGCAAACTTACGTCTTGTTGTTTCTATTGCTAAAAAATACTCCGGAAGAAGTCAGGACTTAACTTTGCTTGATTTGATTCAAGAAGGAAACCTTGGACTTTTTAAGGCGGTGGAAAAATTCGATTGGTCAAAAGGATTTAAATTCTCTACTTACGCTACTTGGTGGATTCGTCAGTCTATAACTCGTGCACTCGCTGATCAGTCTCGAACAATCCGTATTCCGGTTCACATGGTTGAAACTATTTCAAAATATAAACAAGTTTACAGAAGACTTTTTCAAGATTTAGGAAGAGAACCGTTGGCCGAAGAGGTTGCCACAGAGATGGGTGTTGAAGTTGAGAAAATTCACGTAATTGAAAAAATCAGCCAAACGACAGCCAGTCTTGAAAAGCCAATAAATGAAGATGAAGATAAATCAACTTTGGGAGAATTTATTGCTGACGATAAAATCGCACGTCCTGACCAAGACTCTGCGCAAAGAATTTTATCAGACCAAATCAGAGAAGTTCTAAATGAGCTTTCTCCAAAAGAAAAGAAAATTTTGGAAATGCGATATGGTCTCGAAGACGGTATTCAACATACGCTAGAAGAGGTGGGACACGAGTTTGGTGTTACTCGAGAAAGAATCAGACAAATCGAAGCGAAGGTTCACGAAAAGCTAAGAAATAACGAAAAGATATCAAGACTTAGGAATTACTTTGATTAGTAAATTAATTATTAGAGTGGTTAAAATCAAAGAGCGCGGGCTTTGACCGCGCTCTTTGATTTTAACAATATATTGTAAATTTTTAATATTTATATGGTAAAATAAATAGAGGTTTATTAAGTAACTAAATTATGTATATGAAAAAAATAGCTTGGTGGTTGGTAATAGTAGGAGCACTAAACTGGGGACTAGTAGGTCTTAGCTGGTTGGTGGGAGGTGGAAGTAATTGGAATGTTGTTAATCTTATATTCGGAAGCTCTATGATTCTAGAAGGAATTATATACCTATTAGTGGGTATTTCTGCTGTGGTTGTCTGCTTTGGATGCAAAGGAAAGTGTAAAGCTTGTATGAACGGAAAATGTGACGTTCATAAAGGTTCAAACACACAAATGTAGTATTAAAAGGCCGGCGTGCTCTGCACGCCGGCCTTTTGTATTCCACATTGATAAAGATAGATTTCTGTGTTATATTTACTTGGTTAATTCAAGGGAAAATGCATAAATTTACCACCATATTATTCTATATATTAGGTTTTATCTCCATGTATGTGCAGATATTCTTTCTTATAACTTTTTTCGAAAAAAGAAAGACTATCCAATACAGAAAAGAGAAAATAAAACTAGAAAGATATCCGACAATAACAGTGGCCGTGCCGTGTTGGAACGAACAAAATACAGTAGAGAAAACATTGAATTCTCTTTTAGAATTAGATTATCCGAAAGACAAAATAACTATTATCGCTGTTGACGACGGTTCAACTGACGGAACTTTCGAAGTCCTGAAGAAATTTGAAAAATATCCAAATATAAAAATTCTTAAAAAAGAAAATGGAGGAAAGCACACGGCTGTAAACTACGCAATAGAAAATTCAGATTCAGAGTTTATCTCTTGCCTTGACGCCGACTCTTTTGTTGAACCAGAAACTTTAAAAAGAATGATGACGTATTTCCTAAAAGACGAAAACACGATGGCTGTAGCCCCATCTATTTTGATTCACAACCCAAAGACGATGACTCAAACCCTGCAACAAGTAGAATACAACTGGGCTGTTTTCATGAAGAAAGTTTTAGGAATGCTGGGCGGGATTTACGTTACACCAGGACCTTTTTCTATTTTTCGAAGAAAAGTATTTAAAGATTTAGGCCTTTTTAGAAAAGCTCACAACACAGAAGATATGGAAATAGCTTTTCGAATGCAAAAACATCACTACAAAATAGATCAATGTAACGATGCGTATGTGTATACCACCGGACCTAAAAATATTGTAGCTTTGTATAAACAACGTCTTCGTTGGATTTACGGATTTGCTATGAACACTTTTGATTACCGAAAAATTCTTTTTAAGAAAGAGTATGGATTTTTCTCTCTAGTTTCTGTTCCAGCTGGATTTGTTTCGATGGTTGCCGTGCCATATATTTTAGGATTGTTGATGTTCCAAATAGTAAAAGGGATTTTCAAGCTAATAGAAAAATACCAAACTGTTGGATTTGATTTCGGTTTTAATTTCACTCTGCCAAACTTCGACACTTTCTTTTTAAACACAAACGCTTATGTTTTCACTGGAATATTGCTTTACATACTAGTTATGTCGACGATAATAATCGGAAAGAGAATGATTACAGGGAAATATGGATTTGATTTACGTATTATTTATTTTATGGTAATTTTCAGCTTCATAGCACCTTTCTGGGTTATTCGAGCCATATATAACGCTGTATTTGCAAAAAAGACCGCTTGGAGGTAATATGTAGAACCTATGAATATACCAACCAGAGAAAAAAATGACTGGAAAAAATACCTTATTGTTTTTCTTATAACCTTATTTTTGTTTGCCACAGCTTTTTACTTGTCGAATAATCTTAATAATAAAAAGTTAGAAGAGATTCGTAAAATAGAAGATACGATATCTATTGATATTCTATCGCTGGAGACGCAGTTTGATTTATTTGAACAGCTTTCCTGTGAGAATGTAACAGACTCAATACTTTCAAAAGAGCTGGGTGAGCTTGCTAGTCGTATTGAATACGGAGAGAAAAATTTTGACACTTTAAGTAAAGAGCTTATTGGTTTGAAAAAATACTATTCCTTACTTCAGATTAAAGACTTTCTTTTAATGCAGAAAGCACGCGAGAGATGTGATTTAAATATTGAATCAATAATATATTTTTACGGAAGAGAAGATTGTGAAGATTGTCGAAAGCAAGGTTACGTTCTAACAGACGTTAGAAAAGATTATCTAGAACTTAGAGTTTATTCTTTCGACTACTTTCTAGATGTTTCAGCAATAGACGCTCTAAAATCAATCTATAAAATTGATGAGAAAAACCTTCCAGCTTTAATAATAAACGGCAAAACCTATGATGGATTTAAAAACAGGGAAGATATCGAAACTATAATGCCAGAACTCGTGAAGATTCGCGAAGAAAGAGAGGCGAGAGAAAAGGCGCTTCTTGAAGCAGAGGTGGAAGCTAAAAACGATACTTCAAATGCAAAAGAAATTAAAGACGAAAACACAGAAAATGCACCAAAACAATAATAAAAAAGAAAACGTAAGTCCTGTTTTAGAAGAGGAAAAGAAAAACTATCTGATAGACATAGATGGGACTGTTTGTGATGATGTGCCAAATGAAGAACCTGAAAGAATGGTTACGGCGGTAGAATATCCTGGTGCAAAAGACCGAATAAACAGCTGGTATGATGAAGGACATATAATAACTTTCTTTACTTCACGCACAAGTCGCGATCATAAAGAGGTTACTGAGAATTGGCTAAAAGAACACGGATTTAAATACCACGCTCTTTTGATGGACAAGCCACGAGGAGGAAATTATGTTTGGATAGATAATCATTTGGTGGAAGGGGTTTTGTATAAGGGGGATTGGGGAGGGTTAAATAAAAATTGATGACCCAAATATGTCATCAATTTTTATTTAACCCATTTTTCGTATTTTTCTTTTACTAAGTTTTCAATAATATTTCCAGGTAGATCCATCTCATTCATTCTTGCTGGATATATGGTTCCACCTATGGCTGCGTGCCAAAGTTTACATTTCTGTAATGATCCATCAGTAAATTTCGATCTTAGCTCTCTTAGCTCCTTGGTTAAGTCACTGTATGCCTCATCACTATGGTTGTTGACAGACATT
>Ga0209582_1000592_pt1 | contig 21259 bp, 21 predicted proteins | sample KloWWTmetKNB5Kit_FD_187176 | JGI IMG/M metagenome (GOLD analysis project Ga0209582, IMG submission 187176) | Active sludge microbial communities from Klosterneuburg, Austria, studying microevolution and ecology of nitrifiers - Klosterneuburg... | ecosystem: Engineered > WWTP > Aerobic digester >...
CTGCTTCTTACAACAATATCATACATATCCGCAACCGAAGTAAACTGCCCTTTTACTTTTAGTGTACGTCTCATATTGCCAACTTCTATCAAACCACCTGTGATATCATGGTTCTCTCTTGAAATTGCATTTTCAATATCCATAAAGCTAACTCTGGCAGCAGCCATTTTATAAGGATCGGCATTTACCTGAATCTCTCTTTCAGGAGCTCCTACAATTTCTGCACGGGTTACTTCGCTCAGCTCTTCAATTTTGTCCTGCATTCTATCTGCATATTGCTTCAGTTTCATCCCATCATAATCTCCACTTATATTGACAAACATGATGGGCATTTCGCTAAACGCAAATTCCTGTACGTTGGGCTGACTGGTAAGATCGGTTGGTAAATCAGTTTGCGCTTTATCAATTGCATCTTTAACCTTTTGCTTTGCAAGGTCTGTCTTTACATCGGTGTCAAATTCAACAACTATCAAACTATAATCGGCCTGTGAAATACTTTGAATCTTTTTCACCTTAGCGCCGCTTATTCCTTTTAATTGCTTTTCAATAGGCCGGGTTACTAAATTTTCTATGTCTTTTGGTGAGTTACCCGCATATATGGTAGTTACAGAAATGGTAGGAACTACAATATCTGGAAACTGTTCTTTGGGCATGCTGTTGAACTTCATCAATCCATATAGACTGATGAGAATTGCGATAATATAAACCGCTGTTTTATTATCTACAGCCCAACTGGTTGGTTTAAATTCTTTAAATTTTTTGGCTATTCCTTCTAATGATTTCATCTGACTATTTTTTATTCGTCATCAATCTGTTTCAGAAAATTATTTTGAGCTGGTTACCGACTGGCCATCATACACTGTTTGATATCCTTCGGAAATGATCAATTCTCCCTCACTTAATCCTGATGCTATAGCCACCTGACCTTTATAGGGCTCACCTTGAATGGTTACCGATTTTTTTCTTGCAATTTGTTTGTCTCCTTCTTTAACCATTACATATACAAATTTTCCAGTTTCATCAGTTTGTACAAGATTAACAGGCACTACCACTACGTTTTTTAAAAGATTGTCCTGAATACGAATAGTTGCTGTAAGATTGGGTTTTAATTTATTATTGACTCCCAGTTTTGCTTCTGCCATAAATGAACGTGTAACAGGATCAATAGCACTACCCACCATAGAAATTTTAGCTTCAAATGTGGTATCCAGATCGGGTACATCTACCAATACTTTTGCATTGCGTACTACATCTTTTGCATAACGATCGGGCACTGGGACTTCCGCCTTCATTGTTGCATTTTCATTTACAATTTGAATTTGAGGTTTCCTATCAGCACTTACGCCTGTAAAAAATTCTCCGGGGCGCACATTAACCTGCTCTACTACTCCGCTGATTCCAGCATACACATTACTCATATTAACGGCTTCTTGTGCAAGCGATACTGCCGACTGTGCCGCTCTGTATTGTGCAGAAGCAGATTCCCAGTCAGCTTTAGCTTTAATTACCTGCATTTCGGCACCAATATTTTGATTCCATAAATTTTGGTATCGTTCATAAGTAGTTTTTGCTAAATCCATTTGTGCTTTGATAATGCCAACTTGTTGACGTGCAGTTGCCAATTGTTGACGGGCAATGGCATCATCCAGTTTAGCTACTAATTGTCCTTTGCCAACTCTTTGCCCGGCCTTGACTAAAATTGCTTTTACTAATCCACCTTGGCCATTGGGAGCTACATAAGCAATACCGTCATCAGTATTAATTTTCCCTTGCAATTCTATATAATGTGCAAAAGCCGAGTCAACAGATACTGAGGTAACAGCTACCAGTTTAGCATTTTGTTTTGCAGATGCAGGATCCAGCTTAACCAGGTCCTGTTCCAGTTTATGGATTTGCGCATCGAGATCGTTTTTCTTAGCTTTTAATTTTTCGATTTTTGTATTCAGTGCTTTAACCTGTGCGTTTTTATCTTTTGATCCGCCACCACATGAAGCCAAGGCCAGCGAAATGACAGTAATAAGACTCCACAGTTTTATTCTCCTTTGCATATAAATAGTATTAAGTATGATGTAATTGATTTTGATTAGTTATAATTTTCCGGTTGCTTTCAGGTAATCTACTTTAGCAATGATGGCATCATATAAAGCAGATATATAATTGGTTTGTGCAGATTTCATCTCCGTTTGTGCTGCTACAATTTCAATTTGAGTGCCGGTTCCTACTTCATATTTCTTTTTGGTTTGCTGATATACCTTTTCGGCAAGTTCTTTATTTTGTTTTTGCATATCCATAGTAGCAAGTGCATTGCGATAATTATTTTTTGCAGCTTCTACATCATTATCAATCCAAAGTTTGAGTGATTCTAGCTGGTTGCTTATTTTATATACTTCTAATTGTGCTTCTTTTATTTTTGATTTAGTAAAAAATCCATTGAAAATGGGTATTGCAATATTGAGATTTATATTGGATACTGTAAACCAATCTCCTTTGCCAATAAAATTCCATTTATCTCTTTGAGCATTTTTTGCATAAACAGCCGACAAGGAAATGGTAGGAATCTGCGAAAGTTTAAAACGACGAACATTATATTCCAATAGCTTTTTTGATATTTCGGCTTGTTGAAATTCTTTTCTGTCATTATAAGCATACCCGCTTGCGTTTAACACGCCGTCTTTTACATCCTGTTCAGTTATAATATCTGTAAGAATCAATTCGTCGCTTATGGGCATGCCCATCAGCATTTTTAAAGCATAGTAGCCATTAGAAATCTGATTCAACAGTTTTTGTTTTTCCGTTTTTAAATTGGATAAACGAACGGTTTCCTTGTCCACATCCAATTTTTCACGAAAGCCATTTTCGTAAATGATTCTGGTATCTCTCAGGTTTTTTTCTACCAACGCAATATTCGCATCCAACATTTCAATCTGTGTTTTGCTAACGGCAAGCTGGTAATACACTTTATATATATTTGCCTTTAGGGTTTCCTGTGTTACCTCTGCCGTTTTTTGATACAATTGAATAGCGGCTCCTCTGGCCAACAGACCAACAAATACCTGACCATCAAAAAGAATTTGTTGAAGACTTATTCCTGCATTGGCGCTAAACTTTGTACCAAATTGTGCAGCAATAAATCCAAAGTCATTTGGCATTTGAATGGGATTGCCGTTTCCGTCCTTCACTCCCTGATCTATTAAAACCTGGTAAGTAGATGGAGAAATAAAATTGGGAATAACGGTAGTTGCCACTGATGGGTTATAAGTAGTACCAATGGATGCATTGATATGTGGGTAAGCCGCAGCAGTAAATACTGCATTTTGTTGTTCTTGAATTTTTACCTGTAACAGTGCATTTTTAACACTCACATTATTTTTGAAGGCATAGTCCACTGCTTGTTGTACAGAGAATTTGTGGCTGGTTGGTTGAGCGGTATCTGGTTGTTGTGCATTGATTGATATTACAAAGGCCATCAATACCAGCAGCAACAAAGGCCGCTTAGTTTCTGTTTTCATGTTGTACTTTTTTACGCTGTTCTTTATATTTTAATATTAGTTTGTGTCCTTTGATAGTGGCTAATCCAAAAAGATAATGATCAATAATTTCCTGTGTAACCTCAAGCAGACTATACTTTTTGGGAGGAAATGCTGTGAGATTAAAAGCAATCATAATAGACTCTATTCTGAATCGTGAAATGATATCTGCATTTATTTCCGGCCTGAATAATTCTTCTGCAATTCCCCGCTCAATATTTTTTTGAACTATTTCTAACAGATATTCATTTTTGTGTTTTAAAAATTTTTGAAATGAAGCCGGATGAAATTTTTCCAAATCAAATAACAGCACGGGGTTCATTTGGCGAAACTGATTGGCAATATGCTCCATTGTAAAAAAAATTTCTTCAACTGCATTTTTTGAATATTGCAGTCAGGCGGCACATTCACAGCGGCCTTTTTCAAGTTCTGCATCTACAACATCATCCACCAGTTTGTCCTTATCGTTGAAATAATGATACAGGGTTTTTTTAGACATGCCCAGCTGAGCGGCTATATCATCCATTGACACTGAGCGGATACCATACTGCATAAACAGTTCCTCAGCTTTTTCCTGTATCCTGCCCTTAACTTCATGCTTCTCTTCCATGATTGAAAATTAGGGTGCAAAACTAGGGAAACTTTTAACGTAGCCAAAGTTTCCATCTATTTTTTTTGCCGTTTGCCTAATTATACGACCATCCTGCTATTATCCAATTCAGTTACCTTTACTTATTAATCAACTGTGTATGAGTGCTGAAAAAAAGGAGAAAACTCCTTTGCTGGAGCCTTTTAAATGGAAAAAAATTATCAATTACCTGCTTCAGGGTTTGCTTATAATAGCTCCTTTAGCTATTACATTCTATGCAATTTATTGGGTTGTATCTACGGTGGACGACTGGATTCCCCTTTTTCGTGAACCTGTAAAAGACCTGCAAGGGCGCATTACCGGATATAAAGTAAAAAACTACGGACTGGGTTTTGTTATCATTTTTGCAGCCATCATTGTTATTGGCTACCTCAGTTCTGCTTTTATTCAAACCCGCATTTTCGGTTTTTTTGATTCTATGTTGGAAAAAGCACCCGGTGTAAAATATATCTACTCATCAGTTCGTGATTTTTTTGGTGCGGTAGCAGGCAATAAGAAAAAATTCAACCAGTCGGTATTGGCCAATGTATTTGCAGATAATGTATGGATTATTGGATTTGTAACAGATGAAGAAATGCAAAAATTTGACATGGGTGCCGAAATGGTAGCCATCTATGTGCCACAGGCTTATAACTGGGCCGGCCAGCTATATGTATTGCCCCGAAATAAAATAAGAAAGATAGACAGAATCAGCTCCGGCGATACAATGAAATATGCGGTAACGGGTGGTGTAGTAGAAACGGAGGAAGAAAAACAAACAAATCTATAAAAACCCCCAGTCAACTACTTTATTTTGGCAAGTTTGTATCTTGACATTTCGCATAAAATTCAAATTATATTTAGGCAGAAGTTGCATTTCATCAATTAACACAACGGATTCTTTTAGTCTGGATGAAATCTTTTTTTGTATTTCATTATTGTGATCGGCAAAAATAAAATAAACAGTTTTATGTTGATTACTTAAACTATCTATCATCATATCAACTACATCTTTATTGCAAGAATTGCATAGGTTTGTTTGTAAAATAATAAAACTATTACAACCAGAGAATGAAATAGGATATTTACATTCCGTCGTAAAGTGAAATATATTATTAACCCTGTCTTTATACTCCAATCTAGTGCTTTTGATTTCTAAATCGTTTTCCTTTTTCCGATTGGTAGTATTGCAACTTAAAAAAAATACAAGTGCAAGCCATTTAATTATAGGAGAATACCGAGAAATGATCATATTCTTGATTTTGTCGGGTCTTCTTATCAAAAATAGCCTTTCGTATATACAATCCCTTGGGTGATACAAAAGAATAATACCATAAATAAGAATTCCCAATATTTTTTTCTGCAATCAGCTTAAAATTTTTATCAAAAACCATTAGAATTAAGTCTCTGTCAAAAATTCCATGATATTGCCCACTACTACTTATAAGCGATTGCGAATTCCAAAAGAAACGATAATAAAGATTCTTATACTTATCAAATAAGATTTTTTGATAAACCGGAGTCTGTATAAGATGTTCTTTCAACCGTTCAATATCCTCTTTATATGAAGTATCAAATGTTAAAAAAGGTTCTTTTTGATAAGTGCTTTTACCGTTATAAGATTTAATCGTATTTGTTTCTCTGTCGTAAACATAAATACTGTCATCGCATTGAAAAGAAATAACATTCAACTGTTTATTAATTTCCCGAAACGGGAAAACAAGTTGACCATAAAAATGATGCCGATATTTTTCAGGGAACCCATATTTAAGAAATGAAAACTTTTCATCTTTTAAATTGAATCTGGCTTCTACACGAGTTTGAAAAAATTCAGGTTCCATAAAATAGCAATTACATGAACATCTTATATACAAATCATTTTTTGTACTATCAAAATAAAGCGGATATTGGTTTGAATTATCCAAAAAAACCACTTGATGTCCTGTATCATCTAAAACACTATTAGAAATATCTTTTTTAAAGGAAATTTCACCATTTTTATCAAGCAGAAAAATATAATTTTCTGTCACAATAAAAATGCTATCTCTTTTATAAATGTCAAACTGTATTAATTTTCCTATACGATCATCATCGAAGTTTAAATGAGGCTTTATCGTAAAAAGCGGAGCTGCTGCCCCAAACTTCCAGAAAGAAATACTATTTTCTTTTTCATCATAACTCTGAAGATAGTTTTCATCCGCAATATTTTTTATTAAACTTTTTCCATTTAATAAAAGTGGGTTGACCCTAAATGAATCTTCAGACACAGTACACACAATATTTTTTCTGGAATTACCACATGATAAATTAATTAGTAATAAACAAAATATTGGACTTTGCAACAGTATAAAACTAATATTTTTTAGAAGCCATCTCTGCACTTTTATTCGCTATTATTTTTTTAGAAAAGTTTTTAAAATTCTCAAATTCAGCAGCATCAATAAGCCCTTTATCTAATAAATTCTGTGCATCCTTTTCCGCAAAGTAATCAATTTGGTTGTTACTAAGTGGGGCGATTATTCTTCCGGCGGATGTTATTTTACAAGAATATTTTTTGCAATTTCTTCCTATTACTGAACATTCAGTACCTATTTGGCATGGGTCATTGTTTACATAACATATTATTTCTGCATATTTTTTCGCTTCACCATCATCTGGCAAACTTGGAGTTTCACCTTTTATCTGAAGACTTTGTAAATGTGTCATTTGCAATTTCGAAGTTTCATTTACATCTAATTTTGCCTTAGAGCATGCACCCAGTAATAAGTACATAAATGCTAAAGTTGAAATACTTATTTTCATTGATAATTGTTTTAAATATTTAAAAAAATAGATTTTCCTTGTAATCTTAATACCAAAACAAATTTACCCCCCCCCCAACCAATTTTCCAAATTTTCTTTTGTACTTTAGTTTACACAAACATGAAATATCTTATTGTAATTTTACTTAGCCTGTTTTCTGCTCAGGCTTTTGGCTGGGGTTTCTTTGCCCATAAAAAAATAAATCAATATTCAGTTTTTCTGCTGCCACCCGAAATGATGGTTTTGTTTAAACCACAAATTGATTTTATTACCGAACATGCCATTGACCCCGATAAACGTCGCTATGCCGTACCTGACGAAGGCCCCCGGCATTATATTGATATTGATCATTATGGCGTTTACCCCTACGATTCATTGCCCAGAAAATGGAATGATGCGGTTGCAAAATATTCGGAAGACAGTTTAAAACAATATGGCATTGTGCCCTGGTGGGTGCAAACCATGTTGTACAAACTAACCGATGCCTTTAAAGAAAAAAATCAAACTAAAATATTAAGATACGCTGCTGAGTTGGGTCATTACATAGCCGATGCCCATGTACCCCTGCATGCCAGCAGCAATCACAACGGACAGTTTACCGATCAAAAAGGAATACATGGTTTTTGGGAAAGTCGTATTCCGGAATTGCTTGCCGATACCAAGTGGGATTTTTTTATTGGCAAGGCCGAGTTCATAAAAAACCCCGGAGCATTTATCTGGAGCCGGGTGCTGGAAAGTGCCGCAGCCGCTGATAGTGTATTAAAAATGGAAAAAGAGTTAAGCCTGCAATTTCCCTCCGATCAAAAATATGCATTTGAAGACCGAAACGGAATCACCATTCGTCAATACTCAAGTGCCTATTCAAAAAAATTTGATGAAATGCTAAGAGGCATGGTAGAAAGAAGAATGCGACAATCCATTTTTGCAGTGGCGTCGTTTTGGTACACCGCCTGGATGAATGCCGGACAGCCTTCACTTACTAATCTAAGCAATCAGGAATTTTCGGCCGAAGAGCTAAAAGAATTTGAAAACCTGAACAATGCCTGGAAAGCAGGTAAGCTAAAAGTAAGAGAACATGAAACACCCTAATCGGGCAGCGTTTTTTATTTTGTACATTTGCCGTTTATTATTTTTTTACAGTAAGAGTTATGCTGCATAATTTCAATGCTGGCCCGTCCATTCTGCCTCAGGAGGTTTTTGAACAAGCCAGTAAGGCCGTTATCAATTTCAACCAAACGGGTTTATCTATTTTAGAAATTGGTCATCGTACCCCATTATTTGAACCAGTGATGGAAGAAGCCCGATCGCTGGTAAAGGAATTGATGCAATTGGATAATAACCACGAAGTTTTGTTTTTGCATGGAGGCGCTACCACTCAGTTTATGCAGGTGCCTATGAACCTGCTCTACGAAAATGAAATAGCCGCCTACACCGAAACAGGAACATGGGCAGGCAAAGCAATTAAAGAAGCCAAACTTTTCGGGCATGTGGAAATTGCAGGCTCATCAAAAGAAAATAATTATACAAATATTCCTGAAACTTTATCAGTAACACCTACTGCCAAATATCTGCACATTACCACCAACGAAACCATTGCCGGTACACAATGGCATCAGCTTCCTTACGATTGCGGTGTGCCGCTGGTTGCCGATATGAGTAGTGATATTCTCAGCAGACAACTGGACTTCAACCGTTTTGACATCATCTACGCAGGTACACAAAAAAATATGGGCGCAGCCGGAGTAAACCTGGTCGTTGTAAATAAAAATATTTTAGGTAAAACAAAACGCAACATTCCTACTATTCTCGATTATCGCAATCACATCAAAGAAGCGAGTATGCTCAACACACCACCTGTGTTTGCTATCTATGTAGCCATGCTCACACTTCGCTGGCTGAAAGCTGAAGGTGGCGTGGCCGTGATGGAAAAAAGAAATAATGAAAAAGCAACTCTGTTTTACGATACTTTGGATGCCTTGCCCCTGTTTAAAGGCCCTGTTGCAAAAAGAGACAGAAGTAAAATGAATGCAGTGTTTGTAATGGAAGATAAAGAGCTGGAGAAAGAATTTCTCACCCTTTGTACTCAGGAAGGAATGATAGGTGTGAAAGGACACAGAAGTGTAGGCGGCTTCAGGGTTTCTTTGTACAATGCATTAAAAATTGAAAGCGTAAAAGCAATGACGGATTTGATGAAAGATTTTGCAAATAAAAAAGGATAACAACAATCAATTTAAATTTCAATAAAAAAACAGATGGCGACTATTAAACCTTTTTCAGCATTGAGACCACAGCCCGATGTGGCAGCACAATTAGCCAGCAGGCCTTATGATGTACTAAACAGTCAAGAAGCAAGAAATGAGGCTGCCGGCAATCCCGTTTCATTTTTACATATCACCAAATCGGAGATTGACCTACCGGAAGATACAGACATACACAATCCGGTGGTTTATGAAAAAGCAAAAGAAAACCTGAATCAATTTATAAATAAAGGTATTTTGATAAAGGAAGAAAAGCCCTGTTATTATATTTATCAGTTGGTAATGCCCACTCCTCAGGGAGAGCAGCATAGTCAAACAGGGTTGGTATGTGTTTCCTCTGTAGCTGATTACAATAATGATATTATTAAAAAACACGAATACACCCGACCCGAAAAAGAAAAAGACCGTATTGATCACATGCAGACAATAGCTGCACAAACGGGAAATGTTTTTTTAGCTTACCGGGATGTGATGGAAGTAAATGCACTTATTGATGGGTGGAAGTCAACCAATAAATCTGTTTATGATTTTAAGGCGACCGATGGCATTCAACATACAATTTGGATTATTGATCGTGAAATAGTGGTAAACTCCATTACCCGGTTGTTTGAAACAAATGTTCCCTGCACCTATATTGCCGATGGACATCATCGGGCAGCATCAGCGGCTAAGGTGAGTAAGGCTATGCCACAAAGTGAAGCTGCAAAATATTTTCTTACCACCATTTTTCCCGAGAGTCAATTATCTATTTGGGATTATAACAGAGTTGTAAAAGACCTGAATGGGCTTAAACCAGAAAACCTGCTAGGATTACTTCAGGAAGATTTTTATATAACACTTAGTCCCGAACCTGTAAAGCCAGCACAGCCGCACGAATTTGGATTATACCTCGACAATCAATGGTATATTTTAGTAGCCAGAGAAGGTTCTTACACTACCGACCCCATAGGTGTGCTGGACATCAGTATTCTTTCCAAAAATGTACTTGAAAAATTATTAGACATAAAAGACCAGAGAACTGATAAAAGAATTGATTTTGTTGGAGGTATTCGCGGATTAGCAGAACTGGAAAAAAGAGTGGATAGTGCAGAAATGGCAGCTGCATTTAGCTTATTTCCGGTTTCGCTGAGTCAATTATTTGATATTGCAGACAGTGGCAATGTAATGCCGCCAAAAAGTACCTGGTTTGAACCCAAACTAAGAGATGGGCTTTTGACACATTTACTTTAAGCCCTACAAATATTTGTTATTTTTACAACGGAAACCTTATTATAAGCGTCTCCGTTTTTTAATTTGTAATATGAATAAATTAATCATTCTTTCAACAGCATTATTATTATCCGTTTTTGCATCAGCACAACCTGATGACACTAAAAGCCTGCAGCAAACAGCCCGCAGTTTTATGCAATCGGGCGATTTTAATAATGCCATTATTGTTCTCAATCGTGCCTTGCAAACTGATAAAAACAGTCTTGAATTGCAAAAAGATCTTGCAATGACCTATTACCTTAAGCAGGATTATACAAAAGCATACGAGGTGGTAAAGCAGATTGTAGATCGAGAGGATGCAGATGTACCCGTTTTTCAGATAGCCGGAAATGTATATCGTGCTATTGAAATGGTGAAGGAATGTGATAAGATGTATAAAAAAGCTTTAAAAAAATTTCCAAATAGTGGCCCACTTTATAGTGAATATGGAGAATTGCTATGGCAAAAGAAAGATTTTGCTGCCATCAACTACTGGGAAAAAGGAATTGAACTTGACCCCTCATACGGAGGAAATTATTACAATGCTGCTATGTTTTATTATTATACAAAAGACAAGGTGTGGAGTTTAATTTATGGCGAAATATTTGCCAACATGGAAAGCCTGAGTGAAAGAGGTGCCGCTATGAAGGAGTTATTATACAAATCTTATAAAGAAAAACTTTTTACAGATGCTGATATAATGAAAGGCGAAGAAAAAAATAAAAATGAATTTTCCAAAGCCTTTTTAACAACAATGGGAAAAGAAGCAGCGATGGTAACAACCGGAATCAATACCGAAGTAATCACAATGGTGCGTACAAAATTTATTTTGGATTGGTTTAATACTTATGCTGGAAAATTTCCTTATAAGTTGTTCGATTTTCAACAGCAATTAATTAAGGACGGGCTTTTTGATGCCTATAACCAATGGTTATTTGGCTCGGTTGAAGATCTTGCTGCTTATGAAAGCTGGACTAAAACCAATGCCGACGATTATAAAAAGTTTACAACCTTTCAAAAAAGCCGGATATTCAAGATGCCGGCAGGCCAGCACTATCAAGGAAATTAATTTTCAAAGAATTTTAAAAAAATGCACTGGTCAGTCCGGTGCATTTTTATTTTCATTAACTTGTCGCAGCTAACCTTTTTTACTCAACGACTGCACCATGATGGAACCCAAAAGACTTTTCGACTGCCTTCAATATAATCTGGATCGCAAGCCACTTGAAGACATGCTTGCCGGAAAAGAAAGCGGCCAGTGGAAGAAATATAGCACTTCCAGTGTAAAAAATATTGTAGATAATCTAAGCGCCGGTTTATTGAGTTTGGGTGTAAGCTGTGGTGATATGACAGCCGAGGGAAGAGATAAAATTGCTATTCTTTGTAAAAACAGACCCGAATGGGTAATGCTGGATCTGGCAGTACAACAAATAGGTGCATTGCTTGTTCCCCTTTATCCTACGATTAATGTAAATGAACTGGAATATGTATTAAATGATGCACAGGTAAAATACGTTTTTGTAAATGATGAAGACCTTTATTTAAAAGTTTTCAGCCTGAAGGAAAGAGTACCTAGCTTAAAAGAAATTTTTTCATTTGAACATGTGTCTCATGCCCGTCATTGGAAAGAAGTAACAGCACTAAGCACACCTGTGTTAGTTAACAAGATAAAAACCCTTGCTGATGCAATAAAATACGAAGATCTTGCTACTATCATTTATACATCAGGAACCACAGGCAAGCCCAAAGGTGTAATGCTATCCCATCGTAATATTTTATCCAACGTTATAGATTCTTTACCCTGCTTTCCACCGGGAGATGATATGCGCAGCCTTAGCTTTCTGCCGCTCAATCACATTTTTGAACGGATGGTAACCTATTTATATCTTTTCAATCGCACATCTATATATTATGCTGAAAGCTTAGATACAATTGGCGATAATTTGAAAGAAGTAAAACCACATCTATTTACGACAGTTCCACGTCTTTTGGAAAAAGTGTACGACCGCATTATGCAAAAGGGAAGTGAGTTGAGTGGTTTGAAAAAGAAATTATTTTTTTGGGCACATAGTCTTGCTGAAAAATTTGAAATCAATAAAAAGCAAGGCTTCTGGTATAGGTTTCAATTGGGTCTTGCAAATAAAATTATCTTCAGCAAGTGGCGTGATGGATTGGGTAATAATATTAAATGTATTGTAAGCGGTGGTGCAGCCTGTCAGGTGCGGCTTATTCGCATTTTTACTGCTGCCAGAATTCACATAATGGAAGGATATGGTCTTACCGAAACCTCACCGGTAATTTCTGTAAACAGATATCAAATAAGCGGCCGGTCTTTTGGCACTGTGGGACCACTCATTAAAAATGTGGAGGTAAAAATTGCAGAGGATGGTGAAATACTTTGCAAAGGCCCGAATATTATGGTAGGCTATTACAAGCGACTTGATTTGACAAAAGAAGTAATTATAGATGATTGGTTTTATACTGGTGATATTGGCCTACTTACTGAAGACGGTTTTTTAAAAATTACCGATCGCAAAAAAGAATTATTTAAAACAAGTGGCGGAAAATATGTAGCACCACTGCCAATTGAAAATAAACTAAAAGAATCGCCATTGGTAGAGCAAGTAATGGTAATAGGCGCTGACAGAAAATTTGTGAGTGCACTTATTGTTCCTTCTTTTCCCAACCTAAAAGACTGGTGTCGTAAAAACGGTGTAGCCGACGAGGGTAATGCTGCAATAATTCAAAACCCCAAAGTAAAAGAGTTGTTTCAAGAGCTCGTAGAAACTTTCAACAAGTTCTTCAACCATGTAGAGCAGGTTAAAAAATTCGAACTCCTCCCCGATGAATGGAGTATTGACAGTGGCGAAATGACACCCAAGCTTTCCTTAAAAAGAAAAGTAGTGATGGAAAAATACCGCGATGCTATTGAACGTATTTACAACTAAGCTATTTCAACAGGCCTTTTGAAAGCAGATACTCTGCTATTTGCACCGCATTGGTAGCTGCTCCTTTGCGTAAATTGTCGGACACAATCCACATATTCAAAGTGTTGGGCTGGCTTTCATCTCTTCTTAAACGTCCTACAAAAACTTCGTCTTTTTCATGTGCATCTTTTGGCATAGGATATTGTTGATTAATTGTATCATCAACCAAAACAATTCCCAGTGAATTTTGTAATAATGACCTGATATCATTTAAATCGAAATCGTTTTCAAATTCCACATTTACACTTTCGCTGTGGCCACCCAATACTGGAATACGAACCGTGGTAGCGGTTACTTTGATATTATCATCCCGCATTATTTTACAGGTTTCCTTTACCATCTTCATTTCTTCTTTGGTATAGCCATTTTCCAGAAATACATCAATCTGTGGAATTACATTCAGATCAATCGGATATTTATAGGCCATCTCACCCTGTACTCCATTTCTTTCATTCATCAGTTGTGTTACTGCTTTTACACCTGTTCCGGTTACACTTTGATATGTAGAAACCACCACTCTTTTAATGCCATATTTTTTATGCAGTGGATTTAATGTTACTACCATTTGTATGGTACTGCAATTGGGGTTGGCAATTATTTTATCATTTGCAGTCAATACATCAGCATTTATTTCGGGTACTATCAATGGCTTTGATGGATCCATACGCCAGGCTGATGAATTGTCAATAACCGTAATACCGGCAGCGGCAAACTGTGGAGCCCATTCAAGAGAAGTATTGCCTCCGGCAGAAAAAATAGCAACAGCCGGTTTTGCAGCAATGGCATCTTTCATACTTACCACTTTATATTTCTTTCCTTTAAAGTCAACTTCTTTGCCCACTGATTTTTCTGAGGCTACCGGAATAAGTTCGGTAACAGGAAATTTTCTTTCTGCCAATACCTGCAACATTTTAGAGCCTACTAAACCTGTAGCACCCACTACTGCAATTTTCATTTTTCTTTCTCCTTTTAATTTTCTTTAATCTAACTAATTCATAAAAAAACAGCCTCCCATTTTTGGAAGGCCCTTTCAGTTTTATAATGTACACACATTACGCTGCAACCTTCCTCATTAGAAGAACTGTTTATTTGAGCGTTTTATGTTGTTCATTTTCATTTAGGGAGTAAAAGTAATAGTCGATTTCCTGATCACCAAAAAATACTGAAAAAATAATATCAAAATAACTGAATCATTTTCTAACTTAAGGCTGTGAAAGTCTTATTGTTTTTAATACTCTTGGCTCCTACACTTACCTTTTCGCAAAACAGGTACGATGTCGTGATCGACGAAATAATGGCCGACCCTACTCCACTGGTAGGCTTGCCCAATAATGAATGGATTGAACTGCGCAATACAACAGCAGCATCCATCAATTTACAAGGTTGGCGAATTGCAGATGGCAGCGGACAAAGCGGTGCCATGCCCAATTTTACCTTACAACCTGATAGTATGGTCATTGTATGTACCAGTAGTGCATTAGCCGCATTATCGGTATTTGGTAATACTATTTCAGTTACCAGTTTTCCCTCTTTGGATAATGATGGTGAAACTATTTTCCTAAAAGCACTCAATGGAAAAATTATTCATGCAGTAAGTTATACTTCAGCCTGGTATCAAAATGAATTGAAGAAAGATGGCGGATGGACGCTTGAGATGATTGATACCCAAAGCCCCTGTGCCGGCAGCAATAATTGGAAAGCAAGTGTAAGCCCAACCGGTGGTACACCCGGAAAGAAAAATTCTATTGATGGAGTAAATACCGATAATACACTACCCAAAATTAAAAACGCATATACAGTTGATAATACAACCATCATGGTTGTGTTTGATGAGCCGGTTGACAGCATAAGCGGTGCAACGCTAAGTAATTATTCTATTGATGGTGGACTGGTTTTGCTGAGTGCCGCCACCATTGCCCCTTTATTTAATATGGTACAAATAAAGACGACGATACCGCTCAACATTAATACAATTTACACAATCACTGTTTCCGGAGTAAAAGATTGTAAAGGCAACACCATTAGCAATAGCAGTAAAGTAAAAACAGGCTTAGCTACTGATGCATTGGCAGGTGATTGGATTCTTAATGAATTTCTGTTTAATCCAAAACCTAATGCATACGACTATGTTGAGCTTTACAATAAAAGCAATAAAATATTTGATGCATCAAAACTTTATATAGCCAACCGAAACAGCTCCGGCGTTATCAGCTCTATCAAACCATTAAGCAATGTGCCCTGGCTGGTTTTTCCGGGTGATTATATAGTTGCCACCGACGATGTTGCCAGTCTTACATTGAACTATCTTGTTTTGTATCAGGAAAATGTATTAACCGTATCGCCCATGCCATCTTATCCTGATGATGAAGGCAATATCATTGCACTGAACTTTCAAGGTGATGTAGTGGATGAAGTGAAATACAAAGATGATTGGCATTTCAAACTAATAGATAATGCCGAAGGTGTTGCTTTAGAAAGAATAGATGCAAATGAAAGTTCGCAAAATGAAAATAACTGGCATAGTGCTGCATCTACAGCCGGCTATGGTACACCTACCTATAAAAACTCGCAGTACAAACAAATTGATGCAATAGACGCTACCATAGCAATAACCCCAAAAGTATTTTCTCCTGATAATGATGGCTATAATGATGTCGCATCCATTCAATATAAAATTACTGAGCCGGGCTATGTTGCCAACATAGTAATATATGATGCAGCAGGCAGACCTGTACGTCAGTTGGTAAGAAACGGAATCATGGGGCTGACCGGATACTGGAACTGGGATGGATTGAATGATAAAGGAAGCAAATTACCTACCGGCACTTACCTTATCTTCACCGAAATTTTTAACCTGCAAGGGAAAAAGAAACAATTTAAAAACACAATTGTACTTGCCCGAAAATTATAAAGCCAAATAAATGAAGAATACAACATCAGCAATCCGAAGTTTAATCATTGCCATAATTGTTGCAGGCACTATCGGCGCATTAACAGTATTAGCAGGAGATTCTTTTGGTATGGCTACCGGAGATATTACTGCCAAAATCTTTCTTATTTGTATTTCATTTATATATTTCGGAATACCTGCTGCAATTGGCTATGTAGTTGCAGAAAAACCAATATACAAAGGATTGGGAAATGCAACCATGATAGTTTCATCAGTTGCTTTTTTGATTACATTGATATTAATCTTTGCAGGAATAAACGATGATGCAAGTATTGCAAAACTCGCTGCTTCACTCTTTATAGCATCCATTGCATTAGGGCATATTTCGTTGTTACATCATTTCACTCTTCTCAATAAACATGCACATACTGCCCGCACCAGTGCCACTATATTCATCTCCATTTTTTCATTTATAGTTATCATTAATATTTTTGGAACAGGCAACGGATTTACTTCTATTTTAGGTAATCAAACAATGCTAAAAGGAGGTGTAGCTTCTTTGGTACTTGATTTGGCAGCCACATTATTGGTTCCGCTTTGCAACAGATTGCCTGCGGATGAACAGCCCACATTAAGTTTTTCAAATGAAAGCAAACCGGTAATTGATGAAGCCGTAACAGCTGAAGTAGCAGCTGTAAATAATGAAGCCGAAAGTAATAATCAATAGCTGAAATACCTGCTCCTTTCTAAAGTGTAATTTCAATTTGAAAAGGAAGTATAGACTAGACCAGTTCTATCTCAAAACTAACCAACTCTTTAAACAACCTTATTCGGTTATCTATTTCGGGTTTAGTAATTTCTTTAAGGCGTGTAACTCCAAATTTTTCAACACAAAAACTAGCCATTGCAGATCCTACGATAATGCCTCGCTTCATATTTTCGAAACTGGTATCGCCTGATTTGGCAAGATATCCCATAAAGCCTCCTGCAAAAGTATCGCCAGCACCGGTAGGGTCAAATACATCTTCCAAAGGAAGTGCCGGAGCATAAAAAACATTATCCTCATGAAAAAGCAAAGCGCCGTGTTCTCCTTTTTTAATAATAAGATATTTTGGTCCCATTTCCAGAATGGCTTTAGCTGCTTTTACCAAAGAAAATAATCCGGTTAACTGACGGGCTTCAGCATCATTAATGATGAGCATATCTACATAACGCAAAACAATTTTCAAATCACTCATTGCCGATTCCATCCAAAAGTTCATGGTGTCCATTGCAATCAGCTTGGGTCTTTGCTTCAATTCTTGAATAACATTGAGCTGTGTAAGTGGGTGCAGATTTCCCAGCATTAAAAATTCAGATCCCTGATAGCTGTCGGGTACCTGTGGATCAAAATCAGCCAGTACATTTAAGTCCGTAACCAAAGTATCCCGGCTGTTCATATCAGCATGATAACGACCACTCCAGAAAAATGATTTCTTGTCTTTTACAATTTCGACACCATCAAGATGAACACCTCGACTACGCAAATCCTGCATTTCCTCCTCTGGAAAATCAAACCCCACAATAGAAATTTGCTGAACAGGCTTTACAAAATTACTTGCAGCATAAGCCACATAGAGTGCAGATCCTCCTACTATTTTATCGGTTTTTCCAAATGGAGTTTCAATAGCATCAAAAGCCATAGTGCCAACGGTGATAAGCGACATAGTTTTATTGTTGCGGTTTAAAATTAATAAAAGCTGCTAATTTTTAGGTTGTTTCAGATATTATCGGTTTTGATTCACCAATAATTTATTGGCGGAAAGCCCCGCAAACCTACATGAAAATTACCAGTCTATAAAAGCCTTTTGTATTTTTGAGAAGTAATACTTCAATTATGAAGCAAATGAAAATGTTAGTACCCTTTTTACTGTATTTTTCATTACAGACAAAAGCTCAAGCAGATACTCTATGGATGCGACAAAAGTTGCACAGCTGTGCCGACAGTTTTACAGAAGCTTTTATGAAAAAGGACTGGGATCAATTTATACGATACAGCAATCCGGCAATGATTGCTTCTATGGGCGGGAATGAGCCCTATAAAATAGTAGTGGCAGGCAATTTTGCCAAAATACCTGAAGGTGCATGGAAAAAATATCAGGCAGATTCCATTTTACAAATTGTAAAAACTGCCAATGAATGGCAGGCGGTATTATCTTTAAACTCAGTTTTAGAAATGAATGGGCTTTTAATCTATACTACATCCTCACTAATAGGTCAATCCTGGGATGGAGGCAGCTTCTGGACTTTTTTTGGAAATGAAGGCAATAAAAGTATTGCTCAAATGATAAAGCCAGATTTAAGTGATGCAATTCGAATTCCACCCAAAAAAGAATACAGCAAACCGTTAAAGCAGTAAGCAGAATCGTTTTGTATCTTTGGCCATGCCCGAAACAAAAAGAAAGAAAGCTTCTAAAAAAGATTTAATCATCCTTAAAGCTTCAGGGATGATAAGAGAAAGGGGATTCCCTGCTACTTCCATGCGAGATCTTGCAGAGGTTGTAGGTATTGAAGCCGCAAGTTTGTACAATCACATTCAATCAAAATCAGAAATTCTTCAAGAGATAATTTATCGCACAGCAAATGATTGCAATGTACACTTGAACGGTTTGGCAGAAACCCAGCTTTCAAGCATTCAAAAACTTGAATCACTCATTCGTTTTCATGTACAGATGATGTTGAATCGTTTTAATGACTATACAGTTATGATAAATGAGTGGTCGCACCTTAGTGAACCTTACCTTACTGACTTTATTTCACAAAGGCGAAATTATGTACAAAAGATGGAATTGATAATACAGGAAGGTGTTGATAATAAAGAATTGAAACCTGTATTGCCCTATGTTACTATGCTTACGATACTTTCCTCGGTAAGAGGTTTAGAGTTTTGGCACCGTAGTGCAAAAAAAATTGCTCCCCAAACGATAGAGGACAATATGGTAGCCTTGCTAATTAATGGCCTTAAGAAATAATTATTATGTCTGTGCATTTTCACAAGCTTACTGTTGCTGCTGTTGAACAAGAAACTACCGATTGTGTTTCAATTACATTCAACATACCCGAAGATTTAAAAAAAGTCTTTCAATATACACAGGGACAAAGCCTGACCATGAAAAATATTTTGAACGGAGAGGAAGTAAGAAGAACATATTCTCTTTGTAGTTCACCATTAGATAATGAATGGAAAGTGGCTGTTAAAAAAGCGGATTATGGTCTTTTTTCTACTTATGCAAATACCGAGTTAAAAGCAGGCGATACGCTGGATGTAATGGAGCCGGTAGGCAAGTTCAACACTGAATTAAGGCAGGAAAATAAAAAACATTATCTGGCTTTGGCAGCGGGCAGCGGCATCACGCCTGTACTATCCATTATCAAAACAACCTTGCGTACCGAGCCGCATAGCCGTTTTACTCTGGTATATGGCAATCGCAACCATCAGTCCATTATTTTTCTTGAAGAACTGGAAGGGTTAAAAAATAAATTTCTCAACCGCTTTACTCTTATTCATGTACTAAGTCGTGAACGTACAGATACCTCAATCAATAATGGCAGAATTGATGCTGACAAACTTATAGCTCTAGAGAAGCTGATTAACTATGATGGTATTGACGATGTATTTATCTGTGGGCCAGAAGCATTGATTTTTACTGCGAGAGATTTTTTTCTACAAAAAGGATTTAGCAAGAAGCAGATTCATTTTGAATTGTTTTCTACTCAAGGAAAACAAAAGCCGGAAATAGAAATAAATCAAACAGAAAAGAATGAACATGCCGCACAAAGCAGCATCACTATTAAAGTAGATGGCAGAAGTTTTGATTTTTATATTCCGCAGAACAGCAAACTGACTATCTTAGATGCTGCATTAGCACAAGGTGCAGATCTACCTTTTGCCTGCAAAGGAGGCATGTGTTGTACTTGCAAGGCAAAACTGATTGAAGGTAAAGTAGCAATGGATGTACACTGGGGACTTGAAGACGAAGAAGTAGATAATGGTTATATACTTACCTGTCAAAGTCATCCACAAACCGAAAAGGTAGTGGTGGATTATGATATTAAATAAAATAAAACAGAACAAAAATGACAACAAATAAGATTGCCAGTCAACCTGGCGAAAAATGGGCTGTTATCAGAGGTCGTAGATCAGCTTATGGAGAAAAGTATGCTATCAGCAATCATGGTCGTTTGGTAAAGTTTACAAATGATATAAAAAAAGGATCATTTGTAAAAGGCAGTTTGCAAGCCGGATATCCCATTTGGCGATACAAGGAAAATGGGGAGCATAAACATATATTAATGCATTTGCTGGTTGCAAAATATTTCCTACCCAGTGCCGGTACAGCAAAAAAAGTTGTAACTCATTTAAACTTTAATAAGAAAGATAACCATTATAAAAACCTGAAATGGGTAAGCTTTGCCGAGTCGGCAGCATTGCAACAAAAAAGTCCGATTGTGATAAAAGCAAGAAAGGAGATGATGAAAAACGGCGGCTTCAGCACCAATAGTAAACTAACCGTAGCCAAAGTACAGACAATAAAAAAGATGCTGGCAAAAGGTGATACGCTGAAAAAGATTGCCACAAAATTTAAGGTAAGCGATATGCAGATACACCGGATAAAGATTGGAGAAAACTGGGGGAAGGTAAAATAGATTTCATTTCAGTACGCAGTATTGTCTGTCTAAAAGTAAAACAAAAAAGAAGGCGGCATTACCAATGGGTAATAGCCGCCTTTTATTATCAACATTAACCTTGAGCCTATTGTTTTACAATCTTCAATGTTTCTTTGTTTTGCAACCTGATGAAATAAACACCTCCAACATAAGTTGACAAATCAACGGACTGACTGGTGGCTGTAATCTTGAACTTCTTCAACAACCTGCCA
>Ga0209582_1000595_pt1 | contig 21139 bp, 22 predicted proteins | sample KloWWTmetKNB5Kit_FD_187176 | JGI IMG/M metagenome (GOLD analysis project Ga0209582, IMG submission 187176) | Active sludge microbial communities from Klosterneuburg, Austria, studying microevolution and ecology of nitrifiers - Klosterneuburg... | ecosystem: Engineered > WWTP > Aerobic digester >...
ACTGGTCGTAGCGTAGCCGCGTTTCTGAGCGTAGCCTGCGGCTACGCTCGACGAGCACAGGAACCTGGTAGCCTGTGGCTACCCTTGCGCCCCACTCCGCAGCAATTCCCATCTGGTCGTACCTATATCACGATGCATATCCGCAGGATTACCGGTTGAACTCATCTTCACTGATGGTCCCTGAATTGAAGTTGCTTGTCTCAAACCGCGTTGTGATCACGTTCAGGGAGAGTTCATAGGATGGTTCCTGCCAGCCACCGGGATAGTGCTTCTTGTTGTAGTCCAGGATGTCAGTCCCTTTTTCGTACAAGGCGTTCTTCACGAAGCGCACCTTGCATTGCCCGTCCTCTAAGCGTTGTCGGTAATCCTTGCCGTAGGCGATCTTCAGGTAGTACCGTCCTTCGGGCACGTTCTCCATTTCGTAGGTATCGCCTGCCCTCACATATACGATCCGAATGCACTCGTCCCCGTATGACCCGGCCTTCATCAACTTCACCACCACATCGGTATTGGATCCGACCTTCACTCGCAGAAAGTTGTCCATCGAACGGTCATAACGGGGGGTCACGTTCTCGCACTCTGGTGTAGCCCCTGTGCGGTAATCCTTTGGGACCCACCCGGCCAGATCAGTGCGCCGTAGGTATTGAGCGGCCACGTAGCCCTGTACACCTCGTCCTTCTACGAGCCACCAGGTTCCTTCACCCCGGACCAATTCCACTGTGTTCCCGGGTGCCAGTTTGCCGATTACTCCATGTTGTGTACCCGGTCCGGAGCGCATGTTCAACACTGTGTTCTCGACCACATAGGTTTCTCCCATCACCGCAAGTGGTGGGCTTTGTGCAGCGCAATCAAGCGCAATTGTGCTGACATAGGCACAGGCTAGTAGAAGGTTCTTCATCACGGTGGTATTTCAGCGTTCGAAATCGAGCTCACCGGTATTGGGTCGACGGGTCTGGTGATCCACCTCTTCAGTGGCACTACTCACATCCTCCACGTTGGCACTGTTGCGGCGCAACCGCTCCACCATGAGAATGAACAACACCATAAACGCTGCGTAGACTATTTGGCGCACCAAATTGCTGTGCTTCTTGATCATCGCGATAAGACTACCAACGTGGTGCGTTCAGAGGTTCAAAATAGGAACTTTTTGATCTTTCTGAGCGTAGCCTTCGGCTACGCCCCAACTGGTCGTAGCGTAGCCGCGTTACTGAGCGTAGCCTTTGGCTACGCTCGACGAGAACAGGAATATGGTAGCCTGTGGCTACCATTGCGTCCAGCATGCATGGTGCGTAGCCACAGGCTACGGAGAGCCTACGTTGTTGCGCGTAGCCGCAGGCTACGCGCAGAGGTGCCACATGCGCTCATCCTCACCACAAGCGATCGATCTTCAATAAGCCCGGCTCATCCTGGTAGTCCCGCGCGGAGCTGTAGAGGTAGTCGCGAGGCTGGTCCACCCAACCGGCGCGCACGGGGTTCTGGTGGATTGTCTGCCCGTTGCTTGATGGTGAAGGACTGGAGTTGCAGCGGATGGTTGTCGTGCGTCCACACTTTGAACTGGTCGTTTCGTGCGGTGCTGATGGCATTGACGATGAAACGTGCGAGCATCCATTCGCGACGGCTTTCGTTCTCCTGTTGCACGGCCTTCACGATCGCTTTGCTCGTATGCCCTTTGAAGTCGCGGATCACATCCGATAATTCAGTTTCTGGTGTGCTGAGAATGGCATGGACATGGTTGCTCATGATCACCCACGCATGTACGTGTAGGCCTTTGTTCGCTTGGCAGTAGCGGAGGCTGTCGAGGACGATATCACGGTAGATGCGCCGAGTGAACACATCGATCCACTCAACGATGGTGAATGTGACGAAGTGCAGCGCGTGCTGGTCGCTGATGCGATAGCCGGTGGGCATGGTGAGGACTTTGAACGGGAAGGTAGCCACAGGCTACCATGAGCCTGCGGTGTTGCGCGTAGCCACAGGCTACGCGCAGAAACGAACTAGTGAGACCAAGGAATGCCCGTTATGAGCGTATCGCCGCTGGTAGTCGGGGTTTTCACACAGGCCACCTTGTCGCCACCGGGACAGAAATTCCAATGGACCTTGCTGTCGTTCATCTCCCCCCCGAAGGCGATCGGACCATTCCACGCACTTGAACGTACGGCGACGTAAAGAGCGCAGTTCCGTTGCATGATGTTGAAGTCGAACAATACTGCGGACATGATCGGAGTAGGGACGAGCAAGTTGACGCAATTCGCGGTTCGTACCGACACCTCCTGCGCTCCTGAATAAGGAACGGATGTGCAGGCGAAAGTCGATACGACGAAAGCGAGGATAGAAAGACGTTCCAGCTGCATGCGTAGGGTGAAGTTAGGTCAGCACGCAAGGCATAGTGCGGTTTATACATTCTTTAACGTTCAATCGCCTAGTGATAGGCTAGAAGAGCGATCGGGCGATCATCCTGGACCCGATCGGCCTTTCTTTGCCGCAGCGAAATGATCAACGGAAAGGAAGCGAGTGTCGGGGAGTTCATACTCCACCACGTGAAGACCACAGAGGCGGACAGTGTATTCGGTGATGGACCGGAGCTGTTGCAAAGCGACGAAGAGCAGGAATTCCTGCGCAAATTGTTCTTGAAGCCGTTCATGAACAGTTCGCAGACCTTTGAATTCACACATGCCGCAGGCGTGGAGTACAATGCGTTGCATGGGCTGTGCAACGCGATCTGTGCGGGGGAGGATCTCGTGGATCGGTCGCGCGATATCGCTCGTCACTTGATCGGCTCATCGCAACACCACAACATCAAGCCCGGTGACCTTTTCGTGGTGAAGTTCGCAAAGCTCGAATTTGGGCTACGGGAGTATGAAGCGATCGGCATCTACAAGTTCGACGAGAAGGAGGTCTTCCTGGAATCCAAGCACAAAGGCGGTTCCATCGACCTACGGTTGAAGCTTGGCATCGGCAATGCGAAACCGAACAAAGCGTGCTTGGTGGTCTTCACGGACGATGCACCGACGTTGTTCGTGGTGGACGACAATGACCACACCACGTACTGGCAACAGGATTTCATCGGCCTACGACCCAAGAAGGATCACGTGAACAGCACCAGCCACATGCTGGAACTCACCAAGTCCTTCATCACCGAACAGTTGCCGCACGATTATCCCATTGGCAAAGCGGACCAGATCGATCTGCTCAATCGCTCGGTACAATACTTCAAAACGAACGGCGAGTACGATCAAGAAGCATTCGAGCAAGAGATCTTCCAGGAAGAAGGGGTGATCCAGCGGTTCCAGAAATTCGGTCAGGATTTCCAACGAGAGAACGACGTGGAGATCATGCAGAATTTCGAGATCTCGTCACAAGCCGTGAAACGCCAAGCACGCATTTTCAAGAGCGTGATCAAGCTGGACAAGAACTTCCACATCTACATCCACGGCGATCGCAACCGGATCGAGCAAGGTGTGGACGATCGCGGGCGGAAATTCTACCGGATCTTTTACGATGAAGAAACCTAGCGGAACGGTTCGCGCGGCCGATCCGCAGTTCCCGCGTTATTTCTTCCGTTCTTGACGGGATGAGAGCGTTGGCCCTTCTCGGCTTTTGGGCATCCCTATCCGCAGCGGCACAGGGTGGGGTCCGGTTGGTGCTCTGGAATTACGAGCCGGTGCTGAAGTACGGTTCGGGTGTCGAGCTGGATACCCACCTCGGACTCGGCTATGACCATGATCTGGAGAAGCGCTTGTCCTACGGCGTGCAATTGCGGTATGCCTTGGGATCCGGATCCTTCGTGCTGACCTACCACAGTGCATTCCATTTCAGCGATAACGATAATGGCTCGTTCTACTTGGGGCCTATCGTTGGCCTTCGGCGGTTCGGGTCGTTGGAGAATGCGGTGGTTGTACCTGTGGGCTTGCGCATGGGAGTGCGCGGTGGTTTAGAGCGGTTCTACGCCGACCTGCACGTGGGCGGACAGTACAACATGGGTGGCGGGTCCATCAATGCCGATATCGGCAACGGGGGTTACGACCTCCTCAAAGGCACATTCTGCTTTGGCTTGGACCTGGCCTGGGGTTGGGAGAAGAACTCCCGGCACTGACCCGCAACGCTGGCACTTGCTTTTCGATCGATCAATGCGATCCCCAGATATGCGGGATCAACATGCGCTGTGCATCCACGGTAAGGTGGAGTGGGTCTCGCCAGAAGCTGCGGTCACTGGGGAACAGCCCGGGTTGGTCCAGATCGATCACGCGGGCCATGGTACGCAGCCGTTCCAAGTATGCTTCACGTTCCGACCCAAGTCCTGCGGCGGACATGATGTGCTGCAGGTCGGGGTGCGTTGGGTACTCAACGAAAATGAGATCAGCACCTTCCGCATGGCAACGATCGGCGATCTTCTGAAGGCGGCCATACACGGTGGTGTCGATCACGAAATGCTCGGCACTTTCCTTTTCGGCGGCAAGCACCATTTCCCAATTCCCCGCTCCGGGCACATCGTAACTGAGAAGCGATGGGAAGTAGTTGCTCACCAAATTCAATCCAGCGGCCTCCATCACTCTTCGGTTATGGACATACGACCAAGGCTTTTCCAGGATCATCCGTGGCTCCTCGTAACTATCGAAGTTCTGGTGCATTTCCATGCCTCGGAACGCCACTTGCACCACCACGTGCTTCAACTCGGTCACACTATCCGCGTAGTGGAACAGCCGATCGATCGTCACGAAATTCCCACCGGGGATGCCGAAGTTGAAATAGCTGTCTCCGGTAAAATGTTGCAGGCTATCCACATCGAAGCGCGAAAGGCGCGAATCACCGAGAAGGATGTTCGGGCTTGGTGTCCTGCGGAAGTCGATCAACTTCCACATCGTATTACTGAAGGGCATGGTGCGACCGCTGTGGTATAGATTCTTTTCCTTCAGCTCACGCGGGATGGGTCCGCCGGTTCCATAGAGTGAATAGGGGTCCACCCAAGCCACCAATGCAAAGAGCATGGCGATGGGCAGAGCTAGCAGGGTGCATTGGACGAGGAACTTGCGCGCGGTCATCAGAACTGGAAGTAGATGAACTCGCCGCCACCCGGTGGAGCGCAAACGATGATGATACCGATCAAGGCGTAATACAAGGCGTAGCGAACTGGCTGTACCGCACGACCGTCCATTTCAAGGCCGTACTGCCGTTCGCGATTCATCCACTCCAACAGGAGCATGATCCCGATCCCCAACACGGAGATCCCAAGGGTGAGTTTGCTGGTGATCTCCGGTGCCGTGAAGAGCGATGCAGAACCGATGCGACCGAAAATATCAAAGGCCTCCTCGATGCTTTGGGCGCGGAAGAAGACCCATGCGGAACAGGCCAACAGGAAGGTGGAAAGCATCATCCACGCTTCTCCAAGTGAAGGGAGTAGGCGACCTTCCGCAACGGTCCCGGTCTTGCTCTTGTGTTTGTTCAAGAGCACCAAGGGAAGGAAGAAGATCGCATTGATCGCACCCCAGGCCACGAAGGTCCAATTGGCGCCATGCCAGAACCCACTGACAAGGAATAGGATCATGGTGTTGCGCACCACGAATGCCTTGGTCCCCCTATTCCCTCCGAGCGGGATGTACACGTAATCGCGGAACCACGTGCTGAGGCTGATGTGCCAACGCCGCCAGAACTCGGCGATATCGCGCGAGAAGTAGGGGTACGCGAAGTTGCGCATCAGGTCGAATCCGAATAGTCGCGCCGTTCCGATCGCGATATCGCTGTACCCACTGAAATCACCGTAGATCTGAAAGGCGAAGAGGATCGTGGCCAACACCATGGTGCTGCCCGTGTGCGCGGAAGGATCGGCGTACAATTGGTTCACGATCTGTGAGCAATTGTCCGCCACGACGATCTTCTTGAACAAGCCCCACAGGATCTGGCGCACACCATTCCGGGCGACAGCAATGTCGAAGACGCGTGGTGTCGCGAACTGTGGAAGCAACTTCGCGGCGCGTTCAATAGGTCCGGCCACCAGTTGTGGAAAGAAGAGCACGAAGGCACAGAATTCCACCGGGTCTTCTGAAGCCTTCAGATGGCGTCGGTACACATCGATGGTGTAACTGAGGCTTTGGAAGGTGTAGAAGGAAATGCCTACCGGTAGGATGATGCCCAATGTCTGCAGACCCAAGGGGTGCCCGAAGAAGGTGAATGAATCATTGAAACTCGTGATGAAGAAGTCCGTGTATTTGAAGAAGCCGAGCAGCCCGAGGTTGGAGATCAAGCTGATCAACAAGAGGCCCTTTCGTGCTCTTGGGTCATCGGTCCGCTCCAAGCGAGACCCCATGACGTAATCGATCCCTGCGCTGAAGAATACGAGGATCAGGTAGCGCCAGTCCCACCAGCCATAGAATACAATGCTGGAGACGAGCAACAACCCATTCTGAATCCGCAGACTCCGAAAGACGAACCAGTATAGAATGAACACCACCGGCAGGAAGACTGCGAAATCGATGGAGTTGAAGAGCATTCTTGCCGACGGGAATAAGGGGCTTCTACGTCGCACCTCCCCCTTGGGTTCAGCGACCGACCGCAGTTCTTTGCCGGTCAAAACTACCTGCTGCCATCGCCATGTGCCCAACGGTCGTTGGCGCGTAATCCATGCAGCATTGTTGAAGTCCGGGTTGTACGTGTACTGCGCTAGCCTTGGACCATCGCGACCCGAGAAGCGTACGGGCAAGCTGCTCACGGCCCAAAGTGCAAAGCGACCGAAGAAAGCGGATACCATGGCTGGTCCTGTGTTTCCGAGCTGCGCATAGGGATGGTACTGTGCCATGGGAGGCAACCGCATCGGCAGCCTGTCGTTCTAGCGATGCAACCCCTTTGCACACCTGAATGACCACCACCGTGATCCAACCTTCGAACTCCATCGGTTACACGCCGTGCATCCCATGAGCACTTGGGGGCGTACGGTCCGAACGAAGACCGCCACCATCACCTTGGTTTCCGATGGTTTCATCGAACAACGCATCGCGCGGAATGCACGACTCACAACGGCGGCCATCGAAAAGGATCGCAAGGCGCGTCGGGCCGTATCCGGTGGTATGCCTTGTGCGGTGATGATCGTGATCCCCGATACCATACCGGTGGAACCTGAAGCGGCCAATGTGGATCATTACAGGAAAGACAGTGCTGCACGCACCATTTTGGCACTCGCGGTGGTGGTACGCGACGCTGCGAATAGCGCGATCAACAAATTCTATTTCCGGTATTACCCACAGGCTTTCGAGGTCCGGGTGTTCGATTCCGAGGAAGATGCGCGGGACTGGCTAAGGCAGAAGTTGGGCGGATCCGACCGGAGAACCGATCAGGTAATATCTTAGCTTTCGGAACAAGGGCCGATCGGTGGTTTCCCGTCACTGATCTCTATATCCTTGTGTGGCGCACCCGATCCGGCACCACGGTCTTGGACCTTACTAGGGTCGTGTACATGCCGGTTTTGCAAATGGATCCATGAGCGCGGTCAAGATCATCATCGCCGATGCCAGTATGCCGAGCGCGGTCGGATTACGCGATCTGTTGACCACGGTATCTGGATACGTGGTCGAAGCGATCGTCGGAAATGGCAAGGAACTCTTGGCCCATATGGCGAACCGTCCATGCGACCTCGTGCTCATGGAGGTGTCCATGCCGGTGATGGATGGCATCGATACCATGCGCGCTATGCATCAACTCCATCCGAAAGTGGTGGTGCTTGCGGTAACGAAACTGCATGCCGTGGAGTACATCAACAGCATGCTCATTGAAGGAGCTACGGGATATTTTCTCAAGTCCGGCACACAGGATGAACTTCTGCTGGCCGTGCGTGCTGTGCTTCGCGGAGAACGGTATTTGAGTCCTGCGGCCCAAGAGAGTGTGGACAAGGGATATGCGCACACCTCGAAAGACCCATCAGGACCCTATGTCGGCCTTACTTCGAGAGAACGCGAGATCATTCGATTGGTCGCACTGGAATACACGAATGACGAGATCGCTGCGGCGCTCTTCATCAGTGCGGATACGGTGAAAACGCACCGAAGGAGTTTGATGTCGAAACTCAATGTGCGCAGTGCCGCTGGGTTGGTGAAGTACGCAGTGGATCGCGAGTGGATCTAAGCGCTTTCTGCTGGGTGAAAAATCACCATTTGTGGGTATTGTGAGACCTGCGGTGCCCCCGGACCTTTACCTCCGGATACCAAGGAACCCGTCCCATGAAAAAGCGCCACGACCTCACCATCGAAGCCGTCATCCTTGTGGCGGTTCTCGGTCTATTCAGTCTCACATTGTTCGGTGCTTCCGGGCAACCTCGGCCAGAGGGAGTGGTCCTTACCGGATGGCTACACGCAGTGGATGGGTACATGGGCGATCTGGTCCTTGTTGTGGAATTGGACGGTGTGCGATGCAGCTACGCCAAAGTGCGCCGCAACGGACGATTCATTGTTCGCGTACCCGATGGGGCCGAAGTCTACTTGGCCTTCTTGAAGCCCGGCCATTTGGCGAAAGAGGTGAAGGTGAGTACCCGGAATGCTGTACATACATCCCTGGCACGTAGCAGCGTTCGCACCGTGAAGTTCGATGTGGTGTTGGAGCCGTTGGAAGAACGCGTTGGCCGTAGATACGACGGTCCCGTAGGCTCGCTTTCGTTCGTGAACGGTAGTGGGTGCGTGAAGGTGCGACACCATCCGAAACTGGTGGCTGACGAGTCGGTACCAGCTAAGAAGCCGTAGTGGGGTCCGGACTCAGGACGATGCACGGTACATAGAGCCTTCGCTCTATTGAACCGCAAGGAGTGGGTCGTGGTTCGTCATTGAACCTTCACTGGATGACCAACCGCAGGGCACGCCGAACACCATCCTGGTCGGTCACGCAGAGCATGTAGGGTCCGGGCAAGATTCCATCCAGATCGATCCGATCGACCGTATTCCGAAGAGTGCCTTGCTTCCATAAGCGGCCTTGCGCATCGAACAGCGCGAATGCGTGGTTGCCAACTGCGTTGAGCCGTACCTCTACGAGATCATGGTCTGTCCCAAGCGGATTGGGGAACACAGCGAACGCCTTGTTCGGATCCTCCGAAACGCTCATACCAATGGATACTTGTACCTGACAATAGGCGCACAGGTCCCCCTCCATATTCCACGTCTGGAAATCGCAGGGCAATGAGCAGAGGTTGCTGTAAACGGTATCGCCGGAGATCCAGAATGGAGGCCAACCAAATGGCGATTCGGCACATCCGGAAGGCGAAACGAAGTAGGTGACCGGACCCGCGCACGAACCCGTGCCCCAAAGATCACTTGCAGGTCCAAATGCCCATAGGCCGTCGCAGCCGTTGACCGGAGGTATGGTGTAGTAGGTGGTCAAGGTCGTTTGTGCCGACACCTCAAGACCCGACAATAGGAGCGGAACGCACAGCCAACGCAGAATTTTCATCCACCGAAACTACCGTTCCCGTTCGCCTGATCGGTCGGGGCGAACCGCAATTGCATACAAGGATCTGTGCGTTCGCCAACTGGACAAGTCGATCGGTACTGCGCACTACTTGAAGGCCGCCAAGCCCGTCACCTCCATACCGGTGATGAGCAAGTGGATGTCGTGGGTGCCTTCGTAGGTCACCACGCTTTCCAAGTTCATCATGTGGCGCATGATCGGGTACTCGTTGGTGATGCCCATGCCGCCCAGGATCTGGCGGGCCTCCCGTGCGATGGTCAAGCCTAACATCACGTTGTTCCGCTTGGCCATGCTGATCTGTGCGGTGGTAGCGCGGCCTTCATTGCGCAGAACGCCCAAGCGCCAAGTGAGCAATTGCGCCTTGGTGATCTCGGTGATCATTTCGGCGAGCTTCTTCTGGGTGAGCTGGAATTGCCCGATCGGTTTGCCGAATTGGATCCGCTCCTGGCTATACCGCAGGGCCGTATCGTAGCATTCCATGGCCACGCCGAGCGTACCCCAAGCGATGCCGTAGCGGGCACTGTCCAAGCATCCGAGCGGAGCGCCGAGACCGCTCTTGTTCGGCAGCAGGTTCGCTTTGGGCACTTTCACGTTGTCGAACACCAATTCTCCGGTAGGGCTGGCACGCAGCGAGAGTTTACCGTGCGTAGTGGGCGTAGTGAAACCTTCCATGCCCCGCTCCACCAACAAACCGTGGATGCGTCCTTCGGTGTTCTCGGCCTTGGCCCAGACCACGGCCACATCGGCCAATGGGCTGTTGCTGATCCACATCTTGGCGCCGTTCAGCAGATAGTGGTCCCCTTTGTCTTGAAAGGTGGTGACCATGCCGCCGGGATTGCTACCGTGGTCGGGTTCGGTAAGGCCGAAGCAGCCGATCTTCTTGCCGGCCGCCATATCGGGCAACCACTTCATCTTCTGCTCTTCGCTACCGTACTTCCAGATGGGGTACATCACCAAACTGCCTTGTACGCTGCACAAGCTGCGCAGGCCGCTGTCGCAACGCTCGATCTCCTGCATGATCAGCCCGTAGCTGATCTGGTCCAGACCCATGCCGCCGTATTCCGTGGGAATGATAGGACCGAAGGCACCGATCTCGGCCAACCCTGGGATGATGTCCGCGCTGAAGGTGGCCTTCTCAAAGCGTTCCTCGATGATGGGCTTTAGGTGCTTGCTCACGTGCTTACGTGCAGTGTCGCGGATCAATTTGTGCTCCTCGGTCAGCAATTCATCCACCAAATAATGGTCATGTGCTTGGAACTGGTCCGTTGTGTTGCGCTTTTCAGCGGGGTTCGTGGTCGTTGTCGTAGTGGAAGAGGTGCTCATGGGTCGGATGTGCGAAGGCGCGGTGCTCAACTCGCGGTGCAAAACTAGTAAAGGGGTGGGGGCGTGGATACACCCACTACTTCGGTGGCCGGAAAGAACCGGTCGGTCTCCTGCGAGCCTACAAGCGCACGAGGGCTGGATCCCGTGGACCCTCGCACTTTCGCACTCTTTCACCCCCCTGGACCCAAGGGTACGCGAGACCGGATCTTCTTCACCGACTCAGTAATTTCGCGTCGCCATGGGGAACGAAAGCGGAACGGACCATTTGCGGAACCTTGACCCGCTGAATGCCGAATGGGTCACTGCGGTGCTGTTGCTCGTGCTCTTGGTACTGGCGCTGATCAATACGAGTTCACACCGCAAATGGCGATCCTTGGGCCGATCCATGTTCCGCATGCGGTTGGGGCGGCATGCCTTGCGCGAGGAAATGGACCTCCAGGACCGTGCATTCCTTGGGCTGCTGGTCGTGGGGGCCACCGTTCTAGCGCTTTTTGCGTGGCAGGCGCTCCAATTGGCGGGACATGGGTCGTCTTTCCCCCTCTTGGTCGGTCTGGTGGCCGGGGTGGTCCTAGGCCATTACCTTCTGCTGCGGTTGTTGGGTGGTTTGCTGCGTGCCGCTCCGGGTGTGGAGGAGTACCTCTATACCGGGTTCCTCATTTTCATCTTGGCAGGAGTACTGTTGTTACCTCTAGTGGCCTTTATGGCCTATCAAGCGCACTGGCGGCCATGGGTCTTGGTAGTGGGGCTATCGCTATTGGCCGCCTTGCTCCTTTACCGCTGGTTCCGTGGGGCATGGATCGGGGTTGAGGAGGGTATCCCACTTCGATACATAATTCTATACTTTTGCGCCGCCGAGATCCTGCCGGTTCTGATGGTTCTCCATCATTGGCGTAGCACTCCTTCTCTGCTGTTCCACACCTAAGCCGATCGGCCTTGAAGATCAAGACCATCCTCGTATCGCAACCCGCTCCGACCGACGAGAGATCGCCGTATCATGAGCTGGCCAAGAAGTACGGTCTGAAGATCGACTTCCGGCCCTTCATCAAGGTGGAGTCTGTCCCTGCGCAGGATTTCCGGCAAGAACGGGTCAACATCTTGGACCACAGTGCGATCATCCTCACCAGCCGCAACTCGGTGGATCACTTCTTCCGGATGTGCAAGGAGTTGCGCCTCACCGTGCCCGAGAGCATGAAGTACTTCTGCGTGAGTGAGAGCGTGGCGTACTATGTTCAGAAGTACGTCGTGTACCGCAAGCGCAAGGTCTTCATCGGGAAACAGACCTTCCACGACCTGATGGACGTGATCAAGAAGCACAAGGACGAGAAGTACTTGGTGCCCTGTAGCGATATCCAGAAGGGCGAGATCCCTGCGTTGTTGGAAAAGGCCAATGTGAGGTACACCAATGCGGTGTTCTACCGAACGGTGGCCAGTGACCTCAGCGACCTCAAGGGGTTGAAGTACGATATGCTCGTGTTCTTCAGCCCAGGCGGGATCGAGAGCCTACGGATCAACTTCCCGAAATTCGAGCAGGACGGTGTGCTCATTGCAGCATTCGGCCCCACCACAGCGAAGGCTGTAAGGGACAACGGATACCGGTTGGATCTGGAGGCACCCTTGCCCGAAGCCCCGAGCATGACCGGTGCCATCGAGCTTTATATGAAACGAGCGGCCAAGAAGAAGTGACCACACGTCACCCGGCGAACCGCCCGTCGCTTCTGCTTGGTCCCGTACCTCTTATGCGGTCTACCTTCGGCAAACACGAACGACTCTCCAGTCGAACCATCATCCAAGCGGTGGTTTCCAAAGGACGAGCCGTGCATGTGCCACCGTTCAAATTGATGGGAAGCCTCATGGTGCTACCGACCGATGCTTCGGCCCAGGTCGCCTTCGCGATCCCCAAGCGATACATGCGCTTGGCCGTGATGCGCAATCGGCAGCGGCGCCTGATGCGCGAAGCTTATCGGATGAACAAGCACGCGGTTCTGGATCGCTTGCGTACCCAAGGCCAACAGTGCGCTTGGTTGTTCGTCTATCAAGGGAAGGATCCGATCACCTTGGCCGAGACCCAGCAGAAAATAACCAAGGCATTGGACCGTTGGATGAAAGAACATGGGTAGGATACTGGCCCTTCCGCTGATCGGACTGGTGCATTTGTACCGGTACCTCATCTCGCCCTTGTTGCCTGGTGCATGCCGTTACACACCCACGTGTTCCACCTACGGTTTGGAAGCGCTCCGAACGCACGGGGCGTGGCGTGGTGGCTACCTCACTTTGAAGCGCATCCTATCTTGTCATCCCTGGGGCGGCGAAGGCTACGACCCCGTCCCCAAAGACCCGCATCAACATGGATAAGCAGATCGCCCCGTCATCGTCCAAGTGGAAACTCTGGTTCGCCGGTGCCGCCATCGTGGCCGGTGGGGCCTTCACCATTTCCGCTGGCGACAGCTACTTCGAGATCAGTAAGAACCTCGAGATCTTCACGGAACTGTACAAGGAGCTGAACATCTATTACGTGGATGATACGCAGCCCGGGAAGTTGATGAAGACCGGCATCGATGCCATGTTGAATTCGCTGGATCCGTACACGCAGTACATCCCCGAGAGCGACATGGAGGACTACCGCTTCATGACCACCGGGCAGTATGGAGGGATCGGGGCACTGATCAAGCGCAAGGAAGACAAGGTGTTCGTGAGCGACCCATACGAAGGATATCCGGCCATGAAGGCGGAGATCTGGGCCGGTGACGAGATCGTGGAGGTGGATGGTCGGCGGATACAAGGGATGGACACCGAAGAGGTGAGCAAACTTTTGAAAGGCCAAGCAGGTTCCCAAGTGAAGGTGATCACCCAACGGTTGGGGATGGAACCGGTGATGCATGAACTGGTACGTGAAGAGATTAAGATCCCCGATGTGCCTTACAAAGGCATGGTGGATGCGGCCGGAGAGGTCGGCTACATCAAACTGAATAGCTTCACGCAAACGGCGGGTCAGGAAGTGCGCAACGCCTTGAAGGAGTTGAAGGAGCAAGGGGCCAAGAAGATGATCCTGGACCTGCGCGGCAACGGCGGCGGGTTGCTGCGTGAAGCGGTCAATATCGTGAACCTCTTCGTACCCAAGAACGAGTTGGTGGTGGAAACCAAGGGCAAGATCCCCGAATGGGACAAGACCTACAAGACCTTGAGCGAACCGGTGGATGCCACCATTCCTTTGGTGGTACTGGTGGATGGCAATAGCGCCAGTGCAAGTGAGATCGTATCCGGTGCCTTTCAGGATCTGGATCGTGCGGTCGTCATCGGGGAGCGGTCCTATGGCAAGGGCCTGGTGCAACAAACACGCGACCTCTATTACAACAGCAAGCTGAAGGTCACCGTAGCGAAGTACTACATCCCCAGCGGCCGTTGCATCCAGAAGTTGGATTACGCCCAACGCGATAGCAGCGGGAAAGTGCAGGAGGTGAAGGAAGAGGCCATCGCGGAATTCAAGACGCGCAACGGACGACCTGTTTTCGATGGACGCGGTGTGTTACCGGACATCGAAGTGCAGGATCCTGATCTGGCCAAGGTGGTGGGCGGCTTGTACAGCAAGGACCTCTTCTTCGATTTCGCAACGCGGTACCGGCTCGCCCATCCGGAGATCGGACCTGCCGGATCCTTCTCCGTCAGCGATGCATTGTATCAAGAGTTCGTGGATTTCGTGAAGGACGAACACTTCGAGTACGATACCGAGACCTTGAACGCGTTCAAGATCCTGGAGGAGAAGGCGAAGAAGGAGCGCTACTACGACCATGCGAAAGCACAGATGGAAGCGCTGCATGATGAACTGGCACCGGACCGTACAGAAGAACTCACACGATTCCGCACGGACATCGAGGAAGTGTTGCGTAACGAGATCGTTGGCCGGTACTACTTCCAGACGGGTAGGGCCAAGGCGAGCCTGGCTACGGACCCCTACGTGAAGTCGTCCATCGAGGTGTTGAACAGTGCGCGCTATGAAGAGGTGCTCACTCAAGTGAAGCCCGGTAACTAGTTCGGATGCGCTCCATCGCGTCGGGTTCGTTGTGGGGTCCCGATGTCTTTCGTACCGTGCATGTTGCGGCCTTGGCCTTGTGCGCCATCCTGCTGCCATGGAGCACGGCCTTTCTGAGCATGGCGCAAATGCTGTTGGTGGCCAATTGGCTCGTGGAGGGCATCGTGCGCGGGGATCTTCCTCAACGGTTCGGTCGGGCATTCGGCAAGGCACCTTCGTTGGTCTTCGTTTCCTTCTTCGGTCTGCATATCCTTGGTCTTGCATGGTCCACGGACATGGATTGGGGCTTGGACATGGTACGGATCCTCTTACCCGTTCTGTCCTTCGGGGTCGTGCTTGCTGCATCCCCGAGGTTGTCACAAACTGAATACCGCACGGTCCTGCTGCTGGGGGCTTGGAGTGTGGTGGCCAGTACGCTGGTCGGGCTTGTGCTGCATGGGGCGAGCACGGATTATCGATCGCTTTCGTATTTCATCAGCCACATTCGGCTGAGCATGCTGCTGTGTTTGGCGGTGGTGGTCTTCCTCACCGTTCCCAGTGCAGTGACCGGGTTGCGCATCGGGGGATATGTTGCTGCGGCATGGTCGGTGGTCTTCATCAACGAACTCGGAAGTCTGCAGGGTGTCCTGATCTTGGTGGTGATCGGTGCTGTCTTCCTTTGGCGCGCCGCACGAGGGTGGGCGAGATGGGCGAAACTCGCGGTCCGCGCAACGCTGGTGGTGATCCCTGTTGTTTGCATCACCGTCGCCATCCCCGTGGTTCGATCCTATTTCGTGTTGCCGAGTGAGCAGTTGGTGAAGACCATGGAGCGAACGGCCGGTGGAGAATACTACCATCACGACATCACGAATCCGCACCGCGAGAATGGCACCTTCGTGTGGACCTATTGGGCACCCAACGAGGTGGGAAGAACATGGCCTTTGCGCAGCAAGCGCTCGCTCAACGCGACGGACGAACAGGGTCATCCGCTATGGAGTACGTTGGCGCGCTACCTTTCTTCCAAAGGGGTGCGAAAGGATAGCCTTGCGGTGATGGCGCTCACGGATGCGGAGATCCGCGCCATCGAGAGCGGGGTCACGCATGTGGATCCAGGTCGGTATTCAGGCTTGTGGGAACGGGTCGATGAGGTCGGCTTCGAACTGGGCCAGTACCACGCGTATGGGAGAGCGAACGGACACTCGGTCACCATGCGTTTGGAATACCTGAAAGCGGGCTGGGCCATCGCGAAGCGACACTGGCTCGTCGGCGTGGGTACGGGGGACACCAAGCAGGTCTTCAATGATCAATACGAGCGCATGCATACCTCGCTCGCGCCGGAATGGCGGCATCGGGCACACAATGAGTATCTCACGCTGTGGATCAGCTTTGGTGTTCTGGGTCTGTTGTGGTCGCTGTTCGCATGGTGGTGGCCGGCGAAGCAGTTGGGAGCCTGGCAGCGCATACACTTCATCGCCTGGGCCTTCATCTTCGGCATCTCTTGCCTGACCGATGATACCATTGAAACGCAGGCCGGTGCAACGTTCTTCGGGTTGTACTATGGCCTCTTCGTCTTTGCATCGCCTGCGCAAGAAGGTGAAGGCGCCACTTCCACGGACGCGATCTAGGTTCCTGTTCAAGCCCCGATCAACTGGAGCACGCGCTCCGGTGCGATCCGATGGATACACGTACACGGTTCCCCGGCAGCACACTGCACGCAGGCCGGATCGAAGACCAACGCATGGGCATCACGACCGATCGGTGCCCAACGTCCGGGGTGGATCGGGCGGCGCGATGCGTACAGGCCGATCGCGCGGATGCCACATGCCCCGGCGATGTGCAAAGGGCCGGTGCTGGCCGCCACCAAGGCATGCGCACCGCCGATCACACCGATCAATTCTTCCAAGGAAAGTGTGCCACCTGCATCGATCGCCGCTGGATGATCGAAGGAGAGCACGGTGCGGTAGTGGTCGGCTTCGGCCTGTGTACCCGTTACCACAGTGAGGTAGGGTCCTTCGCGCAGCAGTTCCATCAAACGTTTGTAATTCGGCAGGCCCCACTCGACCGCACTTCCTTTGGAGCCTGGGTGCAGGATCACGGTGCGCAGGTCCGGGCGATACCAAGCACTGAACTCCGGATCGACCGTTGGCGGCGTGAATCCCGAAAGCTCCGCAAGTCGATCCAGTGTCGGGGTCTCGCTGATCCCCAACGGGGCCAACAACTTCACATTCAATTGCGCCTCGTGCAGATCGCTCTTCCTGCGGCTGAAGGCCACGCGTTCATTGCACGTGGTCCAATGCCACCAACGGTTGGTGGTGCCAATGCGGCGGGAGATCCCAGCGCTGCGTGCCCAACGCGCAATGTGCTTGTTGGGGAACACATGGATCAAGGCATCTGCCCGCAGGTCCCGCAAGACCGTGGCCGCATCGGTGGCCATCAATTCCTCCAAGGTGATCACGTGGTCCACATGCGCGCAGTGCTCTAGGATCGTGCGTGTATACGTCCGTCCGATGAAGGTGATGCGTGCAGTGGGAAAACGTTCTTTGAGCAGGCCGGCGAGCGGGAGCGTCAGCATCACATCGCCAATGCTGTCCGTTCGACTGAGGATGATGTGCTCAATGCTCACGGAGGCGTTCGAGTTTGGTGTACTTCAACGATACCGCCCGCGCACTCAGCGTAGCGATGGACCAGCCGGCCTTGCCATCCAGGAATCCGAGGCGGAACACGTAGCCCTGAATGAACTTCACCACAGGTGCGAACCAACGTTTGAACGGACCGACGCGTTTTCCGGTCGCGAGGAGTTTGCGTGCGTGCAGTTCGCTATACCGTTCAATGCGGTCCGCGTGGGACTGTACGGTGGGGTAGGAGTAATGCAGCAGATCGCCCTTCAAGGCCGTGATCGGTGTGCCATTCTTCAGGCGCAGTTCTTCATGTACATGGGTGCCTTCCCAACAGGCATCGGCCTTTGCGAACAAGCGCACTTTGGGGTCGGGGTACCAGCCCCCGTGGCGGACCCAGGTGCCGCAATAATTCGTCAACCGATCCACCTGATAGGCACCCTTCAATCCAGCGGAGATCGCCGTTAGCAAGGAAGCGCGCAGCACGGGCGAAACGGCTTCGTCCGCATCCATGCTCAGGATGTACGGGGACTTCGCTTTTGCATTCGCGAAGTTCTTCTGGTCGGTATAATCCGTCCATGCACGGATGATCACTTGCGCACCGGCCTGTTCGGCAATGGTGCGTGTGGCATCGGTGCTTTCGGCATCCACCACGATCACCTCATCCACGAGACCTTTCAACGACACGATGCACCGTTCGATGTTGTGCGCCTCGTTGCGCGTGATGATCACCGCCGAAATGCCCGTCATGTGCTGCCGAAGGTAAACCGGCCATCAGCAACAGCCTAAGTGTGGATCAGGGCTATTGCTTCAAAACTCCTCTGGGCACCACGCTTATACCGCTCAGAGGGAGCCGCAGAGAAGTCAGGGGTAGTGTGCGCTCCACGGACACCTTCTTTCCCGACTGCTTGTTCACCGCAGATGTGTCACCATGAAACGGCCTTGACCAATGGATCCGTCGGTGCCGATCAAACGGTAGGTGTACATGCCATCTGCCAAGTCCGCCGTGTGGATCACCACCGGAGTGGTCTGAACTTGCTCTTGACCCAACAGCCGACCGGTGCCATCGAAGATGTGGATGGCGCGCAAGGAGGTCTCGGTCCGGACGAACAGGCGTTCATCGGCCGGTTGGGGATAGACCACTTCGCCGAAGGACGGTCTTTCCGATATCGCGACGTTGGGGTTCGCGATGATGTTCACGCAATAGTCCTCCACCTCGCCGTAATTGAACGAAGGGAGGCAAGCATTCGCGGGCAAGGTGTTGTAATGCATGGAGACACGCAATCGGGTGTAGCCCAAGGTGGCCGCCCAAGGAATGGTGATGGTGCCGTTCACCGGATCAGAGCTTCCGCTTTCGGAGGTGAATACGCGTTCCGTCTCATCCAGTTCCCCGTCCTGATCCAAGTCGACCCACACCTTGTACCATTCGGTGAAGCTGAAGGTGGAGAAACCGGGAGTCAAGGTCATTGCGATCGGAACGCCGACCATCAGTTCTGTGCTGTTGGTGGTATGATCCCCGTAACCGTTGTCGTTGCCCGAGGTGTGATCGATGGATGCCAACTGCACCTGCTCGATCCACTCGCCGGAGGAATCGCCGCCTTCCGTGGGGCAATACGCCAGATCCGTACAAGCGCCGCAGCCGGGGATATTGACCGTGACGGCCGTGGACCAGGACGTGGCGATGCCGTCGCAGATCGTCCGCACTTGCACGGTATAGTTGGTACAAGAGGCCAGCCCTTCAATGGTCAATAATGGATCGGTAATGCCGTTGATCTCGGTGAAGGTCGGATCACCCACCACCGCATACCGCACATCGAAACTCTGTGCGGCGAGTACGCCATTCCATGCAAGGTCGGTGCTGTTCTCGTCCGCAGCCACTTGCGTCAAACCCGCCGGTGCGGTACAACACCCCTCGCTGGTCCACGTATAAGGATTGCTATGGTCGCTGTTCTCTTCTTGGCAATGCGCCAGGATCTGGAATTCATAGGCCGTACATCCCATCAGGTCTTCGATCAGGTAGCTGGTGCCGGATACTCCAAGAACATCCGTCCAAGCCGTGGCACCTACTTCGCGAAAGCGCAGATCGAAGAGCGAACCGGCAATGGACTGCCAGGAGATCATCGCGCTGGTGATGTCCACCGCTTGTACGAACACGTTGTACGGGGCCGGGCACGCACCACAAGTGGCCATGATCAGTTGCATGCTAGTGCCTGCATTGATCCGGCCGCCGGTCACCGTATTGCCGGGAAGGTTGCCGACCTGATCCACACCAGCGAATAATTTCTCCCGGATGAATAGGGCTCCGGCTTGCGGGTCTCCCTTCACCAATGTCATCATGCCGGAGCATGGCGCACTGTAGAGCAGGCCGATCACGCCCGCCGTGAGCGGACTGGCGAAGCTCGTACCGCTGGTGGTGCCGTAGCCACCGCTGATGTTCGTGGTCAGGACAGCGGCACCAGGTGCGCCCACATCGATGGTGGTGAGGCCGTAGGCGGAAAAGGTCCGTTCATCGTCGATGTCCGTTGCCGTCACGCTGATCATGAAATCGCTCGGGCAGGCCGTGGGCAGGTCGCCTACCACATCCACGTCCACGGAATTGTTCGCGGTAGCGCCGCAATTGAGAATGCCTTGCACGCCCAGTGAATCATACATGGCACACCAGAGCGGCGAATCTTCCGGTTGGCCACCATCGATCCCCCAGCTGGCGTTGGTCGCCACTACGAAAGCCCCCTTCTCACCGTTGGTCTCGTTGTACATACGACGCATGGTGAGCGGGTAACTGTGCGAGGCGATCACCCCGGCATCGCTGGCACCACTGTTGGAGACCACCATCATCTTCACGGTCCAATTGGCGCCCACCACACCGACCTCATTGTCTCCCGTGGCGCCGATCATGCCCGCCACCTGCGTGCCATGGCTGCCACCGTACACCTCGTCGTCGTCGTTGTTCGGGCTCCAGCCCAGGTAGTCGTCCGTATATCCGTTGGCATCGTCGTCCACACCGTTGTCGGGGATCTCTTGGTGGTTGATCCAGGCATTGGCGATCAGATCATCGTGCGGAAGATTGCAGTTCTCGATGATGCACACCACGATCGTATCCCCGTCCGCGGTCAGACCTCCGGTACTGATGTCCCAAGCGGCCTCGCTATTGATGTTCTGGTGGTGCCACTGATCGCCGAAGCGTTCGTCGTTCGGCACTTCGCGTAGCGTCAGGTGGTGGTTGTTCTGGGCCAATTGCACGTGGGGGTGGTTCCGCACGGCCCGCAGCAGCACGGCTTGGTCGGCACGTTGAGGGTCGAAGCGCAAGAGCCACGCACGCATCGACGCACTGACCTCCCGCTCCACATGCAGGCCGTTGGCAGTGCCGTTGAATACGGCCAGATCCTCCGCCACCTTCTGTGCCGAGCCATCGGACCGAAGCATCACCAGCAGATCGCCGGGGATCACCTGCGGAGCTTGGGCCGTGGCCGTGGAAACAACAAGGGAAAGGGCCACGAAGGCCAAAGCATGGAAAGTGCGCATCATTCAGGTCAGGGCGTTCCCAACAAAATTACGGGAATCGCGGGGTGTGACGGGCTTTTGTACGCTGTTAGGCTGCTGGCTCGGCTTGGAAAGCCGCGGTTCTCACCCCCGATCGACGCATTGGCAGATGCCCGCAATGCGAAAGGGAGTTGTTCGGAACCGGCAAGACCTAAACCGCCGCAGGGTCTGCCGTCCTCGGCGACCCTGCGATCATGTCCCTGAACGAAGCGCATAC
>Ga0209582_1000602_pt1 | contig 20949 bp, 15 predicted proteins | sample KloWWTmetKNB5Kit_FD_187176 | JGI IMG/M metagenome (GOLD analysis project Ga0209582, IMG submission 187176) | Active sludge microbial communities from Klosterneuburg, Austria, studying microevolution and ecology of nitrifiers - Klosterneuburg... | ecosystem: Engineered > WWTP > Aerobic digester >...
GAACCTGATGATCAACGCGGAACCATGGAACGAAACTTTTTAACTGATGAACGTATACAGGCAACCAACGGGTTTATTCGGGGTCTTAACATGAAGAAGTGGAAGGTTGATCCCACGAACCGTTGAAAGCGACTATATTTGGCTGCGACCGGAAACGCACATATGCTAAAACGTTACCCCCACTTCTTCCTTGTGGTGTTCATACTTGGTTTGACCCTCGTGGCCATTCCATCGTATGGTCAGTATTTCCGGCAGTCCTCCTACTGGAAGACGCACCGTAAGGAGATCAGCCTTGGCTTCGGGATCTCCAACTTCCTTGGTGAATTGGGAGGAAGGAACCAAATTGGGTCTCCTTTTGTATGGGACTTGGAATTGAGCAAAACACGTCCTGCAGCGCATATTGATTACCGCTATTTCCTCGCGCGGAAGATGGCGCTGCGCGGTCGATTGACCTATGGGATACTCGCAGGCAACGACAACCTTACCACCGAAGTTTTCCGGCAGAACAGGAACTTAAGTTTCAAGTCCGATGTTTATGAAGCCTCATTGGTCTATGAGCTCCATCTGTACTCCGAGGAACTTGGGCACGTGTATGACCTCAGAGGTGTAAAGGGAACGAAATCTTCGCGGGTGGGGTTCTATCTATTCGCCGGTATTGGTGCCTTTTATTTCGACCCCAAGGCACAATTGGAGAACAAATGGGTAAGACTTAAGCCTTTGGGTACTGAAGGACAAGGTCTTCCCGGGGGGGCACGTGAGTACAGCAATTTCCAAGTTTGCGTCCCCATGGGCATTGGACTCCGCAAGGCACTGTCCAAGCAGATCAGTATCGGTGCAGAGCTGCAATACACGAAGACCTTCACCGATTACGTTGACGACGTGAGTACGATCTATTACGACAATGAAAAGCTTGCTGAGGCCCATGGCGATGAAGGTGCCTTTCTGGCCGACCCCAGTTTGAGGACCGAAGGGATAGTGGGCGCGACCGCGGCCGGACAGCAACGTGGCGATGCCAAGGACAACGATGCATACTTGTTCTTCAAATTGCAGGTCCACTACAAGCTGGTCAAATACCGCAGTGGTTCCAAGAAGTACCGGACCCGTATACGTCGCCAGAAGATCGTGTTCTGATCGCTGCTGGCAGTCTCATTTAATTCGGCAATTCACTTGAGCGTTCTCTCGAAGTAGCAGCACTTCTTTAGAATGGCACATTGGGGAAATGCGGCCTATCCTTCGTATTGTCCGTTCCAGCGCACGAGGCATAAATAGCAGAACTAAAGGGCTGCCGAGTTTCCGTTTCGAGACTCCACGAGGGATAGGCCGATAAGGTGACGGCATTCACCGGGAAATTCCATTACTCAGAATAAGTTGCTCTCCATCTGCATTTACCAAGGTGCCCCACTTGGCAGCGAAGAATACGAACTCCTGATGCACTGAAAGCAGTGCTTTCATTTATCCTCGTTTGGTCAGATGACGAAGCAGGAGGAAGGTTATTCAACAGCAACTTGGACCGCTGTCAGATGTTGAGGTAAGAGATCGGAATGAATGAGATCACTATCGTGTTCCACTGGACATGTAAAAAACGTTCACGGGTTGTGAAGCCGGACTCCTTCTGAACAAAGTCATAGCGATGTTGACCCGCACCTTCGGGTTGCCCCGACCATGTGGTCAGAAACGACGAAGCCCCCGCAGTATTTGCAGGGGCTTCGATGATCTATCGTTCTGGATCAGAGACCCAAGTTGTCCTTGAAGGCACGGAACTCCAAGTCCTTCATGGCCTTTTCGCGCAGGCTGGCGTCCTTCTGTACGGCCATGCCCAAGTGATCGCGCACGCCTTCGCCGTTGTTCTGGCGAGCGGCGATGATCGCTGCGAGGTAATGGCCCATTGCGCTGTCCTTGTCAGCACTTGCTTCCAATGTGGTTGCTGCGCTTGCAGGATCGCCGCTTAGGGTCTTGGAAAGGGCGGCGTTGAAGGTGTTGTTACCGGCCATGCTGCTGTTGGCACTTGCGTAATCACCATTCTGGATCTGGATCAGGCCCATGTTGTATTTCACTTCAGGACCAGCAGCCATCGCTTTCGTGTAGAGTTCAGCTGCCTTCTTGCGGTCGCCCTTCAAGCGTGCAACCACCCCTAGGTTGTTGGTGCTTACTGGATTGTCCAGAAGGGTGTTGGCTTTTTGGAACTGGGTCTCTGCCTCGGCCAATTTGTTCTGCATCATATAGATGTAGCCCACGTTGTTCGCTCCGCGATAATCGGTCGGGTGCACGCGTTCGGTCTCCTTGTAGATGCGCAACTGCTCGTTCGGATCGTTGCTCAAGGTGGCCGCGAAGAGCAACTCTTCCACGTTCAATGAATCGGGCATCGTGCGGCTCATTTCGGTGAGCTGTGCATCGGTCTTGCCCACGCGCTTGTAATTCAGATTCATTTCGCTGCGACGCAGAGTGGGCAGGATGGTCTCTGCGATCTCTTTGTACGTGGCGGCCATGTTCTTCACTTCGGCCTCGCGCTTGGTATCATCGGGGTACATCTCTAGTACACGCAGCACCAGATCCTTATCGGCCAAACTGCTGGCTTGCATAGCCTTTTTGAAACCATCCCAATCTTCGCCCCGTGCTGTAAGGTTGTAGAACGCGTCCAATTTTGCCGTGTCCATCTTGGCACGGACGAGTTCGCCTTTGGCCCAATTCTTCGCACTCTTAGCGCGATCATCCGCCAAATTCTCATTCAGGGTCAACTCCCCTTCCGGACTTGCCCAGGCATCGATCGCCAAATTCGTGAGTTTGATGTTGCCCTGCTTGGCGATCCCTTTCACGAAATCCACCATCGCTTTGATGTCGGCATCCTTCAGTTCGGTAGGGCGTACCACGGAAGAGTTCACCAAGTAGTTCATCGTGGCGGCCTCCGTGTGATCCGTGATCCGTTGGAAAGCATCCTTTGCCATAAGTACCTTGTCATCGCTGAGCATGAGGTACGGTGTGGTGATCACCCCATCGGCGATCTTTACGGGATCGAACTGCTTTTCCTTACTTCCTTGTTTGCCAAGGATCTTCACCATGAGCTCGCTTTGCGCCATGGCCGGTGTGTAAGCCACCTTGTTCGAATAGTTGAATGACTTTCCCGTTTTGTAAGGGATCACAGTGCCATTGCCCACGGCCTTCTCACCTTGGAAATTGGCTACTTTGTATGGAGTTTCCCCGCCTGTGTAGACCAAAGTGGGGGTGAATTCCACAGTGGCCTTCTTGGCGAAGTATTTCTCCGGAAAGCTTCCGTTCACGGTGAGCGCTACCGAATCGCCTTGAACGATCAAGGGGTTAGGGTCTACCGTGTACTTCACGGTATCCGCTTTCTTGTTCATTTTCCCGAGACCACCGCATCCGCTCAATGGGATCAATACAATGGCTGCTAGGGTCAGGCCCTTAAGGTGCCGCTTTTCCATGGATCTATTCCTTGTTTCTTGATTTCGGTTGCAAACATAAGAACGCCTACGCGAGGTCAGGATCCTAAGAATCCCCCACTTCTTAACAACGCGGCGTGAGTCAAAGTGTTACTACCCGATAGCCCAAGGGTACTTCCCTATCCACCTCCTTCAAGAGCTTTTCATAGACAAGGGCTTCGTTCAACAGGTCATGGCCTTGAAGATCAACGACCAACACACGCGAATCCTTCAACTTTTGAAGGTGGTCCAAGTAGCGTTCTTGCAACTGCACAAGGTATTCATTGTGGATACTTTGTTCATAACTCCTCCCTCTGGAACGGATCCTCGCCTGCACCCGATCAAGATCCATATACAGATAGACGATCAGTTCAGGAGAAGGCAGGTCCGAATACATGATCGTGTACAGGTCGCGGAAGAGCACATATTCATCAGATTGGAGGGTGACGTTCGCAAAAACCACCGATTTGCCAATTGAATAATCGGCAACTGTGCAGGCACTGAACAGGTCCTGCTCCGTGGTGCGTTTCAACTGATGGTAGCGCTGGGCAAGGAAGGACAGCTCAACCGAGAAGCCATAACGTGCCGGGTCCTCATAGAACTTGGGCAAGAACGGATTGTCATCGAACTCCTCCAACACCAACCTTCCGCTCCATTCCTGCGCTAGCCGTTTAGCCAACGTGGTCTTGCCTGCTCCTATCAATCCTTCGATGGCGATATACGTATAGCGCATGGTTCAACCAACGGGCAGGGCATTGAGCAATTGGAGGGTGGTACGCTGCAAGGTAGGATGCAGCCACGTTGGAGCAACATCCGCCATGGGGGCCAACGCGAAACGCCTCAGGTCCATGCGCGGATGCGGAAGAATGAGGTGATCTGATCGCATGACCGTGGGTCCTGCTGAAAGGATGTCGATGTCGATGATCCGCGGCCCAGGCTTTCCATTCGTGGTACGGGTACGTCCCTGACGTACTTCGATCCGTAAAAGTTCGTGCATCACTTCCTCCAATGGTTGTGCCGTGCCTATGACCAAGGCCCTGTTCAAGAATAGTCCCGGATCGGTGAACCCCCACGGCTCGGACCAGTGATCCCTACTCCGAGCCAAAACCCCACCGAACGTTGCGCCTATCACGTCTTGGGCCTTGTCCAATTCCGCCGGGGGATCTCCCATGTTACCTCCCAATAGCAACACCAATTCTTCTAGAGGCATGGCGACAAAGCTATTCGATCATGATCGCTGACCCTTCCATACGAGCCGAACACCGTTCATGTGATCTGCATGTCCGTACCCAAGCCTTCCAACTAGTTTCGCACCGGTCAAATCCATTTCCCTATGAGACAATTCCTCAAATTCATGCTCGCCTCCATGGTGGGTACTTTCCTGATCGGTTTCGTATTGATCATGGTGTTCATCGGCTCGTTGGCGGCTCTAGGGTCCAGTTTCTCGATGGAAGGGAAACCCACGACCGTGAAAGATGGTAGTATTCTGCATTTGAAGTTGGACAAGGTGATCGTGGACCGTGGTAGTAAAGACCAATTCATGTTGGACTTCGGGCCGTTCCGCGATGCGAGCAAATTGGGAATGAACACCATACTGGCCACCTTGGAACACGCCAAGACGGATGATAAGATCAAAGGGATCTTTTTGGACCTCACCAGTACCCAAGCAGGATTCGCCACCATGAAGGAGATCCGCGAGAAGATCATCGCCTTCAAACAGGAGAGTAGCAAACCGGTGATCGCCTACAGCGAGAGCTATACCCAAGGCAGCTATTACCTGGCCACTGCCGCGGATGCTATTTATCTGCAACCCAAAGGTGACCTTACCTACCATGGGCTGCAGAGCGAATACATGTTCTACAAGGGGTTGTTCGAGAAACTTGACATCGACGTGCAGTTCATCCGCGGAAGCAACAACAGGTTCAAGAGCTTCGGAGAGGTCTTTACCGAAGACCACATGAGCGAAGCCAACAAGGAACAGAACAGGGCCCTGCTCACTGGGCTGTGGGCCGAGCACCGCAGAGCAGTTGCCGAGAACCGCAAGCTGGAGCCCGCACGCTTGGACCTGATCGCTGACAGTCTTATGGTGCGGAACGCGGATTCCGCTCTAGAACTGGGCATGGTTGATGGCGTTAAGTACCGCGACGAAGTGCTCGATATCCTGCGTGAACGGATGGGCATCGAAGCTGACAAGGATCTTGAGCTGACCGAACTGGGCACTTACGCACGTTCCTTCAAACACGACCATTCAACAGGAAACAGTGATCAGAAACTTGCGGTGATCTATGCTGAGGGCGGGATCTCTTCCGGCGAGAGCGAAGACGGCACGATCGGTAGCACTTCTCTTTCTGCTACGATCCGTGAGGCACGGGAAGACAGCTCCATCAAAGCGATCGTGCTGCGGGTGAACAGCCCCGGTGGTAGTGGACTGGCCAGTGAAACGATCTGGCGCGAAGTGAAGTTGGCCAATGATGTGAAACCAGTTGTAGTGAGCATGGGCGATGTGGCCGCTTCCGGGGGATATTATATCGCCGCTCCGGCGCGCAAGATCTTCGCAGAACCAACTACCATCACAGGTTCAATCGGTGTCTTCGGGATCATCCCGAACATGCAGGGCTTCTTCAAGAACAAACTCGGGATCACTTTCGATGGGCTGAAGACGCACAAGTATGCTGATATGCCTACCGGTACCCGGCCGCTCACGCAACATGAAAAAGACATCATACAGGGTTATATCGACGACTTCTACACAGGGTTCAAGGAACGTGTGGCTGAAGGACGTAACCTGACCGTGGCCCAAGTGGACAGCATTGGCCAAGGTCGTGTATGGACCGGTGAAGATGCCAAACGGATCGGGTTGGTGGATGAATTGGGAGGGCTGGAAGCCGCAATTGCGGAAGCGGCGAACCTAGCAGGCCTTTCAGACCCCAAACGTGTTGAAATGCCCGAACAAAAGGACCTTTTCGAGCAGATCATGGCGGACCTCAATGGAAGCGCCAGTGCTTGGGTGGCAGCCACCATGCTGGGAGAGGACCTGGACTTGTTGAAGCAATTCACCAAGGTGAAACAGGCCAAGGAAATGATCGGCGTTCAGGCCCGGATGGAATACGACCTGGACGTGCATTGAGCCACGAAGGACCCGACAATATCACAAAAGGCTCCGGTTTCCCGGAGCCTTTTGCTTTCCCTAACATTACACTAACCAAAACCTGAGACTTAGTACGCGGCCGGTCCCAATAAGTTCCACCGTGTAGGTCCCTCTTGGCCGATCGGCCATTTCCAATTGTAGCCGAGGGCCTTCGATCCTGCCTTCCAACACCATAGCGCCTAACGTATTGTACACTGCGTAACGCCCTTGGAAAAGGTCTTGCGGCAGATCCACCGTTACCGAACCGGAACTTGGCACTGGGAAAATGCGCGGCGCCGTAGCATCCAATTCACCAATCCCCACGGAAGTTGTTATAAGCCAATTCGTTGCCGATACCTCGGCATTGGGTCCTATGCCACCACAGATATGGATGTCCCCTGAACTTAACTGCCCAACGCCACGGAGGTCCATTACCTCGGCACCAGCACTCTCCAAAGAGAACGGTGCATTCGTGTTGGGCAGAATGGCCAGGTCAGTGGCTGGCGCAACCACGCCACTTCCATTGTAGGCCACGGCATCGTAGTTGTAGCTCACGCTGCTTCCTCCTACCCAGAACGGTCGGTTCTGCAAAGTGCCACATCCGGACCTGTAGCTGGCCCTGCCCGTATTCACCGCCGGCAACCATTGAATGGTCAGTGGAGAGAGGGGATCGATCACGCCGATCCGCAGTTTGTCCTGTGCCGGAAAACTGCTCCCCATTGAAGCACCTCCGTAATAGAAAATGGTATCGCCAATGATGGTACCGGAAGCGCCGAACGCTCTGTACGCATTGCTATTTATGACCGCTGTTCCGACCGACCATGTATCAAGAGCCGGGTCATACACTTGGACCGCTGATACGTTGGTCGTGTTGCTCCATCCGGTGATCACGTAGATCAGACTATCTCGCCATACAGCTTGCACTTGGTCATCGATCGGGATAGGAATTGGGGCGCCGTCCGTAAGCCAGGTCTCTGTGGAAAGATCGAACCGATGCACTTTGTTGGAACTGATCTCGAACGGAGATGCGTTCAGGACATGGTAGCCACCGATAACATACGCCACTCCACCCACTACGCTCGCTGCCGATGCGATCTTTCCGCTCGTGTCCGGTATTTCCGGCAAGGTGGTCCAAGCATCCAAAAGTGTACTGTATCGATATGCACGTCGGTGGATGGCCAGCCTGTCCAAACCGACCCCAATTCCTCCGAAAGAATAGACCCGATCATCGCCGTCCACCTGTGCAGCGCAGACCGCGTTGTTCGCTGTTGGCATCGGCATAGGCGCGCGCAGTTGCCAATCCGCTTGGGAGAAGATCTGTTGCCCAAAGCAACACAACAGTAGAATTAGAAGATCCCTCATCCTATTTCCACGTGATGTCCACTGTGGTTCCGAACGTTGAGAACACGACCATCTTCCCAGATCAGGTATTGGCCTTTTGCACCCAATAGAATTCCGCCAACCTCTGGCACCTTGCCCAAATTGACACTGGTCACTTTCGGCGGGTAGGCCAACATGGGATAGGTGATATCCAACGGTGCTTCATCGGTCAAAAAGTATTGTTGCAGGTCTTCACGAAGCACATTGCGCGCCTTGGTACGTGCTTCCTGTAAAGCGTCATGATCAACAGCCACTTCCTTCAACATCGCTCGCCAATTTGTTCGGTCCGCGAAGAGCCGTTTCAGGTCCACCTCGATCAAACCGGCCAATTGCCGATACGGAACACGCGCAATGATCACGGCCGAAACAGCGCCTTGATCGATCCAACGCACAGGCACTTGTGTGCTTCGCGTTACGCCGACCTTCACCCCACCGGTGAAGCTCATGTACACCACATGTTCGGTGTTGTGGTGCGCAGCTTCCCACTCCGGGTCTCGCCCTTCATGCAAGTGTGCCCGGCACAGTTCGGGCCTGATGATACAGTCCGCCGCCTCTGGTGCCGATACTAAGCAGGGATAGCAAAAGCCTTGTGCGAACAATTTCTTCACCCGTCTTCCGCAAGAGCAGCAACTGAGCACACCGGTGGCTCGCACCTTAAAATTCTTGCCGAGGAAGGGTGCCAATTCCACTGGTCCATCCGCCATGGGCAAGGCATAGTTCACAGCTCCATCAAATCCGACGAGCATTTTTCGCAATGGGGATCCCTCGGTCATTCGACTTTCAATTCAATGGGCTGAAGGTAATCGTGTGATCCATCACGAGACAATGGTCAAGAGCTTCTTTGGGTTGTTGCGGAGCAATTAGTCGTTAGTGAAGGGAGTCGTTAGTCGTTAGTCGCGAGTTGCGAGTGGATGTTGTTGGGTGTCATCTCGACTTTTGCTTCGACCCATTACCTTAACGGCGCCGGATCCACCACAACGGTGTCCTTCGGTACGCTTGTCCGACCTTCGTTGCCTCCCCGAATGCCCGTGAACACGCTCGTCTCTTTCTTGATCACTAAACGGCTGCAACAGATCGACCTGTTCCGTGCGAACCCCAGTATGGCCCAACTGGAGGTTTTCTTGGACCTGATGCAGAAAGCGCGCTATACTGAATGGGGAAGGAAGTATGATTACTCTTCCATCACCGATCCGGATGAATTCCGCAAACGCGTTCCATTGCAGGATTATGAGGATGTGAAACCCTTCACCGAGCGTTTGCGAAAGGGCGAACAGAACCTGCTCTGGCCAACGGACATCAAATGGTTCGCGAAGAGCAGCGGCACTACGAGTTCACGCAGCAAGTACATTCCCGTGAGCCGCGAAGCGTTGGAGGATTGCCACTACAAGGGAGGCAAGGACCTGATCGCATTCCATTACCAGCAATTCCCGGAAAGCAAACTCTATTACGGCATGACGCTTTTGGTGGGCGGGTCCAGCACCATTGAACAATTTCGGCCGGACGCATACAGCGGTGATCTTTCATCGATCATCATCCGCAACCTTCCAATTTGGGTGGAAGTGCGAAGAACTCCGGTGATCGAAACTGCGCTCTTGGAGAATTGGGAAGTGAAGATCGAACGAATGGCCCGCGAAACCATGCGCGAGGATGTGCGCTGCATCGCTGGTGTACCCTCTTGGACCTTGGTGCTCTTCCGCAGGATCCTTGAACTCACGGGCAAGAAGAACATACTTGAGGTGTGGCCCAACTTGGAATTGTACATGCACGGTGGTGTCAGCTTCAGGCCCTATCGCGCGCAATTCGAGGAGCTCATCCCTTCACCCACCATGAATTATTTGGAGACCTACAACGCCTCCGAAGGATCCTTCTCCATCCAGGACAGACATGGTGCCGACGATATGCTGTTGATGTTGGATTACGGCATCTTCTACGAATTCATGCCCATGGACCAGGTCGGGAAACAGGATCCACGGACCATCCTGTTGAACGAAGTGCAAGTGGATACTTCTTACGCCTTGGTGATCAGTACCAACGGCGGGCTATGGCGCTACATGCCCGGCGACACCATTCGCTTTACCAGCTTGTCCCCGCACCGCATACAGGTGAGCGGCAGGATACGCAGCTTCATCAACGCATTCGGAGAAGAATTGATCGTGGAGAACGCGGATCGCGGTATTGCCGCAGCTTGTGAGGCCACACGGACCATTGTACAGGAATACACCGCGGCGCCCGTTTACATGGCAGATCAGGCACGTGGCGGGCACGAGTGGGTGATCGAATTTGAAACCCCACCCAAGGACATGGATCTCTTCACCCATACCCTGGACAAGACCATGCGTTCGATCAATTCCGATTACGATGCCAAACGGAAAGGCGACATGGCGATGGTAGCGCCAGTGGTACATGCCGTGCCCTCCGGCACGTTCTATGCATGGATGAAGCAACGCGGCAAATTGGGCGGGCAGAACAAAGTGCCGAGGTTGAGCAATGACCGGACGATCCTTGAAGATCTGCTTGCACCGATCGCCATTTGAAGGAGGCAAACCGCATTCTACAAGTTGCCTTGACCATTTCATCCGATCATCCACACATCCCTTGCAACTCCAAAACCCCATAGCAGCTCTTGCTCTCGCACTGAACCTGTTCGCTTTTGGACAGGACAGCTTGGTGATCGAAGGAAAGTTCGATGCGTTCACCACCGATGAAATGGGCAATGTGTACGTGTTGCACGGTGATGTACTGGAACTCTTCAATGCGAATGGTAAGTCGTGGCTAAGGAACAGTGTGAAGACTTTCGGCCAGATCAGCACGCTTGATGCGTTCTACTCCTTGAAGCCCATGGTCTTTTCGAAGGACCAAGGTCAGCTCGCGGTGCTGGACAACACCCTCAGTGTGCAAGGCAGTGTGATCAATTTGCCGCGCGATGGATATCCGCAAGTGGTGTTGGCATGCATGAGCGTGCAGAACAGCTTCTGGTTGTTCGACAACCGCGAACTCGCCCTGGTGCGCGTTGATGCCCAACTTCGGAAATTGGCGAATACCGGTCGCTTGGACCAATTGCTCGGGATCACTCCCGCACCTGCGGCCATGCAGGAGTATGACAGTCGCTTGTACGTGAACGATCCGCTCCATGGCATTCTCGTCTTCGACATGTTCGGAACCTACTTCAAAACGATCCCTATCCTGGGTGCACAGAGTTTTCAAGTGCGTGAGGGTGCGCTGTACTATTTCTCGGAAGGATCGATGCATGTGTATGACATGAAGTCGTTCGGGATCATCGATTTCCCACTGCCCATTGAACCTTCACTGGTCATTGATGCGCGCGTGGAACGGGGTAAGTTATACTTGCTGACAGCCGACCGGATAGTTATCCACACCCTGGCGCAATAGGCTGGAAAGGACACGACTTTTCCACAACCGCCCCTTTCATCCGTTCGCACGGATACCTTCGCACCTCATCAATTTTCTGAAGGCTACATCATGCATATCGCGATCGCAGGAAATATCGGTTCCGGCAAGTCCACACTTACCAAGCTCCTCGCCAAACATTACAAATGGGACCAGTTGGAGGAGGCTGTGGACAACAACCCGTATCTCTTCGACTTCTACAAGGACATGCAACGTTGGAGCTTCAACTTGCAGATCTTCTTTCTGAACTCCCGCTACGAGCAGTTGCTGGAGATCCGGCGCAGTGGCCGCAATGTGGTGCAGGATCGCACGATCTACGAGGACGCGTTCATCTTCGCGCCCAACCTGCACGCCATGGGGTTGATGACCACGCGCGACTTCGAGAACTATTTCCGTCTGTTCCAGAACATGGACCATTCGATCACTCCTCCCGATCTGATGATCTACCTGCAAGCTCCGGTGGACAAACTCGTGAAGCAGATCAGCGAACGCGGCCGCGAATACGAGAACAGCATCAGCATCGATTACCTCAAGCGCCTCAACGAACGTTACGAAGCGTGGATCCAGACCTATGACAAGGGCAAACTGTTGATCATCGATGTGGAAGGCAACAGCTTCCACAACGACCGCGGCGACCTCGGCATCATCATCAACAAGATCGATGCGGAGATCCACGGTTTGTTCCCCATGGAATTGGAAGCACCGAAAGGTAAAGTGATCGCCGCGAAGCCTGCTGCGAAAAAGGCTGCGGAGAAGAAGAAGGGGAAGAAGTAGGGCCTCACCCCCCCCTCTCCAAGGGGAGAGGGGTGACTATCTATGCGGATCTGGAGCTGTTTCTGGTAACATTGAGCTTTGCTCGTGGACCAGTGAATTCTCCCTCACCCCGGCGAGTTTCTATGGATCAATGCCTAGGATCGTTCATCTGCTAGAAGGTCGCACTGATAGCAATTGAACTGTATAGAATTCGAATCTACCCTACAAACGAAGAAGCCCCGATGATCCAACGATCACCGGGGCTTCTTAATGTGAAGTGCTCTTAGAACCGATCGTTCAGCGACAAAGTCGTAGCGGCAACGGGCGCGGCATCCTCAACAGGCAAGGCACCGTGGTCGTGACCTTCGTGATCGTGCGGCGCGGGTGCGCTGCGACCACCTTCGTTGATGTGCGGTGCAATGATCAACGCCACGATGCTCGTCAATTTGATGAGGATGTTCATGGATGGTCCAGAGGTGTCCTTGAACGGATCGCCCACGGTATCACCCGTTACTGCTGCTTGGTGCGGCAATGAAGGTCTGTCGGCCTTGTGCTTGTAGTACATCACACCATCGATCTCCACGCCTTTTTCAAAGCTCTTCTTTGCATTGTCCCACGCGCCACCGGCGTTGTTCTGGAACATGCCCATGAGCACACCGCTCACCGTGATGCCGGCGAGCAATCCGCCCAACGCTTCTGGACCAGCAAGGAAACCAACGATGATCGGTGACAGCAACGCCAACGCCCCAGGTGCGATCATCTCGCGGATGGATGCCTCCGTGCTGATCGCAACGCACTTCTCATATTCCGGCTTCGCTTTGCCTTCCATGATCCCGGGGATCTCGCGGAACTGGCGGCGCACTTCCTTCACCATGTCCATTGCGGCTTTACCAACGGCGCTGATCGCTAGGCTGCTGAAGAAGAAAGGGATCATGCCGCCCACGAACAACATGGCCAACACGTTCGCTTTGTAGATGTCGATGCCCGTGATGCCGGACATGCCCACGTAAGCTGCGAACAGCGCAAGTGCGGTCAAGGCGGCCGAGGCGATGGCAAAGCCTTTACCTGTAGCAGCGGTGGTGTTGCCCACAGCGTCGAGGTTGTCGGTGCGCTCACGTACTTCTGCTGGCAGGCCGCTCATTTCAGCGATACCACCGGCATTGTCGGCGATCGGACCGAAGGCATCTATCGCGAGCTGCATAGCGGTGGTGGCCATCATACCGGCAGCTGCGATCGCCACACCGTACATACCGGCGAGTTCGAAGGAACCCCAGATGCCTGCTGCGAGGATCAGGATCGGAAGCACCGTGCTTTCCATGCCCATGGCCAAACCACCGATCACGTTCGTGCCGTGGCCGGTGCCGCTCTTCTTCACAATGCTCATCACCGGGCGACGGCCCATGCTGGTGTAGTATTCGGTGACCATGCTCATCAACGTACCGACCACGAGGCCGAGGATGATCGCCCAGAACACGTTCATGCTGGTCAACTCCACGGAGATGCCGTTGCGGACGAACTGCATGGTCTCGGGCAACATCCAATCCACCAAGAAGTAGCTGGAGATCGCTACCAATACCATAGAACCCCAGTTGCCCAGGTTCAGTGCGTTCATCACGCTGTCGGTGTCCTTGTTGATCTTCACGAACAAAGTGCCAACGATGCTGAACAATACGCCCAAGCCGGCGATCACCATTGGGAGCAGGATCGGGGCCATGCCACCGAAATTGTCCGCGCTCACCACTTCACGACCGAGTACCATGGTCGCCAACATCGTTGCCACGTAGCTACCGAAAAGATCCGCGCCCATACCGGCCACATCACCCACGTTATCGCCTACGTTATCGGCGATGGTCGCTGGGTTACGTGCATCATCCTCAGGGATACCGGCTTCCACTTTTCCGACCAGATCGGCACCTACGTCCGCGGCTTTGGTGTAGATGCCACCACCTACACGAGCGAAGAGCGCAATGCTCTCGGCACCGAGGCTGAAGCCAGCCAGCACCTCCAAGCACTTCATCATCTGCGGGCCGTTGGCATTGCCATCGGTCACGTACATGCCAAGGAAAACGATGAAGAGCGTGCTCAGACCGACCACAGCGAGACCGGCTACGCCAAGACCCATCACGGCACCGCCATTGAAGGAGACCTGCAACGCTTTCTTCAAACTGGTACGCGCCGCTTGTGTGGTTCGCACGTTGGCCTTGGTGGCGATGTTCATACCGATCCACCCTGCGAATGCACTGAAGAAGGCACCGATCAAAAAGGCGATCGCGATCACCCAGTCGCTGTTCTCATGCAAGGTGCCGCTCCACGCCAATAAGACAGCAGCGATGGCCGCGAATACGCCCAGCACTTTCCATTCCGCTTTCAGGAAGGCGCTGGCGCCCTTCGCGATGTAGCCCGCAAGCTCCTGCATGTTGGCATCGCCCGCATCCTGCTTGCTCACCCACATCGCTTTGCCGATCATTACGATCAGGCCGACCACTCCCATCAAAGGGATGTAATACATGATCTCACTTCCCATTTCAGTTCTGTTGTTCTAGTGTTAACGTTCTGTTCTTCAGGCGAAAAACAAATCGCCCCGCATTTCGGGGGCCGCAAAAATAGACGAATGGTTGGAACTTGGGACCTATCAGTGAACGATCATGCCAACTGTAGAGCCAAGAACCTTTGGGCGGATCTCCTTCTCAGGTAGAACAAGCTCTTCACAACTAACAATGAGCGCGCCGCTATGGGTAGTGCGGCATCGATCAGCGATGGGGTGAATGGCAACCGCGGCTCTGCCAGGTTGATGTGGAGCACGGGTGCATCGAGAGAATCGGAGGTATACTTCTGCCCACAATAGGCGATTTCGCTGCTATTGATGCCAACGGGCCAGGTGGCACAACTGAAAATAGTCGTTGAATAATTTGGAAACGGAAGAGTTCGACTATACGTTCACACTTTCAATACAACCCCTGAAACCAAAAAATAATCTTGTAACCATGAAACAAGTCCTGACCCTTACCATAGCGCTTTTATGCCCCCCTCTACTCGCGCAATCAGTTTTGCCGGACTATTACGGCGAATCATGTAAAGGGAGCATCGGCTTTTGGGAGAACCGAGGGCAAATCAAAAACGAATTAGGTCAGCCCATGGGTGATGTGAAATACTATTCTCAAGGAGCTTACCCCCGGGCATATTTCCTGAAGGACAGCCGATTTTCTCTGGTATTGCAGCAGCCTACAGGACTATTACCCAGCGACAGCGTGTTGAGCCACCGCTTAGACATACGCCCATACGATGCCGCATTCGTAAATCCTGTCGGGAATGTCGTTAAAACGCATTACCAGAATTATTACCTGCCGTGGTGTGGTCCAAATGGAATTGATCATGTCTATGGATACGACTACGTGCAATATCCTAGCGTTTACACGAACGTGGACATGGTCTTCTACAGCGGAAGTGCAGGACAGAAATTGGCCTTTTATTGTTGGCCGGGTAGCGACCCCAACAAGATCAAATTGCAATTCTTCGGGCAGGATAGCTTACAGCTGGATATAGCCGGTTACCTGAAGATCTACAAAGAAGGACAGTGGATCAAGTTGGATGAGGCGATCGCTTACCAAGTGGACGCGAACAATGAGGTGATCCAATTGGATTGGAACGCACAGTATGAGGAAATAGAAAGCGCAAATATTGTCTCTTTGGGATTTGAAAACTACAACCCCGAACTGCCTTTGGTTTTACAGATCGGGCCTACACCGGCTCCACAACAAACGCCTACAGACGGACTTTGTTGGGGTTCTTACTATGGGGGATCGGCACCGGACCAGATCTATGATACAGAGACAGACTCAGAGGGCAATTCGTACCTTACCGGCTCAACGGAAAGCGATTTCATAACATTTCAAGGTAATGTGGGTTCAACTTATATCACGGTGCAAGGGAGTTGTGCACTCCTTACAAGCTTCAGTTCTGAGCATGAATTGAAGTGGACGGTTTATTACGGTGGTACAGGGGACCAGATCGCCTATGCGATAGCCGTAAAAGATCAACCTACCAAGGTCTATATTGGCGGTTATACCTTTACTCCAGACATGTTCCCTTGGTTCCAAACTGGTGCATATAACAACCAGAATGGCGTAGGAAACCTGACCAATGCCGGATTCATTGGCAAATTCAACAACCTTGGAATAATAGAATGGAGCACTTACTTCGGGGATAAGGACGAGGCGATCCATGGTATGGATTTCGACAGCCAAGGGAGGCTCCATATTGTTGGTCGATGCTCAGGGACGTTTCCTGAACAACCATTATCAGGTGCTACGAGTTGGCCCGCAGGGAACGGCTTAAGGGACATTCTCTTTGCACGCTTTTCGACCCAAGATGGATTGGATTGGTGTACATCCTATGGAGGATCTGGACTTGATGTTGGCGAGGATGTGGTTTGCCATGAAACCGGTTTCTACGTAAGCGGTTCTACAACGAGCACGAACTTGGTCCTGATCGATGGTGGCAGCAGTGCTTATGACCAAACAAGTAATGCAGGCGACAAAGACAATGTTATATTGGGCTTTACCAGCGGCGCATCATGCAACTGGGCAACCTACTTCGGGGGGAACGGCATCGACGAGCCAGGCTATAATAGTCTTGCTTGTCGTACTAATGGCGATCTATTCCTCGCTGGCAAAACCCAAAGCACGAACCTGCCCTATCAATCCATGGGTGGCTACATCAACAGCGTTGGATCAACCGATGGCTGTGGCTACATCGTCAAGTTCAAGGGATCGAACCGTGCGAAAGAATGGTGTACCTATTTGGGAGGAGGGCCAAGAACCGGGATCGAATCTCTGGAACTGGCCAACGACCATTTATTCGCTGTGGGTTTTACGTCCGACCCGGACCTCCCGATCGTTCCTGTAGGTGGCGTATACGATCAACCTTCGTTGGTGGGTGCGGATAATGTAGGAAGTGATAACGGAAGGGACGGTCTCGTGGTGGCATTCGATGCCAGTACCTCATGGGTCTACAGTTCCTTTTATGGTGGACCACAAGGAGGTAGAGGCGAGAGCATTCGTTCGGCTTCGTTCAGCGCGGGTGAACTGTTCATATCGGGTATTACCAGTAAGGGTTTTCCTTTGGACCAAAGCTTTCCACTTTATTTCCCTGGCGACCCAGCCTACTACGATGACCAGTACGAAGTGGCCTTATTCAATTACACCGATCTATTCGTGGCCGTGCTGTGTACCCAAGCAATTACTGGCGGCCCGGTGGGCTTTTCGGAGCAGTTATTGGGGAATAACAACCTGACAGCTATTCCCCTTGGGGACGACCGGTGGGTTGTGCGAGGAGTCGCTTCTGGGAGACAAACGATCCGTGTATGTGACGCGGCTGGGCGTGTCGTTCAAGAAGAACTAATCAACGTCCCCCCGTCAGGTGCAACTTACATTGACTTCGCGAAACTGGCGAGTGGCATGTATACTATTTCGGTGAGTAATATGGCAGAGATCTCAGCGCTGAAATTGATGATCACTCGTTGAGATGCGTGCGCTTTGGCTTGTATTTGTGCTCTCCAGTTGTGTTTGTGCTGCACAGGACAATTGGGCAGATGCAGGTATGCCCTACTATTCGGTCGGGTTTCGACAGGTGTATTCCGACCCAGGAACCGACAGCCTATTAGCGCTTGGACTGGTGACAGAGGTTAATGACTTTAGTGGTTTTAACCTTTTGGCCTACAAGCGCGGTACTTGGTCGATCATTGAACAAGGAAGGGGGGAGTTGAGATCTGCTGTTCGCTACGGAGACACATTGGTCATTGCAGGAGGTCTTTGGGAAGTGGATGGCATTCCGGTGAGCAGAATAGCCGCACGCTACAATGGAACTTGGCACTCGTTTGGCACCTTTGGTGACACCTTGGGAAATTGGGGAATTCGCAAATTGCGCGTGCTAAATGGGACACTCTACGCTGTGGGAGGTTTCGAATATGTTGATGGCCATCTATGCAACGGCATTGCGAAACGCGAAAACGGCCATTGGGTGAATATCGGTTTGCTGGAATCGGACTCTAGTTCTGACCCCATACTCACCGACGTGATCGAATTCCAAGGTGAGATCTATGCCTGTGGTTTGGTGAGCATTGCACCGGGGGGTGAGAATGGTATAGTAAAATACGACGGCACTTCATGGACCGCACCTGGTGGAGGAATACGAGGTGGTAATGCAGGTGGCTTGTGCATGGCCATTTACAACAACGAATTGGTTCTGGGTGGCACTATACACCGCAGCGCGGGCAATGCAGGCCACATGATCATGCGCTGGAACGGCACGGAGTGGCATGGTCTAGGTAGCCACTTGCGCGATCAGAACAACGACACCATTGGCGAAGCCCGTTGCTATGCCCTGTTGCCTTACCAAGACAAGTTGCTGGTGGCCGGTGGCTTCTGGTATGCGGGCGGTGTTCCTGCTGGCCGTTTCGCTACATGGGATGGCGAGAACTGGTGCGGCAACAACGACGAGTGGGAGTTGTTCGGTGAGAGCCTTACGGTTTTTGACGATACCCTGTTCATGGCCAGCGGATACGAGTTGAACGGCATGCCCATTAACCGCATTGCCAAGTGGGTGGGTGGGCCGGTGGAGGGTTCGCCATGTACTTCGGTGGGGATAGAGGAGGATGACCAAGCAGCGTTACCCATGATCTATCCGAACCCAAGCAGCGGTTCTTTCGTCGTAAGTGTAGCTCGCTATCCCAATGCTGCGTACCGTGTCTTTGACCCATTCGGTCGTATCGTAACCTATGGCCGACTGGACGCATTTGGCATTGCTCAGGTAAACATGGGTCATACTGCTTCGGGTGTTTACTCCATATCGATCGATACAGTGACCGCCGGTCATTTCAACTTGCGCATCGTCCACGAATGATCATATGAGTTGTTAATCCTACGCAGGATCGTCGTTTCGAGTCCCTGCATCCGCTCTCACTATGTCTGGAACTGGTCGGTTTGAACGTGCTGCAGCACCCTACCACCCACCCCCACCACCGCCACCTCCCCCACCACCGCTCGACCCACCACCACCCGACCCACCACTGCTGGAAGGCGGCGTGCTCGAAGAGCTGACGCTGCTGGAGAGCGATGAGTTCATGTGCTGGGAGAACATGCCGTAGTTCATGATGGAACCGCTGTACCAGCCGGGGTGGTAGCTCTGGTCGACCAGGGCGTGGGCGATCAGGTCCTGGAAGCGATCGCCCCAGATCTTTTCCACTTTGTAGGCGATAGCGTAGGGCAGGTACTTTTCAAAGATCTCGGGCGTCATCGTGGGCGGATTGAAATGCTGGAGCTGCTTCTCTTCCGCCGCGCTCAGGTACATCTTGAAACCCAGTAACCGCGAACGCAGGGCCTGCTTTTCAAGGCTGGGCTTTTTGATGAGGTAGATGTAGAAGATGAGCAGGATGAGGTTCCCCACAACGAAGGCGAGGATGTACACCACATCATGATCGCCCCAGAACGTGTTGGCCAGCACCACCAGTGCGATGATGCAAAAGACCACCGTGAGGATCGGGATCAGCCAGAACTTCACGTTGTTGCCTTTGTTGAGGAAGCTGTTCCACTGGGCGGTCAATGTGCTCTTGAACGCGTTGGCCATGCTGAGCACGCGCGGGTCGTAGGTGCCGTCGAAAACAAAGCCTTCGGGCGATGAAGTGAACAAACGGCCAAAGAGTTCTTGCTCTTCTTTGGGCAAGCCTGTGCCACCTTTCAAACGCACGATGGTATAGACCGCCTTGTTGAACAAGCCCAGCAATCGGTTCTCCTGGACCTCGTCGATCCGGATCAGTCCCTTCACGGCCAGATCGATCATGGCAGGCGTGATCAATCTGTTCTCAAAACCGCCCTCCATCACCATGCCGACCGATGCCGGTGACATTCCATCCGGCGGCTCGAACAAGGGGATCACGGTGGGCATGTCCGGATCACGACCGAAGCGCTTCCACGTTACGAAGTAGTACAGCAAGAGCAACAACGTGATGCCACCGCCCACCAGCGCCACGGCATGTTGCTCGAAGAAAGTCGGTGGCGGCGGTTCAGCCACTACGCCTTTCTGGAAACCAACGGCCACCGTCAGGCCTTCGTAGTTCCGCAAAGTGCGCCCTTGGAAAGTGACAGTGCTTGCATCGATGATCGAGTCGGTGCAGGCATTTTCCGTGGAGCCGTAGGAACCCGTGTAGCACGCGGTCTGCTTCACTTGCGCCGATGCGGGCAAATGAATTCGCGCCGAAATGTTGTCGATCGGAAAGTCCCAACCGTTGCCGCTCACGTTCCAATAGATCTCATCGTATTCGGGAAAGAAACCGACCTGGCCCTTGGTGGTGTACGTGATGCGGTAGGGATAATCGCCGGGTTCCAGAAAATTGCCCTCGGACCCCACGTACAGCACGAAGTCGTCGCCCTCGGTAGCGGTGTGGTACGGCGAGGTCGCCCCGAAAATTTCCACCGAGCTTAGCTCATACTTCACCCGGTGCTGCCGTCCGTTGTGGTCATGGAAACGCAGCGGAAGCCTGCGCACGATGCCACGCTTGAACTGGTCGCCTTCCGCGTGTATGGTGATCTCTTCGGTCACTGTCAACTGACCGTCGGCGGCCACGGTGAGGTCCGTGTGGAAGGAATTGATCCGTTCGGTTTGGCCGTGTGCGGAAAGCACCCCGACCACCGCAGCCAGCAAGAGCCAGCGCCGCATCACGCGAACTTGACGGAAGGTGCCTGCTTCTCCGCTTGGTTCTCCAACTCGAAGAAAACGGACTTCGCAAAACCGAACGAATTGGCGACCAAATTGCTCGGAAAGGATTCGATCAACGTGTTCTGCTCGCGCGCA
>Ga0209582_1000604_pt1 | contig 20904 bp, 13 predicted proteins | sample KloWWTmetKNB5Kit_FD_187176 | JGI IMG/M metagenome (GOLD analysis project Ga0209582, IMG submission 187176) | Active sludge microbial communities from Klosterneuburg, Austria, studying microevolution and ecology of nitrifiers - Klosterneuburg... | ecosystem: Engineered > WWTP > Aerobic digester >...
AAATCCTGATAATCATCATTCCACTCATTTCCGCTGATCTCAAATTTGTAGACTGGCTCATCCACATAATTTTGATCATTCTGTAAATAAAGTAACAGATCATATGTCAAAAAATCAAACAATGTTGGCTTAAGATAATCAGTATTGCCTTCATAGGTGATTAGGTTGATGTTGCCTACCGGAATGGATTTTAGGTCTTCATTTTCAATACTTTTAAAATAATAATCTTCGATCTTTGACAATAATTTCTCTATTGACCAAGTCTGAAAGTCATTGTCATCACTTAGTCCTTCGCCGTCTGTAACATCTCTTAAATTGTAGCGATTTTGGTCGAGGTATGACTTATATGTTTTTGCTGCGACACTGTACAGAATAGATTTTGCGGGAAAAGAGGCACTTTTTATCTGCGCTTCCAGATAATTAATTGCATCTTGTTGGCCATCTTCGTTGCGTGCTTTGATTGTGGTAAGGCTCATTACAGCTCGGACGTAGCCATCCCAACGCCCATTTTTTTCATAATTTTCAGCCATTCTGGAGAGGAGAGCTTCAGCTGATTTGATCTGATTGATGTTAATTAAACTGTCGACTTCTCTAAAGTCAGATTCCGGTACAGGATTTGGCATATTGGTTAAATTTGGTTTTGTTTGATCATTTGATGTTACAATCGGATTACTGACAAGAGCAGCATTGTCATTTGATTTCATTTTACTATTGCATGCTACGAAAAGTAACATAGTCAATGGGTAAATAAAAAAGAGCTTCTTAATCATGGTCATAATATTTATTGTTTTTTGATGCTGCGTCTTAGTTAACTGAAAAGCATCAACAACTTAATACAAGATAAATAAAAGGAAAAAACTGAGCTGTCGAAATTTAATTATTTACAGTTTTCTACTCAGATATCTTCATAACGTAGTGTTACGTCACTAAGTTGCTTTTTAGAAAAATTATTTATAAAGATGTCTTTTTTAACTGACCCCAATACTGATAAATAGACTATTTGGTCAACAACAATCAATAAAGGCACATTGGAATCTTCTTGATGATCAATTAAAAAAATGTAAAACTCCTTTTATCAGCTAAATAATTCCTTAAGCCAAACAAACTTCCATTGATACGAAACACATGTATAAATGAGACCAAAATTTTATGATATAATAATGAGATGAAGGTCGTTTAAATCCCCGAAGTTTCGCGGTTCTATTACGAATTTCTATTCAGTATGAGTTGAAATGTTATGTTCGAAATATCCAAACGAAACAAAGGCATATTTTTAAAAAGTAATTTGATATTACTGCGCTGAATAATCCAAGTTTTTTTTAACAATGTTGAATAGCTAAATGGGCACTAACTTAGAATTTATAAGTATATTTTTTTTCTGTGTCCGAGATCAATTATATCAATTAATAAAATATCGTCATGTATCTCATAAATAATTCTGTAGTCAGCAACACGTATCCTAAATCCTTCTCTTTGTTTTAGTTTTTTATATCCACTAGGCCTGGGATCATTGCCTAAATTAAAAATTGCTTTTTTTATATTAGTATAAAATGGCTCGTTAATTTTTTCAAGTGTCTTAATCGCCTTTGGCCTTAAGGAGATATTGTAAATCATTCTAAGATTTTCGTTTAGACTCGATTAATTTAAATGCTTCTTCAATTGGTATGGAAGGTTCATTCAGTTGTTTCACTTCATCATAAAGTCTAACATCATCAATATCCTCTAAGTCTTCAATCATTTTATTATAATCCTCAATAGGCAATATTACTGCTATTTTTTTTCCTTTACTATCTGTAATAAATTGAGTAGCCATTGTTAAGATTTTGATAATTAACCAACAATTCTTTCTAAAAGTTTAGTTGAAGATAAAGGTTTTTCGCGGACAGTCAAGATTTTTTCCTACACTTCATAATTGCTTATATACCATGAAATAATTATGAACAGGGCATTTACTCTGAAGATTATTAGTTTAAATTAAATTACCTTTGCCAACTTTACGAAGTATACTATGAACAAATTAGATTTATCTAAAATTCCATATATCGAGCGAGATATAAGTTGGCTCGAATTTAATTATAGAGTCCTCCAGGAAGCTCGCGACCCGACCAATCCATTGATGGAAAGGTTGAAGTTTATCGCTATATTTTCATCCAACAGAGATGAATTCTACCGCGTACGTGTCGCACATCACAGGAACATCATACGCCTGGGAAAAAAAGAGCAAAAAGCACTTGATTTTGATTCAAATCAGATCATGAAGGACATCCTGCGCATAGTTAACAAGCAGCAGATAGAACTGAACCATACTTTCTTGAATGAAATCATTCCGGATCTTAAAAATTATGGCATTAATATTCTTCGACGATTAGAACTAAATGATGTCCAGGTGGAATTCGTAGAGGATTATTTCAGGGATAACATGTTACCATTTGTGCAGCCGGTATTGTTGGTGGAAGATCGTGTCAGACCTTTTCTGAATAACTCAGCCTTGTATCTGGCTATACATATGCAGTTACTAAATGTGCCAAATAGTCCTGATCAATATGCCATCGTAAAAATACCTTCAGATCACCTTCCACGATTTATCGAGATACCTTCAGCTTCAGGTATGATCGACCTGATCTTCATAGATGACATCGTGCGTCACAGCATATCATGGCTATTCCCAGGATATAAAATTATTGACACCTACAGCATCAAACTCACAAGGGACGCTGAATTATACATTGATGATGAACACTCTGGGGACCTCGCTGCCAAAATAAAACAAAGCCTTAATAAAAGGAATGTCGGTCCGGCAGCCAGACTTGTATACGATGAAAAGATGCCGGTCAAATTCAGAAATTACCTGAAAGGAGTATTTGAATTAGAGACTATAGATATGTTTCCCGAAGGTAGATACCACAATAAGAGCGATTTCTTCAAATTTCCGGATTTCGGTATCAAGGAAATTATGTCTCCAAAATTATTTCCAGTAAGGTATAAACGTCTGGACGATGATGACAATTTCTGGGAAGAAATAAAAAACAGGGACGATATTTTGTATTATCCATACAACTCGTACGATCCTGTGATCAAGATGTTCGAACTCGCAGCAAAAGACCCTGACGTTACACACATTAAGTTGATTCAGTATAGGGTAGCGAAAGATTCCAAGATAATGGAACATCTGATAGCTGCAGCGGAGAGTGGCACTCAAGTCACGGTATTTATTGAGATCAAAGCACGATTCGATGAAGAGGCTAATTTGCGGTGGGGAGAAAAACTATCCCGTTCGGGAATTAAAGTACATTATAGCATTCCGGGGATCAAAGTACACTCTAAACTTGCATTGATTAGAAGGATAGAAAATGATAAACCTAAATTCTATAGTTATCTTAGTACAGGTAACTTTCATGAAGATACAGCAAAGTTTTACACCGATTTTGGACTATTTACAGTGGACGAGAGATATACCAAAGATGTAATGAAAGTGTTCAATTACATTGAGACAGGGATGAAACCTTCTAATCCTTTCGAACATCTATTGGTTGGGCAATTCAATCTACGTCAGGGTTTTGAAGATCTGATCAGATTTGAGATTGAACAGGCTCAAAAAGGCAAACCTGCAAAGATCTTCCTTAAGATGAACAGTCTGCAGGATAAATCTATGATCGATCTACTGTACTATGCCTCACAGCAAGGTGTCAAGATCAGAATGATCATTAGAGGTATTTGTTCACTCGTGCCAGGTATTCCGGGGGTTAGTGATAACATAGAGGGAATCAGTATTGTAGATCGTTATCTAGAACATGCCAGGGTATTTATATTTCATAATAGGGGTGATGAAAAGATCTATCTATCGTCTGCGGATTGGATGGAACGTAATTTAAGTCATAGAGTAGAAACTGCATTTCCGATCTTTGATAAAGATATCAAGGTTGAGATTCACAGGTTAATGCTGATCCAATGGGAAGACAATATGAAGGCGCGCTCTTTGAAATACAAACACGTCAATGAATATATCAAAAATGATGGTGACTTTCCGAATCGTAGCCAGGAAGAATCTTATTATTTTATAAAAAGAAAAGAAGATTTGTTCACGTCACAGGAGGATTAGTGATTCCACTTCTGCATCAAAAATGATTATAAAAGTATTGCTATTACAGAATATTAAGGTAGAAGGTAGAAATTAGAAATTAGAAATTAGAAGTCAGAAGTTATAATGAGACTCCGATGGTTGTGTCCGGCAAACGAGATCATTAAGATTAGGAATTAGTAAATAGATATAAAAGACATTTCCATTATATTGACGGAGCACCATCTAACATCTACCTTCTTCCATCTAACATTTTTTAAAAAAATTACAAAGATCAATATATGTCGCATTTAGAAGCAATTTCTCCGATTGATGGAAGATATTCTACGCAAACAAAAGCACTATCTGCATATTTCTCAGAACATGCCTTAATTCGATACAGAGTATGGGTAGAGATTCAATATTTACTTGCGTTGCAGGGAAGTCCAATCGGAAGTTTCGGATTATCAGAAGAGCAGACGAATTCAATCAAAAAAATTGGTGAGGAGTTTTCTATAGAAGATAGTAATAGGATCAAGGAGTTGGAAAGTGTGACTAATCACGATGTTAAATCAGTCGAGTATTTCATAAAAGAAAAACTTGAAGGACTAGGGCTTCATTCGATTAAAGAATGGGTCCACTTCGGTTTAACTTCCCAGGATATCAATAATACTTCCTTTCCATTGATGATAAAAGATGGTTACGAGCGGATATTGAGGCCAATGATCATCGAAACTATAGAACAAATAAAGACGACCGCTGACTCATTGAAGCACATACCAATGTTGGCCAGAACACACGGGCAGCCTGCCTCTCCAACCGTCATGGGTAAAGAGATAATGGTATTTGTTGAAAGGCTCAATAATCAAATGCGCCTCCTGGATCAAATTCCATGGCAAGGTAAATTTGGTGGTGCTGTGGGCAATATGAATGCACATTATATCGCATATCCTGAGCACGAATGGCACGATTGGGCTAAAGGATTTTTAGATTCAATAGGACTTGAAAGACAGACAACGACAACTCAAATCGAACATTATGACATGCTTGCAGCTCATTTCCAAGGATTGACCAGAATCAATACTATATTGACTGACCTTTGCAGAGATATGTGGACATATATAAGTTATGAATATTTTACCCAAAAATTGAGGGCAAATGAAGTTGGTTCGTCTGCCATGCCGCACAAAGTCAATCCCATCGACTTCGAAAATGCTGAAGGAAATCTTGGTATAGCCAATGCATTATTTAACTTCCTTGCCGGAAAATTACCGGTTAGCAGATTACAACGAGATCTTACCGATAGCACAGTGCTGAGGAATATCGGTGTACCGTATGCTCATACATTACTTGCCTTGAAAAGTATTCAGAAAGGTTGGAGTAAACTCATCGTCAATGAAAGTAAGATCTCCGGTGAGTTGGAACAAAACAGCATTGTCCTGGCTGAAGCCATTCAAACTATCCTAAGAAGGGAACAATTTGATGGAGCTTATGAGGCATTAAAAGGGCTAACGAGAGGTCAGACATTTATCACAAAAGAAGCACTCAACGAATTTGTTGATGGATTAGAAATAAAGGAAAGTGTTAAAAATGAAATGAAGTCGCTAGATGTCACCAAATATATTGGACGAATTTAGATTTCGATATCTGCCATACTTTTATTTACCTTACTTTGCATAATAGCCTCTGACTGATTATTTCTAGTTTTCTGTTTAAGCAGATATTTCAAAAGTATACTTCCTAAAATAGCGAGTGACAATTGAATCAGAATAAGGTTGAGTGATCCTACACTCTGGAACAGGAATACCAGCAATAAAAACCCTCCACTTATGGCGACTAATATAGCTGTAGCCTGCATGTGGCTGTTTCCAAGATCTAATAGCATATGGTGTATGTGTTGCCTGTCAGGATGGAAAGGAGAATTTCCTTTAAGTACCCTAAGGATAAAGACTCGTAATGTATCATAGAGTGGGAATAAAAGAATACCGATGGCAACGGCTGGAGCAGCGCTGAAGGCATAAATAGATTCTGGCGCTTCTCTATGAAATTCAATAAATTTAATGACAAGCACTGCGCTAATTAATCCTACTATCAGTGCGCCGGTGTCTCCCATGAAGATCTTTGCCGGAGTAAAATTATATTTAAGAAAGGCAATGAGTGCGCCGGCCATTGCAAAAGCAAGAAGGCTTAGTTCGATCCTGTCTACCAGGAAAAACCATGTTCCTAAAGTGACGGCTATCAAAGTGCCTATACTACCTGACAGACCATCAATGCCATCAATAAGATTAAAAGAGTTGATAATAACGAGGATGATAAAAATAGAAAATATAGCTGCAAAAAAAGGATTTAATTCATAAACATTAAAGATGCCATAAAGTGATGTGACTTTCACATTTGCTTTAAAAACCAAGATACTGGCGGCAAAAACTTCTCCAATAATTTTTTTAGAAGGAGACATAGGAAGAATATCATCTTTTGCTCCAATCAGAAAAATAATGATCAAAGAGCACAGTACGTATTGCAGGTCTCCAAATACATTGAAAGGAGTCCACATTATAACAGAAAATATAAGTCCGGCGAAAATACCTATCCCTCCAAGTGATGGTGTCGCTTCTTGGTGCGATCTTCTTTCATCGGGAACATCCACGAGTTTCTTAACCTTGGCGATATTGATGATCGAAGGAATAGCGAAAAAAGTCAGCAAAAATGCTGTAACAAAAGATAAAATAATATCGTACATGATGGTTAGCTTTTAAGAACAATGTCTAACTCTCTATTTTTGTAAATTTTAATCATGCATATTATTTCGTTAAAAAAAAAGCCAATAACCTAAGCTTTTGACAACGGCAAAGCTACATCAAAAGAAATTAACCACAGTAGTAGTTTAATGCTATTTTCAATTAATTTTAATGAATATTAGTCTGATTGAATAATATTTCTTGGCTTCAGACGAAAAAAATATGCATTTTCCATAATATACGATGCAAAGAATAAAATAGTTGGTTTATGATCAAGCTATTTCCCCTCCATCCGATCTACATAATCTTTAGAACCGAGACGAAAGTAAACAGGAACTTTAGAAGTGCGATTCATTTTATGTTCGATGTTACAAAAAAATGGTTTGACCTCCCTTTGAAAGACTCTCATAGTCATAACGCTTTGATCTGGGGTAGGAGTGAGTGCGACTTTTTGTTTAAAACTGAGTAGGGAAGCGGTATCCACAGGAGCGCAATTTATGTACAATTGTCCATAAGATATGGCAGGTAACAGAAATAATACTATGGTAAAATATTTTATAAACATATTAGCAAAATAACATTGAAAACAGAACAATGACTCCTTTTAAATAGTTGTGGTAACCTTATATTAATAACGAGAATCAAAAATATCCATTTATATTTGGATAAAATCGAAGATAATATGCAGGTAAAGATCAATGCTCAATGGAAGGAGTTGCTACAAGTTGAATTTGATAAACCATATTTTGAAAAACTAGTGGCAGATTTGAAGGTAATCAAAGATAATGGAAGTATAGTGTATCCAAAGGGAAGTCAAATCTTCAATGCATTTGAGCTGACGCCACCTGATAAAGTGAAAGCTATAATAATCGGCCAAGATCCATATCACAATCCTGATGAGGCTATGGGATTGTGTTTTTCAGTTCCTAAGGGCATACGTGTACCACCATCATTAAAGAATATTTATAAAGAGTTAAAAACTGATTTGGATATAGATAGCCCGGACCATGGCGATCTAACTTCGTGGGCACATGAAGGAGTCCTCATGTTGAATAGTGTCCTGACAGTTGAAAAAAATAAGCCAGCTTCACATCAATCTTTAGGCTGGCAGACCTTTACAGATCAAGTGATAAAAATTATTTCGGAGCAAAAGGATTGTGTGGTTTTTATACTTTGGGGAAATTATGCCCGAACAAAAACACCCTTAATAGATCTTGACAAGCACCTTGTGATCGCCGCACCACATCCATCACCACTAGCCAGAGGCGCTTTCTTCGGACATCGTCCTTTTTCAAATACGAATAAATATTTGGAAGATCATGGGATTGGGCCGATTGATTGGCAGTTAAAGTAGTCAATGGTCAGTAATCAGTAGTCAGAATATCAGTATGTCAGTATATCAGTATGTCAGTGGTCAGTATATCAGTAAATCAGTAGTCTGTGTATCAGTAGTCAGTGTATCAGTAGTCAGTATAGCAGTAGTCAGTATATAAGTATTTCAGTAGTCAGTATATCAGTATTTCAGTAGTCAGTATATCAGTATATCAGCAATGGGGGCATAAGGGTTGGCATAAGGTAGAAATCAGGCTATTTTCAAGCGTGCTACTTCAATTTGTTGTTAGAAGCAGTAAGATATAACATGGGTTATGTGAAAAATTGTGTGGGAAGTTGAATATTTTATGAATGAGTGGTCTTGTAATTGTTAGTTTATCAGAGAGATGTACTCACAACGGTTGGGAACGGTTGGGAACGGTTGCAAGCGTATCTTATATTCCAAGTTTTAAGAATGAGGCTAGGTAAGGATCTTAGGAAATAATGTTCAAAATAGGAGGTGTTTTCGTTGACGAGAGTCTTTGTAACTTACTATTAATCAGTCAAATATGCCCACAACGGTTGGCAACGGTTGGGAACGGTTGCAAGGGTAACTTATATTCCATGTTTTAAGAATGAGGCTAGTTAAGGATCTTAGGAAATAATGTTCAAGATAGGAGGTGTTTTCGTTGACCAGAGCCTTTGTAACTTGCTATTAATCAGTAAAATATGTTCACAACGGTTGACAACGGTTGGCAACGGTTGCAAGTGTATGTTATATTCCTTGTTTTAAGAATGAGGCTAGGTAAGGATCTTAAGAAATAATGTTCAAATAATACGGTTTTTTTGTTGACGAGAGTCTTTGTAACTTGCTATTAATCAGGCAGATGTACTCACAACGGTTGGCAACGGTTCGCAACGGTTGCGAACCGTTGCCAACCAATAAAGTTCTTCAACAATTCTTCACCCATTTTACACTTCCCTCTGACTCCTCTCATCACTCACCTCCTGCCAACTTAAATATTTCACGTATATTTATACTTTATATACGAATAAGGACTATGCTGATTGTAATATCATATAAATCAATGGATGAGAACCAACAAATCTGAAATTGGAGGCATATGTATTGCCATTATTCTTTTTGTATTTCTTGGCATTGTAGGAAATTACAAAACTAAGCCTTCCGGTCAGGTTATGACTACTGGTCAACTTTCAAAGGACTTTACCGAAATTGAAACAGAGGTAGATCAATTTCTAGAAGATCCATCAAATCTTACTTTACTTATCAATTGGTCAAAGGACTCAATCAGGCCGGATGAAATAGTTTTAAATGGAATTAATTCTTATACTGAACTTGATTTCCAACTTGCTGTACTAGGAAAGAATAAATATCTCGCTTGGACGAGTCAAAACTTGATTGATATCCGCAAAATTCCTTTTAATCAGGGTTGGCAATTGGTGGATGACTCCATTTTTGTAAAGACTTATCCTTTAAAATCGATTTTAGGATCATCCGTGAATTTGATTCTTCAGTTTAAATTACCTGGTAAGTTTTCTAAAATTATTCAAGCAAATAGTCTTTCAGAAGCAGACAAAAAAAATGCTATTGTTACCAAGGAAAATAAATTAATAGCTCTCCCTACCTCTGAATTGACTGCTCCGAACCATGTATTTGGAGTTTGGATGGTCTTTTTTTATATGCTGGCCTATCTATCCTTAATTTTTTCAGTTTCTTCTTTTCTGAAGAATAATCATGGGAAATTGTCTCCACGTTTCATTGTACTGGTAGCTTTAATACCGATCCTGTTCAGGGGCTTCGACTATCTAGGTAATATTGGATCTACCATAGATCAATATTTAATCAGCCTTTCAGTTGCAGACAAACCATTTTTATCAAAGTCATACGGTAATTTACTTTTATTGATTATATTTTATTTCCTCTTTACAGATTTTATTTTGGATAGCATCAGACCAGTCAAATGGTTAAGACAGCAAAAATATGGTAAAGCAAAATTTTCATTTTTCCTTTTTTCTCTCGATTATCTGGGGTTAGTTTGTCTCTTAATATTTTGCAGGGAACTGGTTGTAAATAGTGGAATTAATTTTGATTTTAAAAATGTATTTAATTTGGGTGTAGGCCCGATTTCGAGTATTATTTTATTAACTATTTTATTGTTCAGATACTTCCTTTTTTCTTATAAAATCAATCTCAATTTAGTTAGAAATAAAATAAATTTTAAATATAAAGCTATCGGTGTTTTTGGAAGTTTTCTTTTTGTTTTGCCATTAATTTATTTTACTAATTTAAATTTACCTATCTATATTCTGCTGCTTGTAGTGCTTTTATTTTCTTTATTGTTTGACATTTTTATTGAATTTAAGTCACCGACACTTGGCTGGCTGGTAGTATGGATCATTTTCTTTGCGGCCTTTGCGACAACCTCTTTATTCAAATTTAATAATGATAAAGAACGAGAAGAGAAATTGCAACTTATCGATAATTTAAAAGAAAAAAACGATACGATCTTTGATAGAAAATTTGCAAGAGCTACCACAAATTTAAAGAATAATCAATTATTACACGACGGCTTTTCAAAAGCGATTTTTGAAAGAAATATTAATCTTGGTACAGAAATGTTACAGATTGCTCTTAGCAAAGAGGGCTATATTCAGGATTATTATGCAGTCGATTATTACGTTAAATATAAAGATTCTATTTTAATTGCTTCCCAGCCCAATTTGACATCATCATTTCCAATCTCTGGAATTAAATTTACAGAAGAAAAGTCATTTCTTAAAGCATTTATTCCCAATAATTATCATAGCTATTATTATAAAATTTATTGGCAGGATCCTGGATTAAAACCTTCTCCTGAAATTTATTTTTTTGTTAGAAAGAAACTCATTGTGCCCCAATCTTATTTCTCTGAAAGTAATTCATATTTTATGGATTTAAGGGACTTGAGCAAGTATGATTATGCTATTTACAAAAATGATAAGCTAATAGAAAGTCAGGGAAGAATATATCCTGATAAAATTAATAGCAACGCCATGTTGGCTCATGATGAAATCCTAGAACTAAGTAGTCAAAGACGCTCAGAACTGATGTCACAACTGGACCCATCTACTGTCATCGTAATTGGAAAGGAGCTGTTAGGCATCATCAAACCGATTTCACTTTTCTCTTTTCTATTTGTGCTTCTCACACTCATGGTTATCATCGTATCTTTTGTCAATAGTTGGATAAGGATCTTACCTGCAGAATTACCGCTTCTTTTCAACGGACAGTTTAACCTGCGACAACGGATTGAATACTCCATTTTGTTAGTAATTGTTACTTCATTTGTTATTATAGCATGGATTACTAGCATTTATTTCCGTGATCTCTCTTCTAAAATGGAGGAAAATCAGCTTTCAGGTAAAGCTTATGCTTTGGTTTCAGATATCGAAAATAAAATTCAAAGTTTAGGTAGCGATTCTCTTTCAAATAGGAATTTGGCAGAAATATCCATCGTCCATCAGACAGAATTCAATATGTATAGTCCGGATGGTTCCTTGATGTACGAATCCAGAAGCTACATCACAGATCCTTACAGAAAAAGTAAATTTATTGAGCCTCAGGCATACATTAAATTGCATTTTGGAGGTATGCCAATATACAATCACAGCAACACTTCTGGTTCAATTGACAAAGCATATGTTCCTATCAAGAATGGCAGCCAATCTAAAGTTGCATGGCTCGAAGTACCTTTTTCGGCAGGAAGTAACCAAAGTTATTTTGCCGTTTCTGACTTTCTGGGTACACTCTTGAATGTTTATGTCTTCCTTTTATTAGTGGCAGGTGCAATAGCCATAGGTGTTGCGAATTCAATCACAAGACCATTGGTCAATCTTGTCGAAAAACTCAAGCTTATCAAACTTGATAAAAAGAATGAACCTCTTCAATGGTCTCAGCAAGATGAGATTGGTTCACTCATAAAGGAATATAACAATATGATAGACAAGCTTGAACAAAGCGCCATTCTGTTGATTAAAAGTGAAAGAGAAGGCGCATGGCGGGACATGGCCCAACAAGTGGCACATGAGATCAAAAACCCTTTGACACCCATGAAGCTTAGTATTCAATATTTGGAACGAAAAGTGCTCTCTGCGCCTCAAGAAAATCTCGAACAAACAGTCAGGGATACTGCAAGGACCATCATTGAACAGATCGATAATTTGGCAAGTATCGCCACAGAGTTTTCAAATTTTGCAAAGATGCCTGCTCCTGTAATGGAATACATTAATTTCAATGAACTTGTATCCTCTATCCACGAATTATTCAGAAAAAAGGACGATGTCAATTTTAATTTATATGTTCCAATTGACGATATTATTATTCTTGCAGACAGGTCACATTTGTTGCGGGTTCTTAATAATTTGGTCCAGAATGCTATTCAATCAATTCCTCCCGGTAGGCATGGTCAGATCGGATTGAAGCTTAAAATAGAGGAAAATATGGCTGTACTCACTGTGAAAGACAATGGTCTCGGTATTCCAGAAAGTATGTTTGACAAGGTATTTTATCCGAGGTTCACGACCAAAAGCTCAGGAATGGGACTTGGCCTGGCTATGTGTAAATCGATCGTAGAGTCAATAAATGGACTTATTAGTTTCAATTCTAAAGTTGACATTGGGACAGAATTCATTGTTAAAATACCCATAGCTGCTTCTTTTGAGGAAGAGGAAGATTTGGATGAAATTGAATAAAAATAGGTCTATATCTATTTTATTTATGTAGAATTTACACTAAGCCTTCAGTTGTCCATAATTTTTATTAATTTAGTCGTTAATTCAATCAGAAAATATGTTTCTTATTGGACTTTTAGAGCATTTGTTAAGTCAATACAGTAATAGTCTAAAATATGTTGTTCAAATCTTGATTCTTAATTTAAAATATAAATCAACAATAACTTCTTTTCCCTTTTGGAGAAAATTAGCACTATTTTCTTTAATAACATTATTACATTTTAACCCTGTCAATGCCCAATTTACAGAAAATCTCATTGATAAATTGACAGTACATTTCGCCAGCGGATCTCATACAGTAAGCGATACAGACAAAGTCAAAATTCAAAAATTTATCAATGATCTTGACGTTGTCATCCCTTATGTATTTAGAATTCAGTCTCATACAGACTCAATAGGTTCCCTTGAATTCAATCAAAAACTTTCTGAAAGAAGGTCTGAATCTATCAGAGTATATCTAAGAAAACTGGGTGTACCTGATATTCTTATTTCTACCAAAGGCATCGGTGAAACAAAACCGATCATGTCAAATAATGATGACGATGGCCGAAAATACAATCGCCGCTCCAATGTTTTTGTATTTGAGATTCAGAAGCAACGATTATTCAAAAGTAAAGTAGTTTTAAAAGGTGCTCGCCAAAATAGGGCAACAGTTTACATTCAGTCATCCGGAATAATGGATTCTGTCTTTACAGACGATCAGGGTAATTTCGCTTTTATAGTACCTGAAAAAAAAGATGTAACTTTTGGGGTTTTTGCTCCGGGATACATGTTTACCACACGAAAGATCAACACAAATGCAGACTTACCTGTGGATGAAATTACGTTGAACAGGATCAAAAAAGGAGAAAAAGTCTCTCTTCAGAATTTATATTTTGTGGGTGATAAAGCCATTTTACTTCCTGAGTCACAACCCGAATTAATTAATCTACTGCGCTTCGTAAGAAACAATAAAAACCTTAAACTCGAGATCGGTGGACATGTTAATGGACCTGAGATCAACAAAGGAAGTCCTGAATGGTATTACAATCTGGCTTTTGAAAGAACCGTCACTATTAAGAATTATCTGGTAAACAGCGGAATGGATCGCGACAATTATGAGTGCAAATCATACAGCAACACACAGATGATCTATCCCGAACCAACCAATGAATCCGAAGCGAAACTTAATAGAAGAGTTGAGATTAAGGTGGTTGAGTAATTGTTAGTTGTTATTTATTAATTATTATTTTGTTTCGGTAATCAGTAATCGGTAATCAGTAATCAGTAATCAGTAATCAGTAATCGGTAATCAGTAATAAGTAATCAGTAATCGAAATGTCAAATATTAAAGGGAGAGTTCCATCTGTGCACAAAATTTAATCGAAGATAAAATTCCCTTTGTGCCCTTTTTTAAATTATTGATAAATAAAATTGATCTTTGTATTCATTACTTTTCTGAGGAAATTTGACTTAATACATCTCAAATCTACTTTAACATTTATGAGATAAGGTTTCTATCAATATTTAGTTAATTTTGATTTAGATATCCTTAGTAATAAAAATCGATAATTGATTAAAGAATTGTTTGTATTTCAAATCCAACTTTAATATCTCCACTTATCTTTCAATTTTCATTTTTCTTCTTTCATTAGAATTAGGTCCACTCCCTTGGCCCTCTCCAAAGAGGGATATTTTCTACTCATCAAACTTTTGTTTATTAAGAATAGATTTAGAATGTTTATTAAGGATAGATTTAGAATGTTTAAAGATAGCCTGAACCCAGATTTATGAAAAACTGCTAACTCGTCTATTATTCATTATTCATTATTCATTATTCATTATTCATCGTTCATTATTCAACCCATTACCCATTACCCCATCGTAAACCTCCTTCTTAAACCCAACTGCCAAAACTTTTCCACCGTCATCCTCCAACACCGGTCTTTTAATTATCGTAGGAGATTTGACCATCAATTTAATCGCATTAACTTTGGATGATGCTGAAGCTTTTTGCTTTTCCGTCAATTCCCGCCAACTTGTGCTTGCCTTATTGAAAAGTTTATCGAGGGGCACTTGGGTCAACCATTCCTTGATTTTTTCTGAAGTGATTCCTTCAACCTTATAGTCATGAAAATCGTAAGTGATTTCTTTGTCAGATAGATACGCTCTGGCCTTTCTTACCGTGTCACAATTTGGAATTCCGTATAATTTCATGGAAGCTATTTTAATTCTAAAAAATCTGAGTAATCTCTTAATTCCTTTAAGACCCTGCCTTCGTTGGCAGGCAAGCGTGATTCAGAAATGATACTTTTAAAATTATTTCACTTTACTACCTAATGGCCAACCCGCAGGAGGTGCCACAATGCCAAGTTTGCCATCTGCATCTTCCGCAGTAAGCAACATTCCTTTGGATTCAATTCCTTTCAACTTTCGCGGAGCGAGGTTTTTAACTACCAGCACATCCTTTCCAACCAATGATGATGGCTCAAAATGTTCAGCAATGCCGGACACTATCGTACGTTGTTCTGTGCCAATATCCACCAATAGTTTAAGTAATTTATCCGTTTTTTCAACTTTGATGGCTTCAAGGATCTTTCCGGTCACGATAGAAACTTTTTCAAAATCTTCATATTGTATTGATCCATCGATGGCTGCTGGGGCTGCTTTTCCATTTTTAGAATCAGCAGCAGGAGCAGTGACATCGTTTTCTTTCAACTTAGTTATTTGCGCCTGAATTACTTCATCCGGTATTCTGGAGAACAAGTGTTCTGGTTGACCAATTAAGTGTCCAGGTTTTACTAGATATTCTCCTTCGGCAAGTCTGTCCAATACTTTCAATAATTCACCTTTCTCTTCAATAGGTGGAAGATTGAGCATCGTGCGCATTCTATCACTTGTAAATGGCATAAATGGTCTCACTGCAACGCTCAATGCAGCAATGATCTGAATGCAGCAGTTCATGATTGCCTTTACTTTGTGTGGATCAGTTTCCACGATTTTCCAAGGCTCATTAAATTGCAAGATTTGATTACCAACAGTGGAAATATTCATCATCTGCTGAAGCGCTCCCCTGAAATCATAGAGATATATTTTCTCTCTCATTTCGAACAACATATCGAAAACATCCATCAATTCTGCCTCAACAAATGAATCTTCCAATGGTCCGTGAGAACCTGCAAAGTCTTGCTCTTCCTCAAATTTTGGCACCTTACCATTGTAAAATTTGTGAGTAAGGACCATGACACGATTCACGAAATTGGCAAGATTGCCGACCAGTTCATTGTCATTTATCTCTTGAAAGTTTCTCCAGGTAAATTCGCTATCCCTTTGCTCCGGCATGTTGCGGATCATCACATAACGTAATACATCTTCTTTGCCAGGCAGATCTTCCAAATATTCATGCACCCAAACTGCCCAATTGCGGCTGGTACTTATCTTCTGACCTTCCAAATTCAAAAATGCATTGGCAGGAACATTGTCAGGCATGATGTAATCGCCATGAGCGTGCAATAACGCAGGGAAAATAATGGAATGGAATACAATATTGTCCTTTCCTATAAAGTGGACAATGGCGCTGTCCTTATCTTGCCAGTATTTTTTCCAGTCTTTGCCAGTGTCGGCAGCCAATTGTTTTGTCGCAGAAATATAACCGATCGGTGCATCCAGCCACACATATAGCTTTTTGCCAAGCGAACCTTCCAGTTCTTGAGGAACATCAACGCCCCAATCAAGGTCTCGTGTCATAGCTCTTGGCTGCAAACCGCCATCTATCCATGATTTGCACTGACCCAATACATGGTTCTTCCATTCCTTTGGATCATGCATTTGTTTGCCTTTGTAAATACCCTCATCCAGCCATTTCGACAACCATTCACTGTGCTTCTCTAGTGGGAGATACCAATGTGTAGTCGGCCTTAACACTGGAGTTTCATCAGTTAGCGTAGATTTAGGATTGATGAGATCCGTAGGACTGAGTGAGGTACCGCAGTTTTCGCACTGATCACCATATGCGCCTTCGTATTTACAATTCGGGCAAGTGCCTTTTATATAACGATCTGCAAGGAATTGCTGCGCCTTTTCATCATAATACTGCATAGATTCCTGCCGGGTAAACTGGCCTTTTTTCTCCAAAGTTCTGAAGAAATCCTGGGAAGTTTCGTGGTGCAATTCACTTGTAGTCCTGTGATAAATGTCAAAGGAAATACCCATTTTTTTGAAAGTATCTTCGAACATGCCGTGATATTTGTCCACGATCTCTTGTGGAGAAATGCCTTCCTTAGCAGCACGTAACGTTATTGCTGCTCCATGCTCATCACTGCCACATACGAAAAGGACATCCTTCTTCATAAGTCTTAAAAAACGAACGAAAACATCTGCGCTCAGGTAGGCACCGGCTAGGTGACCGATGTGCAGTGGGCCATTGGCGTAAGGAAGTGCAGAAGTAACTAAATATCTTTTGGGCAAACGGACGGCCATATCAAATCTCTTTTTTAACGGCGCAAAGATACCTTTATTATAAGATTTTGGTAGGTTGGAAAGACTTATTTTATAAAAAAATGATTTTAAAAAAGCAAGAGGGTCAAGTGTTTAAATATATATACTTTTAGACAACGTTAAATTTTGGAGGAATAATCGATATTATACTACACAACTCTTTAATAGTCAAATGAATTTTAGGAGGGAAGGAGATGCGCGGCAAGGAAGTAATTAAGGTTATATCACTAAGTTGCACAAAGGTTTTTGAGTTTATTAATGGAGGAGAATGACGCTTAATTTTGAAATTTGACGCTGATTTGGCAGTTTTTGAGTTGCACAAAGGGATTTGATCCAATTTCTACGATTGAATAAGTACTCTGAATAATAAAACTAAGACTATTAAGTAAATTATGAAGAGTAACGAATGTCCCCCTTTGGAGCAGGGTCATTCACTTCTATTTTGTCGTTATGTGTATAAGGCTTAATATCAATACGTTCAAAAATAGAAGAAAAAAAGTCGCAACTTCCCCTCTGGCAGAGGGGTGGCTATAGCCGGGGTGTTGATTCGCGTCATAATACTTTGGTTATGAAAATAATTTAAGCAACACTTATTTAATTTATCAGCGAGTTACACATTAAAGTTTTAGAGAAGTGAATGACCCTGCCCTTTGGAGGGGGCCAAGGGGGTGGACCTTTCACTTCGTGTCTGTGATACAACAAAATACCCCTCCAAAAATCCAATCACCTACCCCCACTTAAACCCTAAATTCCACTTTTACATTAATCTCATTAACTTTGGCCCCACATATCCATACAATGAAAAAATACAACGAAAAGACAATCGCCATACATCAACCTAATTTCCTTCCATGGCTTGGCTACTTCCATAAGATGAACAATTGCGACATATTCGTCTTTCATGATGATGTAGAACTCAATTGGAATGGCCATACCAGAAGGATACAAGTGAGGTCAAGCCCAACTTCAAATGAGCTGGACTGGATCAATATTCCAATCCCCAATGCCGACAAATATGCTTACATCAATGAAATAGAAATCCCCTCAGACCCTAAGGCATTCGATGGAATTATGGACAAAATCAAAGGTTGTTATACCGGAACGCCACATTACAAACAAGTTTTTCCCGTGATAAAGCGTTGTATTATACAGAAGGAAACGAATCTTGCTGTGTACAATCAAAAAGCTATCACTATACTCGCAAAATTACTTGATATTAAACCCACTTTGGTGGTGAGCAGTAAACTTGAGACCGAGGGGCGTGGCCAGGAAAAAGTCATAAATATTGTCAAGGCCATTGGTGCCAACAATTACTTAAGTGGTATGGGGGCTATCTCTTATCAACTTGCTGATGTCTTTGAGAAAAATAAGATTGATCTCACCTACCTTGAAAGTGCGAAAGACCTCAATTTGGTTGGGAAGAAGGTGCCACATTTATTATTAAACGCTTCTATTGTCGATTGTTTATTTTATATGGGAGTGGATTGGGTTAAAGAAACGCTGGATTCCCTAAAACCTAAAATTGAAATATGATCTTTTTTCAGAGATATTTTTTTACCATTTTATTTATTACAATAGTTCAAAATCTTGTTTTTAGTCAGGGTTACGTCGGTGTGAAGGAAGTTGATGCCAAGACTAAGAAGTTCTATGATGAAGGGCAAAAGAGTGCGATGGCTCAAGCTTTCGGTAAAGCAAAATCCAGTTACAGAAAAGCACTGGAGATCACTCCCAATTTTCAAGATGCAATGATAGAATTGGCAGGAATTTATTTCTCCCAAAAAAACGAAGATTCTTGTGTGTATTTCCTTAACGCTATTAAGGATATAAATCCTAAACCCAGCGCCAGAGTCTATTATACGCTTGCTACACTATATTATAATAGGGGAGATTATGAATTAGCACAGGTAGAACTCCAAAAATACCTTGGCACCGACATCAAAAGTGCAAAATCAGCTGAAGATGCTAAGTTAAAGCTCGCCAATTGTGTGTTCGCCATAGAAGCAAAGAAGAAGCCACGATTATTCTCGCCGATAAGATTATCAGACAGCATCAATACCTACCGTCCCGAATACTTACCTTCCATTAGTGCTGACGAAGAATTGCTGGTTTTTTCCAGAATGATTGATCGACAGGAAGATTTGTATTATTCTCAATGGAACAAGGATCACTGGAGTCGTGCCCAACCCTTGGAAGGAGTAAATACAGAAAAATATAATGAAGCTGGGCATTGTGTATCTGCGGATGGAAAGACGATCGTTTTCACCGGTTGCAACATGCCGGGAGGTTTAGGTAGTTGCGACCTATATATATCCTACTTTAAGAATGGCAGGTGGACACAACCTGCTAATCTTGATAGCCCAATCAACACCCCTGGATGGGAAAGCCAACCCAGCTTGAGCGCCGATGGCAATGTTCTTTATTTTTCCTCAGAAAGGCCGGGTGGATATGGATTAAGAGATATTTGGCATACTGAAAAAAGCGCTTCAGGTAGATGGTCAACACCAAAGAATATTGGTGCACCAATTAACACGACGCGCAATGATAGTTCACCTTTTATTCATGCCGACAACCAGACCTTATATTTCATGTCTGATGGATTGCCGGGCATGGGAGGTACAGATCTTTTTTTCTCAAAAAGAATAGATACTGAACATTGGGATGTCCCAATAAATCTTGGATACCCTATCAATACCATCGGCAATGAAGGGGCCTTGGTCGTGAATATTGACGGTGATAAAGCATATTATACTTCTACCGGGGCCAAATCGCTTCAGGATAAAGATGGTTTGGAAAATACAGACATTTATAGTTTTGAATTGGACAAGGAGATCCGCCCGCAATCAGTTTCATTTTTTAAAGCATTAGTTTTAGATGCAACATCTTCTAAACCCATAGTCAGTGGTGTTAAGATAACTGATATTCAGAAAAATTTATCTTTTTATAATGGTAATACCTCTGACGATGGAACAGCATTGGTCATCATGCCCAAAGGTGATCAATATGGAATACAGATTTCTGCCCAAGGGTACATCTTTATTTCTGAATCCGTGAAGATCCCTGATTCTGCAAATGTCAAAATGCCTTACATAAGCACCTACAAAATGGAAAAGATAGGTAATTCTATTGGCAAGACATTTCCAATGAGGAATATTTTCTTTGAAAGTGGCTCAGATCAGTTGTCTTCTGCATCGAATGCTGAATTGGGATCGATCTTTCTTATGATGAAAGAGAATCCTGATATTGTGGTGCAGATAGATGGTCATACGGACAATGTTGGTGGGGAAAAAGATAATTTGCTTTTGTCTCAAAACCGTGCGAAGTCGGTCATGAATGAATTAATAAAAAGGGGTATTCCAGCCAAAAAGATTCAATATAAGGGCTTCGGAGAGTCCAAACCTTTGACTGATAATGCAACAGAAAATGGAAGACAAGTAAATCGGCGAACGGAGTTCACAATTATTAGTTTGTAAGAAAATCACCACTTTTATTCAAGTACTGCTTTAAAAAGTTATTACTTCTGAACTATTCAAT
>Ga0209582_1000620_pt1 | contig 20714 bp, 16 predicted proteins | sample KloWWTmetKNB5Kit_FD_187176 | JGI IMG/M metagenome (GOLD analysis project Ga0209582, IMG submission 187176) | Active sludge microbial communities from Klosterneuburg, Austria, studying microevolution and ecology of nitrifiers - Klosterneuburg... | ecosystem: Engineered > WWTP > Aerobic digester >...
TCCAATAATGACGGGCAGATTGTTGGGGGTGAATCTCAAAATAGGAAATCAAAAGTGCAATCTAGTAATTCAAATCGATTAAACATGATTGCATGCGTGTGGAATCGACAGTGGTAAATTTCACCCATCTATCCGATGGTGTATTTTTATACTTGGTATGTGTTAATCTGAAACGCCATGTCCATTTCTTGATTTCAACTTACTAGAAGGAGTACACGAGCATTATCAAAATCTGATTTATATTTTTAGCCTATAGTAAAAAGAAGCTGGTTCTTTTTACATCACCCAATTGGAGGTTTGATCATGTCAGTCATACGTTCCCAATCGATTACTTCCCGCAGTACCTTTTTGTTGTGCTTGATGATTGCTGTCAGCATCCTAGGTTGCGACAAGAAAAAGCCTGAAGATGAAGCGCCTAAACCAATTACGATCAATAAAAAATCGGTAGTCATTCATGATGTCAACGCACTGGCGAAGCCGTTTGCATTTGCCAAAACCATGGAGCAAGTCGTGGCTACTGCCGGTGGTGCTCCAACAAATTCAGTGTCGATGTTAAAAAGCGTTGTGGATTCGTTTGCTGAAAGCGCATTTGTTCATCCCGTTTCAGGAAAAATGATTGAGGTGATACCTCGACCACTGGAATCCGTAATGAATCCAACCGATTGGTTAAATCCAGCATCGCCGGATGGCATGATTCCTGTCGGCCTTTTCAATCGCTTTGACCTCGCGCCTGCGGATGGCAGTAATTGTGGTGAATATCGGATTGTTTATGCGAAAAAATCTAGCGAGCCATTGGATCGCATGACCATCATTTTTGAGGCAAGAGTACCCAATCCCAATCCCAGTAAAGGTCTGGCAGGCTGTGCCCCGATCACTGATTTCTGGGCAGAGCGTTCAAGTGACGCTAATGTTGCTCAGACTGTTACAGCGCTTGAGAAACTCTATTATCAGGGCATTCCAGGGGTTGAGCCGGTTGTAAAGGCTGAGAATTATGGTTTGCCGATGGGACAGTTGCGCGTTAATCTATTTAAAACGCCTAATCCAAGAACGGTGCCCTGGTCATTGCGTGAGTTTTTGGTGAGTTTTGACTTGGACGGGCGCGCAATCTTCAAACCTGAACCAGTCGATGATTCTCCGACTGCTGCCTTGTTCCGGATTGCCAGTGGATCCTCAGTGTTTAGCGAAGAGGATTTCAATAGTTTTCGTGACGCCTTTCTGGGACAGCCGTTGTGTAACTTGGTCAACCCTGATCGTATCAAGAAGAATGCATCTGCAAACGACATCATTAATGGGATCAGTGCTGGTTACGATCCGAGATTCAATGATTTTGAATCAATCTCGCAAGGCAACGCCGATAATCCAGCGACTGAAACTGATCTCCTGTTGATTAATCAAGTTAAAATGCGATTAGCCGCGCTGTCGGATTTAAGTGGCGTGTCACCGGCTCAACTGATGAATCGTGCGGGCACCATGACCTGTGGCGGTTGTCATCAATTTTCTGCAGAGGATGGCAACAATGATCTTGGCAACAACGCTACCTGGCCCGCCAGTCTTGGTTTTGTTCATGTTGATGAGACGGGTGCGTTGTCACCCTTGCTGAACGATGTTTTTATTCCTCAGCGGATAAAAATTGCCCAACAATTCAAAGAAAACCGTGCCGCCTTTCATCAAGAGGCTGCAACTTGCCCAGGCGTAGCGGTTGCAGCAAAGAAAGTCATTACATCCGATGTAACCAAGTCACGTGAGCATGATTTGTATAAAAGCGTAGACAGTATTCGCACTAAAATTCAGAAGGTAATTCAGGCGTCTGAAGCAGAGCCTGATAAATCTGCGGAATTGCAGACGATGTTGCAGGAACTTAAGCAGGCAACTGACTCTGCACGTAAACAAGAAAGTGCAACCCAAGGTGTCTATACGCCTGCGCGTACGCATTAATTGAAAGAGAGCTGTTCATGTATTGCACATGAGCAGCTCCTTATTTTAGCGCGTGCTCAGATCGGAATAATATTCGTGTTGAATTCGCTCCACGTAACTGACCAGATTGTCTTTGGTTAAGCCATATTTCTTTAACGGTGACTCAATGGGGCAGCCGATGATATTGATCAGCAGCCCAAAAGCGGAACTATCCAGCGTTGTTGGCTCATCACCCAGGAAATAGAGTTGATTGCCCAGGCTTGCGGACAGCGCATCCAAATCTTGTCTGCCCAAGGCAAAGACTTCATCAGCTTGATGTCTGCCGGTGCCGTGACCCAAAATCTGTCGCTTGATTTTCTTACGCCAGCCGTGCGCGACGATATCCCTGATGATCGGTGGCAACCCACCAAAAATTGCTTGCTTATTCACTTGCCAGTTTTGGTCTGTGTATTGCCAGCGGGAATAAAGTGCGATCCAGAATAGATGTTCTTCGATTAAACGTTGCAAGGCTAATGATGTGGCAAGTTCTGCAGCATTCAGTTCTGAATCCAGATTTTTATGAGACGACTTGAGATGGGTGATGATAAAGCGAGAGTCAGCCAAGGCTTGACCGCTATCTTCAATGTACGGCAATTTGCCCTTTGGGGCTCCTAAGGGCAACGACGGTTTGATTGTGTAGTCAATATTCGCCATGCGCAAGTAAGTTTCAATTTTGCAGCAGAAAGGACTCAGGTTGGGAATGCCCCAGGTGCGCTCGAATTGGTAGAGTGTCAGCATGTCAGCGATCCTTGTGGTAATTATTATCCATTAGTTAGACTTGTATAGTGCAAGTGACCTTACCTGATAAACTTGTTAATTGCAAGTGATTGCATTACATTATGCTGTGTGATTATTTGAATGAGGTGCGGTGAGTATGACGGATGCTGTGAATAAAACGGATTTTGAGCGATCATGCTGTCCGATTGCCTGTGCGCTGGATCATCTGGGCGATAAATGGACACTGCTGATCATTCGTGATCTATTGTTGGGGAAAAGACGTTATCATGAATTCATGGCCTCGCCTGAGCGAATCGCTACCAATATTCTGGCAGACAGATTGAAAAAGCTGGAAGCCGCCGGATTTGTGCTGCAACAAGCGTATCAACAAAAGCCAGTGCGCTACGACTATCAATTGACCCAAAAAGGCGAGGATCTGAGACCGGTGCTGGAAGCCTTGGTGGCATGGGGAAAAGTATATTATCCGGGTACTCAAGTGTTCAGCTCCCATCAACAACAGCCCATCAGCGCAGAGCAATGAACAATTAAACACCATTCATCAGAGCGTCAATGGTTGCGCCTATTTTGTCTTTACCGCAACGTCATTTCTTGTACACTATGTCCCCGCAGAATTTCGGGTTTATTGCAACACTTGCTTTCAATAAAGGGGAAAATTTATGATCTTCTGGCGCGTGAAATCGCTCGATGCCATTCTTGCTACAGCTGAAAAGAAGAGCCTTCACCGATCCTTGAGTGTATGGCAGCTGACTCTATTGGGCGTTGGTGCGATCATTGGAACGGGTATTTTCGTATTGACAGCCGAGGCTGCGCAAAAAGCAGGTCCTGGCATGATGCTGTCCTTTGTCATTGCTGGCTTTGTTTGTGCCGTGGCGGCACTTTGCTACTCTGAGCTTTCTTCAATGGTGCCCGTGTCCGGATCTGCGTACACCTATTCTTATGCGGTCATGGGTGAGTTGGTGGCGTGGCTGGTTGGTTGGGCGTTAATGCTGGAATATTCTGTTGCCGCCAGCGCCGTTGCCGTGGGGTGGTCGGGTTATTTTGTCGGTCTGTTGCAAAATTCATTGGGAATAGAGATGCCCTTTGCGCTGGCAAATGGTCCGTTTGCCGGTGGAATCATCAATTTGCCGGCGGTTATTATCTGTATGCTGGTTGTCGGGCTACTGGTCATTGGTACCCGAGAAAGCGCTACTTTCAATGCGGTTCTGGTGGCGGTCAAGATCGCTGCTCTCATGCTGTTTATTGCTTTGACGATGCCGGTTGCCGAATGGTCGAACTTCCAGCCTTTTTTGCCGCTGGGAGAAGCGGGTGTGGTCGCTGCGGCGTCTTCTATTTTCTTTGCCTATGTAGGTTTTGATGCGGTCTCCACTGCCGCAGAGGAAACCAAAAATCCTCAGCGTAATGTGCCCATCGGACTGATTGGTTCGTTGGGTATCTGTACTATTTTTTATCTGTTGGTATCGGCAGGAGCGATCGGAGCCGTTGGCGCGCAGCCAGTGATGGGTGCGGATGGCAATGGGTTGATTCCGGGTTCTCGCTTGTTGGCTGACCAATGCCAATCGCTGGCTACCGCCGGGCAGCAGCCATTGGTTTGTTCACGCGAAGCATTGGCATTGGTTTTGCGCGAAATCGGCTGGGAGAAAATCGGTAATTTACTGGGTCTTGCCGCTTTCCTGGCATTGCCCTCGGTGGTTTTGATGATGTTGTTTGGACAGACGCGCATTTTTTTTGTTATGTCACGCGATGGTTTGCTGCCGGAAGTATTAAGCCGCATTCATCCACGTTTCAAAACACCGCATGTTGTGACTTACGTGACTGGCCTCGGGGTGACCATTGCGGCTGCTTTTTTCCCTGTAGGCAAGCTGGCCGATATTTCCAATTCCGGTACATTGTTTGCGTTTATGGTGGTGGCATTTGCGGTCATGATCCTGCGCATCAAAGACAAAAGCCGCGTGCGGCCGTTCAGGGCACCTGTAATCTGGCTAGTTGGCCCGCTTGCAGTGATGGGGTGCATTACGCTGTTCATGTTTTTACCCACGGACGCTAAGCTGGTGTTTCCGATCTGGTCAGGGATTGGATTGGTTTTCTATTTTCTGTACGGTTACCGCAAAAGTCACGTCGGTCGCGGCATTGATACGCCAGTAGGCGGTGAGGATGTGATCAGCCCGATTCGTCCTCTGGTGGATTGCGATCATGATGCTTCAACTGCACAAAGCAAAGATTGAGCATTGTCAATCAATGATTGGTGAGTTTCTGAATCCGATTGAGCAATGTTGTGGTAACCCGCAGAAGTCAGATAAAAACTTAGTTTCTGCGGGCATTCAGCACCTTAATCAAGCATGCTGTTTTCTTTTGCAGTTCATGTGCTGGCCGTGGAATCCGGGACTCGCAGCAATGCGGGTAATATCACCAGCGTACAGATGAGCGTAAAGCTCAGTCCTACCGTGAGCATGATTCCCATGCCCGCAGTGCCTTGATGGGATGAAAACATCAAACTGGCAAAATCGACCAGCGCTGTCAATGCGCTGAAAAAGATGGCGCGTGCGGTGCTGGTGTGAATCAGGATTTCGCTGACCAATTCATTATTCAGGCTGCGATATACCATGTGCAAGCTACTGTCGATGCCCAAGCCAAGCAATAACGGTAAGGCGATAATGTTCGCGAAGTTGAACGGAACATCCAACAAAACGGTAAGTGCAGCGGTGAACAGACTCGACAATAATAGCGGGAGCAGTACCAGCAGGGCATATTTTATGCTGCGCAGCAATATCAATAAAATGACGACCACACCAATCAATGCCAACAGGAATGCCTGGATAAATGCTTGTACTACAGCCTCACCCGCTTCCAGACTGATCACGGGTGCTCCGATGGCGTTCGGTGCAATTTTTTGCACGGCATATACAAATCGTCGCAAAGCTTCGTTGTCATTGAGATCTTCAGAGGGATAAACGGCTAGGCGGTATTCTCCAGTTTGACTATGCCAGCGATCGCCCAGTGTGACTGGCAGGTCTTGCTCGCTAAAGGGAGTGGCTTCTGTGGCTGTATTCAGACTTTGTAAAGCCAGGGGCAGCATGGCGAGCAGATCATGTTCCAGCGAATGCAGTAGAGTGTGTTTTTCGCTGGCACTGGTTTGATCGAGTTGAGTGAATAAATTAGCCAGTGACGAGCGCAATTGGCGTGCGGTTGCAGCAGTGGAGTGATCGGGGCGTTCCGCCAGGAATTGATCTAAAGCTATGGCCAGCGCATCCAATGCTTTACGCTGGCGTGTCAAAGCATCGTCACCGATTAACGCTTGGGTTTGTGCTGGAGACGAAATCGGCCCGATTGTCAGCGCCATTTCCCGGATCAGTGCGAGTTTCTCGTCCTGCTCGGTCGGTACAAAATCCAGGATAGTGGCAACCCGATTGACTTCAGGGAGCTTGGCCAGCCTTTGTGCCAACTGTTCCGCTTCTGTACGATCTTTGGCCAGGACTGAGACGTGCCAGGGGGAAAGATCGGGGTCTGCCAGCAGTTCGCGAAATGTCTGCACGGCATTGCCTTTCTGATCCTGCATATTCAGCAGGTTGTAGTCAAATCTGACTTGGGGCATGAGTGCGAGCGCCGCGATGGTTGCTGCGAAAGTGACAGCATAGGTCAATTTATGCCATTTCAGAGACAATTCGAGCATTTTGCCAACAGAACTCTTTGCAACTGATTTTTTGGATTCTTTTTTTGGTAAATAGCGCAGCAATGCGGGGCCGATGGTGAGGGTAACCAGTAGGCTGATGATCATGCCGGTGCCGGAAATGATCCCTAATTCCGCTACGCCACTATAATCGGTGGGAATGAAGGCATAAAAACCGATAGCATTGGTGATAGTACAAGCCGTCAGTGCCGCTCCAGCATCGCCGCCGGAGATATGGATGGCATCTGCTGGCGGCAAGCCGCTTTCTACTACTTCGCGATAGCGCAGTAGAAAATGGATGGCGAAATCCGCCCCCAAACCGATATATAACACCGCAAAGGCGATGGAAATCAGGTTCAGATGACCGACAGCGGCGGTGGCAAACGCGGCGGTGAGGATCAATCCCATTAACAAGCAAATCAGTACGTTGAGTATCAATCCTCCGGTGCGCATGGCAAAGAAAAGCACGATTCCTACCATGAAGAATGTGATGATTCCGGCATATTCCATGCCGCTCAGTGAACTGTTGAGTTCCTCATCGGCCAATGCGACATCTCCGGTGACGCGTAACCGGATTGGGCCATCCTTGGTTATCCCGACACTTTCTGCGGCCGCGTATAGGGCATCGATGGCTTGCTCACCTGGCAATAACTGACTGTAATCAAGCTTTGGTTTGATGACGATCAGTTCCTGGTAGGTAATTTTCTGCGCTTCACCGCCGAACAAGGATTGCCACGACAATGCCCGAGGTGAGCCGCTCAGTCGCTTATCCAGCGTCGTGCTGACTTCACCGAGCACGGCGCCCAACTCCATGCTGCGCCCTTTATGCAATTCCTCGATGGCGCTGGTCAATACATCTGCGAAAGAAGCCAGGGTAGGATCTCGGTTAATATGTGCGATCAGCGGTTGCGCCGTGGCCAAACTATCCGTGATGCGTTCGAGTTCTGGAATACTTTGGTACAGTAAACCATTGCGCGCAGAAAAATCATCTACCCGCGGAGGATAAACATCGTAAAAATTATCGGTATCTTGTTTTAGTCGCGCTGACAGGCGTTGCGTTATCGAGCGAGCCTGCTCGGGGGTTGGTGCATCCAGCACCACCAGCAGCGTGTCGATGTCTTGTGGAAACGTTTCATTGAAGTGCTTCAGGTTGACGCGAAAGGGCAATTCCTCGGATAGCATATCGGTGGTATCGGTATTCATTCCGAGGTTTTTCGCAACATATAAGCCGCAGCCTACGGCTGTTAGCAGTGCTGCCAGTAAAACCCATAGTGCATGACGGTAGGCGGTGGTGGTCCAATGTGCAAAAGCACCATGAATACGACTGTGTGAGGCTTCCACGATGGCAATTATCCTTCAGGTGAGAAAACGGCATGGTTAATCATCAATTCAATGGTCTGGATTGGCTTCCATGTTTCCAATAGACCTGGTTATTTTTTGTAGCGATGCTTGAGATATTCGATGACGGGCGGTGTAATCGATAAAATGATGATCGCTAAAATGACGAGTTTAAAGTTTTGCTGAATGAACGGAAGCTGTCCGAAATAAAAACCGGCATAAATGAATGTACCCACCCACAACACAGCACCGACGATGTTATAAACAATAAAAGTGGTATACGGCATGGTGCCAATGCCGGCAACAAAAGGTGCGAAGGTGCGGATGATGGGTATGAAACGTGCAATGATGATGGTTTTGGCGCCATATTTGAGATAAAAGGCGCGTGTTCTATCCAGATGCTCGCGTTTGAAAAAGCGAGACTGTTCCGAAGTAAACACTTTGGGACCGACTTTCTTGCCTATCCAATAGTTGACACTATCCCCTAAGATACCGGCAATGCATAATCCGGCAAACAAGACATGGGGATTCAGCTGAGAACCTTCTAATGATGCCAGCGAACCAGCAGCGAACAGTAGTGAATCCCCGGGTAATAGGGGCAACACGACAAGCCCGGTTTCACAAAATACAATCAGAAAAAGGATGCCGTAAAGCCATAATCCATATTCTGATGCCAATTCCTGCAAGTGTCTGTCAATGTGGAGGATAAAATCAATAAGAAACATGTGTATAAAGAAAGTAAGTGTGGCAGATTCAAAAATACAGCCCGGCAGTTAATGTTGGGTTGCTAATTTGGAAAGTTCCGTATTATGCAGGAACTTGCTGCAAACCTCTAGCAATGATCGGAATCCAAACGTTTTTTTCGAAAGGCTGCGGATTTAATCTACAGTGTCAGCGAGCGGGAAGGCATTGTGTCGAAAGTAGGGCATCGATTCATAGTGATTCATTTTTGAACTGGTTTGTTGTTTTATATCAACGGAGTGAATTATTGTCGACAGACATTGCTTAAGTATCAGCGGATAAATCAGTGAATCGCTGGCTGAATGCTTACCGAATTGATAGCACCAATGCGATAATAATCCAACTTCATTTATTGTATAAGAAACTATGATCTGGAAACCTAATGTGACGGTTGCAACTGTTATTGAGCAAGATGGAAAGTACTTGCTGGTCGAGGAGGAGCCGGAGGCGGGAGCCGGTTTGTTTTTAAACCAACCGGCAGGACATTTGGATCCCGGAGAATCCATCATTCAGGGAGCTATCCGCGAGACATTGGAAGAAACGGCGTTTACTTTCGTGCCTGAATATTTGCTGGGTGTTTATCAATGGCATTCGCAGCGGGTGGATACTACGTATCTGCGTTTTGCTTTTTATGGTCGTGTGACTGATCATGATGTTAATCGAGTGTTGGATGACGGCATTTTGCGTGCGGATTGGTTCAGTTTGGATGAAATTCGGCAAAACATTCAACGCCACCGCAGTCCGTTGGTGATGCAATGTATCCAGGATCATATTGCTGGAAAACGTTATCCACTGGAATTACTGAATCGCTATGAGTCATGATGCCATGAGCAAACAGCGGGTGGTCATCGGATTGTCGGGCGGCGTTGATTCGTCAGTGGCGGCTTATTTGCTGAAGCAGCAGGGTTATGATGTTGTTGGACTGTTTATGAAGAATTGGGAAGATGATGATACCGAAGAGTATTGCTCTTCCCGGCAGGATTTTCTGGATGCCGTTTCCATTGCTGATGTGATTGATATTCCCATCGAAGTAGTCAACTTCTCGACTGAGTATAAAGACCGGGTTTTTTCACATTTCTTGACTGAGTATCAGGCTGGGCGGACACCGAATCCTGATGTGTTGTGCAATGCTGAAATCAAGTTCAAAGCTTTTCTGGATCATGCCAACAAACTCGGTGCTGATTATATCGCCACAGGCCACTATGCCCAAGTGCGGAAGGTGGGTGGTGTATTCCAATTGTTAAAGGGTGAAGACGGAACGAAGGACCAGAGCTATTTTCTGTATCGCCTGAATCAGAAACAACTATCTAGCACGTTGTTTCCAGTCGGACATCTTTATAAGCGCGAGGTGCGAAAGATCGCTAAAGAGCTCAAGCTACCGAATTTTTCCAAGAAAGACAGTACCGGGATCTGTTTCATCGGGGAGCGTCCATTCCGTGAGTTTCTTAATCGCTACCTTCCGCATGAGCCAGGAGAAATTCAAACCCCGGAAGGGAAAGTGATCGGTCAGCATATTGGGCTGATGTATTACACCATTGGCCAGCGGCAAGGGTTGGGAATAGGCGGTACGCGTGATGGTGGCGATGCACCTTGGTTTGTGTCAGCCAAGGATATGGATAGGAATGTATTGATTGTTGTGCAAGGTCATGATCATCCGAGTTTGTTTCGCCCATCGTTGCAAGCCACTGATCTGACGTGGATCAGTGGCAAACGGCCTCATTGCAACTGGGTATACGCCGCAAAAACTCGCTATCGCCAGGTAGATGCCCCTTGTGCAATAACAAATTTTACGCAGGATCATTGTCGGATTGATTTCGCGCAAGATCAATGGGCGGTTACGCCTGGTCAATCTGTCGTTGTCTATGAAAGCAAAGTATGCTTGGGTGGCGGCATCATTACTGAATGATCATGTGCAGTATTTTTTTAAATAAACAGTGATCTCATGAAGAATATGACAAATAATCAATGCTATATTGTCTGTGGCTAAAATCGAATTTGAGTCAGTGCATTATGTTTTGTTGAATTCACCTAGTTGGGTTATGCATTAAAAATCATCTATCGTCATGAAGAAACTAAGTCGCTACTAATCCGACCATAAATATCAGTGTTTGCAATCGTACTTTATTTTAGTATTGATCCCATTTTGGATTTCTTTTTTTATATTTATTGTTTAATTTATAAATAGATAGATATTTTTTTATCTCCTAGTCTTGAAATTATCAAAGATAGATCATATCATCATCAGCACTCTTGGTCGATGAGTGCTAATATCGATTTTTTGTAATGTTGGGGTTTTGATTTTTCTTGATTCCTTAAAACAAAGTACAAAATACTTCGTAAATTTCAAATTATTAATTTCAATAGGAGAAAGCAGCATGAAAATTCGTCCTTTGCATGATCGTGTGATCGTCAAGCGATTAGAAGATGAACGTAAAACCGCGTCAGGTATTGTTATTCCAGATAGTGCGGCAGAAAAACCTGATCAAGGTGAAATTCTGGCAATCGGAAAAGGTAAAGTTGGCGACGATGGGAAAGTTCGTCCGCTGGAAGTTAAAGTAGGTGACAAGGTATTGTTTGGTAAATATGCCGGACAATCTGTCAAGGTTCAAGGTGAAGAACTTCTGGTGATGCGGGAAGAAGATATTATGGGTGTGATTGAAGGTTAATTGATTCAATCCAATGGCCTGCTAAAGACAATATTTGAGAAATTAGGAGATAAGTTATGTCAGCAAAAGAAGTGAAATTTGGTGATTCAGCGCGCCATAGAATGGTGGCAGGTGTAAATATTCTAGCCGATGCAGTAAAAGTAACCTTGGGACCTAAAGGTAGAAATGTGGTGTTGGATCGCTCTTATGGTGCGCCAACTATCACTAAAGACGGTGTTTCAGTTGCTAAAGAAATCGAGCTGAAAGATAAGTTTGAAAATATGGGTGCGCAGATGCTGAAAGAAGTTGCCAGTAAAACATCTGATGTGGCTGGTGACGGTACTACTACGGCAACTGTATTAGCCCAAGCTATCGTCAAAGAAGGTATGAAGTATGTGGCTGCTGGCATGAATCCAATGGATCTCAAGCGCGGAATTGATAAAGCGGTTAGTGCGGCAATTGGTGAATTGAAGAAACTTTCAAAGCCCTGTGCAACAGCCAAGGAAATTGCACAAGTTGGCAGCATTTCAGCAAATTCTGATACTGAAATCGGAAAAATCATTGCAGATGCGATGGAAAAAGTTGGTAAAGAGGGTGTGATCACTGTTGAAGATGGATCGGGATTGCAAAATGAGCTGGAAGTGGTTGAAGGTATGCAGTTTGATCGTGGTTATCTCTCACCTTACTTTGTAAGCAGTGCAGAAAAGCAAATTGCATTATTGGATAATCCTTTTATTTTGCTACATGACAAGAAGATCTCTAATATTCGTGATTTGTTGCCCATATTAGAACAGGTAGCCAAAGCCGGTAAACCACTGCTGATTATTGCTGAAGATGTTGATGGAGAGGCATTGGCGACTTTAGTGGTAAACAATATCCGTGGCATACTTAAAACCTGTGCAGTTAAAGCGCCAGGTTTTGGTGATCGTCGTAAAGCGATGCTGGAAGACATTGCAATTCTAACTGGTGGTACCGTGATTGCGGAAGAAGTTGGCTTGACGTTGGAAAAAGCTACACTGAATGACCTGGGGCAAGCAAAACGCATAGAAGTGGGCAAGGAAAACACGACCATCATTGACGGTGCTGGCGATGCAAGCAATATTGAGGGGCGTGTCAAACAGATCCGTGCACAGATTGAAGAAGCTACCAGTGATTATGATAAAGAGAAGCTGCAGGAGCGTGTTGCTAAACTGGCAGGTGGTGTAGCACTGATTAAAGTGGGTGCTGCTACTGAAGTAGAAATGAAAGAGAAAAAAGCGCGCGTTGAAGATGCTTTGCATGCTACACGTGCTGCGGTAGAAGAAGGTGTGGTTCCTGGCGGTGGGGTAGCATTGTTGAGAGCCATCTCGGTTGTCAAACAAATTAAAGGTGACAATCATGATCAGGATGCCGGTATCAAGATTGTGCTACGTGCTCTAGAAGAGCCATTACGACAAATCGTAATCAATTGCGGTGATGAGCCATCAGTTGTTGTGAACAAAGTTGCTGAAGGCAAGGGTAATTTTGGTTACAATGCAGCAACTAGTGAGTATGGTGATCTGGTTGCAATGGGTGTTTTGGATCCAACAAAAGTTACTCGCTCTGCTTTGCAAAACGCAGCTTCAGTTGCGAGTCTGATGCTAACAACCGATGCAATGGTGGCTGAGTTGCCTAAAGATGAAGCTGCAGCTGGTGGCATGGGTGGTGGTATGGGTGGTATGGGTGGTATGGGTGGTATGGATATGTAAGCATTTGCCACAGTTGCTCGATACTTGAAATAAAACAGACCCCAATATAGCGTTGGGGTCTGTTTTTTTGTCTTTATTAGAGTGATCGGATGAGTAGTGCAACTTGTTTGTTGTTTTATTTTCTCAGCAAAAATTCTTTATCGTGATAAATTCCAAATGATGGATAAATTAGAAAGTTACTCACCTGCTAAGCGTCTTCTCAAAGATAGAGTGATTCTTATCACGGGAGCTGGACAAGGCTTGGGGCGTGTGGCCGCATTAACTTATGCAGACTATGGTGCAACAGTAATTCTGCATGGTCGTAAGGTAGAGAAATTAGAGCGTGTATATGATGAGATTGAAGCTCTCGGTAAAGCCCAAGCAGTAATTTATCCACTTAATTTGGAAAACGCGGAAGATAAAGATTTTAAAATAATTGCGCAGGCAATAGAGCAGCAATTGGGGCGTTTGGATGGGATTCTGCATAATGCTGCATTTTTATACGGTCTAAGTCCGATAGAAAACCAGACAATCGAGCAATGGCGGACTCTATTGCAGGTCAACTTAATGACTCCCTTTGCTTTAACTAAAGCGTGCTTGCCGTTGCTAAAGAATGCTCCAGATGCCAGTGTTATTATGACTTCAAGTACTCAAGGACATAATCCATCTGCTTATTGGGGAGGTTTCGCGGTGGCGAAAGCAGGAGTTGAGGCATTGGTGAAGGTTCAAGCGGACGAATGGGAATCTATTGCAAATTTACGCATCAATGCATTGGTGCCTGGCATTGTAAACTCACCGCAACGTGCTAAAACCCATCCTGGGGAAATCAAGCAAACGATGCGACAACCGGAAGATTTGATGGCGACGTATTTGTTCTTGATGGGGCCAGATAGTAAAGGAATTAACGGTCAGACAGTATTTTGTCAGAGTATTGAATGATCTGGCTGCGGTCAGGAGGATTAAAAGGTATAATCGCTTTGATAAAATAAAATGCGAAAGTGGCGGAATTGGTAGACGCACCAGATTTAGGTTCTGGCGCCGAGAGGTGTGGGGGTTCGAGTCCCCCCTTTCGCACCAAATTGTATGATATTACAGAGCGTTCTGTTCAATAAACAAGAGTGTAGCCATTGAATGGTTTTGTAATGTGTTGAAAATATTTAATTAGTCAGGAATTTTAATGGGATCAAATGTAGAAACCCTTAGTACATTAGAACGTCGTTTTGATATTACAGTTTCTCTTGAAAAGCTCCACGATGAGATTGAAAAGCGCTTAAAACGATTAGCAAAGACAACCAAATTACATGGTTTCCGTCCTGGAAAGGTCCCACTAAAAATAGTTACTCAAATGTATGGAGAACAAATCCAGCAGGATGTTCTGAATGATGCAGTACACAAGGAATTCACTGATGCCATTAAGGCTTTGAATTTGCAGGTTGCTGGATATCCGCGCTTTGAAGCAAAATCAACAAGCAATAGTGATGGTCCTTCAGAGTATACGTTTACTGCAACATTTGAGATTTACCCTGAAATAGTGATTGGAGATTTAAGTCAACAAAGCATAGAACGACCTAATGTGCAGATTGCAGATGCCGATATCGAAAAAACGTTGGAAATGATACGTAAACAACGCGTGGTGTTTCAATCCGTTAATCGGGCAGCGAAAAAAGGCGATCGGGTTAAAATTGATTATCATGGCGTGATTGATGGTAATGAGTTTGCTGGTGGAAAGGCCAAAGATATTCAATTGATACTTGAAGACGGAAGATTTCTTAAAGATTTTGAAACATCTCTTGTCGGTATGAAAGTAGGAAATAGTAAATCGTTCGATGTTGTTTTTCCGGAAAATTATCATGGTAAAGATGTGGCTGGAAAAACCGTTACATTTGAAGTAAAACTAAATGAGCTTGAAGAGCCTGTTTTGCCGAATGTGGATGCTGATTTTGCTAAATTACTGGGTGTTTCTGATGGTGATCTTGGGAAGCTCCGAGAAGGCATCCAGCAGGATTTGGAACGTGAAGTATCTAAGAGAATTAGAATTAAGTTGAAAGAGCAAGTCATGCAATCGTTATTGGATACAACTCAAATTGAGGCCCCAAGTGCTCTGATTAATAAGGAAATAGAGCGATTGATGCAGAACGCAAAGAATGATCTCGAATCTAGAGGAATGAAAGCTAAAGAAATGTCTTTTAAGCCGGATATGTTTAAAGATAAAGCAGTGTATCGAGTTAAATTGGGCTTGATTTTGGCTGAACTTGTCAAGGTGCACGCTCTGAAAGCTTCACCAGAGCAAGTTCGTTACATAATCGAAGAGGCAGCGCAAAGCTACGAGAATCCAGATCAAGTAATCAAATGGCATTACGCGTCTCCAGAACGTTTGCAAGAAGCAGAATCACTGGCATTAGAAGAGAACGTAGTGAACTGGGCGCTCGATAAAATTAAATTGATAGACAAAACCGTAACATTTGATGAGTTGATGGGGATATCTTGAAATGACGCAACTATTCGATAATCTAAATGATCTAACACCTAAAAACTTGGGCTTGATCCCAATGGTAGTTGAAACAAGTGGGCGAGGTGAGCGGGCTTATGATATCTATTCACGTTTATTAAAGGAAAGGGTTGTTTTTCTAGTTGGGCCTGTCACGGAAGTGAGTGCAAACTTGGTAGTCGCACAATTTTTATTTTTGGAATCCGAAAACTCGGAAAAAGATATTCATCTGTATATTAACTCACCGGGTGGTGTAGTGTCTGCTGGTTTAGCTATTTATGACACGATGCAATATATTAAGCCAGATGTCAGTACTCTATGTATAGGTCAAGCAGCAAGTATGGGCGCGCTATTATTAACCGCGGGGGCGAAGGGAAAACGCTATTGTCTCCCAAACTCTCGCGTTATGATACATCAACCGTTGGGAGGCTTCCAAGGTCAAGCTTCTGATATTGAAATTCATGCGCGTGAGATTCTGTATCTGAAAGCACGATTAAACGAGATTATGGCAAAGCACACAGAACGGTCAGTATCTGATTTAGAAAAAGATACTGACCGTGATAATTTTATGAGTGCGGAAGAATCCGTAAATTATGGCTTAGTTGATGCTGTTCTAGCGCATAGGGAAGAAAGTGCAAATTAAATGAATGCTTGTACGGGAATTTTATTTTAATCTCGGGTGTCTAATTTTGATTACTGTAGGATAAAAAAATATGCCAGACAAAGCTAGTAGCGAGAAACTTCTTTATTGTTCTTTTTGCGGCAAGAGTCAGCATGAAGTCAGGAAACTTATTGCAGGCCCTTCTGTATTTATTTGTGATGAATGCATAGAGCTTTGTAATGACATTATTCGTGAAGAAATGCAAGGAGACGAAGCGACGAAGTTGGTTAAATCAAATCTGCCAGTGCCGCGTGAAATTTGCCAAACTTTGGATCAGTACGTAATAGGTCAAGAATCTGCAAAAAAAACACTTTCTGTAGCAGTTTATAATCATTATAAACGCCTGAGAAATGTGGCAAAGCCAGACGAAACAGATGATATCGAGCTTTCAAAAAGTAATATTCTCCTCGTTGGGCCGACTGGTTCTGGTAAAACATTACTTGCCCAAACTTTGGCTCGTCTACTGGATGTGCCTTTCATTATGGCCGATGCTACGGCTCTAACTGAAGCAGGTTATGTGGGTGAAGATGTCGAAAATATTATCCAGAAGTTGCTTCAGAAATGTAATTATGATGCTGAAAAAGCACAACGAGGTATCGTATATATTGATGAGATCGATAAAATATCCCGCAAATCAGACAATCCATCCATTACACGAGATGTGTCAGGTGAAGGAGTTCAGCAGGCGCTATTAAAACTAATCGAAGGTACAACAGCTTTAGTTCCTCCACAGGGAGGGCGGAAACATCCTAATCAAGAGTTTATACAAGTTGATACTACCAACATTTTATTTATTTGTGGTGGAGCCTTTGATGGTTTAGACAAGGTAATCAGAGCGCGTACCGAGAAAAGTGGAATTGGCTTTGGTGCCGAAGTAAAAAGCCACAAACGGAAAGACATAAATAAGGTTTTGCAGCAAGTAGAACCAGAAGATTTGGTTAAATTTGGTTTGATCCCAGAGTTTGTTGGTCGCTTACCTGTTGTAGCGACATTAGAAGAGCTTAATGAAGCGGCATTAATTCAAATTTTGACTGAGCCTAAAAATGCACTAGTTAAGCAATACTGGAAAATGTTTAATATGGAAGGGGGAGTAGATCTAGAATTTCGTGAACCAGCTCTTAAAGCCATTGCAAAACGAGCATTGACACGCAAAACTGGAGCTCGTGGGTTGCGTTCGATTTTGGAAGAAATATTACTAGATATTATGTACGATCTTCCATCATTAGAAAATATTTCAAGAGTAGTCATTGAATATAATTCAAGTACTGATGATATTAAACCAATATTGATTTACTCTGACCAACCTAAAATTGCTAAACGTTCCAAGTAAATGAACAATGAGTTTTCAAATTGATCTTATTTCAGTCTGATAAAATGAGAGAACACATATTTATTATTGCTTTTTTAATTATTTAGTTTAGTAAATATGTGCTAACGTAAATAGGTGTTATCGTAAGTTGGGAATTTTTACATAACAAAAACTTTTTGTTATGAATTTTATAAATGAGTAGATATGACATCTTTAGTTGATAATTCTGAACAATTGATACTACCGCTCTTACCTTTACGAGATGTGGTTGTGTTTCCGCATATGGTTATTCCACTATTTGTAGGAAGACAGAAATCAATCAAAGCACTTGAAATTGCAATGGAGTCGAATAAAAATATTTTACTTGTTGCACAGAAAATAGCATCTAAAGATGATCCGGCACCTGAAGATCTCTATGATGTATGTAGCGTTGCTAGCTTACTACAGATGCTTAAACTTCCTGATGGCACGGTCAAAGTTTTAGTTGAAGGTAATTATCGTGCTCAGATTTTAGAATTAGTAGATTCAGAGACTAACTTTTCTGGAAGAGCATCACAAGTATTTATAGATACCGAGAATAACTCTGAGGCAGAGGCGATGCGGCGAGCAATCCTGACTCAGTTTGACCAGTATGTGAAGCTTAATAAAAAAATTCCACCAGAGATAATTACTTCGTTAGGCGGTATAGATGATGCTGGACGTTTGGCAGATACTATCGCAGCTTATTTGCCATTAAAGCTTGAGCAAAAACAAGAGGTTCTGGAAATTTTTAATGTACCTAAGCGTTTGGAACATTTGCTAGGTTTGCTGGAAACAGAACTTGATATTCTTCAAGTAGAGAAACGCATTCGCGGTAGAGTTAAGCGTCAGATGGAAAAGAGTCAACGTGACTACTATCTTAATGAACAAGTGAAGGCTATTCAGAAGGAGCTTGGTGAAGGTGAAGACGGTGCAGACTTAGAAGAAATTGAAAGGAAAATAAGATCTGCCCAAATGACGAAAGAAGCGTTTACTAAGGCCGAGTCAGAATTAAAAAAACTTCGTTTAATGTCTCCGATGTCAGCGGAAGCTACAGTTGTCCGTAATTATATTGATGCGTTAGTAGCCTTACCATGGAAAAAGAAAAGTAAAATCAATCAAGATTTAACAAATGCCGAAGCGGTACTTGAGAAAGATCATTTCGGTTTAGAGAAAGTTAAAGAACGAATAATTGAGTACTTAGCAGTACAGCAGCGTGTGAATAAGATGAAAGCGCCAATTCTTTGCTTGGTTGGCCCGCCAGGAGTTGGTAAAACTTCTTTAGGGCAGTCTATTGCACATGCTACTAATAGAAAGTTTGTGCGCATGTCGCTTGGTGGTGTACGAGATGAAGCTGAAATTCGTGGACATCGGAAAACCTACATTGGATCAATGCCTGGTAAAGTTCTGCTTAATATGAGTAAAGTAGGAGTCAAGAATCCATTATTCTTACTTGATGAGATTGATAAGATGGGAATGGATTTTCGAGGAGATCCATCTTCTGCATTACTGGAAGTATTGGATCCAGAACAGAACGACTCATTTGTAGATCACTATATTGAGGTGGAATACGATTTGTCGGATGTTATGTTTGTAGCTACTGCAAATACGCTGGATATACCTCCAGCATTACTTGATCGTATGGAAGTCATTCAATTATCGGGATATACAGAGGACGAGAAGTTAAATATAGCCACCCGCTATCTGGTTAAGAAGCAGATTAATAATCATGGTCTTAATGAGAGTGAATTATCAGTCTCAGATTCTGCATTACGTGATATTGCTCGCTATTACACAAGAGAGGCGGGTGTAAGAGCAATGGAGCGCGAAATTTCAAAAATCTGCCGGAAAGCTGTAAAAGCAATGTTACTTAAAAAAGAAAGAAATAAAGTAGTGGTTACTTCGCGTAATCTGGATAAATTTTTGGGAGTTAGGCGCTACACGTATGGCGTGGCAGAAGAAAATAATCAAGTTGGGCAAGTTACTGGATTGGCGTGGACAGAAGTTGGCGGTGAACTATTGACCATTGAAGCTGTTGTGCTGCCTGGGAAAGGGAAGAATATTTCTACAGGTAAGTTAGGTGAAGTAATGCAGGAATCCATACAGGCTGCTTTGTCTGTAGTTAGGGGGCGCTCACATATCTTGGGCATACCAGTAGATTTTTACCAGAAAAACGATATTCATATACATCTTCCAGAAGGAGCAACACCGAAAGATGGACCAAGTGCGGGTATCGGTATTTGTGTTGCCATGGTGTCAGCGTTGACCGATATTGCTGTCAAGGCAGACGTGGCAATGACAGGTGAAATTACTTTGAGAGGTGAAGTTCTTCCAATCGGTGGTTTAAAGGAGAAATTGCTAGCCGCTCATCGCGGAGGTATTAAAGCGGTGATTATTCCTGAGAAGAATGTGAAAGACCTAACTGATATTCCATCAAATATAAAAAATCAACTGACCATATATCCGGTCAAATGGATTGATCAAGTTCTTGATCTGGCTTTGGAGCACAGGCCTGAATTACTTTCTGCAGCTACTATTACGCAGACTCCTTTACAGTCTAATAATGAGGAAAGTCTTGGTGAAACGGTCATTAAGCACTAGTTTAGCCACAGTATTGATTTTCAGATAAACAGAAGAAGCTTAAGTCCATCTGTTGTATAGAGAGCGGATTTAAGAACCAATCGGGATAATCAATGTTTTGTAGCAATTCTGGAGGGTGCTCTGATTCTCTCTAGTAAGTATTTAAGAGTTTCATGTGGTCTTTGCGTGTAAACAAGACAAATTTGCTTTTTTGTTGGGCAAGTACTACTAGCACTAGCGCAACAATCTATTAATGTTCTTATTCACGTAGTGTTGAGGTTTACATAACAGCTGTATGCTGATTTCTGTATCCCTGTATCCAGGCACTTTTGGGGAGGGGCATCTGGTGGATTCATCTGGTCGGCGTATTCACAACGTCGAGTTCAATTTACTGCGGAAACACATGTCTATGGATACCACAAGTATTCAGATCAGCATGAATGGTATAGTAGTCGCTACTATGACAATATTTTTATCGAACGGCTATCATGGGCGCGGCACAGTTAAGAATGAGCTCTTACACACCTGAATATTCGGCAACTATAAAGAAAGTAGGAAAAACTTGATTCAGTGGTTTGAACAAATCTAATCAGCTGTTCTAGCTCAGAAGACCTGAGGAGAAAACAGGTTTTATATCGAAACATGTCTTATGTAGAAATAATTCTGTACTTAGTCCACCCTGAACAATTCTATTTTCAGGCATATGCGCCAGCAAGGCGATGATTAGTTCTGTCATCATTGATTGCTGGCCAATCCAAGCGTAGGAAAATCAAGACGAGAAGAAGCCGCAGCTTCCTCAGAATCATCCGCAGGTTGTGTCCGCAACCGCAGAGGATGGCATGAAAGGCATCGCCTTCTGTGCCTTGCAGCCAG
>Ga0209582_1000623_pt1 | contig 20656 bp, 21 predicted proteins | sample KloWWTmetKNB5Kit_FD_187176 | JGI IMG/M metagenome (GOLD analysis project Ga0209582, IMG submission 187176) | Active sludge microbial communities from Klosterneuburg, Austria, studying microevolution and ecology of nitrifiers - Klosterneuburg... | ecosystem: Engineered > WWTP > Aerobic digester >...
GTTGAGAATAAGTTTCTATTGATACTTGGTAAACAGACTTTCAACGAGTAGATGAAACTTTGGAAATGCTTCTTATGCAAGCGGCCCTGGTGAAATTCCAGGGTCTCTTCCAGGAATAGCCGGTATCAAGAAAATAAACGTCTGAACCACACCTCAAGTTGCCGTGTAGCGATGACATCATCACGGTTATAGCTCAATATCTCGGTTTTTATTTTTTGTTTCTCGATGAAGTTGGATTCTGATTGAAAACGACTAAACTGAACCACCGACCATTGCGAGCCGGAATCTTTGTTTTCCCATTGAAAGTTCACTAAATCTGGATGCTTGCAGATATCTTTCAGACCATATCCCTGAAGCGGTAATACAAGGCAGTCCAGAATTGGTTTTTGCATGTCAAATAAAGGGCTGTTGTCGCCGAGCAACCACATGACTGTGGGGTGATTTTCCATAGCATAGCGTGCTGCATATTGTTTAATGGTTGCTTTTTCATGATTTGAATAATGAGCCAGCACTAAAACAGGGAACTGTGATCGGTATTGCTCGATCTTCTGTAAAAAACCTTTCCAACCTTCATAATCATTGGTTTCATCATCAGTCCAGATATATTCAAAATTTTCTTTGCCATAGCTTGGAGCCAGAAATCCCCATAGATATACATGCCGCTCGCGCGTTGGAGTCAATGCATTATCTTCAATATCGAAGTGTATCCAGGTACCTTCCGGTAAAACGGTTCTATCCAGTTGAAATATTTCGCCTGTGAGAAATGATTTGGCTTGGAGGATGGCACGGTGTTTTCTTTTATGGCCTTTGAGATAAGGGACGTCAGGGATTGATTCCACTTTGCTCATGGCTAGTTGTGTGATCGTTGTGATACCGGTTTCAGCTAGGTGATCGGCAGTCTGCCCGTGAATGCCATAAAGTAACGACACATCTTCTTTGGTTTCAAATTCAGTAGCGCAATACGCATTGTAAGGGCATATGCGGCATTTACTATGACTATATCGAACGATCGGTGGTTGCGGCATGTTCAATATTGATTGCATGCCGGTAATAAAGCTATCGACTAGCGGATCCACTTCATTGCCGAGCATTGCGGTGCGGCCATCGCCAAGAAAGATGATTGCGGGTAAGCCATTGGTTAGTAGGCGACGATAGATCCCCAATTGTATTTGAATGGCCTTTTTGTGCTCGCTGAGTGACAGCTTCGCATCTGCAGGGTGATACTGACCACTTTCATGACGAATCAGAAAATCAGGAAAACCCACCAAACCTTCGCGCTCATCCATCAAACGGGCTTGATAAATCACCGGAACGCCTTGTTGCATTAAGGCGCGTGTATGCTCAAACGAGCTGGCCTTAATGACTGGATGCTGACTCTCCAATTTCGCTAATATCGCGGCTTCGTGTTCAAGCCCTGCATCGATCAGTAGCTGACTAAATGCATCGATAGCCGCTTCCGCTGCCAGATGTTTATCCAACCAGACGCGGCGAATGCATGAAATCCATGCTGCGGCGTCACTGGGCTTGATCAGGTTTTTGGTGGATGGGTCGGTAGGCATGGCTTTAAGGTAGCCAGATGTAAAGTCATGTCTTATTCTATAGGAATTGTGGATTGAATGATTGCCAGAAATTGGATGAGATCATCGGCAGGATGCATATAGCTACCCAAAAGTATTTTCCTTGAATTGTTGTTGAATTGATTCAACTTTCTGACGATTTTCAATCAATGCATTAACACAATCAAGATCCAAGGTTTCACCAGCCAGAAGCTTTAGTGTGTCAAAGGCTTTTGCATTGCTCCAAGCATCTTTGTACGGACGGCGGGAAGTGAGGGCGTCAAATACATCAGCAACGGCAACGATGCGTGCTTCCAATGGAATTTCATCACTCGTTTTCCCGCTGGGATAACCACTGCCATTGACGGCTTCGTGATGAAATTCGGCGATATTTTTTAGAATGTCCAAATGATGAATGCTGTCGAGTCCAAAGTTTGAGATCATGTCGTCGATCATTTGTCTGCCAATATGTGTATGTGTATTCATAATGGATCTTTCCATAGCGTTCAGTGGCCCTGGTTTCAATAGAATGCTATCGGGAATTGAGATTTTTCCAATATCATGAAGCGGGGAGAACATAAAGATATGCTCTATATAAGCATCATCCAGGTCATATTTGTCAGCAAGTGTTTCCGCAATGAGGCGACTGTAGCGTGACATGCGATCCAAATGACTACCCGTTTCAGGATCGCGCAAATGAGTAATATGACTGGTTGTTTTAAGGGCAGCGCTCATTACTTTGAAGGTGGATAACTCATTAATCACCATTAACGATATTAAATGACCATAGATATCCAGAATGCTCAGTACCTTCTCGGTAAATACGTCGGTTTGGTAAGCATTGAAGAATAAAAAACCAATAAATTCACCTGAGTGAAACATGGGCATGGTGTAACTCGCGGCATAGCCCTGGCGTCCAATTCGCTGCGTGTGTTCATGAGCGCCGGATTCAAAAGTGACCAGATTATTGACCACGCGCGGAAGGCCCTTGTCCAGGATTTCCTTTAAAGAGGGGGCATTTTCTAGGGTGGATTGGTAGTGTGCGAGCGGTTCGTCTTCTCCACTACTGTGGAGATAGGTTTTTAGTATCCTGGTTTCAGGATCATAGAGTGCAATGGCGATGCGGGCGATAAATGGAAATTTTTGTTGAATAGATCGGTGTGCGCTCATTATTTTATCTTTTAGCGGCAGCGGTTTGTTTAAATCGTCCAATAGGTCGCGATGATGAAACATAATTTAGGATATGAGCGAGGGAAAATAGTGTAACGAATATAGCGGATTCGGAACGATTGATTCGATCAAGAAAGTACTGATTTCTGGCTTATTTGTCGGTTCACTGGTGAAAAAATATTCATTCTTTTATTTTTCTGGATCGAATCGGTTCAACTTCAAAGATAATTATTTGATGGTCAGATTGGAGTAATCGGTGATCTGCTGGTATACTGCCGACTCTTTTTGCTGAATCATTTTTTAGTTTCTTAGCCTGAAGCTTTGGTTAAATGATCGTTGTGATGAATGACTTAGTCAGCGAATTATTGAATCGAAGAACGTACGGGTGAATAAAAAATATCGCATTTAACCAAGATTGAATCGTTATCTGGTTGATAAACTTTTTATGGCGGGCCTCCCCGCATTGCAAGGTAGTGAATCTGGTCAGGTCCGGAAGGAAGCAGCCACAGCTATTTATTGCGAGTGCCGGGGGTCTGGCTCGCCACCCCAACATTGTTTCGAGAAAGCCGTTATCAGTATCCTTGCTGGCTTGATATGATTTAACTCGATTTTTCAATCCAATCAAAAAAACGTGTCTCAAACACAAGTCCTGGCGCGAAAGTGGCGCCCAAGAAATTTCTTAGAATTGACTGGACAAGAGCATGTAGTCAGAGCGCTGACGAATGCGCTTGAACAAAATAGGTTGCACCATGCTTATCTGCTGACGGGCACGCGTGGCGTGGGTAAAACCACGATTGCCCGTATTCTGGCCAAGTCGCTCAATTGTGAGAAGGGCGTGACGGCAGTGCCTTGTGGCACTTGTGCGGCTTGTGAACAGATTGATGCCGGAAGTTTTATTGATTTGATTGAATTGGATGCAGCTTCGAACACGCAAGTGGATAACATGCGTGAGTTGCTGGAGAACGCGCTATATGCGCCGACGAGCGCCCGTTTCAAGATTTATATCATTGATGAAGTGCATATGCTTTCCAAATCCGCCTTCAATGCCATGTTGAAGACTCTGGAAGAGCCGCCTGCGCATGTCAAATTTGTACTGGCAACCACGGATCCGCAGAAAATTCCCATTACAGTTCTATCGCGCTGCTTGCAATTTAATCTCAAACAAATTCCGCAACCGCAAATTACTGAGAATCTCAGAAAAATATTGGATCAGGAAAACATTCGTAGCGATATGACTTCTTTGCAACTGATTGCCCGTGCCGCACAGGGCAGTATGCGTGATGCACTGAGTTTGTTGGATCAAGCCATTGCATTTGGTCAGGGTCAGGTTGAGGAAGCTGGAGTTCGGGATATGCTGGGTATCATCGACCAAAGCTATCTGTTTGATTTGCTGGATGCCTTGGTGCAGAGCGATGGATTAAAATTATTGGCATTAGCGGATGCGATGGAAGTTCAGTGTCTTTCCTTTGATGCGGCTCTGCAGGATTTGGCCGCCTTATTGCATCGAATTGCCTTGGCGCAAACGATTCCGCAAGCCATTAGTGAAGATACCCCCGAGTATGCACGGATCATTAAACTGGCTCAGATATTTGCACCGGACGATATTCAATTGTTTTATCAGATCGCATTGCATGGGCGAAGCGATCTCAGTTTGGCACCCGATGAATACGCTGGTTTTACCATGACGTTGCTGCGCATGCTGACTTTTATGCCGGATGATCTGTCATCAGCGGCTCAATCACAGCGTACGCCTTCTATTCCAATCAAGCCGTGCGAGAATCAGGATGCTCAGCGACGCACGGAACCGTTGCAGACTGTCGAGCCGTTGTCTGATCATACGCATGCGCCGGTGAATGTATCGAACTTGGATTGGCCGCAATTGATACAACAACTAAAGTTGTCTGGAATGGCTAAAATGCTGGCACAGCATAGCGAGGCGACGGTATTGTCAGCAGAGAAGATAGCATTATGTGTTCCGGACTTGCATAAGCATCTGTTGGAAAAGAAATATCAGGAAAAAATTCAAACGGCATTGAATGCTTATTTGGGCAAATCTGTTGAGCTTAATTTTTCTGTCGGTAGTGTAACCGGGTTGACACCGGTGGTGTTACAACAGCGGGAAGAAGAAGTAAAACAGGCACAGGCTGTTGCAGCGATTGAGCAGGATCCGATTGTGCAACAACTGAGTGAGAATTTTGATGCAAAATTAATAGTTTCTTCAATTAAACCGATTCAAAAATAAAGGAGGTAGTAGATATGAGAGGCGGTATTGGAAATATGATGAAGCAAGCACAGCTCGTGCAAGAAAATATGAAGCAAATGCAGGAAAAGCTCGCCACTATTGAAGTGGAAGGTCAATCGGGAGCCGGCTTGGTGAAGGTTGTCATGACTTGCCGTCACGATGTCAAAAGCATCAGCATCGATGACAGCCTGGTCGGCGATGATAAGGAAATGCTGGAAGATCTCGTTGCCGCTGCTTTTAATGACGCCGTGCGTCGAGTGGAATCCACCACGCAAGCAAAAATGGCAGAGCTGACCAGTGGTTTGGGCTTGCCTCCTGGGATTAAATTACCGTTTTAAGTCAATTTCCAGCAGGGTTCTGACTGCAAGTAAGTTTGTATTTGAGGGGCTGTGATTGGATGATCGCAAGTAGTTTTTTGGCTGCTGTCCTTCTGCGTTTCTTTGGTTGGTTATTTTTTAGTCAGTGCGACTTTAGGTTTAAAAATTAATGAAAGTAAATAGGCCGATCAGACCGGTAAAGAAGAAAGCATCCGTTTCCAAAAGCGCCCCAAGTGGACAGGCGCCAGAATCTTCACAAGTGTCGACTTCAACCACTTTCAAGTTGCAAAAGCTCCTGGCACAAAAGGGATTGGGGTCGCGTCGGGAAATGGAAGCATTGATAGCTGCTGGCGAAGTCAGTGTAAATGGCAAGGTGGCGATAGTCGGCGATCGGGTTGGACCGGAAGATGTCGTGCGTATTGGTAAGCGGGTAATTCGTCTGAATTTGGAAGAAAGTTTGCCAAAAGTTTTGCTATATCATAAGCCTGAAGGTGAAATCGTCAGTCGCGATGATCCTGAAGGTCGACCTTCGGTATTCGATAAACTGCCTCATTTGCGATCTTCCAAATGGATTGCGATAGGGCGTCTGGATTTTAATACCAGCGGCCTGCTGATATTTACCACCGATGGTGTGCTGGCCAATCGATTGATGCATCCACGCTTTGAGATGGAACGTGAATATGCGGTGCGGATATTGGGAGAATTGACTGCTGAACAGATGAAGCAATTAACTACCGGCATCGAATTAGAGGACGGGGTGGCAGCGTTTTCTTACTTGGCAGAGCAGGGTGGGGAAGGGATTAATCATTGGTATCGCGTCATTCTGAAAGAAGGCAAAAATCGCGAGGTGCGGCGGATGTTTGAAGCCATTGGATTGACCGTCAGTCGCTTGATGCGTGTTCGTTTCGGTCCAATTAATCTGCCGCCAAGGATTAAACGGGGTCAATGGCTGGAGTTGGATGAAAAAGAAACTAGACAATTGCTCAGTATGCTGCCTAATTGACGGAAAATATGATTGAGTCAAGTCAACTTGGTTAATGAGGGTGTTTCCACTATAAAAATTGCAACACCCTCATGTGTACATCAGAATTTTAAAACAGCGTTGAATTAATTGCTCACTTCTACAAAAGTACCATTCTCTTTGATCCAGAATCGATTAGTGACTGTATCGAAAATAGAGGTGGCATCGGTAGCAAAGCAATCCGCCACAATCTGATTTGTGGTCGTATCTTTTATTGCAAATGTGATCGGCGGAGTAACCGTGATTCCAGGTATGCTCGGGATTTGAGTACCAAATGCTTCGGTCATGTCGTAGCAAACATCAGAATTGATAATCAGATTGGCGCCTTCTGCTGGTACATTGATGGTGCAATGCTTGCTGTTGGAGAAATTATTAGCTAAATCCTGGAAAGGATTGGGAATGTTGGGAATGCTGATGGTAATTCCTTTAATCTCGGATGAGCTAACACTGGTATTAGTTAATACGGAAATCCCTGTGGCAGTGGTTTGCTGAGGGGGGGTGCACAGGTTGTTGCTTGTGGGCATTGGAATACATTGTCCATTGGTGGTGACATTCACGACATTACCATTCTGTGTGTAAACCAATCCGGCTGGTACATTTGCGTTATTGCACGCAGGTATGCCGGTGTTGCCGCCAGAATTGTTGATCTGAGTAATTGCGTTGGGCAATGTACTAATGAATGTTGGATTATTTCCCCAGGGACCTCCTAATAAATAGACGCCATTGTCATTCTTGTTCACGCCGGCATAAATACCGGTGTCCGGATAATGCCTGAATAGCCAAGGTTCTATATTTTGTGTGGTCTGATGGTTTGGAAAAAAATCCGGATAAGTACTTTCTGCCCAATTAAACAATCTTTCAGAGTCGCTGGCCGTATCAGCATACGCAAGATGGATGGTGCCGAGCAAGAAAGTTGCACAAGCAGAAGTAATGAGTTTTCTCACGGGGTGCTTCATAGTAATGATCTCCAATTGGGTTAATAAAGTGATGATTTTATCAATCGATAGAATATCATACTGCAATGACTTATTTTGTAATCAAATATCCTAGTATGCTGATATCGATCAAGCACTTGCCTGAAGGTGTTTATTGGTTTGGCCGCGCTGATACTGGTTTGTCATTTGTTATGGCTTATTGAAAGGTGACCAAGGATAATCTTTCAGATGTTCCTGTAATTCTTCCTGGCGATAGCGATTGATTCGTCCCAAAGCCAGAACTACTACCATGACGATTGGCAATGTAAATATCAAGATACCGGTCAATGCAATCAGGTTCTCACCGATCCAGAATGTTACCGTCCAATTGAAGATAAGTACCGATAGATACAATACAGGGCCCAGCAGTGAGCGGTACGGCATAGCGACTATTCCGCGGGGTGTCTTTTGCTCGTGGCGGCGATCAACCCACTGGAAAGCAGCCACTAATGCAAAACTGGTCAATAACCAGCCGGCATAATTTGAAATAGGCACTCCGAAATGCAAACCAGCCTCGTAATAACCGTAAATCTGTCCCAGAAACCAGCGATTACCCTGTAATGCGATGGGATCAATGATGATATCCAGAAAGGTTTGCAAGAAAGCACCTAATACCATGGCGGCCCATGAATGCCGGATAGTGCGTGTTTCCAATGCGATCAAATCCAGACCCCGGGTCGCCAAAGGCGACAAGATAAACAACGCTGTGGTGTAACTGCAATAGGTCAGGAAAACATAGGAGAGCGAATCAAAGAAGGGTACTCCCCAGATCCACAATTCCTGATGACTGGTTGTTTCAATGTAGTAATACCAACCGTATGGAAATCCGGTGGTAATGGAGAGTTTTTCAGATGAGAAGGCGATCGCGTATCCAATCACAGTAAAAATCAGAGTTTTATACCAGCCTACATGTGGCACACAGGCTAGCAGATAAGCTACAAAAAAAGAAAATACGTAGGGGCGCATGACAATGGTGTCGATGGCAGTATCAAGCATGGATTTTCCTTAAAGGATGAGCAGATTTTACGTATTGCATGAAGCCTGCTAATAAAAATTCGATATCAAACTGAAGTCAGTTTGATATAGTCTAACCGAAGAACTTCAACCCGTTCTTGAAACAGATAAGATAATAATTTTGAGTAAAAACTATCCAATGACAATTTCTAGAACGATCCAGATTTTTAAGTAATTTTCCTTATTTTTTGATCTCACTTTTGCCCAGATGCATGTGAACAATAAAGTGGAATCTTGATAATTTTTCTATTATTTTGATAGCATTGAGGATTTGAAAATCAGTGTAGAAAGTTGTGTGAGTTTTATGATTAATGCAAGCTAATGCGCGTCCGCGGTTTTTTCATTCAAATCAACAAGTCATTCTTGATGTTGGTGCTATCTAACAGAATGAGCTGCTGCGATTTAAATACGAATAATTTGTTTTTGCTGCAACTGCCCAAAAGGCTTATTTGGTAAAAAGGATTGAATTTGTCTATGTGCATTGTTTTAGAAAAACTTTTTCTCTTGAAAGGTAAATATTTAAACAGTTACATTTGAGTAAACCTGATAAATCAGGATATAATGCTTCTTTTAAGAATTCTGGAGTGCGCTACTATGGCACGTGTATGTGAAGTAACTGGCAAGAAACCAATGTCAGGAAATAATGTTTCTCACGCAAATAACAAAACCAAAAGGCGTTTTCTTCCTAATCTACAAAATCGTAGATTCTGGGTAGAAAGTGAAAATCGGTGGGTTAGCTTACGGTTATCTAATGCAGCTTTACGCACAATAGATAAAAATGGCATTGATTCGGTGCTGGCTAAAATGCGTTCACAAGGTAAAAGTATTTAAAAAATAATTAGGTAGACAAGGAGCCATTACAATGCGTGAAAAAGTAAAGCTTGAATCTTCAGCAGGAACAGGCCATTTTTATACGACTACTAAAAATAAACGTGCGAAACCAGAGAAAATGGAATTGATGAAATATGATCCGGTAGTACGGAAGCATGTTGCTTATAAAGAAACGAAGTTAAAATAAATATCACCTGAGTTTTCTCAGTAACGAGAAACCAATAAAAAACCCGCTTAAGCGGGTTTTTTATTGGTTATACCCTTCTCTTAAAAGCTGCTATGCATAGCATCGTAGTCTTTGAGAAAAAGTTCTTAGCACTTCAATGCCGCTTTCTTCCGCACGTCGACACCAATCTTCTAGTTGCTTGACTAGTTCATCTGTCGATGCGGTAGAACGTTGCCAAATTTCAGCCAATTCCTCTCGCATTGTATAAACCTTATCCAGCGTTTTAGCATTACTTAGCACTTGACTGAGCTTTTCACGCTCATGTTCTTGCAAAGTTCTTGAGTCGGCCAATATCCAACGTTTCAATGTTGAGTTATCAACACCATATTGCACTGTGGCTTCTTTTAAATGGATTATTTCATTCGCAAAAGTTGCTTTCAATGATTTTGTATATTTGGCAAGTACTTCATAGCGATGAGAAATTACAGCTTGCAATGTATCTAAATCACATTGAGTTTTCCCCGTATCAATCCTCAGTTTTGGAGCAGTTTTCTTGACTTTTGCAAGTCCCATCATTTCTAGAATTCGTATATACATCCAGCCAATATCAAACTCATACCATTTGTTTGATAATCGCGCTGATGTTGCATAGGCATGATGATTATTATGCAATTCTTCACCGCCGATCAAAATACCCCATGGGAGGATATTGCGACTAGCATCTTCAGCTTGAAAATTGCGATATCCCCAAAAATGTCCAACGCCATTGATAATACCTGCTGCAAAAATTGGTGCCCACATCATCTGAACTGCCCATATAGTAATTCCAATCGGGCCAAATAAAACAACATTAATAATCAACATTAATGCGACACCCTTTGCACTATGTTTGGTATAGACATTCCGTTCTATCCAGTCATCAGGCGTGCCATAGCCATATCTTTTTAAAGTTTCCTCATTTCTTGCCTCGGCTCTATAAAGCTCAGAACCTTCTTTTAAAACTTTACTGATACCTAAAACAACCGGACTATGTGGGTCATCTTTTGTTTCACATTTCGCATGATGCTTGCGATGTACTGCAGTCCATTGTTTTGTAACCATCCCTGTAGTCAGCCATAGCCAGAGGCGAAAGAAATGACTGGGTATCGCATGTAATTCTAACGCTCTATGCGCAGAGTGGCGATGGAGATAAATTGTAATAGCGGCTATTGTAATATGGGTGAAAACTAGGGTAACAATGACATACCCCCACCATGGCATATCAACTACTCCAGAAATTAAATTTAGTAAATCATAAATCATATAGTTACCATCCTTTTAAAAACCTACCGTATAGAGGTTTACTTGAATAAATGTAGACAAACTCCTGGTCTCGAAATTCAATGGCTACATTAATATTTTAAAGCTACCGTTCACTTACTGTAAATCAAACACTTATTTTCTATCATTTCTTAATATCAGAATTCTATATTAACATTTTATAGAATGGAAATATTAATCTGTATCAATTATCTAACCAGTAAAACAGTAATTTTTTATGAGTATCTTTGTAAATAAGTAATTCGCATAAATCATGTATCAATCACTTACTGCACTGACACTATACACCATTCTCCAGGAGCAAGATTATGCAAGGTATACTGACCAATCGCATAGCGAATGAGTCGCAATGTCGGAAATGATACCGCTGCAGTCATTCGCCTTATCTGTCTATTTTTCCCTTCTTTAATAGTCAAAGATATCCATGCAGTAGCAATATTTTTACGAGTGCGAATAGGTGGCGATCGCGACCAGAGGTTGCTAGGTTCATCGATTAGATGGGCTTCAGCAGGCTGCGTCTTAAAATCTCTCAGAACAACGCCCTGACATAGTTTATTCAGTGCAGTATCGTCGGGCTCACCTTCAACCTGGACCCAATAAGTTTTAGGTAACTTAAATTTTGGATCGCTAATCCTATTTTGTAATTTTCCATTATCGGTTAGTAAAACTAGACCTTCACTATCAGTATCTAATCGACCTGCCGGATAGAACTCAGGTAAAGGGATAAAATCTTTTAAGGATCGATGACCATTGACGGGTGAGAACTGGCAAATTACTCCGTACGGTTTATTGAATAAAATTAACCGGGACATATCATTCAATATATTTTCAGATCGAATAATCTAAACTCGGTCAATCATAGCATCTCAGGGTAGATAACTGCGTGAAGTACCGGCTCGAGGAGATTTTCTTTTGGTTGATATCTGATCCACCATACGGAACCTTTTTTAACACTGAGTCCTGGTGGGAGAATGGGAATCAAACAACTGGCAACCTCACCTAATGTAGGTTGATGTCCTACGACGACGACAGCGCCTTGCTCATTAGGCCAATTAACTGCAGTCAAAATACTGTTCACACTTGCGCCGGGGGCTACTTCTTTTTTGGTAGCAAAATCAGATGTTAATGCCATCGCTGTTTGCTGGGTTCGTCGAGTCGGACTGGCTATTATCAGTGTATTTTCTGGTAATCGTAACTTAAGCCAAGCCGACATGCGCTTTGCTTGATCTAATCCTTTCTCGGTTAGTTCCCGTGCAGCATCAGGAACACCATCTTCAGCTTCGGCGTGCCGCCATAAAATCAATTCCATGATTCTCCTTAAGATTGTAAACGTTGCACAGAATCAAATGAAAAAACCAATTGCTGAATATATGCACTATCAACATTTATTGACAACTATTTGCTCATCTTCAGTAGCACATCCGGGCCACAGCCAGGTTGTTGAATGATGACTACTTTATGGCGTGATTTGTCACCTTGCTTTAGTATGACTTGATTAATGGCCACATCAAAATGCTTAGCTAGAAATTTTAAGAGCGTGACATTAGCTTTACCTTCTATAGGTGCAGCTGCTAGCTTTATTTTTAATGCATTGCCATGTAATCCTGCAATTTCTGTATTTTTTGCACTGGTTTGAATGTGCAAAGTCAGAATTAAATTATGCGCATCATCATATCGAAACCAATTCATACGACTTCATTCGAAACGGAGCATTGCAACAATTTCCATGTGTATTCCCGCCACTACCATGAGTAGCAGCTGAATAATGATGAGTACAAATAGTGGTGATAAATCAACATTGGCTATTGGCGGTATGCGTTTGCGAAATACCGCTAGAAACGGACGAGTAAAGCTGTCGAGAATCGGTGTTAATGGACTGTGCGGATTAATCCACGATAAAACAGCCTGCATGATGATCATTATCAGAACAATATAGAGTGTTGTTTTTATAATTTCAACGACACCCATTAATCCCATAACCCCTGATGCGGCGACAAAATTATCACCGAACTGATAGCCCTGAACTAAATAGACGCTGGTTATAATCGCACACTCCAGTAACCAAGCAAGAATCAGCGTCGACAAATCCATGCCAGCCCAACCTGGTATAAAACGGCGTGCTGGTCGTACAATAAAATCGGTTGCTGCGATAAGAAATTGGGAAACTGAATTGTAATAGGGCACGCGCAGTAATTGGAAATAAAAACGCAATAGCAGCGCTAAAGACAACAGCCCTAGGATAGTATCAAGTAGAAAGATCAAGATCTGATTGGACATAAGTATTTCCCAAAAAACAATAATCGATAATTAAAAATTACTAACCAGTACCATCGAGATTCATAGTTTACTAAATTCATTACTCATTTCTTTTGAGCGCTCGCTGGCTGCATTAATAGCGGCCATGATTTTAGACTTAACATCATTCTTTTCCATCACTTGAATTGCCTGTTCGGTCGTGCCGCCCTTCGAAGTCACCCGTGTGCGTAACGTGGCCGCATCTTCATCGCTCAAACTGGCTAATTCACTTGCACCAACAAATGTCTGCAAACTCAGCTGTCTTGCTTGCTTGGGCGTCAAGCCCAATTCTATCCCTGCTTGTTGCATGGATTCAATAAAATAAAAAACGTAAGCCGGTCCACTGCCCGAAATAGCCGTTACTGTATGCAGCATTTCTTCATCATCTACCCATAATACCGAGCCAACCGCTGTAAGAATAGCTTCAGCATTTTTTCTATCCTGTTCATTGACATCCGATGCGGCATAAAGACCGGCAACTCCCGCGCGTACCAGTGATGGAGTATTAGGCATTGCACGCACTATTCGCTGATATCCGTCTAGCCAGCGAGAGATATCGATTGCGCGGATACCTGCGGCAATTGAAATGACCAATTGATTATTCAGCAAGGGTGCAAGTTTCAGAGCTAATTCATGCAATTGCTGTGGCTTGACGGATAACACAACGACATCGCTTTCAGCAATTCCACTCGCAAGATCTGCAACAGTTGGAACCCCAAGCTCTCGCTTTATTTTTTCACGATTCTCCGCGCTAATTTCTACTACATGCAATTGACTCGTTGCATAGCCTTGCTGAAGTAAACCACTGATTAAGGCAGAAGCCATATTGCCGCCGCCAATGAATGTAATTTTCATATTAACCTTCTAATGATGCCATCGATTCATCAATAAAACAGGGGAACAACAATTATCTCAACTAATTAAATATTAGAAATTGATTTCTAATTGCATTATTTAACACTAGCGCTGACAATGCGGGCAATAAAAACTGGAGCGCTGGCCTTGCTTAATCTGTTTAATCAGATGATTACATTCTTTACAGGATTGATTTCCGCGCCCATAAACCCAGTATTGCTGTTGAAAATACCCGGGATTTCCATCGCTGTGCACAAAATCTCGCAAACTACTGCCTCCTGCCTCAATCGCTTGCTGTAATGTTTGTTTTACTGCCAAGACCAGTCGTTCATACCTTGCAATACTTATGTTACCGGCAGTATTCTGGGGATTAATACCCGCATGAAACAAGGCTTCATTGGCATAAATATTACCGACACCAACAACCATATGACTATTCATCAACATGTCTTTAATTGCCACACGCCGCCCTCTGGTTATTTCATACAATTGCCTAGCATTGAAATCTGCAGTTAACGGCTCAGGCCCCAGGTTCTTCAGAAGAGGGTGCAGTAAGCAATCTCCGGCATGCCATAATACCGCACCGAAACGGCGCGGGTCCCTCAATCTGAGAATGGTTTTATCATTAAGAATCAGATCAAAATGATCGTGTTTCTGGGGAGATTCCATCAAGTGCGCCGGTTTTTCTGACAATATGCGCAGACTTCCCGACATTCCCAAATGAACAATCAATGTGCCCGTTCCACAATTAAGTAATAGATATTTTGCGCGTCGAGCCACTGTTTGAATATTCAAACCTGGCAGTATTTCTGCTAGCTCAGCAGGTATTGGCCACCGCAAGCGAGGGTTACGAATGATCACACTGGCAATGGTTTGACCCACTAAATGAGGAGCGATGCCACGTCGGGTCGTTTCAACTTCTGGCAGCTCTGGCATCAGCTTCCAGGCATTGGTTGATTGGAATGAATTGCGTTGGGATCAAGCAATTGCTGGCCTACCTCAATAGGAATGTGATAGCTGATTCCTTGATTAATGCGCAAAATGACTACTTCTGCCTCGTTTTGTAATACCTTAAAGCTGATTTCTTGCCCATTCTGTAGGCTAATTTTAATGTGACCTATCTCAGCAAAATCTTCTCCGAATGCTTGCTCGAGGGTTATTTTATTGGCATAAGTTGTTTGCCATAATTGAATCCAATGTTTTATCACATCTTCTTTCGGTAATTGTTCGGCATTTTGTGTCGTGCTATTCCATTTCCCATTCTGAAATGCGACCGTCAAATCGGTTAACTCAAATTTAACCGGCGTTTCATTGGGTGTCAGCAGCATTGGATTCAACATATCGCTGGCTTCTAATGGCAACGTAATGACATAGCGTGGTGAAATCAAATAAACGTAATCACCTGTCGCCAAATATTGCTGATTGGTAGTGGGAGCAAATCCGCCAAAGCCGAAATATTCATTATCAATGTATAACTGCATGTTGGGTCGCTCCAAACTAAAGCGTTCCAAATCCGCCAGTGGAAAACGCTGTTGGCTAGTAGCCGACAAGATATTCATAATTTCCAGTACCTTACTTTCATCGGCGAATGCATATACTGGCTCGATGATGTGCCAGCCGTTATCCAAATGTTTGAGCACAATTTCCTTTTCCTGCCTTACGATTCGAATATTTTGGGCGCTGCGCACCGTGCCGGATGAAACTGAGTATTCCTCAGGTTGTTGAGATTGCGGTCTTAAGTATAAAAAAGTCACCAAAATGATAAGGGTGGTAACCATTATCAGGTTAAGGCGTGCGTGATAAGTCATCATTTATATTCTTCTTTTACGTCGCCACCAAATCATGATGCCGCTGAGCAAAAACAGTAAAGGCAATACGATCAGAAATCCCGCCACAATAAAAGTCAGTTCGGATTCGCTCAGTATCAAATTACTATCGAGAGTTGCACGCGGTTGAATCACAATCAGTTCTTCGTCACCGGTTAGCCAATTGATCAGATTAATACCAAAATCCACATTACTGCCATTTCCCAAATAGGTATTCGCAAGAAAATGACCACTACCCACCACCACAATCCGCTGTTCGCGATCCTGGATATTGCGAGTTAATGCGACAGCAATGCTAATTGGGCCTTCAATGTCAGTTGCTTGATCAAAAACAATTTCATCATTCAGATTGCCCGTTTCAACCCAACCCTGCTGCGCAACCTCGACCAGCGAAACACTGCTCCACTCGGCATTTTCATTGATTGTTATCTGGCGGGCGAATGGAAATACCGTAATATAGTCGAAATTATGAGTAATGACATGTTGCCCATAGTTTGCACCCAGAGCAAATGTGATTGGTGCTTTTAATTGCTCTGCCTGTGGATCAACAACTACGCCCGGTGTCAGTGTTAACTGTAGTTTCTCGGTTAATGGCAGTAAACCACGTAACGATTCCTGATCGACCAACCATAATAAATTTCCCCCTCGATCAATATAATCCAATAATTTATCCACTTCTCCGTCGAGCAAATCAACTTGTGGAGATGCAATCATCAACATGCTTGCATTGGCGGGAATATCTTGTTCAGTCGCCAGATTCAACGATTGGCTATAGAAACCGTTTGTACGTAATTGCTTGCCAAATTCACCTAAATCATAGTTGGCATTTCCATCCAATCTTCGCTCTCCATGACCGCTCAGTGCGATCACCAACTTTTCTTCGGCGCGCGCAAGTCGCAGTAATGCATTGGAAAAGGCTTGTTCATTGATGGTCGTCAGATGTTCACGTTTTTGATCATAGGTGATTACCATTTCACCATTCACATGGACACCCGCATTCTGAGCCAATTTGGGTTGCTCGGTCGGATCAATGAATGTTAGTGACACGTCCGGCTTCACGCGCTGATACAACGCTATAAAATCAGTAATAATCTTACGAATGTCACCCAATTGAGGGTGTTGCTCAGTGGCATACGCAGTTATTTGCACAGGACCTGGTAAGTTTTGCATTATTTCCAAACTTGCTTCGCTCAGGCTGTTACGCGCATTCTGACTGACATCCCATTGCCAGCGAACTTGCGCCGCCAGATAGCCCAACAAGATGACCAGCAGCAGTAGCAGCATGACAAACAAGCTGTTATGTAACAGGAAATGTCGTCTTTTTTTATTTGAAGCAATCATAGCCATGCATTGGGAGAAAATAAATTATCCATGTAGCCGTTCACCATCCAGACGGCGGATTGTCAGTATCAGGAATGTCGCCACGAATAAGACGAAATAGGCGATGCTGAAGGTATCGAGCAAGCCCTGATTGAATCGCTCAAAATGCTTCAACAACGAAATATGTCGAAGCCACTCATGAGATTCTCCCGCAGCCAGATCAATCACCCACAAACCCAATAACACGCCTAGCGCGCCTACCGCGGCAATCACCGGTTGTGCCGTTAAACTGGAAATATAAAGGCCTAGCGCTGAAAAACTGGCGGCAACCAGAAATAATCCAAGCGTATTGCTAAGCAACAAGCCAAAGTCGAGCGCTCCGCCCATGAGCAATGTCAAACAGAGTGCAACAATCAACGCAATGACAACGCAAAAGAAAATCATGAGCCCTAGAAATTTGCCCATGACAATGTCGGTCATGGCAATAGGCGCTGAAATGAGTAATGTCAATGTGTGATTGCGCCGTTCTTCAGCTAAAAAACGCATGGATAAAATGGGCGTAATCATCAACAATAGGATAGCCGCCATTGCAAATACCGGTACAATGATGATCTCGGTAATCCCTGGTGGATTGGCGATTTGCAATAATTGCGGTTGCAATTCCAGAAAAGCATCGAGCCGGCCCAGAAAGGCCCATACCAGCACAAACTGTATCAAAGCCAGCAATATCCAGGCTAATGGGGAATTGAATAGCACACTCAATTCTTTGCGGATAATGGTTGTGATCATTTCAAAAAACCTGTTTATTCATCACTGTGCGTAAGTTGTGTGAATGCCGCTTCCAGTTGAATGCCTTGCTGCTGCAGTCCAGTCAGGGTTTCATCAAATACCAGACTGCCTTTGTGCATGATTTGCACTCGATCACAAACAGCTTCCACTTCCGGCAGAATATGCGTTGAGAGAATCACGCTGCTGACAGTTCCCAGTTCACGAATCAGACTGCGAATTTCGCGTATCTGATTAGGATCCAGGCCTACTGTTGGTTCGTCAAGAATAATGACATCTGGATTATGAATAATGGCTTGCGCGATACCTACGCGTTGCTGAAAACCTTTTGATAGCGTACTAATCAAACGCTTGCTGCGGTCTTCCAAACCGCAGCGCTGTTTAGCAAGACGCAATGCGGCAGATATCATCGATTGATCGACGCGGTGCAACTTTGCAGCAAAAAGTAGGTATTCATCGATGGTCATCTCCTGATAAAGCGGTGGAATTTCTGGTAAAAAACCTAGGTGGGCTTTGGCTTCTTGCGGATTATCTAATAAATCAATTCCACAAATCTCGATGTGACCCGCGCTGGGCGCCAGATTTCCCGTTAACATGCGCATGGTTGTTGTTTTGCCTGCTCCATTGGGGCCCAGCAATCCCAGTACTTCACCACGTTTTAACTCAAGATGAATGCCATTGACAGCAATATGAGAACCATAATGGCGACACAAATTGCGTGCTGACAAAGTTATCGTTGCCGTTCCATCCGTCATCGTTTATAACATCCCAGAAGCTGAAAGTTTCGCAGTACAGTACCGTAGCAGGTGAGTGCGCGCGTATTGTGATTTTTTCACAACCCAGTTGCGTTGTGAAACTTAATGATCTAATCGAACAGTATACGTTCGGGTTATTATTATTTCATCAATTTCGTCCGGATTTGAATTGTTTCGATAAGATGCCCTGAGTCTTCGCAATCTTCCAGAACTATCAAATATAGTCAATTCTGATCAATCATCTTTAATATGCACTTGCTATTCATTTTATATAATAAAATATCAAAAATTTGTTGCAATTAAACAACACATTGAATGGGTAAAAAGATATAAACGACCTGATAATCGAACGCTTGCAGATTTGAAGTAGTAGAATAAGTTAAACATTTTGAATGTAGTGATGTAATATTTATACATATAATAGAAATTTTAGAACCGTAGTTTTCATTAAAAGGACAACAGCATGAAGAAAATGTTAGCCAAAAATACTCTTATTGGAATGATTCTTATACCAGCAATGTTTTCTGGTGCTGTGTTGGCACAAGGAACAAGTGGTAAAGATCCTATTGTAAAAAAACCTGAAGCTTACAGTGTCGATGATCGTGGTGTGGTCGTAAGAAATACAACAGGCCTGTGTTGGCATACTGGATACTGGACGCCGGCGATGGCAATCCCAGAATGTGAACCAGATCTTGCCAAGAAACCAGAAGTTGCAGCAGCACCGCCAGCACCAGCGCCAGCACCTAAAGCGCCTGAGAAAGTCACTTTCTCCGCGGATGCATTATTCGATTTTGACAGCGCTAAATTGAAACAAGACGGACATGGCATTCAAGCATTAAATGAGTTCGTCAATGGACTGAAAGGCGTCAATTATGATCGCATTCATGTTGAAGGTCATGCAGATCGAATTGGCTCTGACAGTTACAATCACAAACTCTCACATCGTCGTGCAGAAGCAGTCAAGTCACACTTGGTTTCGAGAGGTATTGATCCAAGCCGCATTATTGCAACAGGCAAGGGTGAAGAGAATCCAGTAACAGGCGAAAAATGTCATGGTCTTGGCAATGGCAAAGCGTTAAAAGAATGTCTCGCACCTGATCGTCGTGTTGACATTGATGTAGTCGGTACAAGATAAGCCGTTTCCTTATTATTCTTCACAAAAAGCCCTGCTCTAAGCGCAGGGCTTTTTTGTTTCAATAGCCTATGAACCATCAGATTGAAATCGATGCCTTAATCGAAGCGAAATGGATTATTCCCGTCGAACCGGCTGAAGTTGTACTGAGTCAGCACGCCATCGCTATTGACAATGGCATCATCCAAGCCATTTTGCCGCAATCAGAAGCCAAATATCGGTATAGCCCTCAAGAAACCCTATCACTGAATGATCATGCGTTGATTCCGGGATTGGTCAATTTGCACACGCATGCAGCCATGACGCTCATGCGTGGATTTGCTGATGATCTACCGTTGATGGAATGGCTCAATCAACACATTTGGCCCATCGAGCATCAGCTTGTTGATGCTCAATTTGTACTGGATGGCACTCAGCTGGCCTGCGCAGAAATGATTAAAGGAGGTACAACGTGCTTCAATGATATGTATTTTTTTCCAGAATCGAGCGCCGAAGCGGTTATCCTTTCAGGCATGCGCGCTACCATCGGAATGATCGTGATCGATTTTCCAACAAACTATGCTGCTGATGCCGATGACTATCTGTCTAAGGGACTGGAATTGCGCGACAAATATCACCAGCATCCACTACTTTCCTTCTGCTTTGCACCACATGCCCCTTATACCGTCAGCGATCAAACATTTACCAATCTTCTGACTTATGCAGAACAACTCAATACGCCAATCCACACGCATTTGCATGAAACACGCGATGAAATCCGTATCAATCTGGAATCTCATGGCGTGCGCCCCATTGAACGTATGTTGCAATTAGGATTGCTTGGCCCCAATCTGATCGCGGTCCACATGGTGCACTTGACCGAGCACGAAATTAAGCTTGTACATCAATATGGCTGTCATGTTGTTCATTGCCCCTCATCCAATATGAAGCTCGCCAGTGGCTTTGCGCCTATTGCTTCACTCCTGGGTCAGGGCATTAATGTCGGTCTTGGTACGGATGGCGCAGCCAGCAATAATCGTCTTGATATGTTTGAAGAAATGCGACAAGCGGCATTGCTGGCAAAAGCGGTCAGTGGC
>Ga0209582_1000624_pt1 | contig 20611 bp, 18 predicted proteins | sample KloWWTmetKNB5Kit_FD_187176 | JGI IMG/M metagenome (GOLD analysis project Ga0209582, IMG submission 187176) | Active sludge microbial communities from Klosterneuburg, Austria, studying microevolution and ecology of nitrifiers - Klosterneuburg... | ecosystem: Engineered > WWTP > Aerobic digester >...
CGGATGCCAAAAACCACCTCAAGATTAAGCATCATCCGAAGCTAATCCAGCCGGATTGATAAGTACTTTCAAACATTTGATTGACAAATTATTGTAACACTAGGTATGGTTGATCTTCTAAAGATGAGGTTGGATTAAAATATTATAAAAATAATTTATTAAGTAACTGAGTTTTAGACTGAGTTTAAAAGAATTTCTCGTATTTATTGAAGAATTAAAAAATTGGAGCTAGGAAATGAAGAAATTAAATTTTGCGTTAACGGCATCAGCACTATTGGTATTAGTCGGTTGTGGTGGCGGTAGAGACTATACGCCTCCTGCAGATGCCACCGGAGAAAAAATATTCAGCTCGGCTTGTACAGAATGCCACAAACCTCTCAGTGCTAATGTCGCAATGATACTGAGTGAAAACGTTGCCAACAAAGAAGCCATTATCAAGAAGTTTCAAGGAGGCAGTATGCGAATGCCCGCTTTCAAAAATATTCAAGGTGAATCGGCCGATCGCTTAGCCGATTATGTTTTAGCGAATAGCCAAGTCAAGTAATCTTACTTGGGGAATCTGAAATAAAATTCCCCAAGTAAGCAATCATTAACGGCGCACTGGATAAATTTTATGTTGCTGAGCAGTACGTCGATATTTATCAAAAACTCTGCAAATGCTAATAATGAGTAACTGCCCTTTCGGTGTCACAGTAATCTCATCATTATCTAAGGCAATTAAGCCTTCCTGTTCATATACTAAGAGTTCTGTTAATTCGGTAGCGAAGTAATATTTAAATTCAATTGGAAAGAAGGTTTCCATTGATTCGAACGAAAGTATCGATTGACAAATCAGAGCTTGCATCACTGAACGTCTTATTAAATCATCTGCACTCAATTCTATGCCGTGCATAATGGGAAGAATATTGTGCTCCAGTTTGTTATAGTATTGCAAAAAATCACAATGATTCTGATTTAACGTTGGACCAATGCTGCCAACTGCTGAAATACCCAATGCAATACGATAGCAATCAGGATAAATTGAATAGCCTTGCAAACTATAATGCAGCCTGCCCTGGCGCTGCGCAATGACTAATGAATCTTCACGCTTGGCAAAAAGATTCATGCCAATATGGGTGTAACCGGCATTGGTTAGCCGACTAATAGCCAGCAACATCATCGCAATAACAGTTTCAGTATCTGGCAAATCCTCTCGATTAAAATCGTATTGTGGTTTTAATTTTCCAAACAGACAAAGATAATTTAATAAATTAATTTGATTGGGATGAGTGGAAATAATTTTTTCCAAAGTATCTTCAAATGTCTCCATACTTTGTTTAGGTAATCCATAAGTCAATTCAATCTTAATCGATTTAAAACCAGCCTGTTGAGCACTACAAATAGTACTTAATGTAGCCTCTTCAGTTTGAATGCAGCAAATAGATTGCTGTACTTGATGCGCAAAATCCTGAACACCAATAATTGCGCAGTTAAAGCCCATTTCTTTTAGAGCAGCCATCGAATGATTATTTATTTGCCTAGAATCAATCTCTATACAAAAATCCCCCTCTTTTATTAAGTTAAAATTTTTCTGAATTTCATTCATCACACTACTTAATTGAGAGTGATTAAGAAATGTAGGTATCCCACCACCCAAATATAATTGCTCAACTCTAGGATCATCTTTAAATAATTGACCCTGAAGTCTTATTTCAAGTGCTAAATATTCAAGATATTTATTTATACTGTCATAATCGTCAGTAATAAACTGATTAGAAGGACAATAAAAGCAAGCCGAGCGACAAAAAGGAATATGCACATATAACGATAACGGTCGACGAGCATAGACAGTCCTGCGATGACCCAACCAAGCAGAATAGGTATGCGCATCAAACGCTTCAACAAAGAAATCTGTTCTCGGATAGAGACGATAATCGTTATGGTAATACTCAAAACGACGAATAAGATCCGAATTAATAGCCAGCAAGCCAGATGACAATTGTGAATACACTGAGATATCGCCTTTATTTGTGGAGACTGCGGTTAAAAGAATTTAAATTAATAAAATCGTGACATCATTCTCGTTATTCGACTGGCTTACACAATAGCAATGGCTAGCAATAGCTAAATTGAAAAAGAATGCCCACTTCCTCTAGCAATATGGGTAGAATTGTGGGCAAATCGAAAAAAATAGCTTTGATTCAGATCAATTAAACAGCGTTGAATTGAAATTTCTTGCATTTGGATAAAATTTTGTCTTTAGAAACTTCACCACATAATCATCTTGATATTTCGCACATTAAGTCAAGCTGCGCGACTTGCAGTTTGCGCGAATTGTGCTTGCCTGTTGGTCTCAATGAACAGGAAATTCAGATTCTAGGTGATGTGGTAAGTCATAAACGAAAGATTCAACGTGGTGGATATCTGCACCATACAGGCACGAAGTTTCAATCACTATTTGCTATTCGTAGTGGTTTTTTAAAAACTTGTGTGCTTGAAGAAGATGGACGGCAGCAAGTGACTGGATTTCATATGACTGGAGAATTACTAGGTTTAGATGCTATCAGCACAGAAATTCATACTTGTGATGCCATTGCGCTTGAAGATAGCGAAGTATGCGAAATTCCTTTTTTGAAACTGGAAGAGATTAGTCGCGTCATTCCCTCGTTAATGCGACATTTTCACAAAATAATGAGTCGTGAAATAGTTAGAGATCATGGCGTTATGCTATTGCTGGGCAGTATGAAAGCTGAAGAGCGATTAGCAAGTTTTCTACTGAATTTATCTCGTCGATTCCTAGCGCGTGGTTATTCCGAATGCGATTTTAATCTGCGCATGACCCGTGAAGAAATTGGCAGCTATCTTGGTCTTAAGCTAGAAACCGTCAGCCGCGCATTCTCTAAACTGCAAGAGGAAAATATTATTACTGTTGATAATAAGCACATACAAATAAATGATATCACTCGCTTAAGAATGAAAATGGGAAACACCTCTTGTGTTACTTAGTAATAATAGATGTCGTTTAGTATTGAGAATAATTCCGCTTTGCTCCCTTTTAAATTAAAATAGTTCTCCATATAAATATCTTAAACAATATTCAATTCCACATAGCATTCATGTTGGCTTGAGTAAGTATCGGAAAATGCTATAATATGAAAATAATTTGATTCCAATCTAATCGAAATTTAAATAGTTTTGTTTTAGGTTTTAGAATTAAATTAAATTCACACATTTGTTTCATAATAACTTAACTATTTGCATAGCAAATTGACTGAAACAAATGGAGGCTCAATCCTGAAGGAGAATTTATGGCAGTAACTATGCGGCAAATGCTAGAGGCGGGTGTTCATTTTGGTCACCAAACTCGCTTCTGGAATCCTAAAATGGCTCCGTACATCTTTGGCCATCGCAATAAAATCCACATTATTAATCTTGAAAATACCCTAATAATGTATGAAGAGGCGATGAAATATGTGCGGCAATTATCAGCAAACAAAGGGGTCATCTTATTTGTTGGTACCAAGCGGCAAGCACGTGATATTGTCCGCGAGGAGGCATCGCGCTGCGGATCACCCTATGTAGATCAGCGCTGGTTAGGCGGAATGCTGACCAACTTCAAAACTATCAAACAATCCATTAAGCGTTTACAAGATATGGAAGTGATGGTTCAAGACGGAACGCTTGGAAAATTAGTAAAAAAAGAAGCTCTTGATCTACAAAGAGAGTTAGATAAATTAAATAGTAGCTTGGGTGGCATCAAGGACATGAAAGGTCTTCCTGATGCATTATTTGTAATAGATGTAGGATATCAGAAAGGCGCTATTACAGAAGCCAGAAAATTGGGCATTCCAGTTATTGGTGTGGTCGATACCAATCATAATCCAGAGGGACTGCAATACATCATTCCAGGAAACGATGATTCAAGTCGCGCAATACGACTGTATGCTCGCGGTGTAGCTGATGCCATTCTGGAAGGACGTAATCAGGCTATTCAGGAAATTATTGAGATGAGTACTTCAGAAGCCGAATGAAATAATTCATTATTTTGATATTCACAACAAATTAGACTAGATGTAAATCGTTTACCCTGATTTATAAGACAGTTTGTCGATAAATTATTTAATGTTGGAAAAAAGTATTCAAATGAAATTACTAATCATCATTAAATAATTTCTCGCTTTATTATCAATAAATTGATTACGACAAACAGATTCCTAGCATAGTAAACGTTTACATCCCATTCTCAAACTAATTTTATCTGGAGTAAATATGGTAGACATTACCGCAGGTATGGTAAAAGAACTGCGCGAAATGACAGGACTTGGCATGATGGAATGCAAGAAAGCCTTAACGGAAACCAATGGTGATATGAAAGCAGCTGAAGATCTGCTGAGAATCAAAAGTGGCGCTAAAGCAAGTAAGGCAGCCGGGCGAATAGCAGCTGAAGGTGTTGTTGGTGCATATATTTCGACAGATAGTCAGCAGGGTGCATTGGTTGAAGTTAATTGCGAAACAGATTTTGTTGCCAAGAACGATGATTTTATAAACTTCGCCAAAAATCTGGCAGAACTCGTTGCCACAAAAAATTTAACAGATATCTCAGCATTAAGTGATGCATCACTACCCTGCGGTGAAACTGTAGAATCAACTCGCAAAGCCCTCATCATGAAGCTGGGTGAAAACATCAGTATTCGTCGGTGTGGACGTCATACCACACAAGGCCGATTGGCCTCTTATCTTCATGGCACTAAGATTGGTGTAATGGTAGATTATGCAGGAGGCGATGAAACACTCGGTAAAGATATAGCCATGCATATTGCCGCCAGCAAGCCCATGTGCGTCTCTAAAGAACAGGTTTCAGCAGATGTATTAGAACACGAACGTCAAATTTTCACTGCACAAGCAGCGGAAAGTGGTAAACCAGCAAATATCATCGAAAAAATGGTAGACGGACGAATCGCAAAATATCTAGCTGAAATAACACTGTTAGGACAGCCCTTCGTGAAAGATCCAGAGCAAACCGTCGAAAAACTTCTATCGAACAAATCTGCTAAGGTCAATGATTTCACTATGTTTATAGTGGGTGAAGGTATAGAAAAAAAATCAGAGAATTTTGCTGAAGAAGTAAAAGCACAGATGGAACAAGTAAAATAATACAACTACAAACGCTTTGACTTATTATCAATGACCACCACTGCCTATAAACGTATATTATTAAAACTATCCGGCGAAGCCCTGATGGGCGAAGATAGATATGGTATTAATCAGGCTGTAATGGGAAGAATTGTTGCTGAAATTGAAGAGATCAGCAAATTAGGTATCGAAATAGCCATAGTTGTAGGCGGAGGAAATATTTTCCGCGGCATGAAATCGGCTAATGACGGGCTCGAACGTGTTACAGCAGACTATATGGGGATGTTAGCTACTGTAATGAATGCACTAGCACTTCAAGACGCAATGAAACAAGTTGGATTGGTACCACGGATACAATCTGCTTTGCGTATTGAGCAAGTTGTTGAACCCTATATCCGTGGACGCGCAATACGCTATCTGAAAGACGGCAGAGTAGTCATTTTTGCAGCCGGAACTGGTAATCCTTTTTTCACGACAGACACAGCCGCTGCCCTGCGTGGCATGGAAATGAATGTGGACATCATGCTCAAAGCAACTAAGGTAGATGGTATTTACACCAGTGACCCTCAAATCAACCCAGATGCAACTCGTTTCCATAAGTTATCTTTTGATGAAGCGATTGCAAAGAATTTACAGGTCATGGATGCAACAGCATTAACCTTATGTCGCGATCAGAAATTACCATTGAATGTGTTTAGCATTTTCAAAGAAGGTGCTCTTAAACGCATAGTGACTGGAGAAGATGAAGGAACTTTAGTAACAGTTTAATCCAACAATAATATTTTGGAATCTCTTGAAACAAAGATGCAAAAGGGATAAAGGTTATGATTGCTGATGTAAAAAAATCTGCGGAACAAAAAATGCAGAAAAGCTTAGAAGCATTAAAAGTAGATTTAAGTAAAGTCAGAAGTGGGCGCGCCCACACCGGTTTTCTAGACCACGTCACTGTTGATTATTATGGTGCTCCAACACCCATTAACCAAGTAGCCAATATCAATTTGATTGATGCACGGACAATTGGCGTTATTCCTTGGGAAAAGAAGATGGCGAACGCAATTGAAAAAGCAATTCGTGAATCAGATTTAGGATTAAATCCGATGTCTGTTGGCGAAACAATTCGCGTACCGATGCCGGCACTTACCGAGGAGCGGCGGCGCGATCTGATTAAAGTAGTAAAACAGGAAGCTGAAGCAGTACGTATCGCAATGCGCAATATTCGTAGAGATGCAAACGCACAATTAAAAGAACTGCTAAAGACTAAAGAAATATCTGAAGATGATGAGCGTCGCGGTCAAGATGAAATTCAGAAGCTAACTGACCGTTACATCATTGAAATAGATAAAGTTATACAAGTTAAAGAAGCCGAGCTGATGGCTGTTTGATATGCCTCAAGGCCAGAGTTCAACACGCGAGATACCTGAAACAGGTTTAATACCCAAACATATCGCTATTATCATGGATGGTAATGGTCGATGGGCGCGGAAGCGCATGCTACCTCGCGTTGCTGGACATCAACAAGGCGTCGAAACTGTTCGCGGGGTTATAAAAGCTTGCATAGAACGAAATATCGAATTTTTGACTTTGTTTGCTTTTAGTAGTGAAAACTGGCGCCGCCCAGCTGACGAAATCTCCTTTCTGATGCAACTCTTTGTGGGCGCATTAGAACAAGAAATTAACAAGCTTCACGAAAATGGCATTCGCTTTAAAGTCATTGGAGATTTATCGAAGTTTGAACCCAAGATAATAGAATTCATTCATAAAGGCGAGCAATTAACTGCTAATAATACACGCCTGACATTTACCGTAGCCGCCAATTATGGAGGGCGCTGGGATATCATGCAGGCTATGCGCAAAATGATGGCGCAATCAACTGGCGAGTTACCGCTTAGTTTTGAAGAAGAAAATCTGACACAATATCTTTCAATGAATTATGCACCTGAACCCGATTTATTTATTCGTACAGGTGGAGAATGTCGAGTTAGTAATTTTCTATTATGGCAGCTTGCATATACTGAGCTGTATTTTACAAAAAAATTGTGGCCGGATTTTGATGAACATGAACTCGAGCTTGCCATTCAATCTTATCAACAAAGGGAACGTAGATTTGGTCGTACCAGTGAACAACTGCAAGTGGCGCTTTCAGCTAAAAGATAAAAAGATCAATTTAAATGCTTAAAGCTCGCATACTCACCGCAATTATCATTCTGCCTTTATTTCTCTCTGCACTATTCTATCTACAAGACATTTTTTGGGCCGCATTTTTACTGATACTGACTGTTGTCGGGGCACGTGAGTGGAGCAATCTGGCTCAATTCTCAGTTAAAAATACCATCATTTTCATGCTGCTAACAGGATTAGTTGGTGGAGAATTATTACTATTGTTAAGCGAATCAGTAAAAATTAATGCTTACTCATCGAACCTGATAAGTCTGTATATACTATCTTTTGCTTTTTGGATCATAGCTGCGCCACTATATCTAAAGCAGCTTTATACTGTTAAAAACCCATTACTTTGGATGTTAATTGGCTGGATACTATTGCTACCAACCTGTCTGGCTCTCTATCAGTTGCGCGCGATTAATCCATTACTCTTGCTGGGTTTCATGGCAACTATCTGGATTTCAGATACTGCAGCCTACTTTACCGGAAGAGCATTCGGTAAACACAAGCTTGCCTATACAATCAGTCCGAATAAAACATGGGAAGGCGTCGCTGGCGCTTTAATTGCTGTGGTTCTGTATGGCTTAGCCTGGAATTTTTGGCTGATTGAAGAATCGTTAATCATCACTTTAGTGCCCCTACTGATAATAATGGCCATTTTAGGTGTAGTCGGAGATCTTTACGAATCACTGATAAAACGCCAGGCCGGCGTTAAAGATAGCGGCAATATTTTACCTGGACACGGCGGAATTTTAGATCGAATTGACGCCTTAACTTCTGCACTTCCATTTGCCATCTTGGCATTATTAATTTTTTATTCACCTTCAATATGACAGCTAACCGCAAAATAACAATACTCGGTTCTACCGGAAGTATTGGAGAAAGTACGCTAGACGTAGTGAATCGTCATCCGGATCGTTTCCAAGTATTTGCACTGACTGCTAATAAAAATGTCACAAAAATGTTATCTCAATGCCAGCGCTTTCAACCTCGATATGCGGTTATGCTGAATAGCGAAAGCGCCGAGCAATTATCTAAAGCAATACAAGCGGCAAACATTAATACTGAGGTACTCTCGGGGATTGAGTCATTAGAAAAAGTAGCGTCACACCCTGAAGTGGATGCAGTCATGGCGGCCATCGTCGGTGCTGCTGGGATTCGCCCAACATTCGCTGCAGCTCGTACAGGGAAACTGGTATTACTTGCCAATAAAGAAACATTAGTAATGGCCGGACGGATTTTCATGGATCTGGTCAAGCAGCACAACGCCACTCTACTACCCATCGACAGCGAGCATAATGCGATTTATCAATCATTGCCGCATCATTTCAATGGAAATTTAACCACAGTTGGTGTTAGCCGCATCCTACTAACTGCCTCAGGCGGTCCATTTCGTTGCTCACCCGTAACCGCATTGGAAAAAGTCACTCCGGAACAAGCTTGTGCACATCCAAACTGGGATATGGGGCAAAAGATTTCTGTTGATTCAGCGACTATGATGAATAAAGGATTAGAAGTTATAGAAGCCCATTGGCTGTTTGATGCGGCACCCGAAAAAATTCAAGTCGTCATACACCCACAAAGTGTCATCCACTCTATGGTTGCTTATGTGGATGGCTCAGTCATTGCACAATTAGGCAATCCTGATATGCGTACTCCCATAGCGCATGCCATGGGCTATCCGGATAGGATTGACAGCGGAGTTTCAGCTTTAGACATGTTCAAAATCGCTCATTTAGATTTTGAAGAGCCTGATTTTAAGAAATTCCCATGTCTACGCTTAGCTTATCAAGCGCTCGCAACCGGCGGCAATATGCCAGCAGTGCTTAATGCCGCCAACGAAATAGCGGTAGAATCATTTCTAACCCAACGCATACCATTCACCGCAATTCCCGCCATGATTGAACACACTATGCAGTCGGTCAAAGCAGAAGAAATGACTACCTTAGAGGATGTACTGAAAACAGACGCTATTGCGCGCGATATTGCACATGATTGGCTCACAAGCCTGCAATAATGCAAATCACTAAAATCTTCTAAGGTTAGCTATAATGCCATTTTTCATTATGCAACTATTGAGTGTTAATTCAACTCAGAGATGAAATAATAAGTTTTGTGCAGTTAAAATCGCTACGCCTATTTATTTCTTGTACAATGGTCTGATATGACAATCACTTACACTATCATCTCTTTCATTATTGCCTTAGGCATCCTTATCACGTTTCATGAGTTTGGGCACTATTTAGTTGCCCGTTGGAGCGGCGTAAAAGTATTACGATTCTGTATTGGTTTTGGTCAACCTATTTTCCGCAGACGTTGGGGCAAAGATCAAACTGAATGGGTCATTGCAGCGATTCCTTTGGGCGGCTATGTCAAAATGCTGGATGAAAATGAAGGTAAAGTAGCTATTGAAGACCTGCCTCGCTCCTTTAACCGACAACCGGTAGCACGCCGCTTTGCAATCGTGGCAGCAGGTCCTATCGCCAATTTCTTATTAGCGATTGTTTTGTACTGGTTTTTATTTATATTGGGCGTACACGGAATGAAACCTGTGTTAGGACCTGTTGAACCATCGACAGCTGCCGCCTACGCTAAATTTGAAGCGGGAGAAACCATAGTCAGTATTGAAAATGAGGCCGTGGCAAGCTGGCAGGATGCGCGCTGGACTTTATTGAGATACGCCATCGATCAATCGAGCAATGTAAAAATACAAACCATCAACAAGAACGGTGAAATTAATTGGCGACAATTAGACTTGAGCAACGTCGATCCGGATAAATTGAATGAGAATTTTCTGGGCATTATCGGCTTAAATAGCTATCAACCTACCATCAAGCCAGTCATTGGCCAAGTCATGCCTGATGGTGTAGGCTATAAGGCGGGTTTGCTGATCGGAGATGAAATTTTAACTGCCAATGATACTGAGATCCAAACCTGGATGGATTTTGTACAAGTAATACGCTCAAGTCCGGGCCACCTATTAGAACTGGAAATCTTACGTAACAATCAAATTACATCACTGACCATTACACCTGAAACAGCAACTGAAAATGGTAAACAAATCGGGAAAATTGGCATTGCGCCCGTCGTTAATCAAGCAGAATTTGATGAATTACTGGTTACAGTAAGTTATCCACCGGCAAAAGCCATTCATAAAGCCATTGAGAAGACATGGGAAACAACCATTCTTACCCTGCAAATGCTCTCTAAAATGATTATGGGGGACGTATCATGGAAAAATGTAAGCGGCCCCATTTCAATTGCTGATTATGCAGGTCAATCGGCTCAAATGGGTTTAGCATCGTATCTGGCATTTCTTGCACTCATCAGTGTCAGTATTGGCGTTCTCAATTTACTACCTATACCGGTGCTTGATGGTGGTCATTTAATGTACTATCTCATAGAAATTATCAGAGGGAACCCTCTGCCTGAGAAAACCATACTAATTGGCCAAAGGATAGGCATGGCAATGCTATTTACACTGATGACTTTTGCTATCTATAACGATATCAATCGGCTTATTACTGGTTAGATAATGAAATTCAGGCATCTTGTTGCACTTGTTAGTTTCATCTGTACTTTTCCATCCTGGGCCAGTGACACTTTCGTAGTTAAAGACATTCGTATTGAAGGGATACAGCGTACCGAAGCAGGTACTGTATTTAGTTATCTTCCCGTAAAAGTAGGCGATACGCTGGACGAAGCAAAAGCAACGGAAGCCATCAAAGCACTCTATGCAACCGGATTCTTTAAGGATGTAAAATTAAAATCCGAGGATGGAATTCTAATTGTACAAGTTGATGAACGTCCGGCGATTGCACAAATTAGTATTAATGGTGCAAAAGAATTTGAAAAAGACAAACTTCTGGAAGGCTTGAAACAAGCAGGTATCTCGGAATCGCGGATTTTCAGCCGCTCACTATTAGAAAGAGCGGAACAAGAATTAAAGCGCCAATATATCAGTCGTGGCAAATACGCTGTCACAATCACAACCACCACAACTCCGCTAGAACGTAATCGCGTTGGCATTAATTTTGATATTAATGAAGGTCGTACGGCCAGGATCAAGAAAATCAATTTCGTAGGTAACGAGAAATTTAACGATAATGAGTTACGTGGTTTATTTGTTCTCAGGAAACCCGATCTGTTATCTTGGTTCACCAAAAATGATCAATATTCAAAACAAAAGTTATCTGCTGATTTAGAAACGCTACGATCTTATTATCTTGATCGAGGCTATCTTGAGTTTAATATTGAATCCACTCAAGTATCGATAACACCAGATATGCGTGATATCTATATCACCATCAACCTTACTGAGGGTGCTCAATATACTGTTTCCGATATCAAAGTCGCTGGCGAGCCCTTATTGCCAGAAGAAGAAATACGCAAATTGATATTATTGAAGACAGGAGCCGTATTTGCACGTCAGAAATTAACCGAATCCGTAAAACTAATCACCGATCGATTAGGGGATGAGGGGTATGCATTTGCAAATATCAATGCAGCGCCGGAATTGGATCATGAGAATCGACAAGCGGCCTTCACTTTTTTTATCGACCCAGGTCGACGTGTGTATGTAAGGCGCATCAATATAACCGGCAATGATCGCACGCGCGACGAAGTGATTCGACGAGAATTTCGACAAATGGAGGGAGCATGGCATTCCACTAAAAATATTAATCTCTCCAAACAAAGGGTTGACAGATTATTCTTCTTTAATAGTGTCAATGTAGAAACGCCCGCTGTTCCTAATAAAACTGATCAGGTTGACATCAACGTCAAAGTGGAAGAGAGACCAACCGGGGCTATTATGTTTGGCGCGGGTTACTCTGATCGGCAAGGCCTGATATTGAATGGCTCGGTATCTCAGAACAATATTTTTGGTACAGGCAACTTTTTCAGTCTTGATGTAAATACAGGCGCTATCAATAAAACCTATGCAGCATCATTTACCAATCCCTACTTTACTGTCAATGGCGTAAGTCTTGGATTTGATGTCTACAAACGTGACTTAGATACGCGAGCATTATCTAGAGTTGGTACATTCAAGACCGAAACTGTCGGTGCAGGCATACGACTAGGCATACCTATTGCAGAAAATGATATCGTATCGTTAGGTTTGGCCGCTGAAAATACGGCATTGAGTGTTTTTAAAGATAGTCCCAACCGTAATATAAATTTTCTTTGTGAATTCGGGGGAAATTGCCCAGATGGTCAAGCCGTTTTACCACAAAAAATATCTACCAATAATTTTCCACTCACATTAAGTTGGGCGCGGGATAGACGGGATAGCGCTATTTGGACTACGTCTGGAACGACGCACCGGTTGTTTGGTGAGGTCAGTGTACCCGGTGGGGATTTGGATTATTATAAAATTAGCTATCATCAAAAATGGTTCTTTCCAATTACCGATTTCTTCACCTTGATGTTAAATGGAGAAGCTGGATACGCTGATGGCTATAGCGGGAATACACTACCCTTTTTCAAAAACTTCTTTGCTGGGGGTAACAATTCTGTCAGGGGTTATGATCTAAATTCTTTAGGTCCACGAGATGTCAATATTAGTACTAATTCTAGGTTGTTTGCAGTAGGCGCCAGTAAACGTGTCGTCGGAAATATAGAGTTGATGTTTCCGGTCCCATTCATGAAAGATGATCGATCATTACGCCTTAGTTTGTTTGTCGATGGCGGTACAACATTTAACAGATTCGATACTGTCACTAAAGTAGATAGTTCTGGTAAGACCGTTGAAGTTCCTGGTTTTGGTGATCTCATGCGCTATTCGACTGGTATCGCTCTCACCTGGGTATCTCCGATGGGGCCGCTAAAAGTCAGTATTGCACAACCATTAAATGATCAACCCAGTGACAATTTGCAGAGATTCCAATTTATGTTTGGACAACAATTCTAATTTAGCTGAAATCACTCTCAGTGAATATATTGAAACCTATCTACATACAACAACGAAATATCGTAATAGGTATTATGCTCATTGTATGCACGCATGTTGCTTTTGCGTCTGTTGCAAGTGATATCAAGATTGGGGTTGTCAATACAGAAAAGATATTGCGTGAGTCAGTGCCAGGCATTCAAGCACAAAAGAAAATTGAACAAGAATTTATGCCACGGGATGAAGATATCAAGAAAATGGCAATTCAAGCTAAGTCGCTACAAGATAAGCTTGAAAAAGATAGTACTCCTCTGACGGAAACAGAACGACGTAACTTAGAAAGAATCCTGGCCAATCTCAGTCGTGAATATCAGCGTGCACAAAGACAGATGCGGGAAGACTTGAGTGTTCGTCAAAACGAAGAATACAGTCTTATTCTGGAACGCACCAATAAAGCCATTAACAAAATCGCTGAAAAAGAGAAATATGATCTGATATTGCAACTCCAGGACTCGGTATACAGAAGTCAGCGCATTGATATCACTGATAAAGTAATTAAAGCGCTGGAGAATGAATAACCTGCCATTAGGAAAACAGGCATACCAGTAATTAATCGAGAGTTATCTTGGATTAAAAGGAAAATTGAATGAATACCATGAACATCCACGACATTTTGAAATACTTACCGCATCGCTATCCGATTCTATTAGTAGATAGAGTGCTTTCTTACGAGTTAGGTAAAGATATTGTTGCGCTAAAAAATGTCTCCATCAACGAACCATTCTTTTCAGGTCATTTTCCACATCATCCCGTCATGCCGGGTGTATTGATTGTTGAGGCCTTGGCCCAAGCGGCCGCTATTCTGACGATGAAAACAGAGAATGTCGTCAACAATGATAATATGATTTATTATTTTGTCGGCATTGATGGGGTGCGTTTCAAAAAACCCGTCATGGCAGGTGATCAGCTCATTCTCAAAGTTACCATAGAGCGACAAATCAAAGGTTTATGGAAATACTCCGCTCGAGCGGAAGTTGATGAGCAACTGGTAACCGAAGCAACCTTAATGTGTGCAGCTAGAACCTTATAATTTTTAAGCAATAAACATTTCCGTTGAAAGTATTTTATCAAGCGGAAAATTCATACGTGGATACTTCCTATCGCAATGTATCGATTGGCGGTGTTGATGAAGCAGGCAGAGGGCCATTGGCCGGGCCGGTATTTGCAGCGTGTGTCGTGTTAGATACAGCTTACAAAATAGATGGGTTGGCTGATTCGAAAAAACTGAGTGAGAAAAAACGTAACGAACTCACCATGGCTATCAAAAAATATGCCAGAGCATGGTCTGTCGCTTCCGCCTCAGTAATAGAAATTGATCAGTTAAATATTTTGCAAGCTAGCTTACTGGCAATGAAAAGAGCGGTAGAAAGCTTACCTTTCGCACCTGATATGATACTGGTTGATGGGAATCAGCGTCCGCACTTAAATTGTCCAACACGCACCATCATCAAAGGCGATAGCCTGGTTCCTGCAATCTCAGCCGCATCAATCTTAGCGAAAACAGCGCGCGATGCCGAAATGCATAGACTGCATCAGCTTTTTCCACTATATGGATTTGATCAACACAAAGGATATCCGACCAAGGATCACCTCAGCGCATTGCATCGGCATGGAGTCAGTGCGATACACCGGCAAAGTTTTGCGCCTGTAAAAGCATTAAAAGACAGTGAATTCTCAGCTACTAATCCATGAAAATATACTATACAAAGCCATACCGATCACTTTTTAGCTAATGTAAATGAGGCTGTTTTACGCATCATAAGGAGATTGTTGACTTTATGCGTATAATGCCCAATGTTCAATTTAGCTCAGAAGCCCAATAATAGCTCTGATTGTTATGATTTTTTTAATTTCTGATTATTACTAAAATAAGGATAGCTCCTATGCGCATCGAAAAAAATACTGTGGTTTCACTCAACTACGAATTATCAGATTCAGAAGGAAATGTTCTGGAGAAAACCCAAACACCGATTAGTTATTTGCATGGTGGCTATGGCGGTATTTTTCCTTTGGTGGAAGAAGCGCTGCATGAAATGGAGATTGGTCATTCTTGTTCTATTTCGATGGAACCGGAAAATACTTTCGGTGAATACGATGAAGAGCTGATTCGCGTTGAACCACGCAGCTCCTTTCCTGACAATGTCGCTGTGGGCATGCATTTTGAAGGGGGAGCGGAAGGCTCGGACGATATCATCGTATACACCGTTACAGAGATTGTTGACGATACCGTCATCGTGGATGGCAATCATCCTTTTGCCGGCATGGCACTCAATTTCTCCTGCACGGTAACTGGGGTTCGTCCCGCCACACCGGAAGAAATTTCGCATCAACATGTGCATGGTGCACACGATCACGATCATTGATCCCATTTTGTATCCACACGCCTGAAAAATCAGCTTTTGCTTTTCTTATCAATCGCTTTCTTCAATACGTATAACTGTTCCAATGCCTGTCTAGGGCTGAGTTCATCCGGTGTCAGGTGCTGTAACATGGCAATCACTGGATGTTCTGCTGGCATCTCTTCTTCCGGTTCTGAAACGGAAGAAGAAAACAAATCCAGTTGAGATGCCTTATTTACACTTTCCTGCTCCAGTTTAATCAGGTGTTTTCTGGCCAATTTAATTACAGGTTCAGGAACTCCCGCCAACGCAGCGACTTGTAGGCCATAGCTCTGGCTGGCCGGACCTGCGGTCACTTTATGCAGAAAAACAATACGGTGCTTATACTCCACGGCATCCAGGTGCACATTCTGGATTTGCTTAAACTCTTCAGCCAGTTTAGTGAGTTCAAAGTAATGTGTCGCAAAAAGCGTAAAGCTGCGATTCTTATTCACCAAATGTCGGGCAATGGCAAATGCCAATGCCAATCCATCAAAAGTCGAGGTACCGCGCCCAATTTCATCCATGAGCACTAGGCTATGTGCGGTGGCGTTATGCAGAATGTTCGCCGTTTCTGTCATTTCCACCATAAACGTTGAACGCCCGCTGGCGAGATCATCTGCCGCACCAATTCGGGTAAAAATCTGATCCAATATACCAATGCACACTTTTTTTGCGGGCACATAACTGCCGCAATGCGCCAACAAAGCAATGAGTGCAATCTGCCGCATATAAGTTGATTTACCACCCATGTTGGGACCGGTAATCATCAACATTTGCGGCTTGCCAGTTTGTTCTGCACCCAATTGGACATCGTTGGCCACAAAATTCTCTACCTGATTTTCCACCACTGGGTGACGCCCCGTTTCAATGGTAAAAATAGCTTCATCAGATAAGAGAGGAGCGACATAGTCAAGTGCTTGCGCTCGCTCAGCAAATGCACACAAGACATCGATTTCAGCCACACTCGCGGCCATTTTCTGTAGTGCGTGGATATGCGGTAACAGCGCCACCAATAATTTATCATATAAAAATTTTTCACGCGCCAATGCCCGATCCTGTGCAGACAAAGCTTTATCTTCGAAAGCTTTCAGTTCCGGCGTGATATAGCGCTCGGCGCTTTTCAATGTCTGTCTGCGTCGGTAATCATCGGGAATCTTGTCGCTGTGTGCATGCGTGACTTCGATATAAAAACCATGCACACGATTGTATTCCACCTTTAGATTAGGAATGCCGGTGCGCTCTTTTTCACGAATCTCAAGCTGCAACAAGAACTCACCACAATTATTTTGTAACGCACGTAATTCATCCAGCTCAGCATCGTAACCATTGGCAATCACATTGCCTTCGCGCAAAACCACGCCAGGTTCTTCCAGCAGCGATTGATTCAATAACTCAACCAATGCAGGTTCCACCTGCATGCTCTCTATCAACTGAAGCATTCTCTCGCTGCAACCATCCGCAATCGCCTGAATGATTTCTGGCAATCGTCTTAAACTGTCACGCAGGCCAGAGAGATCTCTCGGTCGTGCAGATTTAAGGGCAATGCGCGCAGTGATTCGCTCGACGTCGACAATTTGACGCAGCAGACGCTGTGCAGTCGAGAAACTATTCTGCCCATTGTCTCCGATCAATGCGGTAACGCTATCCAGTCGTTTCTGTATCGCTGCCCGATCACGTAATGGATGATGCAGCCAGACTTGCAGCAAACGACTACCCATGTTGGTAGAACAAGTATCCAATAATGACAATAATGTGGGCGACCTTTCGCCGCGAAGGGTTTCAGAAATTTCCAGATTCCGACGAGTCGCTGCATCCATGCGCACATAGATACTGTCATGTTCAGCTTGTAATGAAGCGATATGCAGCGCAACAGACCCTTGCGTCAGGCGGGTGTATTCCAATAATGCACCAGCAGCGCAGATTGCCATCGATAAATCCTCGCAACCAAAACCAGACAGATCATGCGTTTCAAACTGTCGAGTCAACTGACTGATCGCGCTATCCAGATCAAATTGCCATAATGGCAGCCGCTTTAATGCCCATTGCTTGCCTTGCAATTCAGGCAATGCCAATGATTCTGGTACAAGAATTTCCGAAGGCTGCAGGCGTTCCAGCTCACTGAGCAAATTTTGCGGCAATGTCTCCATAACGCGTAATTGCCCTGCAGCAAGATTTAACCAGGCTAACCCCAGCAGTGATTCATGCATCCATAAAGCCAGCAATATGCAATCGCGCTTATCCTCTAGCAACACTGCATCAGTCAACGTTCCCGGCGTGATAATGCGAGTGACTTCGCGTGCAACAGGCCCTTTGCTGGTAGCCGGATCTCCCACTTGCTCACAGATAGCGATAGACTCGCCCGCCTTGACCAGTTTAGCCAGATACTGCTCGGCAGCGTGATACGGCACGCCTGCCATTTTAATCGGCTCCCCGGCTGAAGCACCACGTTGGGTTAAAGTAATTCCCAATAGCTTGGCCGCTCTTTCCGCATCCTCAAAAAACAGCTCATAAAAATCCCCCATACGGTAAAACATGAGCATGTCAGAATGCTGTGCTTTGATGCGCAAATATTGCTGCATCATCGGCGTATGCTGGTCTTTTTGAGCTTTCATGGATTCTGCAAAAGATTATTTTGGGTTGAAGATACCATTATCATGATGAATTATGTGGTGATCCAACATTTAGCACTTAAACATAAAAGCACGCTGAGGGGTAGTTATTAGTAACTTAAAGGGATCGGAATAAAATCCCTATCGACAAATTTGGCACCGGCTCTTCGTCTCTGGCACGTCTGAAGCATAATTCAATTGATAAATTGAAGATCGGATCGCGCAATCGCACAAACGATTATCAGAATAAAACAGATTCTCAGTTGTTACCAATGAGGTTGAAACGCAGGAGCGACTGGAATCCCTATGCAATCTGGGTGCGATATCATCCAAGACTACTAGATTTCCAGACCGTTACCCGCAAAAGGACTTGTTCATCACCGCAATTCTGCGTTTTGTATCGCATCGCTATTGCAGATAAATCGAACCATCGTTAATTTGCCCAAAAACGGTATAGGGCAAAGCAACCGTATCCAATGCACCGGATAGCGCCAAATCAATGAATATGAGCTGCGGTACCGACCCAAACCACAGCGCCGTCCGTGACGGTTTGCCACGCAGAATGCAAATATCGTAAGCAACCCCGCTATAAACTCGCGGTATCGCTTCACAGGAAGTTCTGGCTTGCTTAAGATTGTACTTTGCCACCGAATCACCTCGGATTACCGTATTGACAGTACCGCACCCCAGGAGCAACAACGCGACCAAACAGGCGAATTTATTTCTAAATTGAATTTTCATTTGCTTAATTCAATTTCTTCCCCACCCAATCCACTACACTGATAAGCGCGGCAGGGAGTTGTTCCGGTTGTGTACCGCCCGCCTGGGCCATATCCGGTCGTCCGCCACCTTTACCACCGACTTGCTGGGCAACAAAATTCACCAATTCACCGGCTTTGATCTGACTGATCAAATCGGCACTGACACCCGCAATCAGTGTTATTTTCCCATCTTCAACCGCGCTGAGTACGATGACACAGGTTTTCAGCTTGTCTTTGAGTTGATCAAGGGTTTCACGCAGAGTCTTGGCATCGGCATTTTCCACATTGGCAGCTAACACCTTAATGCCTTTTATTTCCTGTGCTTGCACAACCAGATCATCACCTTGTGAACTGGCGAGTTTGGTTTTTAAACGCATCAGTTCTTTTTCGGTTTGCCGCACATTGTCGATAATCTGCGCTATTTTTTGCGTCACTTCTTGCGGATTGGTTTTTAGGCTCTGAGATATTTCCAGTAATTGCGCCTCGCGCTGCTGGATATATTCGACCGCTGCTTTTCCGGTAACTGCTTCAACTCTTCGTATGCCAGCGGCCACGCCCGATTCCGTGACAATCTTAAAGAAACCGATTTGCCCTATTTGTGACACATGCGTACCACCACACAACTCAGTGGAAAACTCACCCATTCCAATCACACGCACGACATCCGAATATTTTTCACCGAACAAAGCCATGGCACCGCGCTTAATCGCATCGTCATATTTCATGGTTTCCGAAGCAACAACCCAGTTGTGTCTGATCTGGTCGTTAACTAAACGTTCTGTTTCGCGTATTTCATCGGCAGTCATGGGCGCATTATGGGAAAAATCAAAGCGCGCGCGATTGGGATCCACCAGCGAGCCTTTTTGCGTTACATGAGTGCCAAGTACCTTGCGCAGTGCAGCATGCAGCAGATGAGTGGCAGAGTGATTATTCGCAGTACTGGTACGGCTAAGTGGATTGACCTTGGCCAGCACGGTATCTTTGATCACCAAGCGACCGCTACTTAACAGCCCTTTATGGCCAAATACACCAGCTTGTATTTTTTGGGTATCCGTCACTGCGAAGGTGCCATTGGCTGCGAGCAATTCGCCGCTATCGCCGACTTGCCCACCGGATTCGGCATAAAAAGGCGTTTGATCCAGAACAACCACCGCTTCATCACCCGCTTCGATAAAATCGACCGGACTACCTTGTTTATAAATGGCTAATACCTGCCCTTCATGTTGCAACGCTTCATAGCCATAGAAAGTGGTTTGACTACCGTTATATTCGATCCCTTCCTGCATGGTGAATTTGTTGGCCGCGCGTGCTTGCTCACGCTGGCGCGCCATGGCTTGCTCAAAACCGGCATGATCAACGGTAATGCCGCGCTCGCGCGCGATGTCGGCGGTCAGATCCAGCGGGAAACCGAAGGTATCGTAAAGTCGAAAAGTCGTTTCTCCATCAAGCACCGTCACTTTCTGACCTAAAGCAGTCTCCAGAACCTGCATGCCATGTTCCAGTGTTTCGGCAAAACGCTCTTCTTCCTGCTGCAAAACCGCTGCAACACGCGCCTTGGCCGCTACCAGCTCAGGATAGGCTTGCCCCATCACCTGACTTAGATCTTCTACCAATTGATAAAAGAACGGTTGTTTT
>Ga0209582_1000627_pt1 | contig 20502 bp, 28 predicted proteins | sample KloWWTmetKNB5Kit_FD_187176 | JGI IMG/M metagenome (GOLD analysis project Ga0209582, IMG submission 187176) | Active sludge microbial communities from Klosterneuburg, Austria, studying microevolution and ecology of nitrifiers - Klosterneuburg... | ecosystem: Engineered > WWTP > Aerobic digester >...
CGCGATTGGCTCGTTGAAAGTGATTTTGCAGATGAGCGGTATGAAGGTGGTTGAGCGAGATCCGAGTTACACCACGCAGCTTTGTCATGTTTGTGGCCATGTGAACGACTTCGACGCAGCTTCACGGCTGGAGGTCGTTTGCGAGTCTTGTGCGTCCTGTTACGACCAGGACTACAATGCGGCTCACAACTTACTGACCGGGCGACGACCAAAGTCGGCCGGTAAAGAGTTGCAAGCGGTGGTTTAGCTTCAGTTTTGCCGGAGCCGCTCGCAAGCTAGACCTGTAGAGGGTTTAGGCCTTGCGAGCGGCTTGTGCGGGGTGACGGCTGGCCTGCTGTTGCGAGGTCGCTCGCAAACCTTCTGCTAACTTCTTTCGTCGCAGCGGCTTGCGCTGTCGAGGTGATTATGCCCGCCACCGGCTTTGAAGGTTGGCACAGCTCTTCGAACAGCAAGATGCCCTTGCCGCTGCGTGTGATTATGCCCGCCACCGGCTTTGAAGGTTGGCGCCTGTAGTGCAAACATCGAATAACAGCCCTCCGGGCACGTGATTATGCCCGCCACCGGCTTTGAAGGTTGGCACAACGCGAACGGGTTGGGGCTTAACTCTTTGCACTTGTGATTATGCCCGCCACCGGCTTTGAAGGTTGGCACGAGTTGGCGGACTAAACCTCGGACAGCGGAGTTATGTGATTATGCCCGCCACCGGCTTTGAAGGTTGGCACTCTCTGGGGCACCCGCGATGTTCGCACCGGGCAGCAGTGATTATGCCCGCCACCGGCTTTGAAGGTTGGCACGCCTGTTCCTGAAGGGATTGGTTGAGTTAACTATTGGTGATTATGCCCGCCACCGGCTTTGAAGGTTGGCACCATTTACGCAAATCACTACTTCAGCTTTTTCCAGGAGGTGATTATGCCCGCCACCGGCTTTGAAGGTTGGCACACACAGCTAACAACATAGGTATATGCCTGCCAGCCCGTGATTATGCCCGCCACCGGCTTTGAAGGTTGGCACGTATTCTCCGTCGAAGTGCCCTGCGGTCGCACGATTTCGTGATTATGCCCGCCACCGGCTTTGAAGGTTGGCACGATAAGGCACTTGTTGTGATTATGCCCGCCACCGGCTTTGAAGGTTGGCACCCCGTTTGTTAGGCGACGAGTGATTATGCCCGCCACCGGCTTTGAAGGTTGGCACGCCGATCCGCGGGCGTTTGGCGTTTCTTGGTTGCGAGTGATTATGCCCGCCACCGGCTTTGAAGGTTGGCACCTGTGCGAGCAGAACATTGCCGCCGAACTCGTCCAGTGATTATGCCCGCCACCGGCTTTGAAGGTTGGCACAGTGAGAGCGGCAGACCTCCCGTCAGCAGCGATCTTGTGATTATGCCCGCCACCGGCTTTGAAGGTTGGCACACACCAGTTTAGGAACACGTCCTTTGTGATTATGCCCGCCACCGGCTTGGAAGGTTGGCACCATGCGTGAGGCAACCAACGGCAGAAGCTAGCGACTGGTGATTATGCCCGCCACCGGCTTTGAAGGTTGGCACGAACACGTGGCGGGAATCTCCGCAGACGTGTTAGAGTGATTATGCCCGCCACCGGCTTTGAAGGTTGGCACCCCGAACGTCAAATGATCCCGCGGCCGATTCGATCGAGTGATTATGCCTGCCACCGGCTTTGAAGGTTGGCACATCACGGGGTAGTGCGGCGGACCCAGTGACTTCAAAGGTAATTATGCCTGCCACCGGCTTTGAAGGTTGGCACTGGACTTCGTGATTGATCGCCCCTGTCGCATCTTGGTAATTATGCCTGCCACCGGCTTTGAAGGTTGGCACCAGGACATTCTGGCAGGGCTCAAATCTGGACCGCTGTGATTATGCCCGCCACCGGCTTTGAAGGTTGGCACACGACGTCCGTGTCTTACAGGCACTGTCGGAGGTGATTATGCCCGCCACCGGCTTGGAAGGTTGGCACTATTCTCAAGTTGCGCTTTTTTGCTTCGTGTGTCCAGTGATTATGCCCGCCACCGGCTTGGAGGGTGGCACGGCAACTATCCAGGAGAATCTTTATGATGATGAACCAAGGGGACATTGAGTGGGCTTGCGGCCGGACCCACGCCTGCCCCAACGTGCGGGCAGGCTTGCGATTGCTGTTCCGGCTGATGGAGGCAGTCAACACCCAGTCTGATGGCTGGGCTTACTGGTCTGCCCCGGGCAAGTCCTCAGAGAAGCTGCAGGTGTTGCTGGCAACTGCCGGGAATCTCATGCACGGCACCAGCGGAACGATTTCGGCGGCGGATCTCAAGAAGGCGATCGTGCCGATCCGCACCATGGTTACGGTACAGAAAAAGAAACAAGCCAAATACGGCAACACGTTCGATTTTGACGTGGACGCCGCCTTAACCGAAGGAGAACAATCGTGCCAAAGCAAAAATCGTTAATCGGGTTCCTGGCTCTCCTTGGAGAGATCGGGCACCCGAACCGGCAGAAACTGACTCGCATCTTTTACGAGAAACGTCGCCCGTCGTTGGACGTGCCGTTTGATGAAAAGGTCGAGCCGGATACGTATTTGCAGCCGGAAGATTTCGATGAGGTGATTCACCGGAACGTGCAGGAGAAGTTGGCCTGGCCCGGTGTGCACGGCATTGCCCTCTACGAGTGCCAGGACATGTGCAGTTCGCATTTGGGCGAGCAGAAGTGTATGATCTTTGGTCCGGGCTGCACGTACAAGACTGTGGATCAGGCTTTGTGGTACGACAAAGAGCGGAAGATCCCCGCTAAGCTGGACGCGGAGCTGGTCTCGACCACCAAGTGGCCCGTTGCCTATTATTTGAAACCGGAGGTTGAGCGGCGATGACGAAACACTACACGTTGCAAGAGGAGTTTTACGAGCTTCGCAGCATCGTGGCCAGCGATCGCGACAGCGGGCAACGAAGACTGCAAGGTCTACCGTTAACTATTTACCACAGAATGGGCTCGCTGGTTATTAGTCTTTGCGGTCCAGAAATCGATGACTATCCCGGCAGCCACAAGTTAGAAGACTTGGCAGCTTCGCTGGGGCGACCGGCTTCGTACCGCGATACGTTGCGGTGGTCGCGGCGGTTTTACAATTTCTGTTTGGCGATCGGGCAGCCGCCAGAAGCTTTGGCGGATGCTTTTACGTGGTCGCACATTCGGCAGCTACTGGTGATGCCGGACATGGCCTCGGCAGCCTTACTGTTTGCCTTGTGCTGGCGAGATCGGCCGTCTGCCTCAGAATTTCAGGTTGAGGTGCGTAAAGCCGTCGCGGCTCTAAAACGGAGCGGCGGCCACGGCTATTACCCGCACAGTGTCGCGTTTTACCGTGCTACAGCTACGGGTCGGCGACCTAAAGCGCCGAAGGACGTACAGGAGGCGGCTATTCGTTTGAACTCTGCAGCTACATCCTGGTTGCGGTTGTACGATAGCTGCTCGGTATTATTCTCACCGAACGATGAGCTGCATTTGGCAGAAATTGAGCGTAGGCTTGCCGATGCGGTGCGGCGTCTCACACACATCGTTGCAATTTCACCAGAAGAATATGCGGCGGAAATTGCCACAGAGAACGCACGGGATTCAGCGGAAGCTGCAACCCGGCGGGCTTCCCAGGCTGAGGATGATACGGAAGAGTACGAGGAGTATGAGTTCGAGGAATGTGAGGAGATTGTAGAGGATGTCGAAAACGAAGAGGACGGATAATGTCGTTGAACATTCCTGAGATCGACAAATTTCACAACCACTTGGACGTTTGCAAGCAGTGCCGCGACAATCCATTTGGCTTGTGTACGGTCGGAGCCTCGCTGCTGCAGCAAGCGGGTTCGGCCGCCGACGCGTCTTTGGCGGCTATTATTACACCACAACCCGATACCTGCCGTTGCTGCGGCCGCGAAGAAGGCGACGGCAAGTTCGGCACGTGTGACGGCTACTGCGATACGGAGAACTAATGGCTACCAAACTTAGACACATTGGCGGCGGGCAGTTTGTGCTCGGCGGCCGAACTGTCGGTCCCGACTACAATCATCCGGCCGCAGCGGAAAGTCTCGGCTGGTCGTTGCGTCGGGTGCAAAAACGGAACGGCGAGACGGTGTTTTTGGCGAGAGCTCCGCAAGGCAAGCAGAACTGTCGGCATCAATTGACGGACGGCACAGTGGATTGCAAAGAGTGCGGTGTGACCGCTTCCGAGTTTATCGCGGCTGCAAGTGATTACTTGCACGAGCGGGCAGAAACATGAAGATCTCCGAGGTTCTGTCACAAATTCGCGGGTTCACGGACTATATCAGCGAACTTAACGGCGACACCGCGACACACGGCGGGCAGGCCCTGACACGGTGGGATTACGTCCTGAGCGTGTACGGGCCTGCTCCGGTGTTGTGGGTGCGGGGGAGCCTGGGGCACATTCACTCACCACTGCAGGCCGTCACGCTGGGCTGGGCGGGCTGTGACGAAATGCGGGCATTGCGGCCGCGTGAGGAAGAAGTGCAAACCGTTTTGGATTTGTCGCCGCGGAATTACGATTTGTTGGAGCGGGCGATTTTTCTGCGGGAGCCGTGGAACAAGCAACTGCGGGCGGATCTCATTGCCGCCTGCGGGCTGGAGAGCGAACAAACCAGCAACTGGTTCAAAGACATTTACAAGAAGGAGTACTCACGGTGAGTTTTTACGCGACGATGCAAGGCGAGCTTGAGTATCCTGATGCGGCCAGTTTTGCGCAGGTGGTGTCGGTGTTGCGGTTGATGTGTCAGGCTCGCGTAACGGTTGCCGTGTCGCAGGAATACACTGAAGACGGGAAATACGCGGAAGATGCGGAAGAGGACGAGCGTCGCGAGGAGCTACCGTTCGAAAGGCCCGACTGGTCGTAAGGTTGGCCGGTTGCTCGCACAGCTGATTTTTACGACAATTGCGAATAATCCGCCGCCACGGACCGCAATTGTCATTCACGGAATTGCACCATTGGAATCGCAACATGGTTAAGATTATTGTTCAACGTCCCGTCATTCCCAACAGTCTGGGTTCCGATGTAAACGGAGCGACCATTTGGGGCGAAGGCCTGAACACAATTGAACCTACGGTATCGCTGACACCGGCCATTAAGGCCGCTTTTGCTGTTGGTGCGCAACGGGTTCATTTCAAAGGGCCAGAGTTTGTAGGCGACTTTAAGCTCGCAGACGACTGGGTGGAAGTAGAGTTGCGACACGGGCGGCTGGTTTTAGTCCGCACGTGTCTGTATGAATTTCAGGGCTGGGTACCTCGCTCGGCCGAAACATAGTCACCGTCTATCCAAGGAGTTTCAGAGTGGCAAATCATAATTTTCCGTTGATCGCTGAAGACATTGACTTTGGCGATGACGAAGAACTTCGCGACGCCGTCCCAGCTTATGTCCGCGGCTCCGCGGAAGAAGACGACTTTGACGATGAAGACGACGAAGACGATGAAGATGACGACTTCGACGACGACTTCGATGACGATGAGGACGAGGAAGAAGACGACGAAGAAGATCTCGGCAAGGATTTCGTCGAAGAAGACGAGGAAGATGATTTTGACGATGAAGATGACGACTTCGTCGAAGAAGACGACGAGCCCGAAGACGAGGAGTAGGCGTCGGCTCCCGCATTGAATTCCTTTCACTTAAATGGAGGTCACAGTCTATGTCCAAACGTATGTTGTTTGGGACCTGCGTCACAAATGGCGACAGGTTGAAGAAGGCTTGCGACAGTATGCGCAAAGCCGGAATTGCCGTGGTCGGCCCGCGGTATGTCAGTAACTACCCGGGCCGTGACTACAAGAAAACAAACGCCTGGGTGTTGCAACTGCCGGGCTGGTACGGGGAGTGCGCGTTCGACGCCGATGGCTCCGGGGTGATGTCCGGCGACAACGAGTCGGAGTATTACGACGAACGCCCCATCGACCAGAAAACGGGTAACCGGATCCTGAAGGACAACAATGGCGTGCCCTATCGGGTACACCCGGCTGTGTTGTCCGGGCAGAAGCTTCCCGGCGACGACGGCAACCTGGGCGACATTCGCCACTTGCGGCGACTGCTCAGCGAGTACGTTGCCGTCGGGGTTGCAGAAGAAGCCGCCCGCGTGGGCGGCACAATCGCCTATAAAACTGTCAACGAGACCACCGGCGAAATGACGCTGGCGGTCGATATTCCGGAGATGCTTTAACCTATGCCGCGAGTAATTGTGAAGGTGAAGCCTACGGGCAATCAAGTCGCCATCGACATCGACGGCGAAGGTTTCAAGGGCAAGCAGTGCGACGGAGTTTTGAATCGGTTCGTAGCCGCGGTCGGGAGCGATCCCAACGCGGTCAAGACCGAGCAAAAACCGGAGTACGCCATGGAAGGTGAGCAAGAAGCGGAGAGGATGGGCTAGGTGTCACCTGCCCAGCGTTCTGCTCGCTGTCGGCGTTTCATGCCCGGCGGGCTGCCAAAGTATGTGCGGTGTTATGACAACAACCGCACGGTCGATCGGTACACGGTCGTCTTTACTGGTCGCTATCGCCGTGCCAAAGATGATGAGTTCATCCACCTGGGCATGAGCGAGCATCCGTTTCATCCGCAAGGTTTTGGGCAGCACGGAAGCAGTCGTGACCAGATCGATCGTCCTCGCAGCGGGCATCTGGGTCGTCGGATCAAGTTCGAAGATCTGCCTGCCGATTGTCGGCAGTGCGTGCGCCAGACGTATCGCGAGTTATGGGATTTGAATGAACCCGATCCTGAAGGAGAGTTATGTCCGCCAAAAGTTTAGCCGAGCAGTTCGAGCTCAAGATCGGAGCCGGAATCCCTGGCTTGCTGATCCGCAGTCACGAACACGAAGATGCGATTGAAGAAATTCGCCAGGTCTGTTGCGACCCGACGAATCAGTGGCAATTGGCCACTTTCGATCTGGACGAGGGAATGATGGTCTTTCGCGAACACGAGCGTCGGTGGCTGCGGCTGCCACTTTCGTACACCGAGCAGACCAATGATCAGGGACAGCGCGTCTATGTTGAGCAGCCGGGGCGGATGCAAGACCCCGGACAGGCCATCACAGGGTTGCCGGGCCTGTCTTACGGCAAACTGATTGGCAGGGCTAATCCGGAAGATGGTCCAGAACATCCGCCGTCGGCAATTCTGGTGATGAAGAATCATCAGCGATGGCTCAATACGGCAGGCTTGGTGCAGCTGGTTGCCAATCGATTGTGGAACTATAAGCAGCGATATTGCCATATCGTCTTCTTGTCGCCTACGACCGAATTGCCCATTGAGCTGCGGAAGTTGTTCGAGTCGGGACACATCAAGCATCCGCTCCCCGACCGGGCGCAGATTCGCGAGGTTATCGAGTCGGTGGCCGAGGCTAAAGACCTACCGGAAAACATCGAGCCCGTGATCGATGCCTGCAGCGGCCTGACCCGCATGGGAGTGGAAGATGCCATTTCGCTGTCGTTGCGGGAGTTTGACACTGTGCATCCCAGCACGGTGTTTGATCTGAAGGCCGAGGCGTTCGAGAATTCCAGCGGGGCCTTGCAGCTCTACCGAGGTGGCTTGACTTTGGACGACTACGGCGGGGCGTATTTCCTGAAGGAGTTCTGTCTCGATCTGATGAATAGTCGTGAGGCGAACCCCAAGTTTCGCCCCAAGGGGATCTTCATCTGCGGACCTGGCGGTGTCGGGAAGACGCACTTTGCCAAGTGTTTGGGCTCGGTAGTTGGCCGGACGACAGCGATCGCTCGCCTGGCCAAGATCAAGTCCAAGTACCAGGGCGAAGCGGCGACCAACCTCGACATGATGTTCGAGGCTCTCAAAGCGATGTCGCCTTGCATGGCCCTGTTCGACGAAGTCGAAGGCCAGGTTTCGGGCGGCAAGGACACGGGGGCGACGGACGGCGGCACGAAAGCGGAGACCAACAGCGAACTGTTGGCCTTCATGGACAACCGCGACGACAAGGACGTCTTCATCATTGCCGCTTGCAACGACATCCGGCCCATCATGCGGGACATGCCGGAGTTCACGCGGCTGGGACGATTCGATGGAATGTTCTTCCTCGACTATCCCGGCCGGGCGGCCAAGGACGAAATCTGGAAGATCCACTTGGCGGTGTTCGAGCTGATCGATCCGACCGAGGATCGCAATGAGGCGTTTGCGCGTTTCAAGCGGGATCACGGGCTACCGGACGATCACCAGTGGACAGGTGCCGAAATCGAGGCGTGCTGTGCGTTGGCCCGCAAGCGTCGCCATCGTGGCGTCACGGTTAAGTCCGTCGGAGAAACGCTGGGCACGCTGGCCGATCGGGACGTGGGTTCCATTGAGGCCGTTCGCGAGTGGGCGGAAGCCAATCGTTGTTATGCCGCCGAGTATGACGGCATTTACAAGCGGAAAGAACATGAGCATCTTTTGGCGGAACTGAACGGCGGCGCAACCCAGCGTCGGCAGGTAGTCCGCAAGAAGTTGCCGCAGCGTAAACCAGAAGCCGATTACAATTAACAAACAAAAGTCAGACCCAATGCCGACACTTACAGCACGAAGGACGCCCATGTCCGAAAGTCAAACCAACGGCGCTAGCGTCGAAGAACACATTGTGCCCAAAGAGGGCGATTCGGAACGGGTGGCCAAGGCCGCCGAGCGGGTGCGGTTGCAGTACAAAGGGTTGCGGGTGCAGGTGACAGGTATCCCCAGTCGCCGGTGCGTGTCCGCCTCCCAGAAGGCGGAGGCTGCGGATCAGTTCGGGGCCGAAACCGATTCTGTTTCCATGAGCAGTTTGCTGTGGAACGCCAAGGAGCCCGCCGTGCGGGAATTGCGAGGGGCAATTGCCGCGATTTCCCGGACTTTCCATGCGAGGGATATGACGTTGCCCACCGTCACGGATGGGCTGCGCATGATCAAGCGGGACTGCGTCGGGGATATCGATCGTTTGCTGCGAAAGCAGGAAATTGAATTGACGTCCAAGGCTTTACAGTTGAAACAAGCACTGCCCGCAATTATTGAGCGGGAGCGGGAGCGGCGAGGTCGTCTTTTCAACGAAGAAGACTATCGCTTTGATCCGACGGCCGCCGTGGCGGTTCGTTGGTGGTTCCCGTCGGTTACGGAAGACAGCGATCTGGCCGAGCTCGACAGCTCGGTTTATCAGCGGGAAGTCGAGCGCGTCCGGCAGGAGATGCAGGGCGTAGTGACCAAGGCTGAAGAGCAGATGGCCGAAGAGATGTACAAGATGCTCGACGTGATCGTGGAGCGTTTGACAGGTACGGAGGAAGAAGGGTCCCGGGCGGGCAAGCCGAAGATGTTCAAAGACAACACTGTCGGCAAGGTCTTTGAGGAGCTGGACTTCATGTCTGTGCAGCTCAAAGAAAACGGGATCGGTGGCGAGGCGTTGACGAGGGCCGCCACGCGGCTCCGGTCGGCGCTTAGCGGGCAGACCGCGGACACGTTACCGGATGCTGTTCGGAAGAACAGTGCCTACCGGGAGCATGTTCGCGAGAGTTGCGCCAAGATTGCGGACGAACTGCTCAAGCAGGCCGTCCCGGAACGTCGCCGCAATATCTTGCGGAAGCGTTCTGCGTAAATTGGTTGGTTGTCGTTTTTTACCGGCCGGGCCGCTCGTAAGGGTTGCCCGGTTTTTTTTTCCAGGGAGGGATTGTCATGCGTAAGTTAATTTTGGTCGTGGTGACTGTGGTAGCATTGGTCCCGGGGTGTGCTGGGACGAAGACATCCTTGGTGGCGGGCTGTTACCGGAAAATCGATCCGGTGACGACTGCTCGCGTCGAGTACAGGATCGAGCAAAACCATGCCTCTCGTTAAATTTCACATCGGCGCAGACGGCCGTACGCAATGTCTCTACACTGAGGCCCTGGCTCCTTTGGCCAAACGGCTGGGAGCCAGTACGGAAAGGATTAGCCACGTGGAGCCAGTCGACGCAACACTTCGCGTGTTGTTTCATCTGGTGCGACGTTTGTGCGGAGAAGATGGCCTTTGCGGCCGCTGGCTCCGAACTTGGGATTGTCGCTGGCGGGTCAACTTCGGCCCGATCGGTGGAAGGATTTTTGAGCGGGACGAAGCAGGTAAATCTTTCGCGAGCCGTCAGGCCGCGATTGACTTCGAGATCCCGCTCGCAACTGTGTTTCTCGTGGAAGGCAAACCACCATGTTAGTATTATCTCGGAAGGTCGGAGAAAAGATTCGCATCGGCGAGAACATCGTTCTTACTATTGTGCGGATGCAGGGCGACAAAGTGCGGGTCGGAATTGAAGCCCCGCCCGACGTAATCGTGTTGCGAGACGAACTGCCGACCAGGCAGGCCGTGGAAGTGCAAGCAGATCAACCCACCAACTGACCCACTTACTGAACTGAGCCCGGCTGCCCTATTCGGCAGCCGGGCAATTTTGGAGATTTGCATGACACTTAATGCTGAATACCGGGACAAGGAAGAACATCTTACCGCGGAGCTGGCGAATCAGGTGCTGGCGGCCACTAACAGAAACTTGGTGGTGTGGGAGCTTGGCGATCCCCGGGGTTTGCAGGTAGCGCTGTCTTGCGGCTACGGGCTGTTGCTATCCGGCAATGAAACAGCGGGCACGGTTACGACGTATTTCAGAGCGTATTCCGACGATCACGAGCTGTTGGGTCAAGTGCGCGATGGACATCCTGATTTGAAATATAATTTGGCGGATTGTTACCGCCGTTTGAGCGATAAGCTGGATCCTCGTTGGAGCGAGCATCAGCGACGGGTTGCGGCTTTGACGGCGATGTGCCAGTCCGTGCCTGTCGCGGACCCGCCAGCCGCGACCGATTTTTTGCCGACGGCAGAGGAAGACGAAGTCGACGAACTGCACGCCGAGGACGCAGAGGTTGCGTTTCAGGACGACATGGCCGAGCAGGCCGCAGAGTTCGCAAAGGAGGCGCAGGAAGAAGAGGCAGACGAAACCTTGGCGTCATTGCCCGGGCAGGCAGTTTCGCCGTCTCCCGCGTCCGAGCAGCCGCGAACGAAGAAAATCATCCGGCGGGTGTTGAAGCGACCTGGCCCGTCCGGTCCTCCGGGACTGTTCGGGCCACCACCGCCTCCGCCGCCGCCACCGCCGCCCGGTAAGTCGCGAGTGCTTGACACTTCGCGGTGATTACCTATATTGGCGGCTCTGGGATTGCCTTCCAGGACACAAGACCGCCCGGTTCCCGCAAGGGGCCGGGCGGTTTTTTTTAGCTATCAGACAAATCCGATCTTGCGTTTTCAAAATTGTTCTGTACACTTTGGCTCCATCAGCCCCATTTCGCCGAACAAGACGCTCGGTTTTACACGGATGCAGGTCAACAAGGACGGGACGACTTTGCCGTAAAGGAGGTCCACGTGGCCGCAGGTGCAGTTGAAGGCTTCATTCGCGATGAGGCCCAGTGGCTTAACTGGTTGCACGATCATCCCGGCCAGTGTTATGCGTCTAGCGAACGGGTCGAGCTACCATTCTACGTAATTTCCCGCGTTGTCAGCGAAGGCCCGCCAGCTGAATACATGCACCATCGCATCGGACAGCAGATCGCGAAAGAGCTATTGCAAACACCTCGCGATCGGTTTTTAGACTTGCACTGGTTGTCCGGCGTGCGGTTTGGCTCGCTGGCTTGTCACCAGGATTCTCGCGGGCACTTGGTGTCGCTTTTTCGCAAGGATGAATTGCGGGTAGATGGCCTCTGGCTCGACACGCCGCCGATGGCTTACCTTTCAGTCACCAAGCCGGGCGTGCTGCGGGGGCCGCACGAACATTTGACGCAGACGGATATCTTTATTTTTTGCAATTCAGCATTTGAAGTTTTCTTGTGGGATAATCGCAAGACGTCAGCTTCCCACTGGGGCCGTATGCGGCTGGTCACCCACGCGGGTGAGTATTCGCGGCTAATCATTCCGCCGGGCGTCGTGCACGCCTACCGGGCGCTGGACCAGGAAGGTACCGTAATCAACTGCCCGGACAAACTGTATGCAGGTTGGAAGCAAAGCCAACCTGTCGACGAAATTCGCCACGAGAATGATCCTGGCTCACCTTTTCAGCCTTGGGCGTAGTTTGCGTTTTCCTCCCCGTAAATGGATGCTCGGCGATGCCTTATCGTAAAGACATGGAGAAGTATTTGATAACCGGGGCTGCTGGGCAGCTGGGTTATGCGTTACAGGCCGCTTTTGGCGGAGAGGATCGCAACGCCATGCCGCGAGCCCGTGAGTCTTTTGACATTACGGACACGGAACAAGTCCGCGAGAGAATCGTGGCGGTCAAGCCGGACGTTGTCATCAATTGTGCCGCTTTTACCGACGTTCCGCGGGCGGAGCGCGACCGCGAGACGTGCTGGCGGGTTAACGCCCTGGGCGTTGACAATCTCGCCCGGGCCTGCTCAGAGCACAACATTCCGTTGTTCCATATTTCGACAGATTTTGTGTTCGGGCAGGATTTTGCAAGGTGTGCCGGACGCAAGTTCGACCCCACGCAGTCTCCCCTGCTGGATCTGGCCGAAGCGAAACGACAGCAGGCCTTGTACACGGAAGAATGTCCGGTCGGGCCGGTCGGTTTCTACGCAATGTCGAAAGCCGCCGGAGAGCACGCCTTGCTGACCAGGGCCGCACAGAATCCGGAGTTCAACTATTTCATCATTCGCACTGCGGGCCTGTTCGAGAAGCCCTGGCGGCAGGCAAACAATTTCCCTTTCAAAATTGCCCGCAAACTGTTCAAAGGCGGGCACGAACCCGTCAACGTGGTGGCGGACGTGTTCACCAACATTTGTTACGTTGACCATCTGGTTGCGGCAATCAAATGGATGGTGGAAAGTCGTGACGAGTGGTCCAGCGAGGTTGGGCCTGTTGTGGCTAACGGGATCTACCACATTGCCAATCAAGGCAACGCCTCTTGGTGCGACATCGCTAAGAGAATTGCGTCGCGGCTGGGAACCGGGCCGCACGTGCAGGCTTCGTCTCGGCAGGAGTATGCTTCTTCCATCGGAATGCCGGAGAGCTCCACACCCTCGTTTACCTGCCTGGACTTAGGTAAGTATCACGAAACCTTCGGGCCGCCGATGCCGACCTGGCAGACTGCTATCGATCTGTGGTGCGAGCAGGCTAAAAAATACTTTCGCTAAACCGGAGAGCTGTTGTGGATTACTTTACCCGAGAAGAACTGCAGGACTTGCGTCATCGCGCAGAGTTCGAGGCCGCCAACGACCTGTCGAACAAATTCCGGCAGATCGCTTACCTGGAGTTTGCTGCCGCCGCGGACAAGCTGGACTCGCTGCTGGCCCGGGATATGCTAGATAACGCAAGTCTGGCCGCCCGCAGTTTGGGCTGTCCGCCGCCAGTTCAGCCGCAGCATTTTATTCGTTAAGCCTTACCGTTTGGGAGTTGTTGTGTTCAAAGCTGGCGATATTCGCAGCCGAGGTAACTACCGCGATCGCACGCTGCGCTACGTGCTTGAGCGACGGCTTGTGCCGGGTCTGGAGGCCGCAGGGAGTGGTAACCATCGCGACTATTCGCCGAAGCAGGCCTTTCTCGTGGCCCTTGCCTGCGAGTTGCAGGAAGAAGGCGCAGGCGCGGACATCATTGCTGATCTGGTAGCTCGCGTTGCGGGCGGCAAGCTCTGGTTGCAACGGCAGGGCGATCCGCTTATCTTCACGTACGGCTGTGCGGTCAAAATTGAAGTTTGTCCTCACGCTATTCGCACTAAATTAGGAATCGACGAACATGGCCACAGCCTCGCCGCCTCGTAAAGATCAGCGTGTTGCCGTCGTAACGGGCGGCATGGGCTTTATCGGCAGTCATCTGATCAAGCTCCTGCTCGACACCGATCCGGAACTTGTTGTCTACAATATCGACATGGGCGATTATGCCGCCGCGAACGGCACGCGGTTCGCCAAACACAGGCATCACGCCTGGTCTTATCCGCCTGCCGACCTGGATCTGTTTGTCCGGTCTGAGCAGTTTCGGGCGGACGCGAGACATTTCTGGTTGCCGCAGGACATCGTCACGGCTGAAACTGACGGTTACGTGCGGCGACTGTTTTCGCACTACCGTCCGCACGTTGTCTACCATTTGGCAGCCAAGTCGCACGTGGATCGCGCTATCGAATCACCGGCCGAGTTTGTGCGAACTAATGTCTGCGGTACGCAAGCGATGCTGGAACTGTCGCGACTTTCGGACCGGTTGGAAAAGTTCGTCTACATTTCGACGGACGAGGTCTACGGCAGCGTGGCTCGCGAGACCAGCGACGGGTTCACCGAGGAGAGCATTACTCGTTGTGGTAATCCTTATTCTGCCGCCAAGGCGGGCGGCGAGCAGCTGGCTCTGGCCTACCACAATACGTACGGGCTGCCTGCCGTAATTACGCGAGGCTGTAACACGTACGGCGAGTACCAGTTTCCAGAGAAGCTCATTCCTCTAGCCTGCCGTCGTGTTTTGCGAGACTTGCCTGTTCCGGTTTACGGAGACGGGCAGCAGTCGCGACAATGGATGCACGTCCGAGACCACGCGACCGGGATTATTGCCGCTGCCGAGAAAGGCAGACCGGGCGAAATTTACAATTTGAGCACGGGACTGCCTGTTGCGAATATCGATATCGTCAAATTGATTCTGAATGAGTTTGGCAGGCCCGAATCGCGGATCCAGTTTGTGCCGGATCGTCCAGGCCATGATCGCCACTACCGCATTTCCGCCGCAAAAGCGGCTTTAGAGCTGGATTGGCAGCCGCGATATTCTCGCGAATCTGTCTGGTCGCGGCTGCGGGAGGTTTTTTGCTGGTACGCCGGTGTTGAAGGACAAAGCTGGGTAGACAATCTTGGTCACGACACAGACAGGAGGCTGGGTTTATGTCAAAAGGAATCATCTTAGCGGGCGGTGTCGCCACTCGCTTGTTTCCCGCGACGGAGGCGGTATCCAAGCAGGCCTTGCCGATTTACGACAAGCCCATGATCTACTACCCGCTCACCACGCTCATGGAGGCCGGGGTTCGTGAGATCATGGTCATTACCAACCCCGAAAATTTGCGGCTCTATCGGCGTATCTTTATTCCCGCTGAGAACTGGGGGATAAAGGTGTCTGTCGTGCAGCAAGATTCTCCGCGAGGTATTGCACAGGCTATCACCATTGCCTCCGGCCATGCGTTTATAGAGAACGGTCAGCGGTTCTTTCTGGCACTGGGTGACAATTTGTTTCACGGTGCCGGACTGGGACAGCAGTTGCGACAAGCTTCGCAGTTGCCGAGCGGGGCTGGCATCTTTCTGGCCAGCGTTCGCGATCCGGAGCGTTACGGGGTTGCGGAATTTTCCGCCGATAACAAACTCAGTCGCATCGTGGAGAAGCCGGTCTCGCCGCCTTCCTCGTGGGCTGTGACGGGGATCTATTCCTATGACGAGCTTGCGCCGGAGCTGGTGCGGAAGTTGCAGCCTTCGAGCCGTCGCGAGCTGGAGATCACTGATCTGAACAACGCGTACTTGGACGCGGGTTCCTTGCACGTCTTCAAGCTCGACAAAACAACGGCCTGGCTGGACACCGGTACTCCCGATGCCCTGTTGTCCGCCGCCCAGTACGTGCAGGCCGTGCAGCAACGGTCTATGACTTTGGTCGGTTCGCCTGATTTGGCTGCACTGCGCAACGGCTGGATGTCTGTGGACGATGTTCGCCGTCGTTTCGAGTTGCGACAGGATCTTTATGCCCAAAGTATTATGGCGATTCTGAACTAGGCTTACATGTCCGCCAACTGCCGATTACACTGGCGGTGTCGTTGCGGTTCGGGTTTATCGAGGTCGCCGGTAGGTTAGGAGGCGGAGCTGGCGGGCATGACGCGCGTCAGGTTTGCCGGGCAACCGCGTTGTGGTTATACCATCAGATGCGGGATGGAGGAGCGACGGACGCGGCCACTGGCCGTCGCAGAGGAAGCGGCGCAAACCGCTCTCCGGACCTGGACGTAGGGGATGTTCAGGGGCTTGAGCTTAGACACGACACCCATTATTGGGCAGGGAGGCCCCGACAAATGAGTTTACTGTTGTGCGATGAGGCTCGTTACGCGGCACTCGGACGCCTGCTGGTCAAAACAGCAGCAGACGCCCCTGAGCCTGTTTATGCCCTGGCCGGTAAGCTCTATCTTTCTTCCAGCGGCTGGTTGCTGCTTTCGGTGCCGAACGGGTTGGTCCGCGGTATTTACGAGAATCTGGATGAAGTCGGCGTGGAATTACCTCCCGGCAAGGATGGCCAGCCGTTTAACGCCCATATTAGCGTCATGCGTGCCTCCGAGGTTGAAGAGATCGGCGGTCCGGACGTGATCTCGGAACGCGGGCACATGTTCCATTACAACATCGGACGATTGGCCACGGTCGTGCCCGCGGGCTGGGACGAGATGAGCAAGTGTTGGCTCCTGCAGGTCAGCAGTCCTGAGCTGATGCAGCTTCGCCGCAGTTATGGCCTGGCTTCGCTGCCGCAACGCAATGGCGAGTCACTGGGGTTTCATATAACGGTGGCTGTCAAGAAAAAGGGCGTGCTGAGGTCAAACGAGATCTCGAAGGCTTCGGAAGCTATTGCTCCTTATCGCGAACGTGCCGAGATGTTTGCGCTGTCGCCGGATCGTCAGATCTACGGCGGCGTCTGGGACCAAGACAAATCCTTTGCCGTACCCGGCGGAGGTGTCGACGACGGTGAAGATATTGCCGCAGCTGCTGCTCGCGAGTTCCTGGAAGAAACCGGGCTGCAAGTTGCCAACCCGCAGGTGCTGCCTATCGCTCCGACAACTTACGAGTGGTCGGCAAAGCATCGTGCCGAGTTACCGCCGGAAAAACAGAAGTATCGTGGCGGCCGTACGCACTTTGTCACGGCAGACCTGTCAGACCTAACCCCGCAACGGGAGCAACTCGATCAGTGGAGCGCCAGCAACCGGCAGTTGTATTCGTTGTCGCAGGCCTTGGCCTTGATGAATAGCGTCAAAAAGCCGTTGTCACCTGCTGCCTGGACGGCTCGCAAGCAAGTTCTGGAACACTTGCTGACCCAGTCGCCGGAGAAGGTTTCCACAGACGTAAATGGACTTAGTCGGGTGTTGCAGCAAGCCCGCAAAGATACCAACACAGAGCCCACGGAGGCCCAACGGGAGGCAGGCAACTACGCCAAGGGGAAGCTCAAGCTGCACGGGCTGGAAATTTCTCTGGAGAATCCCAAAGGCAGCACGCGATCAGGCGTCTCGCCGGACGGTAAAGCTTGGTCCACAAAGTTGAAGCACGATTACGGATACATTCGCGGTACTGCGGGAAACGACGACGATCACGTGGATGTGTTCATCGGCCCGGATCTGGCTTCGGAGTTTGTGGCCGTCATCAACCAGGTGGACCCGGCGACCGACAAGTTCGACGAACACAAAGTCATGCTGGGATTTACCAACGAGGCGGACGCGATCGAAGGCTACCTGGCCAACTACACCAAAGGCTGGCAGGGAATGGATCATGCGTCGTGCTGCACCATTCGGCAGTTCAAGTGGTGGCTGGAGTTCGGCGATCAGACAAAGATGATTCCCGAGGACATGTTTGCCAAGCACCGCCGAAAGGCGGCCGCAGCTGACGCCGACGGTGTTCTGGTTGCGGGCATGAAGACGGAGACCAAAGAGACGCACGACCCAGTCTGTCCGCATTGCGATCAGGTAATGTACGAAAAGCATTTTGTACCTGACAGCGAGAATCCGTCGCTCTGGCGGCACCGCGGTGAGTGTTACGATAAGGGCTCATTTAGAATCGACTGGCCCGATCAGGCCGAGCGGGATGCCGCACATTCGTCCTTTATGTCGCAAATGTTTGGCGCCGAACCTGCGGACGAAAAAGAAGCGTTCGATCTGGCGGCCATTCCGGGCACCATCGCCAAAGCACCCGGCTTGGTTCTGGATCACTGGAAGTCTCTGCCGCCCGCCACACAAGGTGAAACCGTCACGCTGCTGGGCTCTCTGGGCCTGGGTGCCGGGATGGGAGCTTTGACGGGGGCCATTTCGGCCGAGCCTAACTATCGGGCCGAGGCGGCTAAGCGGGATGCTTTCCGCGGGTTGGTTTCCGGTCTGGCCGGTTACACGGCCCTGAAAGGCACCCAGCAGTTGTTTGACGAGCAGGGCAAAGCTCCTGTCGATGCCGCCATTGCTGGGTTGGGCGGCTTGGCCCTCAGTAAAGCTCTGTACGGAGCAGGTTATCCGCTGGAGCGCGCGATTTTTGGCCGTCCCAGCTGGGACGTTTTGCCGGAAGATTTGGCGGCATTGCGGGAAGACATCGCCGAAGATCAGGACCAGGAGCCGGAGCAAGCTAAGGTAGCCACCTCGGTGTTGCCGCGGGCACTTGCGGCCCAGCTTGCGAAACCGACCTGGAACGCGAACGCAGGCCTTTTCGACAATCTACTGGGCAACGCCTCGCAGTTGCGAGAACGAGGCCAGCAAATGCTTCGCGACCGTTATAATGCCCAGACTTTTGAGGAGACGCAGGATCCGGCTCTGGGCTTCGAGCGTTTACGGCAGATTTTTGCCGGGCAAGCGAAACCGGCGAGTCCCGCTGACCAGTTATTATTCGGGCAAGTTTAATGTCGATTCTGCGGGACAAAGCGAAAGCGGGCGATCTGTCGCACAATCGGTTGACCGGATTGAAAACACTTAACGGAGCAACTTGATGTCCAGTTTCGGATTTATGACCGCCGCGATCGGGCGGACCTACGAGCAGTTTATCGGTCCGTATATCGCTTCGACGTTGATCACGTTTCCCGCTGCGACAACCGAGATTCGGGTGCACGGCAGTAAAGCTTGGACGGATTCCAACCAGAAACTTGTGGCGTCGCTGCGGGAACATTTTGACAGACGTTTTGTCATTTGCAGCACGCTCTGTGACCGCAAGGCCAACCCGGTGGTGCACGGCACCGTTCGCTGGTTAATGCACCCGCGATTTTTTCGGCCAGATATTCTCTATATCGGCGATATCGACATCATCATTTGCGAGCCTCGCCTGCACGGCTATTTCGAGCAAACTCTATCGGCTTCGTCCGTGCCTTATGCCAACGGCTTTCGCGGGTCTGGCGGTCGCGACAATAACGTGCGATTCATCGGCTGGCAGCATGTGGCAAAAACCGAGCCTTATTATGCCGCTTTATCGCCTGCAATTCTGGCCCGTTATGCTCAAAAATTTCGCACTATGAATGATGAGCGATTTTTGTACGAAATGTGCAAGGAGGTCTTTGGCCTGCCGTCGCCGCCTGTCCGCAACATGAACAGCGGCGTGCACGTGTCACCCAATCGGCTGCCTTTGCCCACAGCGCAGAGACCTTGCAGCTGGATGATCTCGGGCAATAAAAAACTGTACCAGGCTCTGTCGCTGTCGCCCGTGTGGCAGGACGTGCGACAACATTTTTCTGCCGAATATCGGCAAAAGCTGGCGGAGTTGGAGGCCGTTATTGCCGCCGATCCTGACGAGGTAACTTGAAGATTGGAGACCAGCATGGCTGTCTTGTCGTATCGCGATATCCCTGGGTGGTTCGATTTTGAGGACGTTTACCGTCAGGCAGTTGCCGAAGCGCCGCCGGTAGCCCATTTCGTCGAGATCGGGTCCTGGCTTGGTCGCTCCACTGTTTTCATGTGTGAGCAAATTCAGCGATCAAAGAAAAAGATCCAGTTTGATGCCGTTGATACCTGGGAAGGTTCGCCAGAACATGCGAAGACTTTGGCGAAGCTAAAAGTGCAAGGTCGCGACTTGTTTGCGGATTTCCAGCGGAACATCGCTCGCGCTGGCATGACAGATTTCGTGCGTCCGGTTCGTAAGCTCTCCCTCGCGGCCGCTGAAGATTACGCTGACGGCTCGCTCGATTTTATCTTTGTGGACGGTGATCATCGCTACGGGGCCGTCCTGTTTGATTTGCGAAGCTGGCGCAGCAAGCTCAAGTTTCGTACGGGTGTCATGGCCGGACACGATTTCTGTTATCCGCCTGTCCGTCGCGCAGTGCGGGAAGTGCTAGGTTCAAAGGCTAAAGCGTGCAGCAAGCGATCCTGGATTTATTACCAATGACTGCTTATACCGTTCGTTATCATCCGCCCGAGTGGTACGTAGCACAGTTGCAACAGCGACAGCCATTTTCGCTGTCTCGCTGGGGGGACGGCGAATGGCGAGCAGTATTTTTGGCCGATACGCCCAATGCTTCGCAGGCTAAGTCCGGGGCTAATTGCGACAAACATCGGTATTTTCCGGCGATGAATCGGCAGCTGGCCGACATTCTGAAGAGTCAGCCGCCTTATCGGCTCGGCCTTCAGTCTCTGGCGATCAGGCTTTTCGGCGACAAACTGGTCAACTACATACAGCGGTATTTGCCCGGTCGCGAATGGCACGACGCCGCGGAGGTGTCGCGAGCAGGTTATGAGGGCAGGCTGGCTCCGATCTTGAAAGCCATCGGCGACATGCCACATATCGTGGTTGGTCCGTACTGGCTGAAAGGTCTTTATCCGTTATTTCCGGTGCATAGGCATGTAAAAGTCCCGCATCTGAACTGCTTTTTGCATTTGGACCGGATTGTG
>Ga0209582_1000630_pt1 | contig 20457 bp, 18 predicted proteins | sample KloWWTmetKNB5Kit_FD_187176 | JGI IMG/M metagenome (GOLD analysis project Ga0209582, IMG submission 187176) | Active sludge microbial communities from Klosterneuburg, Austria, studying microevolution and ecology of nitrifiers - Klosterneuburg... | ecosystem: Engineered > WWTP > Aerobic digester >...
AGTATCGTTGATCCACTACTATTACTTTTTCATAATTATTAATTAGAAAAGGCGCAAAGGCATTACCATAGGATTCTTTTACTATTGCAATCTTTCTTCCATTTTTATGCTGCGTTTCCATTTTTACAATTGGTAAATCGCCCTGTAAAAAGACAGAATAACTGTTAGACCCCTTGGCGCCTTCGCCATACATTTTTGATTTACTCCAATTTCCTATTTGACTACCACCGATATAAAAATTTACAGAATCTTTAAATAGATAATATCGCACCGAATCAGGGTTTTTTTCCAAAGATGGATCACGGGTAAGGCGGTACAACGAACCAAGAAAGGCGGGCTTTACTTTGGAAACAACCGTATCAATATTTACGGGAGTAAGTCCGGCCTGAATACAAAATGCTTTATATGCGTAATAAGCACCCAGACTTGTCCAGTGGTGATCTGTATTAAAATATATATACGCTGATCGATGTTGCCTAATAGAATCTATTGCCCATATCTTTTTAATATTGGCGTCTTCGCTATTATAAATATATTCTATAGCTGGCCGGTTGGGCTTTTGCATTTTAGCATACTTCTCTGTAAGTTCAAACTCCAATGCTACCGGAATAATCAAATTATAAACTTGCACACCCTGTGGCGACAGTAATTGATTGTAAGAATTAATTACATCTGCATAGGTTTTGCCAATGCCCGGACCGCCGCCAAACATTTCAAATGCCCTGTTTTTGAAAACAAAAACACCTTTTTTCTTTTCGCCTACGGCGCCATCATCAGGCAGTGGACCGTCATTTATTTTATCAACCAGTGTATCAGGTTTTTCATTGGCTTCAGGATTGTCAACACCGCCATAGATTGTAATTTCACTTGATTTAAATCCAATAATATTTCTGAATTTATTAGATACACTCATCCATTGATCCCTCAATGGAAAGTTATCGGCATAGTACTCATTTATTTTTCTGAAATATTTGCCACTCCATAACATGCTATCAGAATATTCTGGAAACTGTGCAAGCGTTCTGTTTTCCATCACCGACACCTTCTCCTTCTTCATTGCAAGAGAGGCCACACCACCTGCCAGTAGCAATGTGCAGAAGACCGCTACGTTTACTATATGAATTTTTTTATTTGTTGTATCACTCATAACGCTTCACAAATTTAAAACCTGAAATAAATAAACGGATTATAGCTCTTGCCTACTAATTGTGCAATACATATAAAAAGCAACACCATATTAAATCCGATAACAGCGGTATCATAAAACCGGATGCGCCCCATTTTTTTATCAATCCATTTTTTTACTACATGATACACAGGCATACATAAAATTAAAGCCACTATCAACCAAAATAAATGTGTACTCAACAGGTTCAGCACTTCTCCATTGCCTGCAACGCTTCCTGTAAATGAAAACATTTTTACCACATAAGCCGCCAGCATATTTGTATCGGTAAAATAAAAAATTACCCAACCCGGAATGATGATGATTAATGCATAAAGATGGGCGATGAAGGCCGGCGACTTATCAAGCCATTTTTGTAAGAATGCTTTTTCCAAAGCAATAAAAATAAAAAAGTACAAACCCCAAAATATAAAATTCCAACTGGGGCCATGCCACAAGCCCGTAAGAAACCATACCACAAATAAATTCCAATAAACTCTTTTTTTATTTCCGCCCAGAGGGATATATACATAATCACGAAAAATACTGCCTAATGAAATATGCCACCTTCGCCAAAACTCACTGATGGATTTTGAAATGTACGGGTATTCAAAATTTTCTCGAAAATGAAACCCAAACATTCTTCCCAGCCCAATGGCCATATCGGAATAACCCGAAAAGTCGAAATAAATTTGAATTGCAAACATGATGAGGCCTACCCAGGCTTCCAGACTTGACAAAGCATGTATATCCGTTAGCGTAATTACATGGCTTTTATCTCCCATATATTTAGCCACCATCTCAGCAGCTATATTGGCAATAATTACTTTTTTAAAAAGACCGATACAAAAACGGGATACGCCCAGACTGAAATCACGAAGATTTTCTTTACGGCCATATATTTCTTTTTCTACATGTGCATATCTGATGATGGGCCCCGCTACCAGTGAGGAGAATAAAGAAACGTACATTAAAAAATTGGGAAAATTTCTTTGCGCTTTTATATCGCCACGATAAACATCTACTACATAAGAAATGGTGTGAAAGGTATAGAATGAAATGCCAATAGGTAGTCCATAACCTGGTGCATTGAAATGTGTACCCAACAATGAGTTTACCTGATCAACCAGAAATACATCATATTTAAACGTGGCTAACAAGCACAAATTAAATACCACCGTAAACGTAACCCCCACTTTAGCCCACTTAGTACCCCGGTGCTTGTCTATAAATATTGAATTGGCCCAGTCCACCAGAGAGGATAGTATCAACAATGAAATCCATATAGGCTCACCCCATCCGTAAAAAATTAATGAAAAAACAATCAGTACCCAGTTGCGCCAGGTGGAATTACCGGTGCTGTAATAAAAAATAAGACACAAGGGTAAAAACAAAAACAGAAACAATAGATCGGCAAATACCATAAGGAGTGTTGGTTGTAGGATTTATAACATCGCAAAATACAGAATTGCTTTTAGCTTCTCAAATGCAATGATGTAAATAATTTCATATTAATACAAGTCATTTTCAATCTTCTTTAAAAATTTTTAACATTAACAAGGTGGAAATAGGGCTGGCAGCGACTTTTCTTGCAATGCTAAAAACCTTTTTTCACGAAGACAATGATTTTGATAGTATAAAAATTAAAATAAAATGGCCGATGTAAAAAATGGAAGTACATTCGCCCTTATTAATTATTATTTATGCAACTAACCGCCAAACTCGTTCAGCTATTGCCTTTACAAACCGGTAGCGGAAAAAACGGGCAATGGAAAAAACAGGACATTATTGTAGAAACGGATGGACAATATCCCAAAAAAGTATGTGTCTCTGTTTGGGGAGATAAAATAAATGAAAACCTGCTGGTAACAGGAGCTATGCTTTCTATTTCTTTTGATGTAGAAAGCCGGGAATATAATGGCCGTTGGTACACTGATGTAAAGGCTTGGCGTATAGAGGCTGCGGGTGCTGCAAAACAAAATACTGATGTTGCCGACAGTCCATCATTTAATAATTATGACGACGAGCCGAAAGAGGATTTGCCATTTTGATGTATATATTTAGCAAGAAAAAATAGTTTTTACAATCCCTTTCTTAACCTTGCTACCGGAATATTAAGTTGTTCCCGGTACTTGGCAACGGTGCGACGGGCAATATTGTAGCCTTTTTCCTGTAATAACTCTGTTAGACGTTCATCGCTCAATGGGTATTTTTTCTCTTCACCTTCAACCAGGTTGCTTAGAATTTTTTTTACTTCTCTTGTAGATACTTCTTCACCACTATCAGTGCTTAATGATTCGCTGAAGAAAAATTTTAAACGGTAAGTGCCATATTCGGTTTGTACAAACTTGCTATTGGCCACCCGGCTAACTGTTGAAATATCAAGATTTGTCTTTTCGGCAATATCTTTTAAAATCATGGGCTTTAACTCGGTTTCGTCGCCGGTAAGAAAGAAGTTGTATTGATGTTCCATAATGGCATTCATGGTGCTTAATAGCGTGTGTTGTCTTTGCTTAATAGCATCAATAAACCATTTAGCGGCATCAATTTTTTGTTTTATAAAAAGTACGGCTTCTTTTTGTCGCTTATCTCTTTTTGAACCACGGTCATAATCTTTTAGCATATCTCTGTATCCTTCGCTGATACGTAGTTCGGGCGCATTGCGGCTGTTCAATGTAAGCTCCAGCTTTCCCCCATTATTCATTATGAAAAAATCGGGAACTACATAAGTTTCAGCTTTGTTTATTTCCCCTACATTGCCACCGGGTTTCGGATTCAACCTGATGATTTGATGCATTACTTTCCTCAGTTGTTCATCATCTATATTGAGACCACGCTGTATTTTTTCATAATGCTTTTTAGTAAACTCTTCAAAGTATTTTGTAATTGCTTTGAGGGCTATATCTACTTTTTTCCCTTCATCTTTTAGCCGTCGCAGTTGAATAAGCAGGCATTCCTGCAGGTCGCGGGCAGCTACACCCGGTGGATCAAATTGTTGAATGAGTTTAATAATGGCTTCAACTTCTTCTTCTGTAGCAATAATATTTTGGCGAAAAGCCAGATCATCAACAATTGCAGAAGTTTCTCTTCGCAAATAGCCATCCTCGTCAATACTTCCAACAATTTGTGTGGCAATAGTATGTTCTTTCTCTTCAAGGTTTAATAAACCCAATTGGTTGATGAGTAGTTCATAAAAACTGGTTTCTGTTTTAATAGGTAACTGGCGGCCTTCGTCCGCCTCGGGATAGTTGTCATCACGCAGTTTATAATCGCCAACTTCATCATCGCCCTCCCGCACATATTCACTGATGTCGATATTGTCATAATCATCTTCGCTGCCATCAGCTTCTTCATATTCGTCTTCATTAGTTTCGGTAAACTCATCTTTTATCTCGCTTGCATCGTCTTCGTGCTTGTCTTCATCCAGCTCCAGCGCTGGATTTTCTTCCAGTTCTTCTTTTATACGGGTTTCCAGATTGGCCGTAGGTACCTGCAGCAATTTCATTAGCTGAATCTGCTGTGGCGACAGTTTTTGTAACAGTTTTTGCTGTAAGCTCTGGCTTAATGCCATGGTTCAAGTCATTTAATTGCGGAAAATCCGCCCTTTGCACAAAAATAATGCCGTAAATTTAGGGTGAAAAAAATTAAGTGCGTTGCAACGAAGTCTTAAAATAATTGTTGTGCTGTGTACGCTGTTTTCATTTCATGCAAAAAGCCAGAATGATTACAAAACAGATTCCACTCATTCATCTGTCTTTGAAATAAGAAAAATCAACTATTGGGATGTAATGAAAGAAAAAGCCCGTCCTAAATTTCAGGATATTAATACTGACAACATCCTAACAAAAAAATGTATATCCCATCTGGATTTTACAAATTTGACCAAAATCCAGGTGAGTAATATGGGTTGGTTTTGCAAAAAAGAACTGGAAATGGACAAAAGATTTCCTCTATTACTTAGATTTAGACTAGGTAATCTGGACTATGTAAATTTTTTGGAAGGGAAGAAATAAATTAAATTCTATGATTTATTTGCTTTGGGGATTATTAAATATTGGACTGGGAATATTATTTATATACTTATTATTTAAGGCTACAAAATTGATTAATGAAAAAATCGGGCTTTTAGCTTCTTTGGTTTTGGTTTTTGGTATTCTGGCTATTATGAGTAGTTCAAGAATGCAAGACGATAAAAGTAAAACTTCATCTGAAATAATGAAATCGTGGGATTACAAACCTTCAGATAGTATTAACAGAAATTCAACTTACATGATGCGTATTGATTTGGAAACGAACTTGATTTCCAAATATCAATTATTGATAAATTATTGCAAAGACAAAACCGGAGAAAATATTTATCCCCTTAGTGCTACTGTTTCAACTACGGGGCTTGTAATTGGGACAAAATTGAAACCTGTATTTATTAATATTAAAAAGTCGGACGAAAACAACAAATTTGAGTATACTGTAAATGTCAATATGAATTGGCGCTTACTGGGTGCGGACTTTATTTATCAGTCAAAATTATTTGAGGGCACAACTTATATAAGATAAGAACCATGGGTTTATCCATTCACTATCAAGGAAAGATTAAAGACTATGCCATTATAAATGAAATGATGGAAGAGTTGGCCGACATCTGTAAAACGATGAATTGGCGGTTTCAATTATTTGAACCTAAAAACCCTTATCAAAAATTATCAAAAGAAAAATTCCCAAAATATACAGCGCTTGATGTAAAAGGCATTGCCTTCACTCCTGAAAATTGCGAAACCGTTTCCTTAACTTTTTTACCAAGCGATGAATTAGTATGCCCGGCAAAATTAGTTTTCTACGATCATCTTACAAATGATTTGATGATTGAAATAATATCAGTAAAAACACAGTATGCAGGACCGGAGTTGCATATCGCTCTCTTAAAACTACTTCAATACATAAGCAAAAAATATTTTGCTTCGTTTATATTAGATGATGAAGGAGAATATTGGGGAAAATGGGACGAAAAGCATTTTTATAAAAAGTTTGCACGTTATGATTTTTTGGTAAACAGTGTAACGAAAGCACTGGAAGGTTTAGATATAAAACCTGGTGACACACCGGATACAATTTTAGCTAAAATAGAGTCCATTCTACAGAGGAAAATGGACTCAGGCGAATTTGATTCAAAAGAGTAAAGTCATTATTTTCCCAACACTTTCAAAATAGCACCAACCATTTTTTCTCCTTTTTCTTTTATCTGCGCTTCAGTCCATAGTAAGCTGATGGAAGTAGAAATACAACGACTCATTACAGCATCGCTGGCACTAAAATCTTTATTGGCATGATGTATCACCTGTGCTTTCAAATCGGGGTGCAAGGCATTTAATGTTACTGCATTTTTCAAATGATCCCATTTGCGGATGTAGTGCCAATTATTGTCGTACCAGTAAAAATTGCCGGCTAAAATTCCCTGAGCTTTCATTTCTGATACAACGGCTTTGGTTTGTGCTTCCGTAGGTAAAAACCAGCTAAGAAAAGTACAACTGTCGCCGGCAGGGTCTGGTATTTTTCTGAACGAAACCTCCGCCACCTGAGATAGTATGTTTTTTAGCAGTACATGATTTTTTTTCTGTGTTTCTAAAAATTCAGGCACCCTTTTTATTTGTGCAAGCCCTACAGCTGCATGTAGTTCGGATATACGATAATTGTAGCCAATAAAAGGATGCAAGTCGGCACCACGGTCTGCGCCTTTATGATCATGCCCGTGGTCGGTATAGCCATCCGAATTAGTAAAAATATTTTCATCATTTGTCATTACTACGCCACCTTCGGCACAGGTCATTGTTTTTACAAAATCAAAAGAAAAAGTACCTGCATGGCCAATGGTGCCCAGATATTTTCCTTTGTAGGTAGCGCCAATGCTTTGACAGGCATCTTCTAAAAGTATAAGCTGATGCTCTTTGCAAATATTTAAAAGTGCATCTATATCCGCCATACTGCCACACATGTGTACGGGCATTATTGCTTTTGTTTTTAGAGTAATGGCTTTACGAACAGCTTCAGGATTTAAAGTCAATGTTTCATCTACATCCACCAAAACAGGAACAGCGCCTACACTTAAAATGGCTTCAAAGCTGGCAACGAATGTGAAAGTGGGAGTAATAATTTCATCGCCATAACCAATACCCAATGCACTCATTGCTGTAGATAATGCAGCTGTACCGCTTGATGTAAGTTGTGCGTACTTACAGCCAAATGTGTTACAAATAGAGGACTCCAATTCTTTGCTTTTCCAAATACCCTGACGGGGGCCATCAAAACCATAGCGCATCAGTATGCCGGTGTTTAATACATCAGTAACTTCTTTTCTTTCTTTATCGCTCCATAATTCATAGCCGGGCATAATGATTTATTTTTTTTGATTCTTGAAAATGTAATGGCTCACAAAAGTAAACGCATTATTTTAACTGTGGTGTCTTTGCTGGTTGTTTAAAATAATTCAGCCTTAGACTATCAGTCCAGCCGTTTGGATTGCGCTCCAATATACTACTGCTGTAAAAAACCATTCCCTGCACATTCGGCGTATTTCGAATGGCATCAACCTGCCTGCCTAACTGCATGGTATCTTTCCAGGCTTCATTGCTGCCGGCTTTATAGATACCAATACCGATATAGCAATTTTTTCCATAAGTATGATTACTCCACCAATCCAGAATGGTTAAGAAAGGTGCTTTGGGATGCTCAATTTCCCAATATAACTGAGGAGCTACATAATCGATCCAGCCGTTTTTCAACCACAATAAAATGTCGGCGTAAAGGTCATCATAGTTGCTAATGCCTGCTCTTGTGGCACTGCCTTCAGGATCCACATCATTATTTCGCCACACGCCAAAAGGGCTGATTCCAAACTGGCATTTTGGATTTACTTTTTTTATAGTGCGGAAAAGAGCTACAATAGTTGAATCCACATTGCTTCTGCGCCAGTCGGCAAGGCTGAGTTTTGTATCAGCATTTTGAAATGTGCGGTAATCGGGAAAATCTTTTCCCGGAATATGATAAGGATAAAAATAATCATCCATGTGAATGGCATCTACTTTGTATCGCTTTACAATATCATGAACAACATCAACCACAAATTTTCTGGCTTCGGCTATACCGGGATTAAAATATTTTTTGCCACCATAATTTACAAACCAGTCGGGATGTTCTTTGGTAACATGATTTGATGCAAGTATTGCCGTTTTGGTATTAAATACAGCACGATAAGGATTGAGCCATGCATGAAATTCTAGTCCTCGTTTATGTGTTTCTTCAATCATGAATTGTAAAGGATCGTAATAGGGCGAAGGTGCTTTGCCTTGTGTACCAGTAAGCCATTGGCTCCAGGGCTCATAAGCAGAAGGATAGAAGGCATCGCCTGCCGGACGAATTTGAACAATAACGGCATTAAAGCCATCGGCCTTATACTTATTCAATAAATTAATAAATGAAGCCTTTTGTTTCTCAATATCCCATTGTCCATTTGCAGGCCAGTCGATATTACTTACAGTAGAAATCCAAACACCACGAAATTCTGGCTTGTTTTGTGCAAATGATGGGAAAATAAATATTAGGGAGAATACAAAAATAAAAATTGACTTTATCTTCATGGCTACTTGATTATTGCGAAAATACAATATCAAAGGCCATCTCTTATCTTATCAAGCAGATTGCTGAGAATATTAGCTTCTTCTTCAGAAATTTTTGCAAGTATCTGGTCCATTTCAACTTGTTTTGAATCCAGATTTTCCAAAAGCTTTTTTCCTTTATCAGTTATTACAACATCAACTAACCTTCTGTCCGATTTACAGGTAATCTTTTTTACTAAACATTTTGCAATGAGACGGTCCACAATTCTGCTAGTATCACTCATTTTCTCAAGCATTCTTTCTCTTATTTGAAGCGTGGAGATGGGCTTTGGATAACTGCCGCGAAGAATTCGAAGTATATTAAACTGCTGAGAGGTAATGCCTTCTTCGTCAAAAAGGTATTTTACTTTATCCCGCATCCAGCCTACCGTAAATATTAAATTAACGGTAGCTTTCTGATAAGCATTCTTAAACTTATCCTGTTGTATGTCTTTTTCAATGCCCATAAAAATGGCTATTAGATAAATATAAAAAGTTTCAGGAAAATCTCCCGTTTTTCTGAAACTTTTTTACGCAATCGATTAATTATTGTAATAGAATTTCTCTTCTACAATTTTGCCATTTTTCCAGCGTTGCACTGAAAGTTGACGATAATTACGAACTCCATAATCTTTGTGGGTATAATCCATCCACCATTCGATAGCAGCTATATCATCGCTGATTATGGTGTTCAATACTTTGGCTCCTCTGAATTCGGTTAGCCCATTTACAAACGCTTCTTCATACTGGCGGTTCACGTCTTTGCCAATACGGGCCGTGTAATCGTTATCCTGCATTATAACCTCTTGGGAATAAAATTTTTCAAAAGCATCCAGAATTTTTCCTTCTAAAATCATTTGGTTGAGCTGGTCAACCGCTGTTCTTAAATCGATCATAATATTATTTTTAAAAAGAAAAATAGTATAACCCAGCAAAATTAATGTTTAAACATTAAAATACAAAAAAATCATTGAGATATTCAAATTGTTAACAATTTAAAGGCAGCAAAAGTGAATAAAATCACCTCTTAGTATTATTGTGAGAACTGTGAAATTCAGTTGTTTTACATTATCAAACACAAACCTTTAACCTGAAAATTCCAGTTATGAAATTGTTATCAAATTCGATTAGAAGTTTTTTTGAAGGATTTATTTCTTTTTATACTTCTGTATATAAAGAGATAAAAAAATGGTGAGGGTGCATATTAAATGCCGACTCTTATTTTTCCTGCCTGTTTAAAAATTATAAACAGATGATGTGCTTCATGAAGCAGGAAAAAATTTAACCACAGTTGAAGACTCATGCTTCCGTAAACTGGATGGATCCCTTTTTTATCCAATTCAGCTTGTGTTAATTTCATAAATTCAGCAGCCATATCTTTTCGTGTGGTGATGAGGTCCTGCATAATTTCCCGAAAAGTTTTTTTGCAATTTTCTAAAAAGGCTGGATCTGTATCCGCAATATAGGCTTCAAATGCAGGAACAAAGTCTTCCTGCCTGATTTGAGACACTCGCTTATGTACAACGTGTTGATAGGTTTGTAAATGAACAATGATTTCAAATATTGACCATTTTTCTGGAGCAGGTTTTATATGTACCTGTTCTTCCGAAATACCTTCGAGTATCTCTAATAATGATTTATGTTGATATTGTAGTCTGGTAGCAATGGATGATGAAAGTTCCATAAAATAAAGTTTGTTATTGTTGTAATGAAGTAAAAAAATGGAAATCAGGATTCCCACACTTTAGTGCCTTCACTACAGTTAGCACAAATATCAATATTTTTTCTCCCTTTTAATATTTGTTTTCTAAAGTTAGTATAATTGCCGTTTTTCCATATTTCTTTAAAGGAATGCTGTTTAAGATCGCCCATTTTATGTTGTGCATCTTTATCAAAGCAACAGGGAGCTACCAACCCATCCCAGGTAATTACAGGATCGTGCCAAAGCCGCCAGCAATGATTAACAAGGTTTCCTTTGAATTGATATCCATCAGCAATTTTTTTATATCTACTGTATTTATCAATTGAAGGAATTAATCATTTGGAATCGTTTTTAAAATCATAGACCTGTGCAGTTTTAAACCACACATCATCCACCCCACATTCTTTTGCTATTTGCTTTACCGCTTCTATTTGATGTTCATTTGGCTTTACAACCAAAAACTGAAAAACGACAAATGGAGTTTTACTTTTTAGTTCTCTTTTCCATTTTACTATATTTTTAGCACCTTCAATTACTTTACTCAGTTGCCCGCCTACACGGTATTGTTGATAGACTTCCTGTGTAGTACCATCTATCGAAATTATTAAACGATCCAGCCCGCTTTCAATAGTTCGTTTTGCGTTTTCATCATTCAGATAATGGGCATTGGTAGATGTAGCTGTATAAATATTTTTTTGCGAAGCATAGTTTACCATATCAAGAAAAGATGGATTGAGATAAGGTTCGCCCTGAAAATAAAATACCAGATACCAAAGTTCTTTATACAATTGATCAATAGTGTCTTTAAAAAAATTTTGTTGCAACATGCCGGTGGGGCGGGTAAAAGCTCTTAAACCACTGGGACATTCCGGACAGCGTAAATTGCAGGATGTTGTTGGTTCAAAAGAAATAGAAACAGGATAACCCCATTGAACAGGTTTTTTAAACCATTTACTTATCTGATAGCTGCTCCATACTTTTAACCCATTCCAGACACGACGGAACGTAAGTTTTGATAAAAGGTTTAAACTGTCTCTGCGGTTATATCTTGCCATCGGCAGTAAAGGTAAGTGGCTATATTGAAAATTTTTTTGTAAATGAAGCAAACGCATTTACGAAATTGGAAGGAATCGCAGAGAGATTGCAATGATTAATAATAAAAGATAAAAAAAGCTATGCAGGTTGCAGCAACTTGAAACAATGTCTTAATATTTCAATTTTAATTTCTTTGAATGCTTCTGCAGGTTCGCCATCAATATGCAATGGAGCCAATTCCGGATTTGAAATATAAAGCTGGTTCGTTTGAAAATAGATGACACCTTTATTTTCTTTTATTTCATTTTCAAACGATAGTTTATTCCAGCCTTTTAACTGTTTTAATGTTTGTATTACAAAGCTGAGTTTATTTTTTCCGGTTACAATTACCACATCCAGCAATCCATCATTCAGGCTAGCTTTAGGCGCAATGGTGAAATTATTTCCAAACTGATTACTATTGGCAATGCTGATAAAGCAGGCTTCTGTTTCAAACGATTTTTTTGCCAGCTTCACAGTAAATGGATATCGTTTCAATTTTAAAAAATGCTGCATCGTCAAGCGTGCATAAGTGGCCAGTCCTCTTTTGGGCTGTGTTGCAAAATCATGAGCTACCTGAGCATCAAATCCCAGTCCACAAAGCATACAGGAAAACTTATGGTTGATATTAAAGGCATCTACTGTATTTATTTTGCCATGAAAGATAACTTGAAGTGCAGCCTCAGGTTGTTTGGGAATATGTGCAGCATTGGCCAGTCCATTTCCCGATCCACAGGGAATAATTCCAAAATTTACTTTGCAAGGCAACAGGCTGTTTATGGCCTGATTAATAGTACCATCACCCCCTGCTATTACAATATCTGTTATCTGTTCTTCTTTAATAACTTTAAATAAAAAAGAATAATCGCCTCCCGCTACTGATGGATATACCTGATATGGAATGCCCGCTCTCGTTGTTTTGTCTTCTATCAATTGGCGAAGCTGACCTTTATCTTTAGTACCAGCAACCGGGTTTATGATATAGATAATTTTTCTTTGCATGTGCTATGGCAGCTTCAATATGCACAAAGTTATCATTTTGGAAGGAGCCATCATCATGGGGTTGGGCGGATCAATACTCATATAGATACGCAACGATTTTTTTCCTGAAAATAATTTACGAAGCGTAGCAATTTTAATTTTAGTGTGAGAAGTGTTTTCCCGCTTTATCAATTCATTGTTATTCTCATCTATAAAATGAAGAGATTTGATCCAGTTGCCTGGAGTGGCCTCGGTATAGTTTACTTCCAGATATCCGTTGGATTTCCAAACAGAAGACTTTACGATTCGGGTGTTTAAAGAATCATTTATTTCGCTTGTAGTAAGCAGCGGTTTTTTATTAAGTATAATCTGCCATTTACCTTGTGCCTGTATCCACATCGTAGTTAAAATAAAACTACATAAGATTAGACTTTTTTTCATTTGTTATAGTATTTAAATAACCGTGCCAGAGATAAGATGAAAACAACTAAATCTTAGTTGCAATAACTTACCACCTCAGCAACGCACTTGCCCAGGTAAACCCACTTCCAAAAGCAGCAAGACATACCAGATCACCTTCGTTTATTTTTCCTTCTTCCCATGCCTCACATAGTGCAATGGGTATAGAGGCCGCTGTAGTGTTTCCGTATTTTTGAATATTATTGAAAACCTGATCATCACGCAGTTGCAGTTTTTTTTGTACAAATTGACTGATGCGTAAGTTAGCCTGGTGGGGTATCAACAGCTTGAGATCGCTGGTTTGTAATTGATTTGCCGATAATGCTTCGTTTATCACCTGCGGAAATTTCTCAACGGCTACTTTAAATACACTTTGCCCGTCCATAAATGGAAATACCTGGGCATTATCTATCATGGCGTGACTAAAAAACATTTCACCAATTTCTGCTTCATCAAAATCGGCGAGTTTATTTTCTTTCACCCAGTGGTTGGCATGCGTACCTGGGTTGAACATGGCTAAAACTTCAGCATTAGTACCATTGCTGTGCAGGTGTGTGCTTAAGATTCTGGAGTTTGAGTTTTCATCAACCGCTTGCAAAACCACGGCTCCGGCACCATCGCCAAAAATGACACTCACATTTCTGCCACGTGTACTGAAGTCGAGACCAAAAGAATGTTTTTCGGCACCCACTACCAATATGTTTTTATACATACCCGATTTGATAAACTGGTCTGCCACGCTCAATGCATATACAAATCCGCTGCACTGATTGCGTACATCCAAAGCGCCTACATCTTTCATCTGCAATGCACGCTGCAGTAGTACACCGCAACCTGGAAAATAATAATCAGGGCTTAGCGTAGCGAAAACAATAAAGTCAATATCATGTGTGGTGATGCCGGCTCTTTCAATTGCAATTTTTGCAGCTCCCACACCCATGGTAGTAGTAGTTTCTCCTTTGCGGTCGCCATATCTTCTTTCTTTAATGCCGGTACGTTCCTGTATCCATTCGTCGGTAGTATCCATATACTTCATCAGGTCATTATTGGTAAAAACATTTTTGGGAACATATTTTCCGATGCCGGCAATTTTGGATTTAAACATATATATCTTTTGTTTGGTAAGATAAGAAATGTAAAAGAAATGAAACTATTTCAAATGAAATGGTTGGGAAGAAGAACAAGATGGAGCGAGGTGGCGTTATTTTTTATTTTGTTATGAATGCACACGAAATGACACGAAAATATTTTTGCCACGAAAACACACGAAAGAGCACGAAAGATTTTTGATGTTTATTTTCAGTCCTGTCCCGAATTCAATCGGGGTTGCCAATAAGCAGTTGATTCATGAAGCAACAAGTATAAGAATCTTTGTGAACCTTGGTGTCTTAGTGGCGTTATTTTCTTGCCACGAAAACACACGAAAGAGCACGAAAGGTGGTTGATGTTTATTTTCAGTCTTGATCCGAATTCAATCGGGGTTGCCAATAAGTAGTTGATTCATGAAGCAACAAGTATATGAATCTTTGTGAACCATTGTGTCCTTGTGTCTTAGTGGGGTTAATTTTTTTGCCACGAAAACACACGAAAGAGTACGAAAGATTTTTGATGTTTATTTTCAGTCCTGTCCCGAATTCAATCGGGGTTGCCAATAAGCAGTTGATTCATGAAGCAACAAGTATAAGAATCTTTGTGAACCTTGGTGTCCTCGTGTCTTAGTGGGGTTAATTTTTTTGCCACGAAAACACACGAAAGAGCACGAAAGATTTTTGATATTTATTTTCAGTCCTGGCCAGAATTCAATCGGGGTTGCCAATAAGAAGCTGATTTATGAAGCTACAAGTATATGAATCTTTGTGAACCTTGGTGTCCTTGTGTCTTAGTAGCGTTATTTTCTTGCAACAAAAACACACGAAATGACACGAAAAATTATTGTTGCCACGAAAGCACACGAAATGACACGAAAGGAAGTTGATTTTTTTCACTTATGATTAAAAATATTTTGATTACTGCTCCTGCATACGCATTACCTCTTCCAAAAAACTTTCACATGCATCTTCTACCGATTTTATATCTGCTGATTTTACATAAGAGCCAATTACATGATCACCTGCATTAGGAATAGCCAATTCTCTTTTTAAACTATCTGGCGTGCCCAGTTGCATAAACATTCTCCTCATAGCGGATACTTTTACTACCCGATCCTGATGTTGTTTGTCTTTATAATAATACAAAAGCAACACCGGTTGTTTTACTTTTTTAAACGTGGCTTCCCTCATGGTGCTTTCAATCAACTCTTCCAATTGTACCAGTGATTGAGTGGCATATTGATCGTTCCAGTATTGCGCATAAATGGCAGAAGTATCATCCACCTTTCGCTGTCTACCTTCTATCAACTCTGCAATTTGCAAACCCCAGTGATTGTTGAGCATCCAGGCATTGGCATCGTTTATTGCAATATTGGGCGAGAGTAAAATAAGCCCGCCTATTTCAGGATATTCGGCAGCCAATTTGAGCGCAACAGTGCCGCCAGTAGATGTGGAAACAAGAATTATCTTTTTCCCCAATTGTCTTCCAATGGCAAATGCTTCTTTTGCTGAGATCCAATAGCCCAATGCAGTAAAATTGGCCAAAGGATTAATCGTATCAATACCATGTGCATCTAAGCGACTCAAGTATAAATTGCAACCAAATTTTTGCGCCAGCTCATAATGTAATGGATCTCCTTCTTCCTGCGAAGCACTAAAGCCATGCAGATAAACAATGGCATATTCCGTTTTTTCTTTTAAAGAATCATGTAACCAGAGGATTCTGGCTTCATTATCGGGCTTTAGTTTGTGCCGCGATTCATTTTTTGAAATATAGTTTTCAAGCGCTTTCGCTTCAGCAGGCACTACGGGTAAATCGGTTGTATAAACAGGAGTGGCCGGCTGTGGACCCAGAAAATATACCACAATCAGCAGTAGAATTAAGAAACCAAACCATTTAAGCACCTTCATAATTAATACATTACATAAAGCTAAAGCATTTGAATTTTTTAAAGAAACAAGATTGAATTTTATAGCTCAAATTAACAATAGCCCATTATAAAAACCTACCTTTGCAGCCCGGAAAAAATGGGTTGCTTGTTGGCATAGATGAAATTAAAGCATTTGTTTTTAAACCAAACAACCTGTTATCCTTAAGACCGTTCAATAAAAAATATTTATGAATATCAGAAACATCGCCATTATTGCTCACGTTGACCATGGTAAAACAACATTGGTTGACAAAATTTTGCATGCTACCAAGGTCTTCCGCGATAACCAGGAAACCGGAGAACTGATCATGGATAGTAATGACCTGGAACGTGAAAGAGGTATTACCATTTTTTCTAAAAATGCAGCGGTAGAATATAATGGCGTAAAAATTAATGTAATTGACACGCCAGGTCACGCCGACTTTGGAGGTGAAGTAGAACGGGTATTGAAAATGGCCGATGGTGTTTGTCTCCTAGTTGATGCTTTTGAAGGCCCTATGCCACAAACAAGATTTGTATTACAAAAAGCTTTACAGTTAAATCTAAAGCCCATTGTTATCATCAATAAAGTAGATAAAGAAAACTGCCGGCCCGATGAAGTGCATGATGCAGTGTTTGAACTTTTTTTCAACCTTGATGCAACAGAGGAGCAATTGAATTTTCCTACGTTCTATGGCTCCGGTAAAAACGGATGGTTCAACGATTCATTAACACAAATAGATAATATTGATCCCCTGCTGGATGGTATTATCAAACATGTACCTCCGCCAAAAGTATCGGAAGGTAGTTTGCAAATGCAGATTACCTCTTTGGACTACTCTTCTTTCCTTGGTCGTATTGCAGTAGGCAAAGTAGGTCGCAACGTGATAAAGGAAAATCAACAAATTGCGCTAATGCAGGCTGATGGTACAGTGAAGAAACAAAGAGTACGTGAACTCTATGTTTTTGAAGGCATGGGTAAAAAGAAAGTAGCGGAAGTAGTAGCCGGTGACTTGTGTGCCGTTGTAGGTTTAGAAGATTTTAATATCGGCGATACAATTGCCGATCCAGAAAATCCTGAAGCATTACCGGTGATAAGTGTAGATGAACCTACCATGAACATGTTGTTCTCCATCAATAATTCTCCTTTCTTTGGTAAAGATGGAAAATTTGTAACCAGCCGTCACCTGCGTGACCGCTTGATGAAGGAAACAGAAAAAAATCTGGCGATGCGGGTGGAAGACAGTGAAGAAGGCGACAGTTTTGTGGTGTATGGTCGTGGCATTTTGCATTTGGGAATCTTAATAGAAACCATGCGTCGAGAAGGTTATGAGTTAACAGTGGGTCAGCCGCAGGTAATCGTAAAAGAAGTGAATGGTGTAAAATGCGAACCTTATGAAAATCTGGTGGTAGATGTTCCTCAGGAGTTTGCCAGCAAAGTAATTGATTTGGTAACCCGTCGCAAAGGCGAAATGCATGTAATGGAAACCAAAGGTGAAATGCAACATTTGGAATTTGAAATACCATCCAGAGGGTTGATTGGTTTGCGTACGCAGATGCTTACCGCTACCACCGGAGAAGCTGTAATGGCACATCGCTTTATAGAATACAAACCCTGGAAAGGACCCATTCCTGGAAGGAATAATGGTGTATTGATTTCAAAAGTGAACGAAAAAACAACAGCCTATTCAATTGATAAGTTGCAGGACAGAGGCACCTTCTTTGTAGATCCGGGAGAAGATGTTTATGCCGGACAAATTGTAGCAGAGAATGTAAAACCCGGCGACCTGGTTGTTAATGTAACTGAGCAAAAGAAACTAACCAACCATCGAGCCAGCGGTAGCGATGCTGCAACTAATATAGCTCCTAAAACATTGTTGACACTGGAAGAGTGTATGGAATACATTCAGCAGGATGAGTGTATTGAAGTAACACCCAACTTCATTCGTATGCGCAAAGTGATATTGAATGAAGATGATAGAAAGAAAGTGCAAAAGAAAATGGAGGCAGAAGCAGTCTGATTTTTTTATTAAAAAATATTTATGGGTTGTTTTCCAATTGGAAAGCAACCATTTTTTTTGCTAGCAGGTCAGGGATTAGGCTTCTTTTAATATTAAACTATTATTTTTATAGCTGAACTTTTAAATACTTATCAATGATTATTAGACTATCAATTTTTTTACTTGCCTGCCTCAATTTAAATATCATTTCTGCTCAATGTATAAGTGGTAATTGTGCAAATGGCGTTGGAAAATATCAATATCAAAACGGAGATGTATATGAAGGTGATTGGGCAAACAGCATCTGGAATGGTAAAGGAAAATACACCTGGAAAAATGGCGGTACCTATGAAGGAGCAGTAAAAAATAATTATTTTGAAGGCTATGGAGTTTTGAAAGAAGTAAACGGAGAAAAATATGAAGGGAACTGGATGCAGGGAAAAAAGAACGGGCAGGGCAAAAATATATATACTTCGGGAGCTCAATATGAAGGCAATTATGTAAATGGGAACAGGGAAGGTAAAGGAAAATATATATGGAAATCGGGTGATGTGTATTACGGAGAATGGAAAGAAGGAAAATTAAATGGCTTTGGGAAAAAAGTGTATACTGATTCTTCCTGGTACGAAGGCTATTGGGTAAATGAGAAAAAAGATGGAAAGGGAAAAACGATGTATAAGAATGGCGACATCTATGAAGGTGATTTTAAGGATGGAATAAAGTCAGGAGTAGGTAAGTACATAGAAAAGGGTTCAGGAAATATTTATGAAGGTAGTTTTGTAAATGATGTAGGAACGGGCAAAGGGAAATTAATTTCAGGAACTAAGAATATTTATGAAGGTGATTTTGTTGGTGGTTCGGCAGAAGGTTTTGGCAAACAAGTTTATGCAGATGGCAGAATCTATGAAGGACAATGGAAAAAGGGTAAAATGGATGGCAAAGGAAAAGCCAGCTGGAAAAATGGTGATAGCTATGAAGGAGATTTTGTAACAGGCGATAAAGAAGGTAACGGAAAAATGAAATACGGCAATGGCGATATGGCAGATGGAAACTGGAAAAATGATAAACTGGATGGTAAGGCTACCTATACCTGGAAAAATGGCGATGTATATAAAGGCGAGTACTTAAATGGCAATAAATCGGGACAAGGAATAATGACCTGGGTTAACAAAAATAAGTACGAAGGGAAATTTATATATAACTATGCAACTGGAAATGGAAAGTTTTTCAAAAAAGGTGCGCTGTTTTTTGAAGGAGATTTTTCAGGGGGCACTACTAGTAGTTTGGGAAAATGCTGGTTGTTAGAAAATGGCACTTTAGCAAAAAGAACAATTTATCAGGACGGCTCTTTATTTGAAATTTATTATCCTGATGGCAGCAACTATTTTGGAAGTATAAAAGATATAGGTAATTATATGTCTGCCAATGATATTGAACCAAAAGAAGGTTATATGTTATACCCTGATGGTACTATGAAAATGGGGGAATGGGAAAAAGGACATCTGAAAAAGCTACAGTTTTCAATCAAATTTAAAATGACTGATGCAGTTTTAGAATATGTAAAAGGGTTGGCACAACACCGGTTTCAAAAATATGCAGACGCAATAAAATCTTTTAATACAGCCGCATCTAAAAATTGTAAAGAAGACAGTCTGAGTATTTACAGAGGAATAGCTTATTATAATATTGCCAAATATGATTCTGCTATAACTGATTTTGGAACCTTTCTAAAAAAATTCAAAAAAAGCAAAGAGGCGCTTGACTTTAGATCAAAAACTTTTTTTGCAAAGAAAGATACCGCATCCGGACTGGCAGATATGGATACCTACATAAAACTTTACCCAAAAGACTCAAGCGGCTACTGGCAACGTGGAATTATTCATCACAATCTAAAAGAATATTCAAAAGCAATTGCAGACTACACTAAAGCACTTGAATATACAAAAGGCAAGTCGGAAAATGTTTATTATTACCGGGCAGTTTGTTATGAGCTACTTGGAAAACTAACAGAAGCCTGTGCTGATTATACAATAGCAAAAGAGAGAGGGAAAAAGGAAGCAGTAGCCAAAGTAGATAAACTTTGTAAGCAAGGAACTTCCGGTTCGGGTAATTAGTTTTCTTTCGTTGAATTGTGCCGTTCATTTACATTTGCTTTCTGTGACTCCCAATAATCTTCATTTTGTATTTGGCATGGCACCCAATTTTGGCGGTAAGCCATTTTCATTGGTTCATTATTTATCTATCAAGTCGGCAGTAGATTTGAATAAGCCTGAACAGGCTTTTTTTCATTATCAATACGAACCTATTGGTGAATGGTGGGAAAAAGCGAAACCACTTCTTAGACTTAATAAAATAGATGCACCTACACAAATAATGGGTAACCAGCTTTATCATGTAGCCCATCAGGCAGATGTGGTAAGGCTGCAAATGTT
>Ga0209582_1000631_pt1 | contig 20390 bp, 20 predicted proteins | sample KloWWTmetKNB5Kit_FD_187176 | JGI IMG/M metagenome (GOLD analysis project Ga0209582, IMG submission 187176) | Active sludge microbial communities from Klosterneuburg, Austria, studying microevolution and ecology of nitrifiers - Klosterneuburg... | ecosystem: Engineered > WWTP > Aerobic digester >...
CCGACTGCGCCTGAATATCCATCGCTTTTTTGAGGACCAGCGTGTTTACCGCATCGCCGGTTTTTGCCTGCGACAGCGCGCTGCTCAGACTGCCGATTGAAGAAACATCCATCTTGCGTTTGCTCCGGATTGGTCACAATATTGGTCCAGTGTAATTGCCGTTCACGGTAAATCAATGACCGAGCCAGAAAAATCTGATAAAGCGTCTGCCGTCAGCGAGGCGATTCGTGCGAAGCGCGAACGCAAAACTCTGCTGGCTGAAGATATTGCCGCTCTCGAGACTTCGCTGCTGGCCGATATCGAAGCTTTCGACCTGGACGCGGCCGAGCGTAGTGTCCGGCGTGAGGAGAGCGTCAATTCGGGCGCCGGCATGATTGATGCAGCGCTGGTTTTTCCCGAAATCGTGCCGGTTGTCGCGCCGCGCAAGCCGACTGCCAGTCAGCCCAAAGAAAAGACTGCCCAGCCCGAACTGCTGCTTGACGGCAGTAACCTGCTCAGCCAGCTTCGCCAGCAGGCCGAATTGCGCCGGCGGGAACTGCATAACGCGCTGGCGGATCGCACTTCGGCCAATGAGCAAATTGATCAGGCGCTCAAGCATCTTTTTTTCTTCATGCATGATTTCGTCCAGCAACTCAATATCGTCAAACCGGCGATCCCGCGCGACTTCGTGCTGCTCGAAAAATATGCGATAAATCAACTGGTCTGGCAGGAGGGTTTTGCCGATTACCGGACACAAAGCCAGAGCGCCGGCGCGCTGGTTGAACTGGTGACGTTTTCCTGTCGCCTGAGTGGTAAAGGGGTGCCGATGATCGAGAAGGAGGGACCGGCGATTGAACGTTTCCGGCACATTCTTTTCGACTACGGTCTACCCTTCACCTGCAAGGAATTCAAGAACGAGCGCAGTTATGTCGAACGAGCCGAATTCGAGATCGGCGGCGAGGTCAGTGTCAGCGCCCGCTGGCGGGCTGATTTCACCAAAGGTGTGCTCGTCCTCGAAACACGCAATCTGGAACGCCTCGGTAGTGCGCTATTCACCATTCATCCGCAATTTGTCGACTACGCATTGCTTGACGATTTTGGCCGTTTGGTTCTTGGCCAGGCCAATCATTTCCGCGAACTGCTCAGGCGCGAATAGCGGTTTATAAGCGGTGGCTCTGGTCGCCCTGGGCAAAGCCGCCAAGCTCTGCCTCCATCCCCCGGCCGATGGCGATGACCTTGAACAGTTCCCCCATCTCGTGCGGCATCAGTAGTTTATTCACCGCCCCGGCAGCCCGGATGTATTCGAGAGATTCATTGGGCAGTGCCGCCAGGCGGTCGAGAATGCCGCAGTTGAGCAGGAATTGACCCTGGCTGGTGTAGCCGAGCAGTTCCAGTCCAGCGCCGTGGGCGGCCGCAATAATCGCCGTAAAATCGACGTGGACCGTAACATCCTGCAGGCCGGGAAGATAAAAGGGATCGGGATGGGCATGGTGGCGGTAATGGCACATCAAGGTGCCGCGCCCGCGCTGCTGATGGTAAAACTCGCGCCGCGGAAAACCATAATCGATCAGCAGCAGGGCGCCGCAGCCCAAACGGTGCGCCCATTCCGCCGCCCAGGCTCGCGACGCCAGACTGATCTCGCTTTCAAAACCGGGCGGTAGCTGGCACTGGCTGCCGATTTCCTCGGCGGCGGCGAGCAGGGCGCCGCTGGCTGGACGTTCGCTCCACGTGAAACATCCCGCTGGATCGACCGCGACGCCCCGGTTGAAAATGCCGTTTTCCCGCCAGGCAACCACGTCTGCCGGCAAGGCATCCAATAATTCATTGGCCAGCACGACGCCGGAAAACACTTCCGGAAGGCGATCCAGCCAAGTAACTCGATCGAGCAAATGGGGTGCCGCTTTGGCGATGGTTTCTTGCTGGCGTTGGCGCAAGTCAGCCGATAAATCGAGAATGCCATATTGTTCGGGCAAGCAATCGAGGTGCTCCAGTTCAAGCAACAGATCGGCCGCCAGACGGCCTGAGCCGGCGCCGACTTCAATTATCCGGTGTGAGGAGTGGCACATGATCTCCCGCACCTGAGCGGCCAAGGCCTGGCCGAAAAGCCCAGTCATTTCCGGCGCAGTCACGAAGTCACCGGCAGAGCCAAATTTTCTGGCGCCGGCAGCGTAGTAGCCCAGTCCGGGCGCATACAAAACCAGCTCCATGAAACGACTAAAGGAAATCCAGCCATCGGCAGCGGCGATTTCGTCAATAATGAACTGCTGTAGCTGCTGACTATGGGCCAGAGCTTCCGGATCGGGAGTGGGGAGCTGGGTCATGATGCCTCGCTAAAACGCGGATTTTAGCTGCCCAGGCCGCTGAATCATCGCCTTGATGTGCTATTTTTTCAGCTTGTTCCAAGCCGGAAGGCAATCGATGCGCGTCAAACAGATAATCAGCCGCAAGCCAGGCGAACCAAGCGGCCAGTTGGCCGAACTGCAAGCCATCGAGCCTGATTTGCTGCTGCTCTTCGGCGCCGTCGAACACTTCACTGTTGCTCCGCTGTACGAAACTTTGCGCCAGGCCTTTCCCGAGGTGCATCTGCCGGGTTGTTCAACGGCCGGTGAAATCACTCAGGATGGCGTCGACGACGGAATGTGTACGGTTACGCCGGGGGCTTCCTGCAAGCTGCATAAGCAAACGATGAGCATCAACTATCTTGGCGAGGTCTGAGCGTTGTCAGCCATGCAGAAAACGCTCCTCCACCAGCTAAAACGTAGTTTCAATATTTCTGATCAGGCCGCACTGAATGCCTTGTTGATGACCATGCAGGCGGCGGCCGCGACGGCAGAACCCTCGCTGCGCGGCGTGCTGACAGGCTTTGCTGCTTTTCTCGAGGGGGTCGGGTCTTCCTGCGAGCAATACGAGCGTGATCTCGATTTGCAAACGCGCAGTCTGGAAATTTCCTCAGCCGAGCTTGCGCGGAGCAATGAAAAGCTGCACTTGGCATTGGCCGAGCGAGAAAACACCCTGTGTTCCTTGCGCCAGGTGGTGCGCAGCCTGTTGCCCAATGTCACCCCGGAAAATGCGGCCAACGCATTTGCCTATGATGATATTCCTGCAATATCCCGCCGCATTGGTGAATTGGTCGCCGAGAGCGAACGAGGCCATCGCGCCCTGAGTAATCAGAAACTCGCCCTCGATCAACACGCCATTGTCAGTATCACCGACGCGGCCGGCACGATCATCTATGCCAATGATCGCTTCTGCGCGATCAGCGGCTATCCTCGCGACGAGCTGATTGGTTGCAGTCACCGTATCGTCAATTCCGGCGTACACCCGCCGGCCCTTTTCCAGGACATGTGGACGACGATTTCATTGGGCAGCGTCTGGCGTGGTGAAATCTGTAATCGTGCCCGCGATGGTCTCCTCTACTGGGTCAGCGCCACCATCGTGCCGCTGCTTGGTGACGACGGACGACCGGTTCAGTACATCGGTATTCGTACTGACATCACCGATCGCAAACGCATCGAGGCTGAGCTTTCCGAACAATTGCATCTAGTCGAAGAACTGATCGAGGCCATTCCGCTGCCGGTTTATCTGAAAGATCGCACCGGGCGCTACCTTCGGATCAACCGGGCATTTGAGACTTTCTTCGATGTCCAGCGGGAGTCACTGATCGGCCGCCCCCTGCTTGACCTGTTGTCACCGGAAGACGCTCGGCTGCACACCGAGAAAGATGCCGCACTGTTGGCCGGCGGGGGAACCCAGACCTATGAGGCGGTGGTGCATGGACGCGATGGCCTGCATCACGACACCATTTACCGCAAGGCAGTCCTCACCCAACGCGATGGCAGCGTTTCCGGTTTGCTCGGGACGATCATCGACATCACGACGCGCAAGCGTGCAGAAGCTGAAATTCTTCAGGCCAAGGAGGCAGCGGAAGCGGCCAGCCGGGCCAAGAGTGATTTTCTCGCCAACATGAGCCACGAAATCCGTACCCCGATGAACGGCATCATCGGCATGACCGAATTGGCCCTCGATACCGCGTTGACCGGAGAACAGCGGGAATTCCTGAGTGTCGTCAAATCCTCGGCCGAATCACTGCTCACCATCATCAATGACATTCTTGATTTTTCGAAGATCGAGGCCGGCAAACTGCAGGTCGAGCAAATTTCCTTTGATCTCCACCGGGTTGTGGCCGAAACGCTGAAAACCCTGAGCCTGCCTGCCCACGAAAAAAATCTCGAACTGCTCAGCGAGATCAGGTCTGATGTGCCGCGGCAGGTTTTTGGCGACCCCAGTCGTATTCGGCAGGTGCTGCTCAATCTGCTCGGCAATGCCGTTAAATTTACCGAAAAGGGTGAGATCAAGGTTCGCACCGAACTGATCTCACTGCCGGGTGGTGAGGCCGGTATTCATTTCGCGGTCAGTGATACAGGTAGCGGTATCGCCGCTGACAAGCAGGGGCTGATTTTTGAAGCCTTTTCTCAGGAAGACAGTTCAACCACCCGACGTTATGGCGGTACCGGCTTGGGACTTTCAATTTCACGCCGGCTGGTGGCGTTGATGGGCGGTGAAATGTGGCTGGAAAGCAAAATTGGCCGAGGCAGCACCTTCCATTTTTCGATTGGCTTGAAAGTTGACTTGCAGCCACCCCTGGCCATCACCAAACAAATTGAACTGCGCGGTCGGCGTATTCTGGTTGTCGATGACAACGCCACCAATCGGCGCATTCTCAGTGGCATGCTTGCGGCCTGGGATGTGAAAGTTCGGGATGCCGAGTCAGGTGTTGTCGCGCTTGAAATCATGCGCCGCGCCGAGCCGACTTTTGATTGCATCATCCTCGACGCGCACATGCCGGAAATGGACGGTTATCAACTGGCCCACCGTCTGCGTGCCGAGCATCCCCGGCTTCCGCCAATGCTGATGCTGTCTTCCAGTGCCATGCGCGGTGATGGACAACGCTGCCAGGAAGCGGGTATTGCTGGCTTTTTCTCAAAACCGATCCTGGCGGAGGAATTGTTGGCGGCCCTGTGCCGGATTTTCGGGAATGGAGAGCGGCCGGCAGCGACTCGGCAAGTATTGCTCAACCGCCATGCCTTGCGCGAAATGCAGCGTACGCTGGATATCTTGCTGGTCGAGGATCATCCAAGCAATCAGAAACTGGCGGTTGGCCTGTTGGAAAAATGGGGCCATCGCACAACGTTGGTCGGCAATGGGCAGGAAGCCCTTGAATGCCTGCGCCAACACCCCTTCGATCTGATCCTGATGGACATGCATATGCCGGTGATGGGCGGACTTGAGGCGACGCAGCTGATTCGTGCGATGGAACTGACGCAAAACCTGCCGCGGACGCCGATCATTGCAATGACTGCCGCCATGCAGGACGACCGCGAAGCCTGTCTCGCCGCGGGGATGGACGAATACCTTGCGAAGCCGATCAAGGCCAGGGAGCTCCTCGAAAAGCTGCTTGCCTTTGGCGGCCAGGTTGCCGACCCAGGCGAAGCGCCACCGGCTTTCGATTATGCCGCGGCGTTACAAAGCAGCGACCGGGAAACGGTAGAGATCATTGCCGGTGTATTCATTGAGACCTGGCAACGCGATATCCAGCGTTTGCGCCAAGGCCTTGAGCAAGGTGATATCCCGCTGATTGAGCGTATCGCCCATGGCTTCAAAGGTTCACTGGCCAGTTTTGCTGCCGAACCTGCGGTTCGAGTCGCTGCTGACCTCGAAGTGCGGGCGCGTAACTGCCGCGTCACGGGCGTTTCGGCTGAAATTGATTCGCTGGAACGAGAAATCCGGGCGTTGGTGCCGCATCTAAAAATCGTTGCACTCAGCGTCTCGGGGTAAACTGGCTCTTTTTCACGGTTGACCGCAGCAATTGATTTTTCGCGTCCAGCGATGAACCAAGCCGGCCCCTCGCACCCATGACCCCCTCAAACAACCTGCAAAAACTCCGCAAATTCCTTGAAAGCCGCACCGGCAAGGCTATCGGCGACTACAACATGATCGAGGACGGCGATACCGTTCTTGTCTGTTGTTCCGGCGGCAAGGATTCCTACACCCTGCTCGCTGTGCTGATGGCGCTGCAACAACGTGCGCCAATCAGGTTCAAGCTGATCGCGATGAATCTCGACCAGAAACAGCCTGGCTTCCCGGCAGAGGTACTGCCGGCCTATTTCAAATCAATCGGCATCGAGTACCGCATCGTTGAAGCCGACACCTATTCCGTGGTCAAGGAAAAGATTCCCGAAGGCAAAACGACCTGCTCGCTCTGCTCAAGATTGCGTCGCGGCGTTATCTACCGAACAGCCAAGGAATTGGGCGCCAACAAAATCGCCCTCGGCCACCATCGGGATGACATGGTGCACACCCTGTTCCTCAACATGCTGTTTGGCGGCAAGCTGAAAGCCATGCCACCGAAACTCGTTACCGATGATAAGGCACATGTGGTGATTCGGCCGCTCGCCTATTGTGCCGAGAGTCAGATCGCCAAATTTGCACGTGGCATGGAGTTCCCGATTATTCCCTGCAACCTTTGCGGTTCGCAGGACAATATGCAGCGCCAGAAAATCCGCGAAATGATGGCGGATTGGGACAAACGCTTCCCCGGGCGCACCGAATCGGTTTTCTCCGCCATGCAAAATATTGTGCCTTCACATCTGGCTGATAATTCGCTTTTCGATTTTCACGGGCTGACACTTGAGACGCCCGTAGAAGAGGGTGACATCGCTTTTGATACCCCGGAAATGCCCATTAGCGGGATGTTCGAGATAAGCCAAGAGGCATAATGCGGAAGATGCCCACTTCATCATATAATCAATAATTCAATAAATTACGAGCATCCTGCAGCCAAATGACTGCCACGCAACGAAAACTCGTCGTCATGTTTGCCGATGTCTCCGGCAGCGCCGGACTATTCGAGCGTCTCGGGGATACTGAGGCCATGTACGCGGTTGAACGTTGCCTGAAGCGGATGAATCGCGCGATCGACGGTTATCGCGGCCGTACAGTCCAGGTCGTCGGCGACGAACTACTCGCTACTTTTGAATCCGCAGAGGACGCCTGTCAGGCAGCTATCGACATGCAGCAGCGGATCGCCGATTTGCCACCTGTTTCCGGCCTCAAACTGACTATCCGCATTGGTTTGCATGCCGGTTCAGTGGTTGAAGAGGATGGCAAATTGACCGGGGATGTGGTCAGCAATGCTGCACGCATTGCCGGCATTGCCCGGCGTGACCAGATTCTCGGCAGTTCAACCCTGGTGGCTGCGTTGCCATCGCAAGGCGTTATTTCGGTCAGGCCGGTCCCCGAACTCGGGGCGGTTCCAGAGAATGGCGCGGACCTGACGTTATTCCGGATTCATTGGCCCGGCCATGAAATTCATTCAGGGCAAGGGCCGTCAGGCATTCTGCCAGTTGATCGTCTCTGCGTCCGTTATCACGGCAAGGCGTTTCTGCTCGACGCCAAAACGCCGCTCCTTACCCTTGGCCGCGACTTGGCCTGCAAGTTGATCATCGAGGACCGCAAGGCCTCAAGGCGGCATGCCCGCATCGAAAAGCGGGAACATGACTACTATCTGGTTGATACGAGCACAAACGGCAGTTTCGTCAGCCGTTCAGGGCAACAGGAAGTGATGGTTCGGCGTCATGAAATCCTGCTTGAAGGGAAGGGCCGGATTTGTTTTGGCAGTTCGGGCAACGATCCGACTGCTGATTGCGCCGATTTCGAACACCTGTAAACGAAAGCTAGCCATTCAAGAATGGCTAGCTAGTAGTTCGTTTCATTAATACGCTTACGATTTACGCCACGTCAAAATCAAATTTTTTCCATCGGAAGACAACGGGCGTGTCATTCATTTCACTGATGCCTTTGAGGATGCGCGCTTTCAGGTCATCGATTGAGGTGACCCGGATGTGGCGCAGAAAGGTCCGGGCCATTTTGGAGAAGGCGCATTCGATCAGATTCAGCCATGAACCGTGTTTGGGCGTATGAACGTACTCAAAACGCCCCGGCCGGGTCGCGAGGTAAGCCATGGTTTCACGCGAAATGTGGGCCGAGTGGTTGTCGAGGACGACACGGATAATGGCTTCCGGCGGGTAGTAGTCATCCATCGACTTGAGTAGGTCGATGAATTCCCGACTGCGGTGCCGGTCTTCAACGTTGGCGAAGACATGACCGGAGTTCAGGTCGATACCGGCCAGGATGGACACCGTGCCATGGCGGACATATTCGTAGTCCCGGCCGACGTTGGCAGCCTTGCCCGGCACGGGGGGTAGATCAGGCGCCGTCAGGCCAATGGCCCGGACGCCCGGTTTCTCATCGACGCTGACGGTGTAAATGGGGTTGGGCCGACCATCATGGACGGCACCTTCGGCATAGAGCGAGACATCCCGATAGACCATGAGCACTTCATGCATCTTGCGGTCAAAGTGAGGATCACGCTTCTCCAGATAGTAGCGAATCTTGTGCGGTTTGAGATTGTTCTCGTTCAGGATGCGCCAGACTGTACTCTTGCCGGCCTTGGCAAGACGTTCAAAGCCTGCCCCTGCCGCCTGTTGGGCGACATAGCGGGCCAGCGCCGAGATACTCCACAACTCCGCCGCCAAGCCCAGATCCTTTGGCTTGGCGCAGGCCAGACTGACCACCCAGGCTTTCGCTTCCTCGGTAATTTCCGGCTCATGTGGTCGATGGTAGGTGTCCTTGAGACCCTGTTGCACACCCGCTGCCAGCGCTTTGTCGATGCATTTGTAGATCATCGGCCGACTGACGCTTACCTGCCGCTGAATTTCCGTAATCGACAGACCTGCCGCGTACTTCAGCAAAACCTCGGCTCGCTCCACCTCCCGAACGGGGGCCGTTCGCGACGCTGTCAGTTCAGACAGCATGCGCCTGTTCTCGTCCGATAGTACCAGTGCAGCTCGCCCGCTCTTTCTCGCCATGATCGCTCCCAAAAGTTGCTTGAGCATCATGACTATTAATGGCTATTTTGTAAATATATTGGCGGAACGTACTACTAGGTCATTGCCATTGCTCTCGCTCCTTCGTTAAACGATTCAGTTGCAACAGATGTTCGCGGACAGTTTTAGCGTAGGCGGCACCCTCGATCTTGCGTCGTTCCGTTTGGAGTGGTGCAGGGAGTAACTGCATCGCCAATGTTTGGACCTCGATACCCGCAAGTAATGCTTCCTCATCGGTCGGCATAGCCAATTGGACACCACAATTAATCCAAGAACGCCGCAATCCTGATGCGATTTTCTGTGCCAATTCTGGCTCATTGACACTACGGGTCCGTAGGTGCGTTGCTACCGTGCTCGTCATATCAGCATAGAACTGGATGGTGTAATCATCTGGATCGCGTGGTTCGACCTGGAAGCGATAGGCATGTACAACTGCATCCCAGTAGTTGCGTAGTGCCTCCGAACCATCTCCACCGGCCAGGGCGGCGTCACCGAGGAGACGGTGATTGAGCGCCACGACCTCGTTGTCGCAGCCGAATCTTCCGAGAGTCAGAGATTCTTCGCACAGCGGTAGTGCTGCAGCGTAGTCCCCATCCTCGCCGAGCATGTCGGCAAGGTGGTAGAGAATCCAAGCAATGTTCCATTGGTCATTATCAAGGCGAAAAAGCGCCAGGGCTTCTCGGTAGTTAACTTCTGCTGCCTTGATGTCACCTTGACCAAAGCGGTCGGCTTCGGCCAGGAATACGTCGGTTAATGCTCGGACGTGTCGCGCGCTGGGATGCTGCAACTGTGCAGTTTCGCCATCAAGTGCGCTCAGACTACGAACGGCGCGGATTGTCTCGGCGACTTCCAGCCACGCCCCACTGCTACGTTCCACTGTCTCTTTAGGATAGGCCTGCTTGAAACGGTGCAGTAGATCCAGGCCTTGTACTCGTCGCTCCAGCCTGTGCGTGGGATCGGATTGCACTGTCGCGTTAGCTGAAAGTGTTAGGCGATTCTCCCATTCGAGCAGCAACTGGTCGCAAAAATCGAAGCCTTCGTCGGTGAAGCAACTCCACCACCAAAAGCCGTCGAACCAGACATGCAGGAATGACAAACTGGCTTCGGTGTCGTAACCGGTTTGCGAGTAGTAATAAAGCCAGTTGTCCTGACAATCCTGCCACTCAGGATTCTCATAGCGATACATGGCACTATAGTTTGTCGTGTCACCTTCCTGGAATTTTCGTTCGAGGGATTGCAGTCGTTCCAGGTAATGTGCGGCCGCAAGGCGATTCAGTGCTTGCAATCGCTCGGCAGTCAGTTTTGTGCGGATGTATTCTGCAATCACGCGGTGCATGGTGTAACGCTGATCGTTCTCGTCCGCTTCTTTTTCACTTAGATAGCGCACCTCCTCGAGTAGCCCGGCGTTCGCTAGATCAAGCAGCGCTTGTATCGGTGCTCCGGTAAGTAGTTTGGCCAGACTGCTTGTGAACCAGGACGGGTCTGGACGCAGCACCGAAAGTGCTTCCAGTGCGCCACGCAATAAGTCACCGGGTAGCGTCTCATCATCATTCAGTGAAGTTGTTCTACCCAAGGCGTTGTAGCTCGCTTCGATCACCTCGCCTAGTGTGAAGTTATGATCTTCGGCGAACTCCGCAGGCTTCTTCCGGCGAAACATGGCGGCGATACTGATCAGGTATTGCTCGACTGTGCGGATAGCGCGCTCGTCGTCGCCCTCCGCTTTTAGCATGTTCCCAATGAGCACCAGCGCGATGGGGAGGCCACCCACGCGCGTTACCAGTTTCCTGAGTACACCCGATGCGAGGCTAACAGAATTGGGCGCCAACTCAGCCAGCAGCAGTAATCCATCCTTTTCGCCCAGGGTTGGCACGGTGATGACTTGCCCAACCGTTGGCATGAGTTCGCGGGCAGTTTTAGGAAAGCGTGTGGTCACCACGAAGGCACAATTTTCTCCAGCGAGCTTGAAATATTCACCTGCCTCAGTGCTCCAGACATCGTCCAGAACGAGTAATAGCCTGCGTTGATCGATGGCCTGAGCAATCAGATCACTTAGCTCTTCAAGGTTCGTGCTCTTTTCTATTTGCTCGTCGGTGAGCCCCAAGGATGCCGCCCACTTGCGAAGTTGCCGGCGTACATCGGGGTCCGGGCCGAGATGTGCCCAAAGCACGCCATCGGGAAAGCGTTCATTCACCTCCTTATTGTGAATTAGCTCCGCTGCCACCGCTGTCTTGCCCACCCCCGCAAGGAAGACAAATGCGAATTCACGTCGGCCTGCAACAAGTCCGTCCAGCACGGCTTTTACCTGGGCGTTACGACCAATAACCTTGTGTTGTGGCAGGCGTAGTCGCGGCGCTGACACCTTCTGGAGAGGACGCTTGGCCAATACATGCTGAATCCCGGCACTAAGTTCCGCGATCAGAGAGGTGATGTCACTGAATTCAGCGGGGCGCACAGCAAGACTTGCCTCAGCCCGGAAAGTTTTGAGGCTTTGGTAGCGCTCCGGATTGTCGTAGTCGGTCAGACTCATGTCTGATGCGCCTTTGCTCAGCAGCACGATACGAGGAATGCCAAGCTTTCCGGCATGGCGGAACTCAAGTTGGGTGATCGACAGTCCCTGAGGATTATTGGTTGGCAAGACGTAGCCATAGCGGAATCCGAGGATAAGAACATAGACATCGCAAGTGCTGATGTCTTCCAGGCAACTTTCGGCGACTGAATCGTCGTCCGCAACATAACTATGTTTGACCTGATGGTTCTTGCCCAGCCAATTCGATACAGCTTCGCGTTCAGCCTTCAGATCAAGAAGGGTTGAAGAGAGATAGACGACAGCCATTTTAGTGCCTGCTATCAAACGAATAGGCTCGCACAGGTTCGCAGACCTGAATTTCATACGCGGAAAAAAACTCCTCGCGCCCGCGCTTCTGCATGGCCCGATGCTCTGGATGGTTACGCCATTCGAGTAGCGAGTTCATATCGCTGAACTCGACGATTGCGACTGACTCCCCGTCATCTGCTGAAAAATCCTTGTACGAGATGAAGCCCGGCATCAAACTGGCCAATTCGTACATTCGTGCCGCCGCAGCTTCCAGCGCACTCAGGTCGACGTCGTCGCGCAGGCGCGAGCGGAAGACAACAACAACTTTCATTTGTTCAAGTGGATTCATTTTGAAACTCCTCGGGCGGCCAGAAATTTCGCATCACTGATTGGATGGTAGTGTTAACGGCGCCCAATTTCCGTAAAAATTTGGTGTCGACCACCTGGCGACAGTCAGGCGGAGCAGCTTGGTTTTTTGCTGTTGATGGATTTATCTATCGTGGTTTTAAGCGGCTGCCCGCAGGGCACCCGGCGGGTGGTTTGCGCAGCAAACTGCCGTCTGGCAAACGAAGTGCGGCAGGGCCTGGGATGCGTGTACTGGGCGGGGCGGTAGCACCTCTGCTGCCGATGCGGTAAAAGCCCCTCAGCCGCTGGAGATGCCGGCGCGACATTGGTCCCAACCGCCAAGCCAGTTCCGATGTCGCGCCCCGCTGTCCTGACGGGCAACGCTGCATGCCGAGTATTCCACGAAGCGGGCGCTGCTGTCTTCCCCCATTGGCTCTCTTCTGCCCATGGACCTCCCCGGAAGACGCTACCTGTGTGCGCGTTGCCGCAAGGCGGTGATCATTTGCAGCCACTGTGATCGCGGTCACCGCTACTGCGCCAGCACCTGTGCCGATCAGGCACGACGCACCGCCATGCGGGCTGCCGGTTGCCGCTATCAGGCGAGTCGGCAAGGCCGTCATGCCCATGCCGAACGCCAGCGCCGCTACCGCGCCAAACAGCAGAAAGTGACGCATCAGGGTTCCCCTCCTTTGGCCCCGCCTGTTCCACTCTCGACCGAACCGACGGCGCCGTTTATGCCGACCCTCTGGCACTGCTGCCGATGTCATCGTCGCTTACCAGACGGGGTACGCCAGGACTTCCTGCGCTGTCGGACTCGCCGAAACCGACCTCACAGGAGCATCCATGGCCATTCCCCCCGAAACTGAAGCGCAAATCCTGCGTTACCACCACGCCGAACGCTGGCCGGTGGGCACCATCGCCCGCCAACTCAATCTGCATCGCGACAGCGTCGCTCGCGTGCTAACCCAGGCTGGCTTGCCAGCCATCAAGCTGATCCACCGACCCTCGGCGATTGATCCGTATCTCCCGTTCATTCTGGAAACCCTCGCACAGTTTCCCCGTCTGCGGGCCTCCCGTCTTTACACGATGGTCAAGGCACGTGGCTACCCCGGACGCCCGGATCATTTCCGTCACCTGATCGCCCACCATCGACCCCGCCCCAAGCACGAAGCCTTTCTGCGTCTCAGGACCTTGCCGGGCGAACAGATGCAGGTGGACTGGGGGCACTTTGGTCACCTTGAGATCGGTAAAGCCCGTCGGCCCTTGATGGCCTTTGTTACTGTCCTCTCCTGGTCGCGGCAGATCTTCTTGCGTTTCTATCTTGGCGCCCACATGGAGAATTTCCTGCGTGGCCATGTCGCTGCCTTCGCGGCTTGGGGTGGGGTGCCCCGGGTCGCGCTTTACGACAATCTCAAGAGTGCCGTGCTTGAGCGACAAGGCGCTGTCATCCGTTTCAACCCGACCCTGCTGGCTTTGGCTGGACATTACCGTTTCGAGCCGCGCCCGGTGGCGGTGGCCCGGGGAAACGAGAAGGGGCGGGTCGAACGGGCCATCCGTTATATCCGTGATGCCTTCTTTGCCGGTCGCCAATTCACCGATGTCGCCGATCTCAATGCCCAGGCAGACGCCTGGGTCATTGAGCAGGCCGGCGCACGGCCTTGTCCGGAAGATGAATCGCTGAGCGTCAGTGAAGCCTTGGCTCAAGAACGGGGGCGCCTGTTGGCCTTGCCGGGCGATGCCTTTCCGACCGAGGAGATCAAGGCCGTCTCGGCCGGCAAGACCCCGTATGTGCGTTTCGACCTCAATGATTATTCGATCCCGCATACCTGTGTCGCTCGCGGCCTGACGGTGGCCGCCACCCTTGAACAGGTGCGTATTCTCGAGGGGCAGACGCTGATCGCAACCCATCCCCGCAGTTATGACCGGCGCCAACAGATCGAAATTCCCGAGCACATTGACGCCCTGGTGGCGGATAAACACCAAGCCAGCGCCCACCGGGGTACCGACCCACTGGTTCAGGCCGTGCCGGCCACTCGGGCGCTGCTGACCGGCGCCGTGGAACGGGGCGAACCGCTCGGGCGAACGGTACGGGCGCTGGCGGAGCTACTCGAGTGCTATGGGATCGCCGAATTCTCGTCTGCGATTGATGAGGCGCTGGCGCGCGCGGTGCCGCATCCGAATGCAGTGCGCCTGGCGCTTGAGCGTCGCCGGCAAGCCCAGGCCACACCACCACCGCTGGCCGTGCGTTTGCCGGATCACGTCAAACGGCGTGACATGCCGGTCCAACCGCACCGTCTTGATGACTACGATACCTTGATGGAGAGCGCCGATGAGCCCGCCTGATCCCCGCCAACGAGCGGCTGCCCTGCAACTGCACGGGGTGCTGGCGCATTGGTCCGAGTGTGCGGATCAATCCTGGCTCAATCCTTTGCTGGACTGGGAGGAAACCGAACGGGCCCGCCGCTCGCTGGAACGCCGGTTGCGCTGTGCGCATATCGGGCGCTTCAAACCACTGGCCGACTTCGATTGGGCCTGGCCAGAGCAGTGCGATCAGCGCGCGATTGCCGAATTGATGACCCTCGACTTCCTGGACTCAGCAACCAATGCCATCATGATCGGCAGCAGCGGCCTGGGCAAAACGATGATTGCCCAGAACATCGCCCATCAGGCGGTGTTGCAGGGGCATACGGTACTGTTCGCCACCGCCGGGCAATTACTTGGCGAGTTGGCCAGTCTCGACAGCGATTCAGCGCTGCGTTACCGGCTGCGCCGCTATGCGGCCCCAGACCTATTGGTCGTCGACGAGGTCGGCTACCTTTCCTATTCGAACCGCCACGCGGATTTGCTCTTCGAGCTGATCAACCGCCGGCATGAGAAGAAAAGCACCTTGATCACCACCAACAAAGCCTTCTCCGAATGGGGCGAGGTGTTTCCCAATGCCAGTTGCGTCGTTGCCATGATTGACCGTCTGGTGCATCACGCGGAAATCCTCGCTATCAAGGGCGACTCGTTCCGCCGCAAGGAGGCCCAGGAGGCTGCTGCGGCCAAGTCAAAAAAGCGTAAAACCAGAGAGGTGCCATGAAATCGCTTCATCAACCCTCTGGCCTGCATCACGGATTGCAACTGTTCATCGACCCCCATTGGTCACCCGAGCAGGCCATGGCCGTGATTGAATTGCTTGATGATCTGCGCGACAGGATATGGATGCACTATGAAAGCGTTCTACTCAGCAAATACCGTGAGGAACGAATCTCGTGCAACGATCGACCGGTGACCGATCCGCCTTTCTGAGGTCATCTCACGCTGTGTCAAAAACAAGGGGCCCGCTGGGCCCCTTGTTCGTCAACCGCTCGACGCCAAATTCCACCACCACTTTATGCCACCAAATTTCTACGGATTTGCACCACCGGCAACAGCGACTTCAGTTTGAAAGAAATTCGGGTTGCCGAGCATCTCAAATGGCAGGAAAAGTTAAATGCTCTCAATGAGTTGATATTGACGGGATGTTTACGTGAAGAAGATGAGATTCCCAGACTGCTCGGCATTGTTCGTGAGGCACAAGCCGAAACTTGGTGCGCAAACGTCATATTCCCGATATGGACTAATTTAAACAATCCGTTTGACGACCAGCCACCCGCCCCCGCGCTGGTTGAATCGTCCTATCAAGCCAACAAATATCAGGCTGATTGGCCGCTCTGTACCAAGCAAGAAATAATTGACGGGTTTCAATTGACGGGGAAAAATTGGAGCGATTTTTTGAGCCGCCCGAACAAGTACAGCGAAGCCGTAAAACAAGCCGGCAAAAAGGGAGTCGGCGGTGATGCTCTCTTAAGCCCAATAATCTTTGCGCGCCTGCTCGTTCAATTTGATGACCTAAAGGAAGGGCAGGTAAAGGCACGCTTTCTCAAGGTCGATGAGTGGAAGCAATGGGAAGATGAAATGATTTCAGAAATCGGGGCAATTTAACCCTGCTCAAATAGGGATAGAAAGCCGAAAAGCCGCGCCAACACTGAAAGTAAATCGGGAATTAAATCGGGGAAAACAGACCCGAATTTCTTATGCATCGTCACTCAACGCTAAAGGAGCTAGTGCGATGCAAACCAATCACCCGACCCTGAAACTCTCAACCGAAGAACTGGCGGCACTCGGCAAAGTTGTTCCACAATCAATCCGCGCCGCCGTGTGCCGTAATGGGCACTGGCTAGGATTGCGTCCGGTCAAGCTTCCTAACCGCCGCCTACTCTGGGATGCAATCGAGGCCGCCCGCGTTTTGAACGGCGAGGTGGCTTAAATGAAAAACGCCCACCTCCAAAAAACAGAAGTGAGCGCCCTCGTATCAGTCGGCACTGTAACGAAATTCACCGGCACCGACAACCCGCGCCACCTTCGCGTTATCGCCGCAGCACTTCGACGCTCGTTGCCACGGGAGCAAGTCGACCGCGAGGCGGGTTGTAGCAATGGGCCTGAACTGGTGGCTGAACTTCGTCGCCGTGGCCTTGAATTCCCCTGCGTCCGTATTGAAGCCCTCGACCGGGACGGCAGACCATGCAAGCCCGGCGTATATAACCTGACCGGCAAAGACCGTAACAAGATTAACCGCTGGCTTGCATCGCGCCAGAAAGGCGGCATTGACTTCACGCTGGCCGGACTGGTCGCCTTTGCTGGTGTGTGCATTGTGCTTTTGGCGGGGTGGCTCTGATGCCGAGACGCAAAACTTCAACGTCGCCACGTCCATACCGTTATTCCGTCCAATTGCCGGAACTGATGGCAGACACCGCGCACCTTGAGCCAGCCGAACTTGGTTGCTACATGCGTCTGCTGTTCAGCTACTGGAGGTCAGGAGCGCCAAAGAACGATGACCGCACATTGGCACGCATCACCGGATTGCCGATTAAGGAGTGGTCTGCAATACGTCCTGAAATCGAGGTCTTTTTCGACGTCGACCGTGAGTGGATTCACTGGCGCACCGATGACGATTTGCTGGCCGCCTATGAAGCCATAAACGGCAACAAGAAGCGCACGGTTGCTGCTCGTGAGGCCAAGAAGCGTTTGGCAAAAGAACGTGAGAGCGGCTGTGACAGTGCTTGTGACAATGGGCGTGACAGTACCTGTAACACGTTCCTAACAGTAAGTAAGAGCGAACAGCAAAACCACCTAGCCAAGCCAAAGGCTGTTTTTGTCTCCACCGACGCAGAACTTGAGTTGGCGGTTTCAGCGATTGAGTCAGGTTTCGGGGGTGGGAAATGATTCAGCTTCGGGACTATCAACGGTCGTCAATTGAAACATTGCGCTCTTGCCTGGCTAGGGGTCTTAAACGGGTGGCCTTCTATCTGCCGACGGGTGGCGGGAAAACGCTGTTCGCTACGGAGGTCATTGTCAGAACTGTGGCGAAGGGTCGGAAGGTTGTTTTTCTGGCGAATCGCAAGCAACTGGTGAAGCAGACGAGCGAGGTCTTGAGCCGGTACAACATCGCCCACGGCATCATCCAAAGCGACAACACGCGCAACCTAGATGCTCCGGTCTTGGTTGCCAGCATCGACACCGTGCATGTGCGTGGTCTGCCGCCTGACGTTGGTCTAATCATTATCGACGAGTGTCATGGCGTGGCTGGCAGCGAAAAGTACAAGCAACTGCTGTTCAAGTACAACGCGCTGCCGGTCATTGGCCTGACCGCTACCCCGTTCGCCGCTGGCATGGGCAAGCATTACGACAAGCTAAGCGGGGCATTGTTTGAAGAGCTTGTGATTGGCGCAACCATCAAGGATTTAATCGACGATGGTTATCTGGTTGATTGCGATGTTTTCGCGCCGAGTGAGCCGGATATGAAAGGCGTCAAATCCTCGAAGGGCATCGACGGGATTGCAGACTACAACCAGGCCGACATCGAGGAAGCAGCCGACAAGCCGCAACTGATTGGCGACATTGTCAGTCACTGGTTCAAGTTGGCGAATCGAAAACAGACGGTCGTATTCGCTTCGGGCATTCCGCACTCCAAGCACATTGTCGAGTCGTTTCAGTCGGCAGGTATCAGCGCCGAACATATCGACTATCACGCCGATGATGACGAACGTGCCGCCATCCTTGACCGCTTCGCACGCGGCGAAACAATGGTCTTGTCCAATGTTGCGCTGCTCAGTGAAGGGTGGGATTGCCCGGCGACCGAAGTAATGATTCTGGCGAGGCCAACAAAAAGCCTGATTCGGTTCATTCAAATGGTCGGCAGAGTGCTGCGTCCGGCAGATGGCAAAACCCGCGCCCTGCTGTTGGACCACTCCGGCAGCACGCCCCGACTCGGACACCCGAGCGACGACCTGCCGCTTGAGTTGGACGAAGGGAAGCCGCGCACATCGGAGAACAAGAAGTCAGAGCGCACCGAATCGCTGCCGAAACCGTGCAAGGTGTGCCACTTCATGAAGCCTGCCGAAATCCATGCCTGCCCGAAATGTGGCTTTGCACCTGAGCGTCAAAGTGAGGTTGTTGTGGGCGATGGCGTACTGGTCAAGATGGTACGCAAGAAGCCGGTCGCCAAAGACTCGAAGCAACACGTCTATTCTCAACTTCTGTTTATTGAGCGCCAGCGTGGCTACAAGCACGGATGGGGGGCGAATCAGTATCGGAGCATCTTCGACGTTTGGCCGCGTGGTCTGAACGAGGTCACGGCTACACCATCGCAAGAAATTCTGAACAAGGTCAAAGCAAATCAGATTGCGTTCAGCAAGCGCCAAGGAGCTGGTCATGCAAGCCGCTGAAATGGCTAACGGTCGCTGGCCTGGCATCCTGGCGAACTTTGGTCTTGATGAGCGCGCCCTATCTGGTCGGCATGGTCCCTGCCCGGTTTGTGATGGCCGCGACCGTTTCCGCTTCGACGACAAGGACGGTCGCGGTACGTTCTACTGCTCGCAGTGCGGGGCTGGCGATGGCTTCGACCTCCTGCGCCGCGTCAAGGGCTGGACATTCAGGGAAGCAGCCGAGCAGGTGAAGCAGGTTGTTGGCAGTATCGGCGAAACAAGTTGCGCGCCCAAGGTCTGTACCGTCGACAAGCTGGCGCAGTGCAAACGCGTCTGGTCAGAATCGAAGTCGGTAATCGCTGGCGACCCGGTCAGTCTGTATCTGGCTAGGCGCACTGGCCTTGAGATTATCCCGGCCTGCTTGCGCTATCACCCCGCCCTTGCCTATCGACACGACGACGGCAGCACAACCAAACATCCGGCCATGCTGGCGAAAGTCACTGCGCCGGATGGCACTGGCACTGCGTTACACCGAACCTACTTGACCAGCGACGGCGAGAAGGCCGACGTACCAATGAGCAAGAAAGTGCTTGGCAGCCTGCCAGCCGGGGCCGCTGTTCGTTTATCCAGGACATGCAGCACTCTTGGCGTTGCCGAGGGTGTTGAAACCGCGCTGAGTGCATCTGTGGCGTTCGGCCTGCCGGTCTGGTCTGCTATTTCTTCCGGAGGGTTGGAGAAATGGACGCCACCTGCCGGGATTAATCGAGTGGTCATTTTTGGTGACAACGATTTGAGCGGCACCGGGCAGGCTGCGGCATGGATTCTGGCAAAGCGCCTCATTGCTGCGGATGTTGCGGTCGACGTGAAAATTCCGGCGAATCCCGGTACGGATTGGGCTGACCGATGATGACAAAAATAGTCAGCAATAAGCATACAAGGAGCATTCATCGGGTTCAGCAAGCGTGATAACTGTGCATTCTGCGAACCAGTGAAAACCACTGTGCCACAACGAATTCTCCCGGATTACACAAAACCATGTAACAAACTTTCCAAATGATTTCGGATTGGGAAAAAGAAAATGACGAAACGGCTCACTAAACACATGACGGCGCTGGATGTTCGGAGGCTGCAACGTGATGGGCTGCTAATGCCTGGCCGCTCCTTTGGCTGGCAATGGGCACGCAACGGCAAAGAGAAGGCTTCTATCCAAGTGCGAACAGAAGTCGACCGCGTGATTCTCAACTACCGAAGCCGTAGCAATGGCGGCGATTGGAAGCAGGAGGAATACCCGGTGCGGCTGGATTGGACTGGCTGCAACTTGGGCGGCAAGCGGGCGTGGTTTCTTTGCCCGGCGAGAGGATGCGGCAAGCGTGTGGCGATTCTGTATGGCGGGTCAATATTCGCCTGTCGGCATTGTCACAAGCTGGCCTATGAATGCCAGCGAGGAAGCGACGGCGATAGTGCCATGAATCGAGCCGACACGATACGGCGGCGACTGGGGTGGAGGGCTGGCATAGCGTACCCGATAGGTGACAAACCCAAGGGGATGCACTGGCGTACCTACAGTCGGCTGCTGAC
>Ga0209582_1000632_pt1 | contig 20384 bp, 17 predicted proteins | sample KloWWTmetKNB5Kit_FD_187176 | JGI IMG/M metagenome (GOLD analysis project Ga0209582, IMG submission 187176) | Active sludge microbial communities from Klosterneuburg, Austria, studying microevolution and ecology of nitrifiers - Klosterneuburg... | ecosystem: Engineered > WWTP > Aerobic digester >...
CGAGCTTGGAGCTGTTGACGTCGAGGTCGTCGAACAGGCCCTTGAGGTCGCCCTCGCTCTCGGTGCCGACGGCTGAGCCCTCGATGTTGGTGAAGACCCTCTGGAGGGTCTCGTTGAGGTTCTCGTCGTGAGCAGCCTTCGCGCGAACGTTGACGAAAAGCTCTCGCGGAAAGATGAAGTAGCCCTTCTCCGCGACGATGCCCTCCCACGCGGCCTGCGCCTTCGCGTCAGACAGCTGCGCGTAGTCGAAGTCGGGATCACCCGCCTCGCGCTCCTGAGAGTTCAGGTAGGCCGTGAGGTTCTCGGAGATGAACCGGTAGAAGAGGAACCCGAGCACGTACTGCTTGAAGTCCCACCCATCGACGCTGCCCCTCAGATCGTTGGCGATGCGCCAGATCATCTTGTGCAGTTCGGCGCGCTGGGACTCTTTGGTGCTCGGGGCCATCGGCTTCTCTCCTGCGCAGCGGTGCGCGTGGCGTCAGTTACGTCTGGCGCCCACCGTAGTCAGTCGGGCCGACAGGCATCACCAGGGCCAGCCGGACAGGGCTCACCCGTTGGCGATGAGGCGCAGCAGGTTCGCGTCGGGGTCGAGCAGCCCTCCGATGCGCAGGCCCGAGGCCTCCAGCTTGGGGAGGTGAAGCCGCGGCCACCCCTGCTCACCCACCGGCACCCCGGCATCCGCACACACCTGGACGAACGAATCGACGTCGTCGAGGCGCAGGCAGGAGCTGAACGCGCTCGTCGCCGGGTCGAGATCGGGGAACGGGAAGAACTCGAGCACCACCGGCCCCCGGGCGAGGATCATCCACCCCTGGTCGCGGTACTGCTCCACGAAGCCCAGCCGAGCGTAGAAGGCCGAGGTCGCCGCGAAGTCGCGCGATGCCAGGTTGGGCGTCGCCCGGTCACCCACGACGGTGCGAGCTGGGCAAGGCCCTCCCGTGCGATTGGCGCCCCCACCGGCCTGGAGCCGCCGCCGGAGCGCGGCAGGATCCTTGACCGTCAGGCCGTGAGCCTTCATCACCCTGACATAGGCGTCCACCTTGCGGTCGATCGACTCCTCCTGCGCCGCCGCATCCTCAGCGGCCTGCTCAGCAGCGGCAACCTTGGCGCGCATGTCAGGGTCGGGGGCGGAACTCGACCAGATCGCGCACAGTGACCGCCACGAAAACCGCCGCGTCACGCGGTCGCCTCCAGTTCCGCCACTCGGGCGTCAATGGCCTCTGCGAACCGGCGCACTTCGCCTGGGGCGATGCCGTTGACCGCTGCGGCCCGCCGCCAGGTCCTCACCGCTTGGACGACCTTGCGCACGACGTCAGCCGACTCGGCCGGGGACAGCCGACACGCCTGAGCGAGGTCGCACAGCGCGGCGACCTCCTCATGGGAATCGACGGCCCCGAGGATGCCGGTCATCCTGCGAGCCCGCAGATCGGGGTTGGGGTTGACGTCGAACAGCGGGCTCAGCGCCCATCCCCCGCGGCGGCGAAGGAACCCGTGGTTGCGCAGGTGGTCGTCGGTGTTGTGCACCGCGACGGAGAAGACGACCCTGGCAAAGAGTTCCTTGAGGTCCTCGTTCACCATCGCGCCGGATTCACTCAAGGCGTCAATGATGTCGACGTAGTCGCGATCGTCGCCATCGCGTGCCCCCACCAGCGTCATGGCACTGATGTAGCCCAGCCGCACACCACCGACCTCGCGGTCGAACCGGCTCACGAGCAGCACGGATCGAGACCCCACGGTGGTCAACCGGTTGCAGGGAACTCTCAACCCAGCGGCTTGAGCCAGGTCGAGCATGGTCTTCTCCCACGCCATGACATCCCACTCGTCAGCGGCATGCGGGAACTTCGCGATCATCAGTGTGCCGTCATCACCACGCACGGACGCCTTGGGGCGGGCCCCGCCCAACGATCCCGAACCGGCATCCAGCAAAGCCTTCACCGCTGAGAAGTCGTCGAGATCGGCATCCGACCCGACCCGGTCCGCGGATGCCAGCAACTGTGGAAGCGAGACCAGCCGGGGCACGTCCTCGTGCGGGCCCAGGAACGGACCGTCACCGTCCCGGAAGCGCAGGTTGCCTTGCCGGGTGATGTCGCTGACGCCGAGCAGGTAGTCGGTCTCAGTTGCTGCGGGGAGCCGCTGGGATGCGTGCCGCTGCTCCGCTCGGCGGCGCTTGTCGAGCAGGTTGCGCCCCCACCGGTCGGGAGAGCAGTCGGCGAACGACCCCGGCAATCCATCGACGTACTGCTGCCCTGCCTGCCGAGGGAGCGCGGGCTCGAGGTCGTACCCGGATCGGTCAGCGAGATAGGCGACGTCGTACACGACGGTGGTGGTCACGTTCGATCGACGCGTGGTGAAGAAGGCCGTCCCCGCGAGCACCGGACGTCCATCGATGTCGACGTGGACCCTGACCTCGTTCAATGGCGCACCCGCTTCGGGAGCGCGGCCGACGCCCTCGCACGGCCGAGGTCGGTCTCGAACGGGTCGAGCGCATCGACCACCCGGTCAAGGGCACCCAACGCCCGCGCCACCGCCAGGACCGTGCCGAACGACACCGCCGGGTCACCGTGCTCCAGGCGGCGCAGTGTGTCGCGCGAGATGTTCGCCCGCTCAGCCACCTGCACGGCCGTGAGGTTCAGCATGCGCCGCCAAGCGCCCAGGTGCTCACCGACCTCCGTGGCGGCGCGCTGGACCCGCACCGGGGTCGGCTTGGCTGGCATCGCGACCTCTCACTGACTGATAATGACGGCTAGAGCACCCATCATGACATCTAGGGACTGACATGTCAGTCATTAGATTGATCCGCTTCAGTGGCGCGGCACGCTGCCGACACCACGATCAGCAGCCTCAGCCGGCGTGCACGACCTGCGCCGCGACCGCGTCGAGCACGGCGACGTCCCCGGTGTACGGCCCGTCCGCGCGCGGCCAGTGGGTGACGACGTCGGTGAACCCCAGCTCCGCGGCGCGCCCGGCCATCTCGGCGTAGAGCTCGACCGACTCCAGCGAGAACCGGGGTGAGGAGTCGAGCGAGAGGAGGCGGTCGAGCGGGCCGCGCCCCACGGCATCCACCGCGTCATCGAACCGCCGCACGAGCTCACCGACGTGGGCGAACCATTCGTCGAGGGTGTCACCGCGGCCGCCGTAGGTGATCCAGCCGTCGCCGAGCGTGGCCGCGAGCCGGATCGAGCGCGGACCGTTCGCCGCGACGAGCAGCGGCACCCGGTGGCGCACCGGGCCGGGCAGGGTGCGAGCCCCGCGCGCCGAGTACCAGGCCCCCTCGTGGTCGACGCGATCCTCGCGCAGCAGCCGGTCGAGCAACGGCACGAACTCGTGGAACCGGTCGACCCGCTGCTTGAGCGTGCGCTCCTCGCCGAGGATGCGCGCGTCGAGGTCGCCCCCGGTGCCGAGCCCGCAGAGGAACCGCCCGCCCGACACGTCGTCGAGGGTCAGCACGTCACGGGCGAACGTGTACGGATGCCGGTAGTTCGGCGACGACACGAAGGTGCCGAGGCCGATCGCCGAGGTCACACCGGCCGCCGCGGCCAGCGTCGGCACCGCCGCGAACCACGACGCGTCGGGCAGCCCGCCCCACACGAGGTGGTCGTAGGTCCAGGCGTGGTCGAACCCCATGTCCTCGGCCGCCCGCCACATCGGGGCCGACTCGCGCCACGGCAGTTCGGGCAGGATCGTGATGCCGTGCCGGATGCCGATCACGTCACGACCGCGGATGCCGGTGCTCGCCGCCGTGGTCATCGCGCCACCCGCGTCTGGTCGCCAATGCCGGTGAGCGGTACAAGATCACCGAGGTCTGCGCGGATGCCGCTGACCCGCAGGTCACCGGCCGCTTCGGCCTCGGCCCACTCCCGACGGCCGGTCGCGAGCGCAAGCCAGGTGACGGCATCCGTCTCGACGACGTTCGGTGGGGTGCCGCGGGTGTGGGTCGGGCCCTCGATGCACTGGACCGCACCGAACGGGGGCACGCGCACCTCGACACTGCGACCCGGGGCGCGCGCGCCGAGTTCTTCGAGGGTGAAGCGCACGGCGGTGGCGAGCGTGGGGCGGTCGACGGCATCCGGATCTGCGAGCCACGTGGTGAGTGCCGACTCACCCGCGACGGGGTCGGTGCGGCGGCGGGGAGGCATGGAGCGAGGGTACCGAGGCGCGGTGACGGTCGGATCGGTGCTGGCGGTCGGGGTCGGAGGTCGGGCCGGCGTCGGACTGGGTGTCCGGCCGACCCGTAGCCTTCGGACATGGGTGAGGCACTGTTCGAGCGGGACGGGTCTCTGGTCACCGTCGTGCTTGACGGGCAGCCGCAGTCGGCGGTCGACGTCGACGACCCGACCCGTCTGGACTTCGAGTACGTGCAGCACTTCGCCCTCGCCATCGAGGCGTTGGCGGCGGACGGCCCGCTGCGCGTCACGCACGTCGGCGGGGCGGGGCTCACGCTGGCTCGCTGGCTGAACCATTCCCGGGATGGTTCACCCCAGATCGTCCTCGAGCCGGATGCCGCGCTCACCGACGCCGTGCGCCGTGAGCTACCGCTCCCGCGCGGGCACCGGATCAGGGTGCGGCCGGTCGACGGTCTGACCGGGGTCGCTGCCCTGCGCGACGCCAGCGCCGACGTCGTCGTGCTGGACGCCTACGCCGGTGGCCAGGTGCCGCCCGAGCTGGGCACGCTCGAGTGGTTCGGTGAGCTCCGCCGAGTGCTGGCCCCCGGCGGGCTCGTGCTCGCCAACGTCGCCGACGAGCCGGGCATGGCGTACGCCGCTCGGGTGGCTGCCGGCGCTCGTGAAGCTCTGGGCCACGTCGCGTTCCTCGGGCTGCACGAGGTGCTCAAGGGCAAGCGCTTCGGCAACCTCGTCCTCGTCGCCACCACCCACCCACTCGACCTCTACACGCTGAGGCGTTCCACGGCATCCGCCCCATTGCCCACCGGGGTCATGGGCTGGGACGAGATCCTCCGGCGGCGCCCCGGGGCCCGGCCGTTCAGCGCGGCCGGAGGCGACACGGCATCCTCACCCCCGCCGCCTGCGCGAGGGGCCTGGCGCCGCCGCTGACCGCACTGCGTCCGGCACCTTGGCTGCCAGAGGCACCAACTTGCCGGACGTTGCACCCTGCACCCGGCGGACGTCCGGCACCTTGGCTGCCAGAGGCACCAACCTGCCGGACGCTACGGGCTGGGCGGACGGTAGGCCCCTCGCCAGCCACGTGACTGCAACAGGCGCGCCAAGCTCGCGAACAGCGGCTCAGGGTCGACCCGCAGCGACAGCACGGACACACTCACGGCCGCACCGTCCTCGGCAGCGAGGTCCATGAGGCGGACGTCATCACTGAGGACGTTGAGCAGTCGTGCATGCCCGGCGCCCTGAACCTCAAGACGAACGCCGTGCGCCACCCACTCGACGTCGAGGTACCTGCGCCCATGGGCCGACTCACGCAGGGTCTGCCGGCTTGGCTCCGGGAGACCACGTGCGCGACACAGCCGGGCAAAGTCGAGTTCGTTCATGGAGCGCACGCCATCCCCGATGTCAGCGACGACTCCGGAGAGGACCCCCCGGTAGGCGTGGCGCCGAACGCGAGACATCTCGACTCCCAGATCTTCCACACTCACCAGCCGCTGCTGAACCGGCAACACCAGCAGGTACGCCGCCTGCCGAGGGGTTCGTGCCCACAATGCCGCCTGCACCGCAGCCACCGCGGGACGGGCGCGCGGGATGCCGTGAGGCGCCGCGTCGTCGTCGCCCCACCGTCGGCTCTCATGCAGGACGACGCCGGCTGGACGCCCCTTGCGGGTGGACTTCGTGACCCAGATGTGGATGGCGGTCTCCTCGAAACCGGTCAGCCCGGACGCCTGGAGTGCAGTGACCCCACCCAGCCGGGCCGACGTACCGACGTGGAGCAGGGCCGCGCGCCACGCGGCATCACCAACGAGTGGGCCGTGGTCGAGCACTACACCACGGTGCGGCAGGTGCCGCCAACGCTCGGCGGTGACATGAGCGCGTCGGCGTCCCCGGGTCACCCCGGCCTCTCGGAGACGCGCCAAGGACACGACACGGTCGATGGCCTCGGGGAGCTCGCCGACGTCTCGAAGGCGGCGCGACTGATGGTCCATGGCTCGATGGTCAGACCCCGGGTCGATCCGGCACAGCCAGCGGGAGGGGGCTGTGGACAACGTGAGCTGTCCGCCCGCCCTGTGGACAACGGCATCCAGCGTTTTGCGTCCGGCAGGTTGGCTGTCAGAGGAACCAACCTGCCGGACGCAAGAAATCACGCTTGGCCAACGTCCGGCACTTTGGCTGCCTGGGGCACCAACCTGCCGGACGCAAGCCGAAAGGGCTTGGGGGTCAGCCCTTGTCGCCGCGCAACTTTCGCAGCAGCTTGGAGCCCAAGGAATCGTTCTCGATCAGGATGCCGCCCCTGTAGGGGATGCCCACAGGGCGTGCACTCCCAGCGGCCCCTGAGCCCGCCAACGAACCAGGCACGGCCGATCCATCCACCGCAGCCGCAGCCGCAGCCGCAGCCGCTGTCGCCGAGCCAGCTGCTGAGCCACCGGCCTCATGCTGTGCAAGCGTCCCCGCGAGGTCGGCGAGCAGCGTGTCGACCTCCTCCTCGTCATAACCCCTGCGGAGCTGCGTCTGGGTGAACCGCACACCCTCCACGTCGCGGGACGACATCGGCGCCTCAGCGACGGGCAGGCCCGACTCGTGGTGCCGCAGGGCGACGACCGCCCGATCGAGGAAGTCATCGACCTCCCGCTCGTCGTACCCCCGCCGGAACTGCGTCTGGGTGAAGGTGGTGTTGAGGACGTCGTCCCCTCGCAGGATCCTGGGCATCAGTCCACCCACACTCGGGCGTTGCGGAACATCCGCAGCCACGGGCTCTCGGCCTCGACCGGCTCCGAAGTCCACGACAGCTGCGCGTTCCGGGCGACGCGCTCGGGGTGCGGCATCATCGCGGTGAACCGGCCGTCGGGCGTCGTCACCGCGGTCAACCCGTCGGGCGACCCGTTGGGGTTGGCCGGGTACCGCGAAGCGACCGCACCGTGCGAGTCGACGAACCGCGCGACGCGCGCCACGGCATCCGCGTCACCGCGTGACGAGAAGTCGGCGAAGCCCTCACCGTGGGCGACGGCGATCGGCAACCGGCTGCCCGCCATGCCGGCGGTGAAGATCGACGGCGACTCCACGACCTCGACCATCGACAGCCGCGCCTCGTACTGCTCGGAGGCATTGCGGGTGAACCGCGGCCACGCGTCGGCGCCCGGGATCAGGTCGGCCAGCGCCGCGAACATCTGGCAGCCGTTGCAGATGCCGAGCCCGAAGGTGTCGCCGCGGTGGAAGAAGTCGTGGAAGCCCTGCGTCAACGCCTCGTTGAACAGCACCGAGCGCGCCCAGCCCTCACCGGCGCCGAGGGTGTCGCCGTACGAGAACCCGCCGCACGCCACCAGCCCGACGACGTCGGCGAGGTCGAACCGCCCCGCCTGGAGGTCGGTCATGTGCACGTCGTAGGTGTCGAACCCGGCGCGGTCGAACGCGAACGCGGTCTCGACGTGGCTGTTCACGCCCTGCTCGCGCAGGATGGCCACCTTCGGCCGCGCCCCGAGGTTCACATAGCGCGCCGCCACGTCGTCGGTGGGGTCGAAGGTCGGCGCGACGACGAGCCCGGGGTCGCCATCGGCCCCGAACGCCTCGTGCTCCTGCGCGGCGCACTCCGGGTTGTCGCGCAGCGTCGCGATGCGCCACGACACCTCGTCCCAGGCCTGCGCCAGGTCACGCACCGGCTCCTCCAGCACACCGTCCCCGGCCACCGACACCCGAACGACACGACCGGATGCCGTCCCGCCGACCACCGTGACCACGTCACCGAGGCCGTGGCTGGCGAACACCTGGAGCACCTCCGCGGTGCGAGCGGCTGGCACCCCCAGCACGGCGCCGAGCTCCTCGGCGAACAGCGCAGCCACCGACGGCACGTCGAGCTCGACCCCGACCGCACCGGCGAAGGCCATCTCGCACACCGCGGCCCACAGGCCCCCGTCGGAACGGTCGTGGTACGCCACCTCGACCGAGCGGGACCGCAGGTCGGCCAGCGCCGCCACGAGCGAGAGCAGCCGCTGCGGGTCATCGAGGTCCGGCACCGGGCCGCCGAACTCACCCTGCACCTGCCCCAGGATCGACCCGCCCAGCCGGTCGCGACCAGCACCGAGGTCGACGAGCACGAGCACGTCGCCCGGGCGCAGCTGCGGGGTCCACGAGCCACGCACGTCGGGCAGCGACGCGAACGCCGTGACGACGAGCGACACCGGCGAGGTGACCTGACGCGCCTCCCCGGTCGCGGCATCCGTCCAGCGGGTGCGCATCGACAGCGAGTCCTTGCCGACCGGCACCGACACCCCGAGCTCGGGGAGCAGCTGCATCGCGACGGCCTCGACGGTGTCGAACAGCGCAGCGTCCTCGCCGTCCTCACCGCACGCGGCCATCCAGTTGCACGACAACTTGACCCCGGTCAACGACGACAGCGGCGCTGCGAGCAGGTTGGTGAGCGCCTCCCCGACCGCCATCCGACCCGACGCGGGAGCGTCGACCGAGGCCACCGGCATCCGCTCGCCCGTGGCCATCGCCTCACCCGCGAAGCCGACGTGGTCGGCCAAGGTCACGGCGACGTCGGCGACGGGCACCTGCCACGGCCCGACCATCTGGTCGCGGTGGGTCAACCCGCCGACGGTGCGGTCGGCGATCGTCACGAGGAACCGCTTGGACGCCACGGTCGGATGCCGCAGCACGGCATACGCGGCGTCCTTCAGGTCCAGCCCGGTGAGGTCCAGGGTGCCCGGGTCGCGCTCCACGCGGGTGACGTCGCGCACCATCTTCGGGGGCTTGCCGAGCAGCACCTCCATCGGCATGTCGATGGCGCGGTCCTCGTCGGCGAGGTCGTCCGGGCCGTCGGCGAGCACGAGGCGGCCGTCGTCGCGAGCGACCCCGACGACGGCGTAGGGGCAGCGCTCACGCTCGCACAGCGACGCGAACAGCGGCAACGAATCGGGCGCGAGCGCCAGCACATAGCGCTCCTGCGACTCGTTGCACCAGGCCTCCTTCGGGGCGAGCCCCGACTCCTCGAGCGGCACGGCCGACAGGTCGAAGCGGGCCCCGAGCCCGGCCCCGTCGACGAGCTCGGGGAAGGCGTTGGACAGGCCCCCGGCGCCGACGTCGTGGATGGCGAGCACGGGGTTGTCGTCCCCGAGGCCCCAGCAGTGGTTGATGACCTCCTGGGCGCGGCGCTCGATCTCGGGGTTGCCGCGCTGCACCGAGTCGAAGTCAAGCTCGGCCGCGTTGGCCCCGGCCGCCATCGACGACGCGGCCCCGCCGCCCATGCCGATGCGCATGCCGGGTCCGCCGATCTGCACGAGCAGTGTGCCCGCGGGGAAGACGATCTTCTCGGTCATGTCTGCGCTGATCGTGCCGAGCCCGCCGGCGCTCATGATCGGCTTGTGGAAGCCGCGGCGCACCCCGTCGACGGTCTGCTCGTAGACCCGGAAGAACCCGCCCAGCCCGGGCCGGCCGAACTCGTTGTTGAACGCGGCCGCCCCGATCGGGCCGTCGAGCATGATCTCGAGCGGGCTCGCGATGTGCGCCGGGGCGCCGTACTTCTCACTCTCCCAGGGCTCCTCGAGCCCCGGCAGGTGCAGGTTGGACACGGCGAACCCGGTGAGACCGGCCTTCGGCGCCGAGCCACGGCCGGTGGCGCCCTCGTCGCGGATCTCACCGCCGGCACCCGTGGCCGCACCCGGGAACGGGCTGATCGCGGTCGGGTGGTTGTGCGTCTCGACCTTCATGAGCACGTGCACGTCGCCCTCGCGCCCGGCGTAGCGGCTCGGCCCGTCGGCGGCCTCCGGCATCCAGCGCACGCGACGTCCGCCGACCATGACCGAGGCGTTGTCCTTGTAGGCGACGACCGTGCCCTCACCGGCGACGGCCTCGGTGTGCCGGATCATCCCGAACAGCGACCGGGTCTGGACGACCCCGTCGACGACGAAGTCGGCGTTGAAGATCTTGTGGCGGCAGTGCTCGGAGTTGGCCTGCGCGAACATCATCAGCTCGACGTCGCTGGGGTTGCGCCCGAGCCCGGTGAACGCGTCGACGAGGTAGTCGACCTCGTCGTCGGACAGGGCCAGGCCGTAGGCCGTGTCGGCCTCGACGATCGCCTCGCGGCCGCGGCCGAGCACGTCGACGCGCTCCATCGGCTCGGCCTCGCGCTCGTCGAACAGGGCGGCGGCGTCGGCCCGGGTGGGCAGGGCAGCTTCGGTCATCCGGTCGTGGAGGAGGTCTGCGAGGGCGCCCCACTGCTCCTCGGTGAGCGGCTCGTCGGTGGCGACGAGGTACTCGGTGACGCGCTCCACCCGGCGGATGTCGACGCCGCAGTTGTGCGCGATGTCGGTGGCCTTGCTCGCCCACGGCGACAGCGTCCCCAGGCGCGGTGCGACGACCACGGTGGCGAGGTGGGCACCCGAGGCGGCACCGGCATCCGGCGGCCCGTAGGTCAGCAGCTTCGTGACCGTGGCCGCGGTCGCCTCGTCGAGGGGCTGCTCACTGGCGACCCAGTGCACGTGCCGCGCGCTGACACCGGTGACCGTCGGGACGGCGCGGTGCAGGCGTTCGAGCAGCGCTGCCGCACGGAACGGCGAGAGGGCGTTGCCGCCCGGGACGGTGGTCAGCACGAGGTCGTGCGACGAAGCCATGAGCAGGTCTCTCCCGGAGCTGGGCGCGAGGGCGGATGCCGTGTCCAAGGTTACCGGGGCGGCTCACCTGCCGCGTTCCACCCGCCATCGGCCCGAGGCTGCCTCCGCCTTGAGCCCGGACCTTTCGTGGAAGGCTGGCCCCGCAGTGTCTGCGGCTGAAGGAGTGCGCATGAGTCGAGTGGTGGTTCTGGGCGGATCCGGTGCGATGGGCGCCCAGGTGTGCAGGCTCTTGCGCGAGCGCGGCAACGACGTCCTCGCAGCCTCACGCGCCACCGGGGTCGATGTGTGCACCGGCGCCGGGCTCGAGGCCGCCCTGTCCGGCGCTGACACCGTCGTCGACTGCCTCAACGTCGTGACGATGTCTCGCCGTACCGCGGTGTCGTTCTTCGCCGGGGCCGCCACCCGGGTCTCCGACGCAGCCGCCACGGCGGGGGTCGGCCACATCGTCTGCCTGTCGATCGTCAACGTCACCGACCCGACGGTGCGCCGCCTCACCGGGTACTACGCCGGCAAGGCCGCCCAGGAGCAGGCGTACGCGGCGGGCCCGGTGCCACTCACCCTGGCGCGCACGACGGCGTGGTTCAGCCTGGCCGAGACGTTCCTGTCACAGATCAGGCTCGGCCCACTCGCCCTCGTTCCCGGGCTGGCGCTGCAACCCCGTGCACCCGCTCGCCGTGGCAACCTTCGTCGCGGATGCCGTCGAGTCCGGCCCCGCGCCCACCTCACCCCCGAGCACCTCACCGACACACGCCGGACCGACACACGCCGGACCGACACACGCCGGACCGACACACGCCGGACCGACCGTGCGTCAGCTCGCGGGCCCGCAGGTGATGGACGCGGCAGTGATGGCGCGCGCAGTGGCGAGCGCACGGCATCCGGGCGTGCGGGTCACGCGGTTGCCCATCCCGGTGCGAGGGCTGCGCGAGGCCCTGTTGCCGGAACCCGGCGTCCCGCAGGACCAGCGCACATTCGAGGAGTGGCTGACCCAGGCCTGAACCGCCGCGAGTGGCGGCCGAGCGTCAGAAGGTCTCGCCGGTGAGCCGCTCGTAGGCCTCGACGTACTTCGCGCGCGTCTGGGCGACGACGTCCTCGGGCAGCGGCGGAGGCGCCTCGCCCGAGCTCTTCGACCACCCGGATGCCGGCGACGTCAGCCACTCGCGCACGAACTGCTTGTCGAAGCTGGGCTGCGGGTGGCCCGGCTCCCACTGGTCGGCCGGCCAGAAGCGGGAAGAGTCGGGGGTGAGCACCTCGTCGGCGAGCACGATCTCGTCACCGCGCAGGCCGAACTCGACCTTGGTGTCGGCGAGCAGGATGCCGCGCCCCGCAGCGATCTCGTTGCCGCGCGCCAGGATCGCGACGGTGAGGTCGCGCACCCGCGCCGCGAGGTCGGACCCGATCTCGGCCTCGACGGCTGAGAACGGGATCGGCTCGTCGTGCTCGCCCATGGGCGCCTTGGTCGACGGGGTGAAGATCGGCTCGGGCAGCCGATCACCGTCGACGAGCCCCGCCGGCAGGGCGATGCCGCTGACGGCACCGGTCGCGGCGTACTCCCCCAGCCCCCCACCGGTGAGGTACGCGCGGGCGACGCACTCGACGGGGAGCATCTCGAGACGCTCGACGAGCACGGCCCGGCCGCGCACGGCATCCGGGACGTCGGTGGAGATGACGTGGTTGGGCACGAGGTCCTCGAGCTGGGCGAACCACCACAGCGACAGGCGGGTCAGCACCTCACCCTTGTCGGGGATGGGGCTGTCGAGGATGAAGTCGAACGCCGAGATGCGGTCGGACGCGACGAGCAGCAGCTGGTCGGGGCGCGGCTCGCCGGATGCCGGGTCGACCGGCGCGTAGAGGTCGCGCACCTTGCCGGAGTACACGTGGGCGTAGCCGGGCAGGGGCAGGGGCGCGGGCGCATCGGGCATGGCGCTGATTCTTCCAGCCCCCCCGCGGAACGTTCTCGCCCGGTGCCAGGACCTTCGCCGTCGCACCGCCCCTGCGCGCAGGACGTCCGGCATCTTGGCTGCTCGAGCGACCCCATCGCCGGACGCTGCACCACGATCCGCCTAGCGTGGGGGCATGGACCTTCGCATCTTCACCGAGCCCCAGCAGGGCGCGACGTACGACGACCTCCTCGCCGTGGCCCGGGCTTCCGAGGAGCTCGGCTTCGACGCCTTCTTCCGCTCCGACCACTACCTGCACATGTCGGGAGACGGCCTGCCGGGCCCCACTGACGCATGGACCACCCTGGCTGGCCTGGCCCGGGACACCGACCGCATCCGGCTCGGCACGCTCGTCACGTCCGCGACCTTCCGGCTGCCGGGTCCGCTGGCGGTGATGGTCGCCGACGTCGACCGGATGAGCGGCGGCCGGGTCGAGCTGGGTCTCGGCGCCGGGTGGTTCGAGGCCGAGCACGCCGCGTACGGCATCCCCTTCCCACCCCTGGGTGAGCGCTTCGACCGGCTCGAGGAGCAGCTCGCCGTCATCACCGGCCTGTGGTCGACACCCCCCGGGTCCACCTTCGAGCACGACGGGCCGCACCACCCGGTGCGCGCCAACCCCGGCCTCGTGGCGCCCGAGCAGAGCGGAGGGGTGCCGATCATCGTCGGCGGTGGCGGTCGGCGCCGCACGCCTGCGCTCGCCGCACGCTTCGCCGCCGAGTTCAACGCGCCGTTCGCCCCGGTGGCGCAGACCGGTCGGCTCTTCGAGCGCGTCGACGCGGCGTGCCGCGACGTGGGGCGCGACCCTGCCACGCTCACGCACTCGGCCGCCCAGGTCGTGTGCGTCGGTCGTGACGACGCCACCGTTCGCCGCCGGGCGCAGGCCATCGGGCGCGACGTCGACGAGCTCGTGGAGAACGGCGTCGCCGGCAGCTTCGAGCAGGCACGCGACCGCCTCGGCCGGCTCGCCGAGGTCGGCACGACGCGGGTGTACCTGCAGGTGCTCGACCTCGCCGACCTCGACCACCTCGCCGACGTGCACGCCGCGCTGGCCGCACCCCCGGTCCCCGCCTAGCTTCCCTCGACCTGCCGGTGACCGCCGACCTCGAGGACCAGCTCGAACCCCTCCCGGATGCCGTTCGCGCGGTCGCGCAGGCCGTCGCGGCGGGCGAGCGGCCCGACCCACACAGTGCGTACCCACAGCGACCTATTGGTCAGTTCGGGTACGGCCCGGATCAGATGGTGATCTCGCCGCGCTCGGCGAGCAGGGCGATGTCGGTGCGGTGGTGCGAGCCGGGCAGGTCGATCCCGGAGACGGCCGCGTAGGCCCGCTCGCGCGCAGAGGCCAACGTGTCACCGGTGGCGACGACCGAGAGCACCCGCCCACCGGCGGAGACCAGCTGCCCCGAGGCGTCCAGCGCCGTGCCGGCGTGCAGGACGTACGCCCCGTCACCCGCGGGCAACCCGGTGATCGGGTCACCGGTGCGCGGCGTCGCCGGGTAGCTCTGCGCAGCCACGACCACGGTGACGGCGTGCTCGGCCGACCACCGCAGCGGCGGCACCTCCTCGAGCCGGCCCGTCGCCGCAGCCAGCAGCAGGCCACCGAGCGGGGTCAGCAGCCTGGTCAGCACGACCTGGGTCTCGGGGTCGCCGAACCGCGCGTTGAACTCGATGACCCGCGGCCCGCGCGGGGTCAGGGCCAACCCGATGAAGAGCACCCCGACGAAGGGCGTGCCTCGGCGCGCCATCTCGTCGATGACCGGCTGGGCCACGCGGCGCACGACGTCGTCGACGAGCCCGTCCGGGGCCCAGCCGAGCGGGCTGTAGGCGCCCATCCCCCCGGTGTTGGGCCCGGCATCCCCGTCGCCGACCCGCTTGAAGTCCTGCGCGGGGGTGAGCGGAACCACCGTCGAGCCGTCGCACAGGCAGAACAGCGAGACCTCGGGGCCGGAGAGGTACTCCTCGATGACCACGGCGCCGTCAGGCTTGGCCAGGCACTCGCGGGCGTGCTCCAAGGCCTCGGCCCGGTCATCGGTGACGACGACCCCCTTGCCGGCCGCGAGCCCGTCGTCCTTGACGACGTGCGGGGCGCCGAGGGCATCGAGGGCGTCAGCGACCTCCTCCATGGTCGTGCAGACGTGAGCCAGGCCGGTCGGCACCTCCGCCGACGACATGACCGACTTGGCGAAGGCCTTGCTCCCCTCGAGCATGGCAGCGTCCGCCGACGGCCCGAAGCACGCGATGCCGGCGGCTCGAACGGCATCCGCCACGCCCGCGACCAAAGGCGCCTCCGGCCCGATGACGACGAGGTCGACACCGGCATCCAAGGCCAGCGACACCACGGAGTCGGCGTCGGTGACCCCACCGGGCAGGGCCACACAGCGCGCAAGGTCGGCGATGCCGGGGTTCCCCGGGGCGGCGACGACCTCGTCGACCGACGGGTCGAGGCAGAGGGAGCGGACGATGGCGTGTTCGCGGGCCCCGGACCCGACGACGAGAACCTTCACGCGCCCAATCTAGAGGTAGGACCACCCGGAGGCCCTGCCCGGTCCGCGCGGCTAGACTGGTGAGTTCCGTGGCTCGCGCCACGTGCACCAGCAGCACCAGCAGCCCAGCCAGGAGAGCTCACCTCGTGACCGCCCGACCCACGGCGCCCGACAGCACGTCCGAGACCACGCCCGACGTCCCCGACGCGGCTGCCGTTCCCGACGTCGCGGCCGAGCTCGCCCTCGAGCAGGCCCACGTCGACCGGGTCTACGCCGAGCTCGAGAAGGCCAGCCGACGCGCGGCCGACGTCGAGGCCGACGGCCTGGCCCGCGGTCGCACCTCGCGCACCGGTGACGTGCGCGACGAGGAGATGACCGGCCTGTTCGAGCGCGACGCGCTGGTGTACGCCGCGGCCCGCCGGCGCTCGATGATCGACAAGCAGTACGAGGGCCTGGTCTTCGGCCGGCTCGACCTCGGCACCGAGCAGTCCACCGCCGCCGAGCGCGAGGTGCGCTACATCGGCCGCCTCGGGGTTCGCGACGACGACTACGAACCGCTCGTCGTCGACTGGCGCGCCCCCGCGGCATCCGCCTTCTACCGCGCCACCCCCGTCGACCCGATGGGCGTCGTGCGCCGGCGCGTGCTGCGCTGCTCCGGCGCCACGGTGGTCGGCGCCGAGGACGACCTCATGGTGCCCGCCGCCCCCGACGACCTCGTCGTCCTCGGTGACGGTGCCCTCATGGCGGCCCTGACGCGCACCCGCGGCCGCCAGATGCGCGACATCGTCGCGACCATCCAGCGTCACCAGGACGAGGCCATCCGGGCCCCTTCGCGCGGCGTCACCGAGATCACCGGCGGCCCCGGCACCGGCAAGACCGTCGTGGCGCTGCACCGTGCCGCGTACCTGCTGTACTCCGAGCGGCGCCGGTTCGAGAGCGGCGGCATCCTCGTCGTGGGCCCCTCGGCCGCCTACACCGCCTACATCGAGCGCGTCCTGCCGAGCCTGGGTGAGGAGTCGGTGGCGCTGCGGGCCCTCGGCGACGTCGTCGACGGCATGACCGCCACCCGCCTCGACAGCCCCGAGGTCGCCGCCATCAAGGGCTCGCTGCGCATCCGCCGCCTGCTCGCGCGCCTCGCGTCCCGGGCGCCCGCCGGGTCGCCCACGACGTTCCGGGCCTTCATCGCCGGCCATGCCGTCCGCCTCGACGAGCCCGTCCTGCGCCGGGTCCGCTCCGACGTGCTTCGCGGCCACCAGCACAACCTCGCGGCGGATGCCGCGCGCACGGCTCTCGCGGAGGCCGCCTGGCGCTCGGTGCGGGTCGGTGAGCGTGATGCCTTCCTCGAGGCGTTCGAGGGCTCGCGCGACGTCGACGACTTCGTCGCCGCGTGGTGGCGCCCGCTCGACCCGCGCGAGCTGCTGCTCGGCCTCGCCGACACCGAGTACGCCTACGAGGTCAGCCGTGGTGTGCTCGAGCAGGAGGAGGCGGCCGCCCTCGCCGCGTCGTACCGTGACGCCCTGGCGCACGGCTCGTGGTCGGTGGCCGACGCAGCCCTCGTCGACGACCTCGTGGCCCGGCTGGCCGCGGTGCAGGTCGTCGAGCGCGAGGACGTCGGCTTCTACGACATCGAGGAGCTCGACAACCTCACGGCCTACGGCGTGCAGGACGTGCGCGCCGGGATCGACCGCCGGGTCACGACGAACTCGCAGGTCGGCATCGTCACGCCGGCCGATGCCCGGGAGCGCCTCATGATGGGCCGCATCGAGCGGTCGTCCTGGTACGCGCACGTGCTCGTCGACGAGGCGCAGGACCTCTCCCCCATGCAGTGGCGGATGCTCGCGCGTCGTGGTCGCTCGGCATCGTGGACCGTGGTCGGCGATGCTGCCCAGGCCTCGTGGGGCGACCTCGCCGAGGCCGGCCGGGCCCGCGACGAGGCCTTCTCCGGGCAGGCGCGCCAGGCCTTCCACATGGACACCAACTACCGCAACGCCCGCGAGATCTTCGACTACGCCCGCGACGTCATCCTCCCCCTCGTGCCCGACGCCGACATCCCGGATGCCGTGCGCGAGACCGACGTCGACCCCGTCGACCGGCTGGTCGACGGCTCGATGGCGCAGGCGACGTCGGATGCCGTGGAGCAGCTTCTCGCGGAGGTCGACGGCTCGATCGCGGTCATCGCGGCGGGGCGCTGGATGGAGCAGGTCGCCGCGCTCGACGGCAGCGGCGGCGGCCGGGTGCAGGTCATCGACCCGCTGTCGACCAAGGGCCTGGAGTGGGACGCCACCGTCGTGGTCGACCCCGACGGCATCACCGCCGAGTCACCCGGAGGGGTGCGGGTGCTCTATGTCGTGCTGACCCGCGCCGCGCACCGGATGCACGTCCTGCGCCCCGCCTGAACTGGGGCTCAGTCCAGGAGGGCGTGGCGCTGGATGATCTCGTGCCGGCCCGGGCCGACCCCGATCGCCGAGACCCGAGCACCGATGAGCTCCTCGACCCGCAGCACGTAGGCCTGCGCGTTCGCGGGAAGCTCCTCGAAGGTGCGGCACCCCGAGATGTCCTCCGACCAGCCGTCGAGCACCTCGTAGACCGGCTTGGCGTGGTGGAAGTCGCTCTGGTTGACCGGCATCTCGTCGTGCCGGACGCCGTCGACCTCGTAAGCGACACAGATCGGCAGCTTGTCGAACCCGGTGAGCACGTCGAGCTTGGTGATGACGAAGTCGGTGACGCCGTTGATCCGGTTGGCATAGCGGCCGATGACGACGTCGAGCCAGCCGCAGCGTCGCGGGCGGCCGGTGGTCGTGCCGTACTCGGCGCCGACCGTGCGCAGCGTCTCGCCGTCGTCGTCGAAGAGCTCGGTCGGGAACGGCCCCTCACCGACGCGGGTCGTGTACGCCTTGAGGATCGCGATGACCCGCGACACCCGGGTCGGCGGGATGCCGGACCCGGTGCACGCCCCACCCGAGGTGGCTGACGACGACGTGACGAACGGGTACGTGCCGTGGTCGACGTCGAGCAGGGTCGCCTGGCCGGCCTCCAGCAACACGTTCGCACCGGCATCCAGCGCCTTCTCCAGCACCAGGGAGGTGTCGCAGACCATGGGGTACAGCCGCTCGCGGTAGCCGAGCAGCTCCTGGACGACGCGGTCGGCCTCGACCGAGCGGGTGTTGTAGATCTTCGCGAGCACCTGGTTCTTGAACGCCAGCGCCGCCTCGACCTTCTGGCGCAGGATCCCCTCGTCGAAGATGTCCTGGACGCGGATGCCGATGCGGTTCATCTTGTCGGCGTAGGTCGGGCCGATCCCCCGGCCGGTCGTGCCGATCCGGCGGGCGCCGAGAAAGCGTTCGGTCACCTTGTCGAGCGTGCGGTTGTACGGCGCGATGACGTGCGCGTTGGCCGAGACGACCAGGCGTGAGGTGTCGACACCGCGGGCCTCGAGCCCGTCGAGCTCCTGGAAGAGCACCTCGAGGTCGACGACGACGCCGTTGCCGATGACCGGCGTCACCGTCGGCGTGAGGATGCCGCTGGGCAGCAGGTGCAGCGCGTACTTCTCACGCGTGCCGTCCGGCCCCTCGATGACGACGGTGTGACCGGCGTTGTTGCCACCGTTGAACTTCACGACGTAGTCGACGTCACCGCCCATCAGGTCGGTGGCCTTGCCCTTGCCCTCATCGCCCCACTGGGCTCCGACCAGCACGATCGCCGGCATGCCGACTCCTTCCGGACGTGCGCCGGAGCCAGGTGCCCTCGACGCGCGGAAGGCCCCTCGCGCCTACGCTTCGGGGCCTCGTACACCGCAGCCTACCGCGACACTCCCCGCTGCTGCCGAGCCAGGGCCGCTCCGAGCTGGAAGCGCGTGTCCACCCCGTTGACCTCCATGAGCGCGGCGATGTGCCGGCGCACGGTGCGCAGGCTCACCCCCAGGTGGCGCGCGATCGCCTCGTCCTTCAGGCCGAGCTCGAGCAGCTCGACGAGCGGTGCGTCCCCGGCGCCCCCCACGCCCCCCACACCCGCCTCCCCCGACAGCGTGGCGACCGGCACCGCCGAGGCCCACGCGAGGTCGAAGTAGGCGCTGTAGAGCCGGATGACGAGCGGGTCACGGATGATCGCGTACCCCCGCGACGGGTCGTCCCAGGCTGCGAGCGCCACGACCGCGGTCGAGCCGAACACGGCGAACTCGGTCTCGGTCGTGGGCAGCACCCGCTGCTCCTCCCCGACCTCGGCCCACTGGGCCATCCAGCGCCCCCCGTCCGCGGCATCCAGCACCGTCGCCGGGTACAGCGCCCGCTGCGGCGACCCCCGCCGGATGCGGTCGACGTTGGCCTGCATCGTCGCCGCGTCCAGCGCCGGCCCCTCCGCGACGGTCAGCACGTAGTTGCGCAGCAGGCCCGTTGTGTCGGCCAGCAGGGCGCTGACGACCGAGGGCGCGTGGGCGTCCTCGATGACCTCGACGGCTCGTGCGCGGGCACCGAGCGCCCGGCTCGTGACCCGCGAGAGCAGGTCGCGGGTCGTCGCGAGGTCGGCCCGGCGCGCCTCGATCCGCTCGTGCTCGCGCCGCAGCTGCTCCTCCAGGACGAGGAGCAGCCCCCCGTCGCTCGCCGCCGGGTCGGGGGTCAAGGCGTCAGAGCCCCAGCTCTCGGGCGCCGGTGGCACTCGAGGCGCGCAGGAACTCGGCGCACCGGTGGCGCTCCTCCTCCTCGCCGATGGCCTCGGCCGCCCGCGACAGGGCCGCGAGGGCGCGCAGGAACCCGCGGTTCGGCTCGTGCTCCCACGGCACCGGGCCCTGGCCGCGCCAGCCCGAGCGGCGCAGCGCGTCGAGGCCGCGGTGGTAGCCGGTGCGGGCGTAGGCGTACGACTCGATGACCTGCCCGTCGGCGAACGCGTCCTCGGCGAGCACCGCCCACGCCAGGGACGACGTCGGGTTGGCCGCAGCCACCTGGTCGGGCGCCACCCCCATCTCCAGGGCGTGGGATGCCGGGTCGTCAGGCAGGTGCGTCGGCGGGATTCCCAGCAGGTCGGTCATGGGTGGGGGCATCCTTCGGTAGGTGGGGCTGCGGTCGAGAGTAGACAACACGCCGTCTCGGGCGTACCCGGGACGGCGTGTTGTCTACTCTCGACTGGTGGTCAGGGCCAGAGGGTCAGGCCTGGTGGGTGCCCGCCGACCGCAGGTTCTGGCAGGCCTCGACGACGCGAGCAGCCATGCCGGCCTCGGCCTCCTTGCCCCAGGCGCGGGGGTCG
>Ga0209582_1000644_pt1 | contig 20041 bp, 22 predicted proteins | sample KloWWTmetKNB5Kit_FD_187176 | JGI IMG/M metagenome (GOLD analysis project Ga0209582, IMG submission 187176) | Active sludge microbial communities from Klosterneuburg, Austria, studying microevolution and ecology of nitrifiers - Klosterneuburg... | ecosystem: Engineered > WWTP > Aerobic digester >...
GCGGCGATGAGGGTGAAGACCTTGAACGTCGACCCGGCCTGCATCTTGTCCTGGGTGGCGGCGTTCTGCGGGCGCTTGGCGTAGTCGGCGCCGCCGTACAGCGCGACGATCGCCCCGTCCCCGGGCTTGATCGTGGCCATGCCGATGCTGATGTCCTTCTCGGAGGGGCGCTCCTCCTTGATGGCCTTCTCCATGTCGACCTGCTTGGGTCGCTCGATGGTGGAGACCACCCGCAGCCCACCCCGGTCGATGTCGGTCTCGTTCAGCTTGTGCGTGGCGACGAGTTCCTTCTTGACCATCTCCACGAGGTACCCGGAGGTGCCGCGCAGCGTGCGGGGCTTGTAGTCGACGAAGGTGTCCGGGAAGGTCGCCTCGGCACGCTCGCTCGCGGAGAGCCAGCCGTTCTCGACCATGGCGTCGAGGATGTAGCCCGAGCGCTCCTTGGCGTTGGCCGCCTGCTGCTCGCCCAGGGCCGGGTCGTAGAGGGAGGGGCCGCGGATCACGGACGCGAGGAAGGCGCTCTCGGCCACGGTCAGCTTGGAGACGTCCTTGTTGAAGTACGCCGCCGACGCGGTCTGGATGCCGTAGGCCCCGCGACCGTAGTAGATGGTGTTGAGGTAGTTCTCGAGGATCTCGTCCTTGGTCTGCTGGCGGTCGATCTTCACGGCGAGGAGGATCTCGCGAGCCTTGCGTTCCAGGGTGCGGTCCGAGGTGAGGAAGTAGTTCTTCACGTACTGCTGGGTGATGGTGGAACCACCCTGCGTCGCGGCGCCGCCCTTGACGGCGACCCACACGGCGCGGGCGATGCCCGACGGGGAGATGCCGTTGTTCTGGTAGAACGACTGGTCCTCACCCGCGAGGATCGCCTTCTGCATGTGGTCGGGGATCTGGGACAGCGGCACCGACACGCGGTTGCCCTCGCTGTCGGACAGGCGCCCCATCTCGGTCTTGCCGTCGGCGTAGTAGACGATGGACGTCTGAGCCGTGGCGATCTCGTTCGGCTCGGGGATCTCGGTGCGCGCATAGGCGATCCCCAGGGCGGTCACGCCGAGGATCGCGAGGGCGAGCACGGTCCACAGGCCGCGACGCAGCCAGGTGCGGCCGCGGGAGCGACGGGCGGGTGCCGTCGAACGGCGACGGCTCGACGAGGTCGCGGAGGGACTGGGCTGGCGTTGGCTCATGCGGCTTTCCGGGGTCGGGAACGACGGACGTGAAGCAGATCGGACGGCGGCGCACCGCGTAGGTGGCAGCCCTCGCGCCCACGGCCAGTATGACCGGATTCCTTGGAGAAACCTGAACGGCCGGCGGGTGGTCAGCGCCTCGATGCCCTGACTCGATGTATCGCACCGATATATCTATGATACCTTGAATCTGACAAACGCCCCGTATGTCAGGTCCCGTCACGCCCCGAGGAGGTATGCCGTGAAGAGCCGCCGCGCCCAGCTCCTGGAGTTCGCCGTCCTCGGCCTCCTCCACGAGGGCCCCACCCACGGGTACGACCTGCGCCGTCGCCTCAACACCGCGCTCGGCCCGTTCCGTGCGCTGTCCTACGGCACGCTCTACCCCGCCCTGCGCGACCTGCTCGACCACGGCCTCATCGCCGAGACGACCGACCCGGCCGGCCCGAGCGGTCGGCGACCCCGGGTCGTGTACGAGCTGACGGCAGCCGGCAAGGAGCACTTCGCCGAGCTCGTCGCCCGCACCGACGCCTCGGCCTACGAGGACGACGGCTTCGACGTGCGGTTCGCGTTCTTCGCCCGTACCGAGCGCGACGTGCGCCTGCGCATCCTCGAGGGCCGCCGCTCGCGGGTCGAGGAGGACCTCGAGCGCGTGCGTGAGGCCGCCACCCGCAGCCGCGAGCGCCTCGACGCCTACACGACGGCCCTCCAGCGCCACGGTGAGGAGACCACCGAGCGCGAGGTCCGATGGCTCAGCGAGCTCATCGACGCCGAACGGCGCCACCCCACAGATCCCGGCCCCCAGCCGTAGGTGCCGCCCGCGCCATCCCGGGCGCACCGGCATCCGCTTCACCGCATCCAACCCGATCACAACCCCAGGAGAAGTACATGGGTTCCATCCGCGTCGCCATCGTCGGCGTCGGTAACTGTGCGTCCTCGCTCGTTCAGGGCGTGCACTACTACCGCGACGCCGACCCGACCCAGACCGTCCCCGGTCTGATGCACGTCACCTTCGGTGACTACCACGTGCGCGACGTGGAGTTCGTCGCCGCGTTCGACGTCGACGACAAGAAGGTCGGCAAGGACCTCGCCGAGGCGATCAACGCCTCCGAGAACAACACCATCAAGATCGCCGACGTGCCGACCACTGGCATCACCGTCCTGCGCGGCACCACCCTCGACGGCCTCGGCAAGTACTACCGCGAGACCATCGACGAGTCGGCCGCCGAGCCGGTCGACGTCGTCGCCACGCTGCGCGACGCCCAGGTCGACGTCCTCGTGTCCTACCTCCCGGTGGGCTCCGAGCTGGCCGACAAGTTCTACGCGCAGTGCGCGATCGACGCGGGTGTCGCCTTTGTCAACGCCCTGCCCGTGTTCATCGCGTCCGACCCCGAGTGGGCCGCGAAGTTCGAGGAGGCCGGCGTTCCGGTCATCGGCGACGACATCAAGAGCCAGGTCGGCGCGACCATCACCCACCGCGTCATGGCCAAGCTGTTCGAGGACCGCGGCGTCACGCTGGACCGCACCTACCAGCTCAACGTCGGCGGCAACATGGACTTCAAGAACATGCTCGAGCGCGAGCGCCTGGAGTCCAAGAAGGTCTCCAAGACCCAGGCCGTGACCTCGAACCTCGAGGGCTCGCTCTCGGGCAAGATCCACGACAAGAACGTGCACATCGGCCCGTCGGACTACGTCGCGTGGCTCGACGACCGCAAGTGGGCCTACGTCCGCCTCGAGGGTCGCGCGTTCGGTGACGCCCCGCTCAACCTCGAGTACAAGCTCGAGGTCTGGGACTCCCCGAACTCGGCCGGCATCATCATCGACGCCATCCGCGCGGCGAAGATCGCCAAGGATCGTGGCATCGGCGGCGCCCTGCTGTCGGCGTCGTCCTACCTCATGAAGTCCCCGCCGGAGCAGCGCCCGGACGACCTCGGTCGCGCCAAGCTCGAGGCGTTCATCGCGGGTACCGAGGAGCGCTGAGCCCTCACCGCTGAGCCTCTGATCGGCTGCGCGACGCAGCTGTCAGGGGCAGGCACCAACGCAGAAGATCGGGTGCCACGCAGTAGCTACTGCGTGGCACCCGATCTTCTGCGTTACGAGAGCCGTCCCGGGGGGTCAGGCGGCGTGGCGGCAGCCCCACGGCTGGAGGCCGCGCTTGGCGTAGAGCCGGTTCGCGACGGTGATCTGCTCGGCGCGCGATGCCTTGTCGGCCCGCGGCGCGAAGTCATCACCGTTGACGCTCAGCCACGTGCGGTAGTCGAACTGCAGACCGCCGTAGTACCCGTTGCCGGTGTTGATGTTCCAGCGGCCGCCGGACTCACACTTGGCGATCCGGTCCCACATGGCAGCGCGGGCCATGTTGATGGCCGAGCGCGAGGTCGAGCGCGAGGCCGCGGCGGGCGCCGAGGCCGTCCCGGCGAGCTTGAGGGCCTTGCGGGTCTTGGGACCGACGATGCCGTCGGCCTGCAGCCCCTTGGAGCGCTGGTACTTCTTGACCGCCGCGAGCGTCTTGGCGCCGAAGCGCCCGTCGACCGTGAGTTTGGCGCCCAGGGCGTTGAGCCGCCGCTGGAGGATCCTGTTCTGGGCGTAGTGCGAGTTGCCCTGGCGCAGGGTCACCGTCAGGTAGGCGGTGGTTGCGGCCGGCACTGCGGCAGGGGCGACGGCAGGTGCGACGGCGGTGGGCGCGACAGCCGCCGTCACGGCCGCGGCCTTGGCCGGGGCGGCGTTCGCAGGGATCGCGGACCCGGCGGCCATGAGGCCTCCGGCGACGCCGACGGTCGCGGCGACCCGGGCGCCGGAGATGCTGGCCTGGCCGAGAACGCTGGTCAGCTCGGCGAACACGCTGAACGACTGGGTCGAACGGTGACGCCCGGAAACGGTCTGAAGAGTCATTGGTTGCCTCTCGCGCCTACGAGGTGAGCTGTCGGGTTCGGGCTGAGGTCGCCCGGCCGTCCTCGACTCACGGTCGAGATCCGTCTTCACCCCAAGGGCTCGCCCTCAGCCATCGAGGACGGGCCCACAAGTGGGTCCCCCGCTCCTGCCAAGCGGTGGTGCGAAGGGGCCTGAGGTCGGTGGCAGGACTCGGCGTAACCGACATCGGGGGCGCGATCCGTGTGGAGGCGTTCTCCCGAGGGTAGCCCTGACCCGTCGATGTCACCAACAGGTCACGGTGAAGGTCACGTCGGGGCCACGAGCTCGGGCGTCCTGTCAGCCCTTGGTGGGAACGGCAGCGACAGCCGCCGTGATGGTCTCGGGGTCGGGGGCGTCGCCGGCCCGGTACGAGACCACACCGATGAGGAACTCCCCGTCCGCCAGGAGGGCGACGTCCTGCGTGACGGGCCGGTCACCCTCGGACGTCATCCGCCACACCACGGCGTTGGCCGGCACGTCGGCGAAGGAGACCTGCTCGATGGCGAAGCGCGTGACCGGGCTGGTCGGCGACTCCCCGCGGGTCTCGAACGTCGTGCACGTCGGCAGCGCCGCCTTCAGCGCCGTCACGACCTCGGCGGCGAGACCGTCGCGGTGGGCCTGCACGTACTGCGCGACGAACGGCCCGACCCCACTCCTGGCGAATCGTTGGCGGGCCGAGCCCGCGGGCTGCTCGGGCTCGATGTCGACACCGCACACCGTGAGCCCGAAGCCGGGGGGCGGCGGTTGGCTCTCGCGCCAGCCCTCGCCGAGGGCGGTCAGCGGGATGAAGTGGGCCTTCGCGCGGGCCTCGAGGGCGGCATCACCGCCCGGGGTGCTGGGGGTGGCGGATGCCGTGCCCGACCCGGGTGCGCCCGTCACCGACGACTGGGGCGTGCTCACGACGTCGTCACCGCAAGCCGTCATCAGCAGCATCCCCGCAACCGCAAGGGTGGTGCCCACCAGCCGTGCCCCTCGAGTCCCCACCCCACGAGAGCCTACGGTGTGCCGCCGGGACATCACGGGTACCTCGGGTTGCGCAGCTGCTCGGCGAGCAGTGCGGCCATGGCTGCATGTCCCTGGGCGTTGGGGTGGAACGAGCCGGGGTCGGTGATGGCCAGACCCGGCCCTCCCCAGTCGAGGTCGTTGATCCACTGCTCCCCGTCGGCCGCGCCGACCCCGTGGCCGAGGAAGGCCTGGGTGGGGTCGATGAACTCCACCCCGGCCTCACGGCAGGCCTCGCGGAGCATGGCGTTGAGCTCGTCGGCCTTGCTGTTCATCCACACCTGGTCCTCGTTGAAGAGCATGTTGTTCAGTTCCTGACTGGGCGGGTCGTTGAACAGCCGCGGGTATCCCATGATGACGATCCGCGCGTTGGGTGCCTGCTCGCGCATCCGCGTGTAGAGCGCGACGAGCTCGGGCTGCAGCTCCTCCAACCGCCGGTCCAGCTCATCGTCCCACGTGGCCTGGCAGCCGTCCGTGAACGGGACACCACTCCCGCCGTTGAGCACGCAGTCCTGCAGCACGGCACCGAAGCCGAGGTCGTTGCCGCCGATCGACATCGTGACGAGCGAGGTGTCCTCGGTGAGGGCGTCGAGCTGTGGGCCCTCGTCGTCGTTGCTGCCGTTCGGGTTGTCCAGGTCGGTCTGGGTCGCGCCCGAGCAGTAGACCGCCGTGAAGCCACCGGAGAAGTCGAAGTCGGGCGAGGCGTAGGTCTGCTCGGCGTACGAGGAGGTCGAGCGCCGGCACCGGTTGTGCGAGTCATCGCCCCAGTTGCCCGGGTCCCAGTCGTCACGGTTGTCGTAGTTCGTGCCGTCGTGGTAGTCCCCCGCGCCCTCTCCCGAGGCGAAGCTGTCACCGAGGGCCACGTAGTCCCCGCTCAGCGCCTTCTCGAGCGCCGTCTGCACGCTCTCGGCGGTGTCCTCACACCCTTCGCCGAGGAAGATCCGGCACACGGCATTCGTCGTGTGCTTGGCCAGGTCACCGTGGACGATGCCGAACAGCACCGCGGCGACGACGAGCGCAGCAGCCGCGATGATCCCGCCGTACTCGAGCCCGGCGGCACCCCGCTCCGTGGTGTGCCCCCCTCGTGGCACACCACGGCCGCGCACTGCCGCATCGCGGGGCCGCTCACCTGGCATGTCCCGACGCTAGGGACCGCGGATGCCGTCGGGCAGGGTCCCCGGGCCCAGCTGCGGGCCCAGGTGCCCGCTCGTCAGGCCAGACCGAGGAGGCCGATACCGGTCGTCACGGCGAGCAGCACGGCGGTGCGCACGGCGGCGGCCCGGTGCGCACCCGGCATCCCGGCCGTCACGGCGGCGACGACGGCGGCGCCCGCGATCACCCACGGGTAGGCCGAGGCGCCGGTGTCCAGGACCTTGCCGAGGACGACCCCGACCCACGCGAGCACCGTCGCGGACAGGGCCGCCCACGGAGTCAGTCGCCGGAGCCGCTCGATGACGAGCATCACGGCCGCTGCCGCGCCGAGCAGGAGCGAGTAGCGACCGACGAGGTACTCGGCGCTGGCGTCGTCGGTGGCCAGGAGGTACACGTCGAGCCACACGACCGGCAGCGTGACGAGCGCGAGCACCAACCCCCACGTGACGAGCCCGGCCCGCGGATGCGGCGACGGGTGCTCCTGCGCGGTCATGAGCCGGATCCTATGGCGGAGGGTCACTCCCTGACCCGGCGGACGAATCTGCGGTCAGGGGCTGTGGGAATGCCTCCGGCCCCTCGCACAACCCCTCTGCACCGGACCCCGAGGTTCGGCGACCACGTGGCTTAGGCTGGACGGGACGATCATCCAGGCCCGGCCACCGAGAGTGCTGCCGGAGCCACCCGGGGAGGAACCACACGTGACGACCGTTCGCTCCAGCCTGCGCTCGATCGGGGCCGCCACCGCCGTGGCTGCCCTGCTCGTCGCGGGATCACCCGCCGCATCCGGGACGGCCGCAGCCGCCGACGAGATCCCGATTCTCGGCCAGGCCCTCACGATGGGGACGGTCACCGCCGGACCTCCTGCGGTGGTCACGGTGCACGGGGTCCAACGGGTCGACAACGCCACGATCGTCTACTGGTCACTCGGCATCCCCGAAGGTTCGCAGGCGGAGTTCGCCGCGTCCTACTTCGGCCCGTCCACGCTGTTGTTCAGGGCGAAGCGAACGGGTGTCAACCAGTCGGACGTGACACTGACCGACGGGGCCGCTGGTCTCACCTACCGCCCGATGGAACCGACCGGCAAGTTCAGGACCTGCGTGTGCGGCCCGTCCACCACGATGACTGACCTCACTCCGGGGCAGGCTCAGGTCATCTGGTCCGCCGTGGCTCCACTGCCTGCGGGCGTCGCGACGGTCGACGTCACCATCGCGGAGCAGGTCATCCCGAACGTCCCCGTGGGAGACGGCCCCCTGCTGCCCCTGGCCGAGGACCAGAAGGCGCCGTTCGTCCTCGGCATGGGGTGGCCCGAGCCCGACCCCGAGCTCCTGGCCACGGCCCGCACGTCGCAGCCCGCCGCCTTCGAGCTCACCCAGCGCGTGTCCAACATCGAGCAGAGTGTCACGACCTCCACCGGCGAGGTGTCCTTGGCCGCGGACGTGCTGTTCGCCAAGAACTCCGCGACCCTGACGGCCAAGGGCACGAAGACGGTCGCCGATGCCGCCGCGCAGATCAAGGCAACCGAGACCGGCAAGGCCCTGACCGTGACGGGTCACGCGGACTCCGACGGCTCGAACTCCTACAACCAGTCCTTGTCGGAGAAGCGGGCGAAGGCCGTCGCGGCGGCGCTCACCAAGGCCCTCGGCGGTGGGTACACCATCACGGCCGTCGGCAAGGGCGAGACCGAACCGATCGCGTCGAACAAGACCACTGCGGGCAAGGCCAAGAACCGCCGAGTCAGCATCACCTACACCGGAGGACAGTGACCGTGGCCCAGCCCCCCCGTCGTCCCCGCCTCACCCTGGCGATCCTCGGTGTCGTGTCCGTCGTGGCGCTGTCGTCCTGCACGGGGGACGACCCCGAGCCCTCGGTGAGCCCGACCGGATCCGCGTCGTCGAGTGCGTCCACGACGCCTTCGACGCCGCTCAGCGACCAGAGTGCTCTCGTGCTCGGTGCGCAGCTGCCCCCGGTGGCTGGCAGCTCGACCGGAGACGTGGCCGGCGCGCCGGCCACCCTCAACGTGGCCACTGTCGTCGCCACGAAGGGCGGCAGCGTCCTGACGTTCTGGCACACCGGGACGGAGAAGATGTTGGTCAACGCCGGAGACCTCTCCTGGGAGGCCCAGCCCGTGCTGGTCGACGTCGGCGAGCAGAAGGTCTACGAGCCCGTCACGTTCGTGGATGAGCAGGGGGTCACACGCTGCCTGTGCACGGACGCGGCGTACATCGGTGGGGTGCCGCAACCGCGCACGATCTTCTTCCCCGAGCTGCCCGACACGGTCACCACCGTCGAGGTCCGCCAGGCCGGCTTCGACAAGCCGATCAGCGTTCCGGTCACCCGCTGACCCGACAGACACAGATTCGGCGCAGGGAGGCGACGTCGTCGCCTCCCTGCGCCGATTCCGTCGACGTCGATGGCCCCTAGTCGGTGAGGCGAGGGTCGGCCTCGATCTTCAGCTGTCCCCAGCCGAAGCTGGGTGGCCCACCGCTGCCCGGGAAGGTGACGTCGAACTCCACGTCGCCGCACCGGCCCTTCTTCACCACGTCGTCGGGTGTCGGAGTGGGCGTCGGCGTGGGGGTCGCCGTCGACGTCGACGAGGGCGTCGGCGTGGGAGTCGGCTCGGGCTCGGGCGGCTCTGGTGCATCCGGGAGGACGCAGGGGCCCAGCCTGAGGTCGAGCTCGGCAACTGCCGATGCGTCCTCCCTGCGACCCGACTCCAGCACGGCCTGGCTGCGCACCGTCACCTCGATGCGGTCCTGCACGGGGTAGTAGCAGTACGACGTGACGGTCGCGCCGTTGCGGGCGGCAAAGCTAGCAGCCTCGCCGCGGCCGAGGCCGCAGGGGATGCCGCCGCCGTCTCGCACGGCATCCTTGATCGCCTGTGGAGCGTCCCGGGCGATCGCCTGGGCGCCCGCGAGCGCCGCGGCATCAGCAGCGGTCTGCAGCCCAGATACCTCATCGGTCGCGGAGACCAGGCGCGAGTAGGCCGTCACCCCCAGCGCGAGGAACAGGATGGCCATGGTGAGCACCAGCCACATGGCTGCCTGACCGCTCTCGCTCGGCTCAGCGACACGCTGACCCGGCATCGGATCCCTCATGATTCTCCCCCTGTGCCACGGACGATGCGTGAGTGGGGGGTGGACGTCGTCCACCCCCCACTCACGCTGGATGATCAGGTCGATCAGCCCGGGGAGAACAGGTCGGTGATCGCGTTGGCGACGCTGCTGTCGACACCGGCGCCGTCGATGGCGCCCCAGATCAGGGCGACGACCAGAGCGGCGACGGCGATCATGCCGGCGTACTCGAGGCCGGTCGCACCGGCCTCCTTGCGGTCACGGAGCGTGGTCAGGGCGGTGGTGAACTTTGCGCTGAGCTTGGCAGTCATTGGGTGTCCCCTCATCGGTGGTGCGTTCGGGCGTTGGCGCCCTGTGCTGACAAGACCAACGCTATGAAGATCGCGGTGGTGGCCACAGGGCCCACGGACCCAACTGCGGACCCAACTGCGGGCCCACGTCGCGACCCATCCGCGGACCCGGTCGGGGGCCCGGGCGACGGCCCACCCGCAGGCAGGTCATCGACCGAGCCACCGGACGATGGCCTCGGCCCTGGTGGTGACTGCGAGCACGGCGAAGATCTGGTTGATGTGGTTCTTCACGGTCTTCTCCGCAAGGAACAGGTGCTTGGCGATGTCGGAGTTGGACCGGCCTTGCGCGATGAGGTCCATCACCTCGACCTGGCGGGCGCTCAGGCCGAGGTCCCCCGCGGGTTCGGGCACGACGGCCACCGGGCCACGCTGGATCGCTCGCATGGCGATGTCCGAGACGGGAGCCGCTCCGCTCGCGGTCGCCCGCACCATGTGCGCGAGGGACTCGGCGTCGAACGTCCCGTGGACGAGGTAGCCCGCGGCGCCGGCGGACATCGCCCGGTGGATGCTGTTCTCGTCATCGGTGAAGGTCAGCATGAGCACCCGGGTCAGTGCCGCTATCTCGGCGACGATGGACAGGCCGTCGCGACGCGGCATCCGCACGTCGAGCAGGAGGACGTCCGGACGGGACGCACGAACGAGGGCCAGGGCCTCGTCGCCGTCGCCGGCCTGCCCCACGACCTCGAGGCCGGGGTCGGTGCCGAGCAGGGCCAACAGCCCCTTGCGCATGATGTCGCTGTCGTCGACGACCCCGACGGTGACCGTCATCGCTCCACCCGGTGCAGGACCGGAACCCGGCACTCGACGAGCGTCCCCCGGCCCGGCTCCCCGGTGACCGAGCACCAGCCACCCACGCGCGCCATCCGTTCCTGCATCCCGTCAACTCCATGGTGTCCGGCCGCCTGGGCGGCTCTGAGGGTGTCGGGGTCGAAGCCCGATCCGGTGTCGCGCACGGTCAGCACGAGGAAGCCGTGGTCCTCGCGCAGCTCAACCGTCACCTCGCAGGGCCCCGCGTGGCGGTGCACGTTGTCCAGGGACTCCCCGAGCACCGACAGCAGCTCGTAGCGCGTCGCCTCGTCGCCCGTGTCGACGTCGTCGATCATCAGGTGCGGGTTGCGACCACTGCGGGCCGCCCAACCCAGGACCACCTGGGTCGTCGCCTCGGACAGAGTGCCCTGGGACGTCTTGGCGCGCAGGTCGACCATGACCCCACGCACCTGGTGGACCGCCGTCGCTGCCATCTCCCTGATCGACAACGCCGACTCGGCGGCCCGCTCCGGATGCCGTTGCAGTTGCAGCGGCAGAGCCGTCGCCGTCATGGCGATGCCCTGCAGCGACTTCGCCAGGTTGTCGTGGAGCTCGCGAGCGACCTTGGTGCGTTCCTCGGTGGCAGCCGCCGTCGTCACGGCATCCCGCAGGGTCGCCTGGGCGCGCGCCTCGGACTCCAGCGAACGGCGCATGGTCAGCCCGAGCAGCCACAGCGTCACGTAGACGAACGGGATGGTCACCCACGCCGTGAAGGCTGGGCCCTGGGCGCCGGCACCAAGAAGAGCGGCTCCGACGTACAACGAGACCAGGCAGATCATGACGATCGCGCCGCTGAAGGGCTCCAGCCACAGGCCCAGCAGCAGGGCGGTGGTGAGGGCGGCCAGGAGCAGCGGGCTGTCGATGCCGTTGACGGCGACGATGCCGGCCAGCAGCACGGCGTCCGCCATGGCGATGAGCGGGTGCCGGCGGGCGAGGTCGAGCACCGAGGTGTTCATCAGCCCGTAGAAGCTCGTGAACCCCATGACGAGGAAGCCGATGGTCGTCGCGAGCGACATCCGGGTGCCGCTGAGCGCCAGCAGGCCCGCGGCCAGCCCGACGAGCCGCGCCAGCAGCGTCACCTGGGTGAGCTGGCGCAGCGGCATGGCCACCCCGACGTGCCCTGGCCTATCCACCGAGGATTCCGCCGATCTGGTCGGCGCCCATGGCCAGGACCATGCCACCGACGAGGATGACCAAGGCACCGGGGATGAGGACCATGGTCATCACCAGGCTGATGCGGGGCTCGATCTTGGCGGCCTGCTGCCGCATGCGCTGGGCATTGGCTCGTCGCATGTCCGCTGCGATCTGGTTCAGGGTGTCCGCGAGTGGAGCGCCGAGCTCCTCCGCCTGGAGGTACGCGGTCACGAACTCGTTGACGGCATCGGACCGCGTGCGGTCACGCATCGCGGTGAACGCCGACCGCACGCTCGCGCCGTTGGTGATCTGGTGCAGGACGGTGTTGATCTCCTCGGAGATCGCGCCACCGAAACGCCGAGACACCGTGGCCAGGGCGGAGCGGAAGCCCAGGCCAGCGCTCACCGTGACGGCCAGCACGTCGAGGAAGTCGGGAAGGTCGCGGTCGATCGCCTCTCGGCGTTTGCGGGCCAGGCCGGAGAGCTGTGCCATGGGCAGGACCCCGACGATCACGACGGGGAGCACGACGTACAGCAGGTTCCCGGCCGTCACGCCGAAGAGGAAGATGGGCGCCAGCACGATCCCCCACATGACGAACTTCGCCAGCACAGCATCGACGTCCAGGCCGCTCGGCCGACCGGCCATGTCGACCTGCTGCTGCAGCCATCGGACGGCCGACCGGGGCAGCGCCCGGCGCACCCGGGGCACCACCCGGTACGCCAGCGCCATGAGGGCGCTCTGGCTGCCAGCCCGGTCGCGTGCCGACTTGTTGAGGTAGAGCACCTCGTCAGCGTTCAGCCCGACGTCCGGGTCCGTGCGCAGGAGGTGGTAGCCGCGCAGGAGCAGCACCACGGCGAGAGTGGCGACGAGCCCCGGGACGACGCTGGCGAGGAGCGTCATGGCTCGATCCTCGTCATCCGCCGGATCAGCAGGTATCCACCCGCGAACAGCGACCCGCCGACGACCAGTGCCACCTGCCCGATCGGCTCGCGCGTCATGCGGTCGACCGTGCCGGGCTTGATGCTGTTGAGCATGAAGAGCATCGCAAAGCCCATGAGGATGACGAGGTTCGACGACGCGACGGACTGCGACAGGGTCGTCGTCACCTCACGTCGGGTCTCCTTGCGCTGGTCGAGGGTCTCGGCGATGTCCCGCAACGCCGTCACGAGCGAGCCGCCGCTGCGTGACGCCACGATGAGGGTGGACATGAGCACGTTGGTCTCTCGAGACCCGACCCGGTCGTTGAGCTCCTCGATGGCGGTGGCCAGTGGCGCCCCGAACTTCAACCGGGTGGCGACCCGGGTGAGCTCGCTGCTCGCCGGCTCGGGCAGCTCGGTGCCGGCGATCCCGACAGCCGTCGCCAGCGAGAGCCCGGCGTGGCTCGCGTTGGCCAGGACTCGGGCGAGCTCGGGCAGCTGGGCGATGAACTTCTCACGGCGTCGAGCCTTGGCCCGGCTCAGGTAGCGCCGGACGAGCACGGCGGCGAGGGCGATGCCCAGAACCGCGAAGACGGTGGAGACGAATCGCCACAGCACCCACGTTCCGACGGCCCCGGCAGCCACCCCCACCCCGAGCACGTGGATCGGGCGGTGGCTCAGGCCGGCGAGATCGAGCTCGCGGACCAACCACCCTCCGAGGCGCGTGCGCTGCAGCCGCTCGTCGAACTCGCGCAGCAGGGAGAACTCCCGCTCGCCGCGAGCGAACTCAGCGGCGCCGACGGCCCGACGACGACTGGCGAGAAGTCCGAGGAACTGGCGCAGGGCCAGGACGAACATCATCGAGGCCGTGAGGGACCCGACGATGATGGCGAGGACGACCATCAGGCCACCTCGACCAGCGACAGGTCGGCCCCACCCTCGGTGAGTCGCTGCCGTAGCGCCGCGGGCAGTTCGTACACGTCGAAGCGACCCTGCGGCGTGGCCGGGTCGCTGCGGTCGATGACGTACTGCATGAGGGGCACGAGGTCGAAGTCCTCCTGGCGACGGCTGCGCACCCACGACACGTCGACGACCCGGCGTGACCCGTCGGCGAGTCGGTTGAGCTGGACGATGATGTCGATCGCCGAGTTCACCTGGTCGCGCAGGGCGTGGAAGGGCACTTCGACGTCGCTCATCGAGGCCAGCGTCTCCAGTCGGGAGAGGGCGTCGTCCGGGTTGTTCGCGTGCACCGTCGTGAGCGACCCCTCGTGACCGGTGTTCATCGCCTGGAGCATGTCGAGCGCCTCGCCGCCGCGGCACTCGCCGACGATGATGCGGTCGGGACGCATTCGCAGGCTGTTGCGCACGAGGTCACGGATCGACACCTGGCCGCGACCCTCGACGTTGGCAGGTCGGGTCTCGAGGCGGATGGTGTGTGGCTGGTTCAGGCTGAGCTCGGCGGCGTCCTCGATGGTGACGATCCGCTCGTCGGGGTTGATGAAGGACGACAACGCGTTGAGCAGCGTCGTCTTGCCCGAGCCGGTGCCGCCCGACACCACGACGTTGAGCCGCCCCTCGACGCACGCCTTGAGCAGCAGGGCGGTGCGTCGGTCGATCGACTCGCGTTCGATGAGCTGGGTCAGGCTCAGCGCGTGCGGGAAGAGCCGGATGGTGACGGTGGGCCCGTTGAGGCTGAGCGGTGGGAGCACGACGTTGACTCGCGCGCCACGCGGCATCCGGCTGTCGGCGGGCAGACGCGCATCGACCATCGGGCTGGACTCGTCGACCCGGCGGTTCACCGTCGAGACGATGCGGTCGATGGTCTGCATCAGCTGCTCGTCGCTGCTGAACGGGGCCGGCCAGCGCTCGAGCTTGCCGGCCCGCTCGACGTAGATGGTGTCGTGCCCGTTGATCATGATCTCGCTGACGCTGGGGTCGTTGAGGATCGGCTCGAGCACACCCAGCCCGACCGCCTCGTCGACCACGCGCCGCACCAGCTGGTTGCGTTCGCTCGCCGACAGGATGACGCCCTCGCGGGAGACGAGGTGGGCGATGACGCGCTCGAGCCTGGCCCGTCGCTGGTTGGCATCGATCTTGCTGAGCTCGTGGAGGTCGACCTCCTCGAGGAGCATGCGCCGGAAGGTGACGACGAGGCTGTCGTCCTCCTTGGTCGCCGCGGTGACGGCCCCGCCGGTGAAGGAGCTGTAGTCGTTCACTTGATCACCGGCATCGTGACGCTGCGGGTCACTGACCCGATGTCGAGCTTGACGACAGTCGGAACCTTGACGGTCACCGAGTAGGTGTAGCCGTCGGCACTCAGCGTTCCCCCGTCTCCGGCAACCTGCATGATGCCGGGCAGGGCACCTTCGGCAGCCGCGCGCGGGTCGCCGCCCAGGGAGTAGGCGCGGGCGCCGTCGCGCGCCGCCTCGTGGGTCGACACGATGGTCCACCCCGCCACCCCGAACTGCAGCGCCACGAGGGCACCGAAGATCACCAGCGGGGCCACACCGGCCACCTCGAGGGCGGCCGCGCCGTGTTCGTCGCGCACACCACGACCTCGGCGGCTCATTGCTCCCTCACCACCGTGCGCGTGCTCGTGAGCGAGGTCGGCAGCCCTGCGGGGAAGCCCTTGACCACGGGAACGGTCACCGACACCCGGTCACCGGATGCCGCGACGGAGAGTCCGCCGCGCAGGCTCCGCGGCACCGCGGCCCGGGCGGCGCGCTCGGCGTCACCGGCATCTGCGGTCACCGAGTACTCACGAGAGGCCACCGACGAGGCGTGCCCCGCGTAGATGAAGGAGAATCCCGTCACCGCCGTCTGCCACCCGATGAGGCACAGCAGCACGGCAGCGGGGAGGATGCCGACCGTCTCCAGGCCGACGGCGCCCGACTCCCTGGACCGGCCCGCTGTGACCGGCTCGGGTGCAGGCCCGGCCTCGGCGGTGGCAGCGGGGTCCTCGGAGGGCTGGGGCAACGCCTTGCCCCGTGGCGTGCGCTCTGCCTTCTGCCGACCCTTCGGCTTCGCCGTGGGCGTCTGCGCGGACGTGCCCCGCTTGGAGCGACCCTTCGATGCCGTGACCGGCGCCTTCGCGAGGCCGAGCTCGACACGCAGGCTGCTGATCAGGCTCCACCAGGCGACCTCGGTGACAGCCCGCGGGTCACGGTCGTTGATCGAGGCCTCGAGGACCCTCGGTGAATAGGGGATCTGGGTCTCGACGACGTGGGCCGTCGTCAGCTTGGCGACGGCGTTGGCCGGGAAGAGGCTGGCGCGGTCGACCTTGTTGACGAGCACCTTGAACCCCGGCTCCTCGCGGACGCCGAGAGCCGACCAGGCGATCATCCGTCGCCGCATCGCGCGCACGGACAGCACGTCAGGCGTGGTGACGACGAGGCACTCACCGGCCAGCTCGACGACCGAGGCCTGGGCGGGAGAGACGTGGCCGCCACCGTCGAGCACCACGAGGTCGAACTCGCGGCGCAGCAGGGAGACGATGGCCCGGATCGCCTCGGGGCTGACGAACTCGCCCTCACGGACGTCGAGTGGGGCCAGGAGCAGGTGCAGCCCGGACTCGTGCCGGATGACGGCATCGTGGACGGCGTGGGGGGAGAGGTCGGCGGAGACCTTCGCGACGTCGGCGATCGACACCGACTGACGCACCTCGAAGATCGCCCCGACGTCGCCCTTCTCGATGTCGACGTCGACGAGGCACACCTTGTCCTGCGGGTGGTCGCGCACGTGGTCGAAGGCCAGGTGGGCGGCGACCGTCGTCGTGCCGACCCCGCCCTTGGCGCCCACCACGGCCACGACCTCACCGCGGGTGGTGTTGGTGACCGCGGCACCGGCGAGCACGGCCTTCATGTGCTCGCTCCACTCGGCCGCGGCGATGACGCGGGTGGACACGTCCTCATAGGCGAACGGGTAGGCGACCACTCCTCGGGCGCCGTCCTCCATGGCCTTGATGACCAGCGCGGGGGTTCGGATCTGCGACACCTGGATGACGGCCGTGGACGGACGCCGGTTCGCGAGGTCTCGGATCGTCTGTGAGACCGGCTCGATGCCGAGGGTCTCGTGGACGAAGACCACGTCGGGCTCGAGCCGAGAGGCGAGGTCGACGAGTTCGGTCGGGGACTTCGCGACCGCCCGGACGGTGAAGCCGTCCATCTCCTCGAGGAGGGACATGAGGTCGGCGACGAGGTTCTCGTCCGCCATCCCGATGATGACCTGGCTCATCGCGCTTCTCCTTCGGGAACGGCGGTACCCCCGAGTTCGGAGGCGTCGAAGGCGTCGACCTCACCTCGGCGGTCGGTGCCGACGTCGTTGGGCAGCGCGACCAGTCGCACCTCGGCGGCGAAGTTCGCGGCGTAGGTCAGGCTCATCGCGACCTTGGGCACGACAGCGAGCGTCACGGGGATGACCGACTGCTCCTGGATGCCGCCGTCCCCGGTCTGGGTGACCTGCTGCTCCCCGGCGATGGAGACGACCCGGATGTCGCGCGCCAGCACCTTGACCGACTTCGGCAACCCGGGCACGTCGGCGAACACGGCGTACAGGTCGACTCGGTCACCGGGACGGACCCGACCGGCCACGCCCGTCACGGAGTCGACGTTGACCGCGACCTCGCGCTCGTCCTGGGTCAGGCTCGAGCTCGGGATGAGCATGTCCGACGACACGGTCGACCCGGCGTTGAGCCGGAATCCGACCCGCCGGCCGAGGAGGTCGTCCATCCGCAGCACGGAGGACTTGGACACCCACCGCTCAGGAACCTCGACCGGCTCGAGGTTGTCGGTGCTCAGCGCCGTGTACGGCTCGATCGGCTGCGTCGCGCGGTAGACGGTGACGCGTGAGCCGACCTGGCTGTTGACGTTCGCCACGTACCCGGTGACGACGAAGAACGTGGCGAGGGCGACGAGGATCGAGATGGCCATGAAGACCAGACCTCGCCGTTGACGGGGATTCATGCAGGCTCCGTGACGCGACAGTGGACGTGGCAATAGGGACAGGTGACGGCGTTCTGACGGCTGGCACACACCGGGCAGGTGGCCGTGCCCTCGGCGGGCCGCGCGACGGGGGCCAGGGCGACGAACTCCGCACCAGGGGAACCGTGGGCGCTCTTGACGTCGGCCAGCACGGGGACGGACTGCACGGCGTGGGTGCCGGCCAGCGCGACGACGGCCGCGAACTCGGCCGACCCGGCATCCGCGCCGACGAGCAACGGGTGCCCGACGGGCGGTGCCTCGAGGGTGCGGCCCACCGACGCAGCGGGTGTGGTCATCGCGACGAAGCCTCGACCGAACAGCGAGCGCACGTGCATGCCCAGTCCGGGCTTGGGGTCGACCAGCCTGGTGACCGAGCGCAGCCAGGTGCCGGACGCTGACGCCGTGGTCAGGTGGTCGAACGCGCCGAGGACCGCGACGGCATCCGAGCCGGACTCGAGCGCGTTGAGGCCGCTGGCTGCCAGGGCGACGGACGTCGTCGGAACCACCCGGTGGGCGACGGCGACCTCGGGTCGGGCGCCGGCGAGCGTGGTCGCGGCAAGCCTGGCCACCGACCCGGACGTGGGCCGGGAGGCGATGACCACGTGGTCGGCCCCGAGGGAAGTGACCCAGCCCGGGATGTCCGCGAAGGCCGACTCGGACGCCACCGCGACGCGGGGGTCGTCGGCGATCCACGGCATCACTCCACCGTGATTGATTGAACCTTCAACCACAATGAATGCGACGTTTGATTCCATGCGAGAACCTCCCCCACGCCCCTCGGCGATCATCTCCCCGCCGGTCGCCGCGATCATTCGCGGCCAGTTCGACCCGGCTCCACTGCGATGTACGCTACACGCCGCGAGCCCCCCGCCCGAAGGTGCGAACAGTGAAATTGACCCAACGAAAGCGCACAAATGCTGACCGAACGCACCTGCTCGGCGTGCTCGGCAGCGTGCTGCTCGCCACGATCGCCGTCGTGAGCATCGCGGTCGGAGCGCTCGCCTGGAGCCAGCCCCGCACCGACGTGGTCCGGCTCTCGCCGGGCGTCCCCGCGAGCCTCACCCCCTCGCCGCTGTTCGACCCCGGGTCCACCGTGTTCGCCCAGGGGGAGGACGAGGACCCGGCCGATCCCGCGAGCTGGGGGTGTGTGCTCCTGCGCGACGGAACAGAGGTGTCCTTGCAGGTCAGGCCCGATTTTGATGCCGTCGGCAGCCGCGTGCTGGAGGGCGAGCCGTACGTCCCGGTGGTCGCCGTGGGCACCACTGTCGAGGGCGACCGGCTGCGGTGCGACCCGGCGACGGCCGACACCGTCGCGCTGGCGGTGATGCCGACCGACGTCGGCGTCCGAGCCGTGCCGCTGGCCTTCGTCGTCGGGGGCATCGCAGCGCTGGGCATCGCCGGGCTGCTCCACCCGAGAGGTCGCGGCATCCGGCGCTTCGGATCCTGACCGCCCGCCTCTCGCGGCGCTGCAGGGCGCGTTCCTTGCCATGATGGCGGGATGACACGCACTCGGGGGACCTGGTGGAGCGCGGCGCTGGTGGCGCTGGCGGTGACCGCCTGCAGCAGCAGCGACGACGAGGGCGCCGAGCTGCTGGCCGACACGATCGCCGGGCAGACGCTCACCGTGCTGGAGTCGCCGGGGACGGCGACGATCTGGGTGTCGTCGCCGGACGGGTCGGACCCACGACCGGGCGGAAGGCCGGACCCCGGCCTGTGCACCGTGAGCGGCCCCGGCTCACCGCGGCTGACCGAGCCGCAACAGGGCAACAGCCGTCTCGGGGACACCGCCCTCTATGCCCTCGCCCAGGTCGAGGACCTCGAGCCGCAGGTGTCGATCACGTGCCGGGGGAACGGCTTCAAGCACATGTACGTCGGGAACTGACCCGCTCAGTGCAAGCGGTGCAGGCCGTCGTCGCGGCCCGCCTCGGGGAGCACTCGCCGAGCCGTGTGCCACGCGAGGAGCACCCACACCACCGCGTCGGCCACCCACGCGAGCATCGGCGGCGCCCCGAGCGCGCGGGTGAACAGGGTGCTGGCGGCCCAGCTGGAGGGAGTGGCGACGTAGGCGAGCAGGGCGACGCCCAGCCAGAGGGCCAGTGACCCGCCGTGTCCCCAGCGGATGAATGATCCGAGGGTGCTCACGAGCAGCACGAGCACGAGCACCGACTTCAGGACGACCCCGAAGGGCGCACTGCCCGTCACGCCCGCCAGGGCACCCGCGGCGACCACGCAGACGCCGGTCCCGATCACCAGGACGAGGAAGGCACCGACGCCGGCCGCCCAGCGCTGCACGTTCACGACGCCGCCGTCCGCAGTCGTCGGGCGGCTCGCGTCCCGACCCACCAGACGCCGAGGCCGACCAGGCCGACCCCGCCGAAGAGCGCAGCCTGGAGCACGCGCACGAGACCGGTGCGGTGCACGAGCAGGACATCACCGACGTCAGCCCCCTCGGCCGCGCAGGTCGTCGACTCCCCCTCCCGCAGCTCGACCCGGGCCCCGGTCCCGAACCAGGGCGCGCCGTCGATGACCCGGTCGTCCGGG
>Ga0209582_1000645_pt1 | contig 20025 bp, 15 predicted proteins | sample KloWWTmetKNB5Kit_FD_187176 | JGI IMG/M metagenome (GOLD analysis project Ga0209582, IMG submission 187176) | Active sludge microbial communities from Klosterneuburg, Austria, studying microevolution and ecology of nitrifiers - Klosterneuburg... | ecosystem: Engineered > WWTP > Aerobic digester >...
AATAGCAGGAGCTCTGGCTGAGATGAAGTCATACATAATACCGAAGGATTATAAAGAGATAGACTCGAGTGAGATTGATATCTATCTGGTAGATGGCGGTTCCAGGTTGCTAGGGACCATGTCAGAGAGTGCCGGTCAGGCAGCTGAGCAGTACTTGGAGAAGATGGGTGTCAAAGTGATAAAAAATGCACTGATAAAGAAATATGATGGTGAAGTAGTGACTTTCTCTGATGGTACTACTATTATCTCAGATAAGCTGATTTGGGCTGCCGGTGTCACCGTCCATCCGATATCGGGAATTCCGGATAGCGCATATGGAAGAGGTTGGCGCCTCCTGGTCAATGAATATAATCAGTCGGATCATTTTCCTGATATTTACGCTATAGGAGATTGTTCTATTATGATTACAGAAAGATTTCCTGCCGGTCACCCACAGGTAGCACAGACCGCGATACAGCAAGCCGGTAATCTTGCCAAAAATTTGCGTGCGATGAAAGAAAATAGAAAACTAAAACCATTTAAATATAAAGACTTGGGTAGTATGGCTACTGTAGGAAGAAAAAGAGCAGTAGTGGATCTTCCAAAATTTAAATTTAAGGGATTCTTCGCCTGGCTGACTTGGTTATTTGTACACCTTATGGCCATACTCGGCACCAAGAATAAGATCTTTATATTCTTGAACTGGGCCTGGAGCTACATTACCCGGGATCAATCACTGAGACTCATCATGCGACCTCATCCACCGAAGGGTGAAAAAGCAGAAATGCGCAAAATCTACTAACTTAGTGTAGCTTTATAATGAATGGAATTCTTGCCTGAACTGAATTGTTATTCATGATATTACGTGCGTCCAGGTATTCTGGTGCAATCTTGGATAGCTCACTTCGTAGCGCAGAATTCAGGAGATCCTCGTCTTTATTTTCACCGGTTATCTGCTCGATCAATCTAACTAATCCTTCTTTTGGCTCAGGATATTCAACAGTACGATATTCCTTTAGACTGGCCATTGATGCTGCTGATTTCAATGCATCTTCCATATTTCCTATTTGGTCTACCAGTTTTAATTTAAGTGCCGCAGTTCCACTGTAAATCCTGCCCTGAGCAAGACTGTCTACTACAGTAGCCGGAAGGTGCCGTCCTTCAGCAACCCTGCTCAAGAAAAGATGATAAGTGCGTTCTACAGATTTCTGTATAAATTCCCTTTGGGTGGGACTCATGGGTATAAATGGATTGATCGGAATGGCATTTGGACCGGTCTGCACTGTATCCGTAGTCACATATAGTTTATCTTTCATGAAACCACTTATATCCGGAATTAGTCCAAATACACCTATTGAGCCGGTTATAGTATTGGGAGAGGCAAAAATCTTATCTGCGTTGCAAGAGATATAATAGCCACCTGAGGCAGCATAATCCCCCATGGAAACGACTACTTTCTTACCTGCTTTTTTGAGCATATCGATTTCATGCCACATTTGTTCAGAAGCATAAGCACTTCCTCCCGGACTGTTCACCCTGAGGACTACGGCTTTGACATCCTTATCATATCTGGCCTTACGGAGATACTGCACATATTTCTGTCCACCTACTTCTCCTTCACTGGAATTACCATCATTGATCTCACCTTCAGCATATATAACCACTACTTTATCACGAGCCGAATAGTCTTTCTTGAGGGTAGTGGCATCATAATATTCGTTTAGACTGATAAAATTAATCTTCTTGTCTACGGCAATTTTCAATTTCGCTTTTATATCATCGAAGACCTCGTCCTGATAAGCCAGTTTATCGACAAATTTATATTTAAGCGCATCTTCTGCAGTATGAATTGAAAGGTTATTAGCCAGGTCGTTTAGCAATTGTGGATCGAGATTTCTATTTATAGCGACTTCTTTTACATAGCTATTGTTAAAGTCAGAGAGGAACTCTTTCAATTGTTTTCTATTTTCCGGACTCATCTTGTCAGAGCGTAGCGGTTCGGTCGCTGATTTAAATTTACCTACATAGAAAATATTCATTTTGATATTTAATTTATCAAGTAGGTTTTTAAAATATGTCAAGACCATTCCATTTCCACGCCATTCTACACTTCCTATCGGATTAAGAAAGATTTTGTCAGCCACAGTACTGATGTAATATCCCCCCTTTCCTAAATCTTCTACATAGGAGTAGACAAATTTATTAGATGTCTTAAATTCTTTTATCGCCTCGTTCATATCCTTCAATCCACTGGTACCGAGCATGGTACTAGAGCCCGGATTGATCAGAATACCACTGATATTTGGATCTGTCTTTGCATTCCTTATAAGTCGCAGTGCATCCACTAATCCTACTGTTGTAGAATTATTTAAACTCATAAAATTTGACTTTATGTTATTCGTTCTGTCCGGCATTAGCTGATTAAAATCAAGGCGGAGGACGCTATTGCTTTCAAGACTGCCTTTGTCCTTTTTCATAAACATGGATCCTATAGTGGATGCTGTTACCAGGCTAATCAGGATCAATCCGATCATGGCGAGAAATACTCCCAAACATGACCCGAAAACAATTTTTAAAAATGTGCGCATTGATTTGTATTAAATCTAAAGTTAATAGAAGCTATAAAAATAGGGAGTTAGTAGCTACTACGGCAGTTTTTTATATGAAATGAAAGCAAAGCGGGATTAATTAGGCCTTATAAGGGATTATAAGTTTCATCTTTATTTCCACGCCGTTGTAAAAGTCAAATTATAATAAAAAAATTGATTAGTTCATTGCTTTAAGCAACTGTTCCAGTTTTGGAGACAGTATGATCTCAGTCCGCCTGTTTTGAGCCTTCGCCTGAGTAGAATTGCCGGGATCTACAGGCATGTATTCACCTCTTCCCTGAGCACTCATGCGTAATGGTGATACTCCAAATGCAGCTAAGGCTTTGACCACTGAAGTTGCTCTAAGTACACTTAGATCCCAGTTGTCTTCCACAAGTGACCCTTTAGTTTTAGGATGATATGGTACATTGTCGGTGTGACCTTCCACACTGATCTCTATTTCCGGATTGGCATTGAGTACGGCGGCGAGTTGGCGGAGTGCCTCTCGTCCATTTATATCTATCGTCTTACTTCCAGAGGTAAAGAGAAGAGCCTCCGGCAAAAGGACATATACCTTTCCATTTCGAGTGACGACATCAAGTCCACTTGCTTTGAATCCGATGAGAGCTGTTGAGACGAGATTTTGCAAATCTTTCACTGCCTGTTCTTTTCGATCCAAGGCCGCCTGCAATTCCTGAATACGTTGTTCCTTGACTCCGAGTTTTCCCTTGGCGTTGTCATAGGCCTCTTTCTGTGCCTCGAATGCAGCGATTTTTTTCTCTAGCTCTAATTGCTGCTTATTTAAATCTTCTTTTTGAAGCGCTATCTTGCTGTTGAGTCGTTCATTCTCACCCAGATTGGCGTCCAGAATTCGATCTGTGGTCTGACTTAGCTGATCCATTCGCCTTTTATTCTCAGCATCCAGCTTTAGATAATTTCTCAGATTGGTATTGGCCATGGCGGTATCTTTCTCCAATAGATTGATCTTCTTGGCGAGTATTTTTTTATTTTCGTTGACAGAGTCAAGCGTGTTTTTCATGCTGGTATATTCAGAGAGCATGTCGCTTTTTTCTCGCTCTGCCTGAGCCCTTTTCAGGCGTTCATCTTCGAGTTGTCTATAAGGAGCGCACGATGAAATACCGGTCAAAATCAAAAGAAGAATTAGTAAATTTTTCATTTATCTGTTATTAGATTTTTAAATTATATAAGGCCGGCTTTTTTTGAAACATCAAGCATTCGGTCTATTGATGCAACACCTTGAGTAATCACCCATTCAGGTAGAATTATTTCAGGCAATTCGTACTTCATACTAATGTATAATTTCTCCATGGTATTGCGCTTCATATACGGACACTCATTACAAGCACAATTGTTCTCAGGAGGTGCCGGTATAAATTGTTTCTCTGGACTGCGCAATTGCATTTGGTAAATGATGCCCGGTTCGGTAGCTACGATGAACTGTTGCGCCGGATTGGTAAGTGTGTATTTGAGCAGACCACTTGTGCTACCTATATAGTCTGCATGCTCCAGTATTACTGCCTCGCATTCCGGGTGTGCGATAAGGTGCGCCTCTGGATACCTCTCTTTAAGTCTGATTATTTTTTGAAGTGAAAATATCTCATGTACCATACATGCTCCATTCCATAAGACCATATCTCGTCCGGTTTTCTTTATTAGATATGCACCCAGGTTTTTGTCCGGAGCGAATATTATAGGTCGATCTTTGGGAATACTTTCTATGATACTTACAGCATTAGTCGAAGTACAGCAGATATCTGTAAGTGTCTTGAGCTCTGCACTACAATTGATATAGCTTACCACTATATGATCAGGGTATTTTGACTTGAAAACTCTGAACTCATCTGCGGGGCAAGAATCGGCTAGTGAACATCCGGCCTTCAAATCAGGTAGGACTACTTTTTTTTGAGGTGAAAGCATTTTTGCAGTTTCTGCCATAAAATGTACTCCAGCAAAGGCTATCATATCAGCAGAGGTGTCGGCAGCCTGCTGAGAAAGTCCAAGAGAATCGCCTACGTAATCTGCAATGTCCTGAATCGCACTTTCCTGATAGTAGTGCGCCAGGATAACTGCATTCTTCTCTTTCTTGAGTTTATTAATTTCTGCAGCCAGGTCCAAAGTGGGATCTAGATCGATGTCTAAATATCCCTTTTTACTAAGTTGTACTAAGGTACTTGGAGGTGCTGTGGTCATGAATGTACTTTTTATATTAACTATACGCCAATTTACGTCTAAGGTTTCGCTATTCTTTAACAACAAGGGATTTATAGTGTTTAAAGTTGTACTTTTGTATCCAATTCAATATTTTCTTCAAAATTATATATTGGAAGAAACTTTAAATTTTAGATAGTTATATCGAATATTCTAAATTTCCTCCATAAACCAACATAAATTCTGCATTTTGAATAGTCCTTTGAGAGAAAAAAAAGTAAGTGAATCCAAAACTATAATGACCGAAATGGTTATGCCAAATGATTCCAATCCTCTTGGAAATCTCATGGGAGGTAATCTAATGCGATGGATGGATATAGTCGCAAGTATATGTGCCGGTAAGCACTGTGAATCACACGTAGTGACTGCCAGTGTAGATCATGTCAGTTTTACGTATCCCATTCCTATTGGGGCAGTAGTGACTCTAGATGCGCAGGTGACACGCGCCTTCAATTCATCTGTAGAGATCTCAGTTCAGGTATATACTGCAGATATCAAAGGGCTTAACAACAAAAGGACGAATCATGCTTTTCTCACCTTTGTAGCACTGGATGAAACTACGATGAAACCCATACCGGTACCACCGATTGCTCCCATTACACAGGAAGAGAATACTTACTTCGAAGGTGCGATTCGTAGACGCGAACTCAGACTTATCCTCAGTGGGCGTATGAAAGCCAGTGACGCCTTACAGTTGAAAGAATATATCAATAAAGCGTAGTTACACTCTTAGAACCAACTACTATACATGACATAGTTATCGGCTATTCGGCGGATATTATGCTCGAAAGTGGCAGCATCCAATTGTTTTATTGGCTTTGCAGGTACACCTGCATACACCATATTGCTCTCGCAAATGGTATTTTCAAGGACTACTGCACCTGCTGCAATTAAGCAATTTGATTTCACTATTGCATTATCCATTACAATAGCACCCATCCCGATGAGTACATTATCATGGATAGTGCACCCATGCACAATGGCCCTATGTCCGATGGAAACATTATTGCCAATTACCAGTGGAGCCAGCTGATACGTGCAGTGGAGTATAGCTCCATCCTGCACATTCACCTTATTGCCCAGCCGAATATAATGTACATCACCTCGGACTACACTATTAAACCAAAAACTACAATGCGCTCCTGTTGCTACATCACCCACTATAGTGGCATTTTCAGCGATAAAGCAATCGTCCCCAAAAACGGGCGAAATTCCTTTGACAGGAAGGATTATTGGCATGTGATATAATTTAGATTATAAAATTAGCTTGTATTTACGAAAAAATCCTATTTTTGCGACCCATTGCGGGCGTGGCGAAATTGGTAGACGTACCAGACTTAGGATCTGGCGCCGAGAGGCATGGGGGTTCGAGTCCCTCCGCCCGCACTTCTTTTAGAACTCAACATGACCTTTTACTTCGATTCGAAGTACATCTAATTGCCCGGGAAAATTGATATACACGTCTTTGCTGAATATACCCGGTATCTTCGAGTCATATGAAATATAGACCATACAGGTATCCCCCGGTTCCACTACTTTTTTACTTGTTTTCGCTGTCGTACAACCACATGTTGTAGAAGGCTCTTCTAGTTGCAACTGATTGTTGGAATGATTAAACATGATCACTTTTGACATGACCGGGATGCCCCGTTGCAGTACACCCATATCGACTACATTTCGGTTGAAGAATACACCCCGCTTATTGATGAGGCTGTCTGGAATAGTATATCCCTTAGCTGCTGATGCAGTAGAAGTTGATTTTTGCTTACAGCTAAAAAGCATAAGCATGGCCAGTATGGGAATCAATAGTCTCATTGTTGTTTCTTTATTTTAGTGTAAAAATCGACAAAAAAGGCCACACTTTCCGGATTGCGCATAGTGTCTTTAGTAATGGATTGCTCAGCCGACTGCCCCATGAGAATTTTTTTGATGGGAGCTTCCATCTTTTTACCACTGAGTGTATACGGGATATCATCTATCTCATAAATGGCATCAGGTACATGCCTTGGTGAGCATTCGGTCCGGATTTTCTGAGTTATAGCTTTCTTTAAAGCTTCGTCATATTCATACTCCGGATTTAACTTTATGAATAAAGGCATGAAGTGAGAGCCATCAGGTTGTTCCAGATTTACGATCAGACTGTCTGCGATGGCATCCATTTGCATTAGGTTGCGATATATTTCTGAAGTTCCGATGCGTATGCCTTGCCTATTGAGGGTAGCATCAGATCGACCATGGATAATTACCCCTCCCTCATCAGTGATGGTGATCCAATCGCCATGTCGCCATACACCCGGGAACATATCAAAATAACTCTCTTTATAGCGTACCCCTCCTTCGTCATTCCAGAAGTAAATAGGCATCGAAGGCATCGGCCGGGTAACTACCATTTCTCCCATTTCATTAGTGACCGCTTTTCCATTTTCATCCCAGGCAAATATGGCGGCACCTAAGGCTCTACATTGAATGACCCCTTCGTACACCGGCTTCATAAGGCAACCACCAACGAAGGCAGTACATACATCTGTGCCACCACTCATCGAATGCAACCAGACATCGGTCTTTATCTGTTCGTATACATAGTCAAATCCTTCCGTAGGCAGGGGAGAACCCGTAGAGCCGATGGAACGCAATGCGCTGAGATCATATTTTTCCCTAATGTCAATTCCAGCTTTCAAATTGGATAAAATATATGGTGCGCTGGTACCAAAATGGTTGATGCGGTGCTGCTCAGCCAGTTGCCATAGTTTATCCACTCTATTATATCCCGGGCTCCCATCATACAATAGTAAAGTAGCATTAAAAAGCCAGGCTCCATGCATGAAGTTCCACATCATCCACCCGGTGGTGGAAAACCAGAAATAGATTTCTCCTGTCTGTGTGTCATTATGGAAAGCATGATACTTATACAGCTCCAATAGAATACCACCCTGAGAATGAGTGATCGCCTTGGGCTTACCTGTCGTTCCACTTGAATACAAGATCCAGAGCGGATCATTGAAGCCCATGCGCTCATATTTGAGCGGTGCGCCCTCAAAAGCTGAGATGGCGGGATCTCTATGAGACTGCATATGCTGAAAGGTCATATTGTCAATCATCAATATAGAAGCTATACTTTCAATCTGCATAGCTACCGACTTAGCCTTTTCGATGATGGTGTAATGCTTTCCACCATATGCATATTCACTTACTGCCAGCATTACTCTTGGCTGGACCTGTTCGAAGCGATCAATGATACTGCCTACTCCAAAGTCAGGAGAGCTACAGGTCCAGATCATGCCCGAAGCAGCTACTGCGAGAAATGCAGCCGAGGTATCAGCACTATTAGTGAGGATGCCACAAACTGTATCCCCCTTTTTCAATCCCAATTGATATAAATAATCTTGAATGTGTGCCGCTCTATACATCAGTTGACCCCAAGTAAGTCGTGAACCACCATTAGATTCAGGTATTGAAATGACAGCGAGTTCTTCTGCTGATTTCCCGGCGCACAGATTTTCCGCAATGTTGAGCTTTACTCCTTCGAACCATCTGTAGCCGGGCATAGATGTCCCAGAAAGTACCGGATTTATATTACCCTCATATACGATAGGAAAGAAATCAAAGAGACTGGCCCAGAATGATTCTATATCGTCTATGGACCATTGCCACAGAGATTCATAATCACTGAAGTGAAGTTCTCTGTGCGTAGCCAGCCATTCTACATAATGTGCTAAGTGTGATTTTGCAAAGATCTCCTGTGAGGGAGTCCATAATTTTCGAAACTCTTCCATGTATTGCTTTCTGTTGGCAAAATAAAAGAAATGCCGGTCAATAGTAAATTTCGATCCTGGAAATTATTCAAAAAAAAGAGCTACCCTTTGAGGCAGCTCTTGATATCATGGGATAATAATAGTTATATACCTGATAGATTGGTTTTGATCCGATCTACCTCAGCTTTTTGTTTTTCGATTTCGGATGCTTTAGCAGCTTGATCATTTACGCTTTTATCGATGTCTTTTTTCCACCCCTGGATTTTATCTTCAGCCTTTTTGATGTCTTTTTCCAGACCTTCTTTGTCTTTAACTAAACTTTTTTGTTGGTCTTCCAGCTTACTGAGTGCTTTCTCTGCCTCTTTCAATTGTTGGTTGACCACAAATCTTTTTGTTTCCTTATCAAATTCATTCAACAAAGTTACAGCAGCTTGGTATCGCTCAGGATGATCTTTGCTGTTCAGATAGGCGCCGCCAAGATCAAACCACAGTGTAAATTGGGTAGCATCTCCTACGCGTTCAGCTTTGGAGTAAACATCTACTGTATTATCACTTAGAGTTTTAATAGTGGCATTATCGATCATTAGCTCTTTAGCCTTGCGATTATATTTTTGCTTTCCATCATACTGCTTGGTGAACTTTTCCCAAACGCTTTCTACATCTTTTGGCTCGATACCATTGACTATAATCGAAAGAGAATTATTATCTCCTGCTGACATATTGCGAACTGACTCGGATACCTGTCCTTGTAATTGAAGAGAGGAAAAGGCAAGTGCAATGAATATGAGAAAATTCTTCATACTATATTTTATTTTCTAAACTATCATCAGCGAAGTAAAGTTTAGAATCATTCACTTAGTTTACTTTTAAAAGTCAAGACTTGCTGTTTTTATTACAATGTGACAATGAGATATATTGTAAAATGTGTTATATAATCAAAGTGTAATATAAACATTTACCTTTGAGTTTAAATTTTCACTGTCTCTTATGAGCGACATCATCAGATTATTACCGGATGGCCTTGCTAATCAAATAGCTGCGGGTGAAGTCGTACAGCGTCCCGCGTCGGTGGTGAAAGAGCTGATGGAAAACTCTATTGATGCGGGCGCAGATAATATCACCCTCAATATAAAGGATGGTGGTAAACTGTTAATTATGATTACCGACAACGGGAAAGGTATGTCACCTACTGATGCCCGGCTGAGCTTCGAGCGCCATGCGACTTCCAAAATAGCAAAAGCGGCTGATCTATTTAACATTCGCACTATGGGCTTCAGAGGCGAAGCTCTTGCATCCATCGCAGCCGTAGCCCAGGTGGAGATGATCACTCGCCGTGCGGAAGACCCGATGGGCACGCGCATCCGTATTGAAGGCTCGGTAATGGTATCCCAAGAACCGGTACAGGCCAGCCCCGGCACAATTATTTCAGTAAAGAATATATTTTTTAATATCCCCGCCCGACGTAATTTTCTCAAATCCATCGAAGTAGAGAAAAAACATTGTTTCGAAGAATTTATACGTCTGGCACTTGCACATCCTGACAGACGGTTTACGCTGATACACAATGATGAGAATATCCATATACTGCTCCCCGGTAAAATCCGTCAGCGCATAGCTGCCTTATTTCGTACTGAGACCATCAGTCATTTGCTGGACCTCAATGAGTCGGCCGGTGATGTAATGATCTCAGGTGTGGTAGGAACACCTGAGTTGGCCAAAAAATCAAGAGGCGATCAATATTTGTTTGTCAATGAGCGCTTCATTCGTTCACCATTGATGAATCATGCCATTCAGTCCGCCTATGATCGAATGATACCCGAGGGCCAGTTTGCCTTTTATGTACTCTTTATCACGTGTCCACCGGCTTCTATCGACGTGAATGTCCATCCTTCAAAGCAGGAAATAAAATTTGAGGATGATCAGTTGATTTATACTTATCTCAAATCTGCTGCCAAGCATGCGCTAGCAGTAAACCTGGTAGCTCCGGCACTGGATTTCGAGCGGGATGCAGAAATGAATCAGGCCTGGAATGCGGATAGAAACCAGCCCACCGGCTCAACTACTCGCGATCAGTATCGTATCCCGGGAAATTTTTACAAAGAAAACGCAGGTCGGTGGAAAGACCTCTATGAGAATATTTCTTTGGGGAGCACTCCGGAAATCAATACAGGCAAACCACAGACACTAGTCTTTAAAAGCTCGATCAATGAGCATGATACATCTCCTGTTGCTGAAAATATATATGAGGCAGGCGGTGAAGAATTGTTTCAGCTGCATGGTCGGTATATAGTTTGTCAAGTCAAATCGGGTATGATGATTATTGACCAATATTTTGCGCATCAGCGGATTCTTTACGATGAGTTTATGTCAAATGTTGGCACTGGAAATAGCGCTTCACAAATGGTAATGTTTCCTGTCACGCTGAAGTGTACCACTCATCAGACAATTATATTGGCTGAGAATATACCTGTCTTGAAGAGCTTGGGGTTTGAGGTCCTACACGATGGGAAAGGGGTTTTTACCTTTTCAGGCTTTCCTGCATTTATACAGCGCGATACAGAAATGGATGACTGGTTGCATGAAATCATCAATGATCTGGAGATGGATGTAGAAGTTAAATCAAATATGGATTCTTTCCTGGCACGCTCTTACGCAAGTAAGTTTGCTACACCTCGTGGCCGTAAATTATCTCAGCCTGAGCTTCGAGAACTAATCGATCGACTATTTGCTACTTCCTTTCCTTCACATAATGCCAATGGCGACAAATGTTTTACAATTATTTCTTTTAATGAACTAACAAAAATGCTTTCCTAATATATGTATAGAATTACAGAAGTTGTCAAAAATCTGATTATTATAAATGTGATCATGTATGTCGCTTTCAATGTGGTACTGAGCCAATTTGGTGGCGCTATGGTGTTGTTTTTCTATACGTCACCGTCTTTCCGTGTATGGCAACCGTTGACACATATGTTTATGCACGCTAGTTTTAGTCATCTTTTCTTCAACATGTTGGGCTTGTTTTTCTTCGGACCTATAGTGGAAGCGGTATGGGGTAGTGGAAAGTTTTTAAGATACTATCTTATTTGTGGTATTGGTTCTTTTCTCTGTCAATGGGCCTATTGGTACTTTCAATATCAGGGGTCTCCCCAGCTGAATGAAGTAGCTATGCTGGGAGCTTCAGGAGCCGTGATGGGAGTATTAGTGGGTGTGGCTATGATCGTGCCTGATATGATGGTAAGCTTATTATTTCCGCCCATTACAATGAAGATGAAATATATGGCTATGGCTTACTTTGCATTAGACCTATATATGGGCTTTTCAAATACGGGAAATGTGGCTAACTTCGGTCACATCGGTGGCGCAATTACTGGATTTGTGATTGCTATGATTTGGAAATCACAAGGTAAATTACGCAGTTAATTAATTTTTAAGCAGCGTGCTATAATTGATACAATGTTCGATTCTGTTTTTAAAGATATCCGATATGAGCTGATCAGAGGCAATAATGTCAAGAAATTAATTCTGATTACTATCATTGTTTTCTGTCTTCAGATACTTGGACAAGTTATTACTACTGCCTTATCAGCCGGAGACCAGGCGAGCTTTCACTTCATACTTCGTTACCTGGAACTACCCGTTTCTTTCCGTGAATTGGCTTTTCAGCCTTGGTCTATCTTCACATATGGCTTTATCAATTTTGGTTTTTGGCAGATTATATTTTTGATGATTGCACTCTATTGGTTTGGAAATATTTGTGGAGATTTATTGGGAGATAAGCGATTTCTAAGATTGTTTATTTTTTGTATGCTAGCCGGTGCCTTTATTACCCTGGTTACTATTAATATCTTACCGATTAATTTTGATATGAGTGGCCGGATTAATGGCAGCTGGGCCGGTGTGTATGGACTGATGATGGCCGCAGGTCTATTAGCTCCCGATTATAATCTGCGTATAATTCTGATCGGTAGAGTTCGGCTAAAGTATGTTGTCTTAGTTGTGTTGCTATTCTCAGTGATTATTACTCTTGTGAATTTTAGAGATGTGAATGCTTATGCCCATTTGGGTGGTATGCTGGCGGGTTATTTGTATGTAACTTTGTTGAGAAAAGGGTGGATGCCCGACTGGCCGATAGTACTTCAGCACTCATCTTCTCGATTTAAAACAAAAGAAAAAAAATCAAGTACCCGCATTGTTAATCTTTTTTCTTTAATCAAGAAAAATGAATTAAAGCAGAGAAGAAATCCAGGTAATGATGACGAGGAGAAATTAGATGGCTTATTAATAAAAATAAAAAATAACGGCAGAGACAGCCTGACTGGAGAAGAATTGGATTTTTTAGAGAACTACGGGAAAGATTAAAAGTGAAAATTCTTAAATACATACTTATTAGCCTTAATGTGGTTGCAGTTTTATTACTGTTGCTATGTTATTTCTCACCACTGGTAGATCCACAGAAATCGGAAATTTTCGGCATGTTGGGTTTAATCTTTCCTTTCCTGATAATTGTCAATTTGATCTTTGTAATTCTATGGCTTTTTGTAGATATGAAGTTTTCTTTACTATCTCTTATTATGATTTTTATCGGGTGGAATTCATTCAGTGGCATTATAGGATTAAAGCTGCCAAATAAAGTAACTATTGATGATAATGCCATTAAGATAATGTCATACAATATTCGGGCATTATCTAAATTGACTAATTATCCTACACTTAATTTTTCAGAAAATAAAGAGAAATTTTCTTATTTCCTGCGTGAAAATGGCGTCCCTGATATTCTTTGTCTGCAAGAGACAACATTGCCCAATATGAAGTTCTTCGAAAATGAATTGGGCTACCGGTTTTTTACACGTTATCCTGGATTCAACAGTAATACCGCTATTCTTTCTAAATACCGAATAAAGAATATGGGTCGGATAGATTTCGATCGTGGCAATGGTGACTGCGTATGGGCGGATATTTTGATTCGGGATAGTTTATATCGTTTCTACAGTGTCCATTTACATTCTAATACTATAAGTCTTGACGCTGATAGATTGCTCGATACCCATAAGCTAGATACCGAACGAACCTATAGAGGTGTCCGGGGTATGTTTGTCAAGTATCGATATGCTTCCAGGATTCGCTATGAGCAAGCGCTGAAAGTTAAGAATCACATTAATAGCTCACCATATCCGGTCATATTGTGTGGCGACTTTAACGATACACCACAGTCCTATATATATCATGAATTATCTGCTCATCTTTCAGATTCGTTTAAAGAACGGGGCATAGGGTTTGGCACTACCTGGGCGGGAAATCTCCCCGGACTTAAGATTGACTATATACTCACTTCGCCCTCTATCCGCACCGAAGAACATCTGATTCTCCGCAGGCCATTTTCTGATCATTATCCCATTGTTTCTACTTTAAAATTACCCCGATGAGGCCCACCGTTGATTCCTTCAGCTTAGAACAACTTCAGGAAGGAACCATGTTATTGATAGATAAGCCCTTACATTGGACTTCATTTGATGTGGTCAACCGCATTCGGGTGGCCATATGCAAGTTTCATAATATCAAGAAGCTCAAGGTGGGTCATGCGGGTACCTTGGATCCATTGGCTACCGGTCTGCTTATATTATGTACCGGGAAGTGGACTCGGCGGATAGATGAGATTCAGGCGCAGGTAAAGGGATATTCAGGTAGTATTCAGTTGGGTCAGGTCACAGCCTCATATGATCTGGAGACAGAGCCCACCGGTGATTTTCAAGTATCACACATAGATCAGCATCTCATTGATTCCATCAAGCCATTATTCCTGGGTGAATTAATGCAAACACCACCCATCTTTTCTGCAATTAAAAAGGAGGGTAAGCGGTCTTATGATCTTGCCAGGGCAGGTAAAGAAACTACCATGGAAGCTCGACAGGTTCACATTTCTCAGTTGGAGTTAAAGTTGCGGGAAGGTTCTAAGATAGACTTCTCTGTAATTTGTTCTAAAGGAACTTATATACGCTCACTGGCTAATGATATCGGACAATCTCTTCACTCTGGCGCCTATTTAGCTGAATTAAGGCGTTTTTCTATTGGTCAGTACTCGGTTATGGATGCCTTGAGCATGGATGAATTTCTGAAATTTTTCATCAGATAAATAACATTCAACAATATTTAAATTAAACTTTTTAAAAAATCCCAAAATTCCTTAATTTAGCTGCTATTATGAATGTGTAATTTGTACACATTCATTTGAAGAAACTATAATTGTAACATTTAAAAACTACTTTATGAAGTATTTACTTACGATGCTTGCATTCTGCTTGTTCTCCATAGTTAATGGTCAGACAGGGGTCACCGGAAAGGTCTTAGATCCAACCGGAGAACCCGTGATTGGTACCACAGTGCTATTGAATAATACAGCGCAGGGCACAGTTACGGATGACGATGGTATGTATCGGCTTGAAGATTTACCTGCCGGTGAGGTCACTTTGTCCTTTAGTTCGGTTGGATACATCACTCAGACTCAGAAGGTCACGGTTACTTCCGGGATGATGAGTACACTGGATGTCATACTCCGAGACGATGAAAAATTACTACAGGAATTGGTGGTAGTGGCTTATGGAACCAAGAAGAAAGAAGATCTGACGGGTTCGGTTACTGCAGTCAATTCAAAAGATTTCCAGAAAGGAAACATTACCTCACCGGAGCAATTGCTCACAGGTAAGGTAGCCGGTCTGCAGGTGACAAATACTGGCGGTGCAGCAGGTGGAGGAAGCCGTATTAGGATCAGGAGTGGGGCTTCACTCAATGCTTCCAATGATCCCTTGCTTGTTATTGATGGTGTACCTGTACAGTCAAAGGGTCCTGATGGTAAGGAATTGGCAGGCTCGACGAATATGTTCAATACGATCAATCCAAATGACATAGAATCAATTTCGGTCCTAAAAGATGCGTCTGCTACAGCTTTATATGGTTCCAGAGCTTCAAATGGTGTGATCATCGTCACTACCAAATCAGGTATGAAAGGTAAGCCAAGGTTTAACTTCAATACACAAGTTTCACTCGGCACCATTACTAAAAAAGTAGATGTATTGTCAGGAGATCAAGTGCGAGAATTTATCAATAAGAGTGGAAATGACAAATACATTAAACTCATGGGCAAAGCAAATACAGACTGGCAGGATGAAATATATCAAAATGCAGTAGGTAATGACAATAACTTGAGTGTCAGCGGTTCAGTGGGAAATCTGCCCTACCGCGTATCAGTGGGTTATCTAAATCAGGATGGTATTTTGAAAACCAACCATTTTAACCGCCTTTCTGGTTCAATTCATCTGACTCCTTCTTTTTTGGATGATCACCTAAAATTTACTGTCGCAGTTAGAGGTGTTCAGACGAAAAATAAATTTGCGGATGAAGGCGCTATCAATGCGGCGGCTACTTTTGACCCTACTCAATCAGTCAATGCTAAAAACAATTTTGGTGATTATTTCGAATGGCTGCAAGACGAGAATACAGTGCTTCAATTAGGTACACGTAATCCGGTAGGCCTGATCAATCTGCGAGACAATCAATCCACCGTCAACAGACTGATTGGGAATGTACAAGTGGATTACAAACTGCACTTTTTTCCTGATCTGCACGTATTGGCTAATTTGGGATTGGATAAATCCAAAGGTAGTGGACGAGACATCATTAGTGAACTCTCAGCAACCAACTATCAGACTAAAGGACGCAACACTGAGTATGCCCAAGAGATGAGTAACCTGCTTGCAGATTTACAATTGTATTATGAAAAGGCCCTTGGCCGCAATTCAAAAGTAGATATTCTTGCAGGTCATAGTTATCAGGACATTTATACTCTTAATAATAATTTTGCCTCATATTCTGCAGATGGGAATACAATAATTCCTGGTACTACTCCTGCTTTTTTGACTGATAAACCACAGTTTAGACTTGAATCTTACCTTGGTAGGGTCAATTTTAATTTATTTGATAAATACCTGATTACCGCATCTATCAGAAGAGACGCCAGTTCAAAATTTTCTCCTGAGAATAGAGTAGGTTATTTCCCTGCCTTGGCTTTGGCTTGGAAACTGAAAGATGAGTTATTTGCTAATAATCAGGCAGTATCCAGCTTAAAGCTCCGTTTCGGATGGGGCGTCACCGGTCAGCAGGATATTGGTTCTTACTATTCTTATCTGCCGAAATATAGTCGCAGTACAGAGACAGCGCAATACCAGTTTGGTGATAAATATTACAGTTTTCTACGTCCCAGCGCCTATGATGAAAACATCAAATGGGAGACCACGACTACTACTAACCTTGGTCTAGATTGGGGCTTCGCTGATGAACGAATATTCGGTTCGATCGATATTTACCAAAAGAAAACCAAAGACCTGCTGAGTGTGATTCCGGTTGCACCGGGCTCAAATTTCGACGTCTCGCTATTGACAAATGTAGGAAACATGGAGAATAGGGGAATTGAATTTACAGTCAACACCGTACCTGTAAAAAATGATAAGTTAATGTGGAATTTTGGCTTCAACGTTACTCTTGAAGAAAGCAAGATCACCAATTTGACGCGATATGATGACAAGAACTTTACAGGAATAAATGTTTCCGGTATCTCAGGTGGTACGGGTAATAGCATCGGCAAGTTTGCGGTAGACTATGCACCTTACAATTTTTATGTTTACAAGCAAGTTTATGACGCTAAATCAGGCAAACCAATTGAAGGCCTGTATGAAGATCTCAACAGAGATGGAAAGATCGATGACAAAGACAGGTATTATTATGCCAAGCCGGCTCCAGATGTTTTAATCGGTTTAGCTACAACAGTGTTTATTGGTAATTTCAATGTTGGAATTGCGGGTCACGGTTCGTTTGGCAATTATGTTTATAATAATTATTACTCTAACTCAGGTACTACCAGGCAAATAGAAGATCCGATCGGATATATAGCCAATGTATCCAGTTCTATCTACGAATCCAATTTCACCAACAATCAGTATTTGTCAGATTACTACATTGAGAACGGTTCCTTCTTTAGATTGGATAATATTAATCTAGGGTACAATTTTGGCCGGATTTTTTCTGACAGGGCTGAATTCAGGATAAATGCCAGTGTACAGAATGCATTTATTATTACCAAGTACAAAGGCCTTGACCCTGAATTGGCAGGTGATAGCGGTGTTGATAATAATATCTATCCACGTCCACGAATTTATTCACTGGGTCTTAATCTTGATTTTTAATCAATAAAAAGTATAAAAATGAAATATAGAAATATAATAAAATTCAGTTTTCTCGCAATCATATCGGTGTTCCTTGGTTCCTGTGCTAAGCAATTGGACCTCTATCCACAGAATGATCTGACTCCTGAAAAGACCTATGCAACAGCCGATGGATATAAAAGTGTGCTTGCAAAGATCTATGGTACTATGGCCATCACCGGTAATGCCGGACCTGCGGGACAACCTGATATTAGTGGAGGTCTCGATGAAGGATCTCAGGTGCCGTTTATTCGGTCTTTTTTCAATATGCAGGAATTACCTACAGATGAAGCAGTGTGTGCGTGGAATGATCTGACTATAAAGGATTTTCACAACTTTAAATGGACGGCGGCAGATGTCTTTCTGTACGGAATGTATGCGCGACCGATATACAACATCACACTGATCAATGAATACCTGCGTGAATCAACACCGGAAAAAGTGAGTTCTCGTAACATCAATGGTCAGGCGGCTGCAGATATCGCGGCCTCCAGAGGTGAAGCCCGTTTCTTACGCGCCTTTAACTATTGGGCAATGATGGATTTATTTGGCAAGTCTACCTTTATTACCGAAGCGGATAAGGTAGGAACTGATCTTCCAAAGGAGATTGAGAGACCGGCCTTATTTGCCTACATTGAAAGCGAATTGAAAGCCATTGAGAATGATCTCTTGCCGGCTAAAACGGCTGAATATGGACGGATAGACCGTGCAGCAGCTTGGGCGTTGCTGGCTAGAATGTACCTCAATGCAGAGGTATATATCCAACAACCTAAATATACAGAGGCTATAGAATACAGTAAGAAAGTCATTGATGCAGGTTATTCACTTCACCCCGACTATGCACAATTGTTTATGGCCGATAATGACCGTATAAAAAGTGAATTTATCTACTCGATCTATTGCGATGGGCTCAGGACACAGGCTTACGGTAATACTACTTTCCTGACACACGCAGCTTGCAGTGCTGACTTTGCAGACTTTGGAGTGAATAGTGGCTGGGGTGGATATAGGGCCACTAAAGGCTTGGCCAATCTCTTTTCTGATCTGACAGGTGCTACAGATAAGCGCGCGTTATTCACTACTAGTTCATTTGGTACTTCACCGGCCCAGTTGGAAATACCTGATGTGGGTGATTTCTCAAATGGATTGCACGTGAAGAAATTTGTAAATATCCGATTTGATGGGGGTGAAGTATCTGATGTGACAAGAGGATTTGCAGATACTGATTTTCCTGTATTCCGTTTATCTGAAATGTACCTAATCTATGCAGAAGCATTCTTGCGTGGAGGAGGAGGAGCTGATGAAGCTACCGCACTTCAATACTTTAATGCAATACGAACCCGAGCCTATGGTGACAATACTGGCAATATCACAGCAGCACAGCTCGACTTACAGACTATATTAAATGAAAGAGGCCGTGAATTGTATTGGGAAGGACACAGACGCACCGATTTAATCCGCTTTGGCCAATTCACCTCTGCTGCCTATCTATGGCCGTGGAAAGGGGGAGTGAGCTCAGGTACAGCAGTAGATGAGAAATACAAGCTCTTTCCTATCCCAAACAATAATCTATCCTCTAATCCGAATTTGCATCAGAATCCGGGCTATTGATCACTATTAAAATTAAATTAAATGAAGAAAATAATTAAACAATTTTTACTGCCAGTCATGCTGCTCTTTGCACTTGTGGGTTGTGAAAAAGATGAGACCAGAGTGACTTTTGAGGGAGGTACGACACCAGTGCTTAGTACCTCCACCAATGCAGCCAATCTGAATTTTGATGACGCTGCTAAGACGGCAGTAGTGCTTAGCTGGACCAATCCAAATTATAAATTTAATTCTGGTGTCAGTTCTCAGTCAGTTAAGTACTTGATAGAGATAGATACAGTTGGTTCCAACTTTACTAATCCGGCAAAGAAGGTCATCGCAGTAAATGGAGATTTGAATTATAAATTCTCTGTAGCTGAACTGAACGATATTATGCTCAATCAACTGGTACTAACTCCCGGTCAAGAGCATCAGTTGCAATTCAGAGTGAATGCTTTTTTAGATAATACATTCTCGACACTGGTATCAAACAGTGTGGATGTATCAGCAACACCTTATGTAATTCCACCAAAGGTACAACCACCTGCCTCAGGTGACCTGTGGATAGTAGGTGATGCTACACCCAATGGCTGGGATAATCCCTTGACGTCGCCGCATGATGTGGATCAGAAATTT